>Ga0181516_10000250_pt1 | contig 54242 bp, 38 predicted proteins | sample PEATcosm2014_Bin_25_FD_121104 | JGI IMG/M metagenome (GOLD analysis project Ga0181516, IMG submission 121104) | Peatland microbial communities from MTU Mesocosm Facility, Houghton, MI, USA - PEATcosm2014_Bin01_10_metaG | ecosystem: Environmental > Terrestrial > Soil > Wetlands > Peat | place...
AGGTCGTAGGTCCAGGGCAGGTAGGCCGCGGGCAGCCAGGCCGCGGGCAGCCCCGGGCGGGCGATCCGTTCCGCCGGCAGCCGGTCCAGGGTGGCCAGCACCCGGGGCTCCCCGCCCCCCAGGGGGAGGGGCTCGGTGACCTGGAGGGTGAAGGCCTCCCCGGGCCGCGCCCGGGCGTCGCGCTCGGCGGTGAGCCACACTTCCAACTGGGCGTAAGCGGCGTCGGCGGGGATGGTGACGGTCTGGGCGATGGCGCTGGGCCAGAGCGCGAACGCGGCGGCCGTGCCGAAGATATGTTCGTGGCCCTGGGGGGCGAAGGCCTGGTCCGGATCCTCGACCCCCTCCCAGGGGCTGTCCTCCTCCTGCTGGAAGGCCGGGTCCTGGATGAGCTGGGGGAACCGGGCCGCCACCTGGAAGTCGGCGCCCTCCACCGGGCGCGGGCGGCCCTGGTGGTCCGTGACCTCGGCGCTGAGGCGGTGGGTGCCGTCGGCCAGGAGGCGGCCCAGGTCCACCGTCAGGTCGAACGGCGGGTGGCGGGCGATGGCCACCACCGCCCCGTCCACCAGGTAGCGGACCTCCTTCAGGTCGTGCAGTTCCCCGCCGGTGGCGAGGCTGAAGGCCAGGCGGGGGCCGTGGACCTGGGCGGCGAGGCGCACCACCGCCTGGGCGCTGTCCGGGGCGAGGGCCCGGGGGGAGCCCACGTGGATGGCGGCGAAGGCCCGGGCCACGGCCCGTTCCTGGGGCGAGTCCGCCCCGTGGAGCAGGGCGGCGGCGCGCAGCGCCGCCTCCCGCGCCCGGAGGTAGTCGCTGTTGGGCTGCAGGTAGGCCACCAGGGCCTCGAACCAGATCCGGGCGGCGGCGTCGATGCCGATCCCGCGCATGCCCCCGGGCAGGAAGGCGGAATGGGAGGGCGCGTGGGGATCCCGGGAGGCGCCCTCGGCCAGGAAGTAGAAGGCCCGCTCCATGGGGCCGGCGCCGAAGTGCGGGTCCAGCTTGCCCAGGGCGGGATCGTAGGCGGCCAGGCTGTACCCGTTGGCGGGCGGGTCGATGAAGTCCCGCCGCACCCGGCGCTCGAGCCCGCCCTGGGCGTCCAGCTGGTAGAGGTCCATGGTCCAGGTCGCCGGCTTGCCGATGGTCCCGCCCCGCCCGGAGCGGAACCAGGTGTCGGCGCACAGCCCGAAGATGTCCGCGGTGGCCTCGTTCAGGGCCAGGGATTCAGGCTCCAGGTCCAGGCCGGCGGTGTGCTGGACCACCCCGTGGGTCCACTCGTGGGCCAGGGCCCGGGGATCGGCCGCGGGCAGCTGCGGGGGATCGGGCTCGAACACGCTGATGGCGCCGCTGGAGAGATGGTAGATCGCCTGGGGCTTCTGCAGGTAGCGGGGATCCCGGACGTGCACGCGGACGCGGGTCCCCAGCCCCTGGCCGTCCAGGCCCTTCCAGCCCAGGATCCGCAGGAAGAAGTCGTAGGCGTTGGCCACCCCGAAGGCGGCGTCCGCGGCCAGGGTCTGCCCGTTGGGGCGGTCCGGACGGGCCCCCGGGAGCTCGGCCTTGCCGTCCCCCCAGGTGTTGCCGGTGGTGAAGTAGTTGAAGAACACCTGGCCGGGGGAGCGCCCGTCGCCGTGGCCCAGGTCCAGCACCGACAAGTTGCGCACCGGGTCCACCAGCAGGAAGCCGGTGGCGGTGGCGGTGGAGCCCAGGGCCACCTGGCCCGAATAGAAGGTGTGGCCCACCCCCTGGGCCGGTTCGTCCTCCTCCGCCAGCGGCAGGCGGCCCAGGATCCGCCCCCGGTGCGCGTCCACCAGCACGTCCAGGTCCGCTTCGCCCGCCGGGTCCAGCACCCGCACCCGGTAGGCCAGGCGGTAGCCCAGCAGGCGCCGGGGCGCGTCCGCCGCGCCCCGGCCGGACCCCAGACGGGGCACCAGCACCCGCTCCGGGTCCGCTTCGGTGGCCCGTCCCTCCTGGTCCTTGGCGGCGACCGCCCGGGCCGCCTCGGGGTCCAGGGCGGGTTCCAGGTCCGCCCGGCCCAGGAGCCGGGCGGTCCAGACCGGGTCGGCCCATTCCGGGTCGCCCGGATCGGGCCCCGGGAGGCCCCGGGCGTCCACCCGGGCCTGGGGGTGCAGGATCAGCTGGGAGCCCAGGATCCGCAGTCCGCGGAAGCGGTGCTGGTAGCGGATTGGGGTCTGCCCGGCGGGATCGCGGCAGGTGGCGGCGGGGACCCAGGTCTGGCCGTCCCCGCCGTCCAGGACCCCGGGTTCCCCGGCCCGCAGGCCCAGGGCCAGCAGGGCGGCCAGGAACGGGCGGAACGCGAGGGCGGAAGGGGGGACCATGACGCGGGGGTGCGGCATAAGGATTTAATAATGTATTAATAACTAGCTTCTGGCAAGACCTGGAAGACCCCGGGATCCAGGGCAGGGTGCCGGCCGGGAACCTCCAGCACCCGGCGAGGCACCCATCGGGCGGCAGGTCCTGGCCGGGCTACCCGGCGGGCTCGCCGTCGGAGGGACCATGTCCTTTCGGTACAGCACTCGTGACCAGGTATCATTTTTTATCCTCCGACGTTTCCTTGGCCTCCACCGTGGTTGCCGGCAGTGCGAGCCGGTGCTGCGCGGACCAGATGCAGAGCTTGAGCAGGGCCTCCTGGGGGCCGGCCTTCACGAGCGCTTCCACCCGCGCCTCGTTGAACTCCATCCGGCAGGCCAGGCGGGGACCCCCCATCCCTGCGTACTCCGACCAGGTCATGGTGAGGCCGGCATGGCTTTGGATCCGTTCCAGATCCTCCGGACGATAGTGCTTCCGGATGACGGCGGCCAGGTCATCCGGATAGTGGGCCAGGTTCACAGGGTCCTGGTTGTAGGCAGCCACGAAAGCCTGGCCCAGGCCTTCAAGGTCGACGCCCGAAGCCTTCAGGCCAAAGCCCACGAAGGTTTCCCGGCCCTTGACCCGGGCATCGCCGCAGATCAGGTTGAAGGCCGAAGCGTTGCCAAAGAGATGCTTGTCCATGTAGGCCTGCGGCCCGCCGAACCTGGCGATCTGGCCGCGCCGCCAGGGGGCATCCGCGGGGACCGCCTGGAGCAGGACCGCGAGGTGGATGCTGGTGGCCCCGATGCACAGCGGGGCGGGCCCGTCGCCGGCGAACAGGTGATCGAACTTGTCGGCCCCGAGCACCTCGAGCAGGGCCTCGTAGCAGGCCAGGGAAACGGTGGAGCCGCAGTCCATGAGCGCCAGGCCCTGGCGCAGCCTGGCGATGGCCTCGCTGGGGCGGGCCTTGGGCTTGAGCTGGAAGGTGTGGGGCTGGTATCCGCTGGGAGAACCGGACCTCGGCACCTTCTCGAAGAAGGCGGGCGGGGCCCAGCCGTTGAAGAACGCCTCAATCTCCTTGAAAGTGGCGTACCGGTCCTCCAGTCCCTTGGCCTTGAGCGCCCGGGCGTAGTCGTCGGCGTAGAAGATCCCCGCCCGGAGCAGGCTCGGATCGTCCTTGAAGCCGTCGAGGCGCTTTTCGGTGTCCACGGCCAGCGCCTTGAGCCGGTCGGCGGCGATGGCGCCAAGGGTCTGGCCCAGCGGTGCGGCGGGAGCCTCCGCGGTGGACGGGCCGGAGTCCTTCACCTCCGCGCCGGGGCCTGACGGTTCTGTCTCCCGGGCCAGGGAGCCTATCTCCGCCGCGGCTGCTCCCGGCTTGCTGGAAGCCATGGCAGCAGACGGTCCAAGCAGGCAGACCATCGAGAAGACGATGCAAACGTGGGGAAATTTCATCAAGGGCTCCAGACCGGAGCGACTTCGCAGTCGCCTGGGCTGGTCTCTGGATGCGTCCAGCTAATGAAATGTTCCTTGACTACCCGGTCTGGTTGCGGTCCGGTCCTATCCTCCCACCTCCAGGAAGGCGTTCCATGACCCTCTGCCGAACCCTCGCCCGGACCGCGTTCGTCCACCTGCTGGCCGCCGGCGCCATCGCCGCCCGGGCCGAAATCACCGTCACCCTGACCAGCCCCCGGAAGGCTTGGGGCCTTTTGCATTCTCCATTTGGGCAGGGCGGCCGACTCTGCGAAGCGTACCCAGAGAGCCAACCTCGGCGGCGGAGGCCCGGACGCGAACCGGCCGGCACCAGGACCAGGTGGTGGCAGCCATCCGCAAGGCGCTGGACGCCCACGGCTGAATCCTCGGGAACCTGGGGCGTCCGGGTCGCATAGGAAGTTTATTGAACCGCGGGCCCTGGCCGCCAGGCCGGCGCTTTCGGACCTTACCGGAGCGGACCTCTGGCACCAGAGCGAGCCAACTGGCCGAAGTGGGCGTAGAGCGACACCAGAGGTGATTCTGCTTCGGCCTCCTGCCCATCGAGGGGTGCGGGTTCCGGGATCTGGAGATTCCAGGACGGGCCGGCAGCCTTGGTCTCCGTGGCCCGGGCGGCCGGGGCCGCATCTTCGAGCCGGATCCCCCGGCCGTCCCGGCTCCGGGTGACGGCGCTCTTCGCCAGGTCGCTCTCTCCGGTGCTCTCGATGATGGATCCGATGCTGGTGCCGGAAGGGTCGCCGTCCACCTCCAGTTCGATATTTCCTGGACCCTCGCCGCGGCCGGGACCCTGGTGTCGCGGTTTCCCGCTTGACGGCGCCGCCGGGGGAACGGCGCGCGGTCAGCGCACTGTTCCCCCGGCGGCGACACCAAGCGGATTAAGAGGGGTGAGGGGCCAGCGACGCCAACTAGGGCTTCGCGGGGGCATCATCGGCCGGAGTGTTCTGGGCGGCGGCAGGCGGCGTGGGCTTGCGGTGGTGCATCCGGTGGTGCTTCCGGTGCATGACGTGCCTGGGCGCCGGGGCGGAGGGGTCATTCTGGGGGGCCTGGCTGTTGGCATCCTTGGCTCTCGGGCCGGATGACGGAGCGCCGGTGGCTGCCGTGGCCTGGTCGGCATCGTTCTGGGGCTGGGCGGGGGTGGCGAACGCCGGGCTTATGCAGGCCAACGCGATCAGCATGAGGGCTAGTTTTTTCATGATCATTCTCCGGTGGATCCGGCGCGGCCGGGTCACGCGAATGAAGGAGCATGATTCGAGCCAGTTTGTAAACCCTGTAATAGTTATATATAATAGATCCGCCGGCGAACGGATCCATCAGAATGATGGAGTCCCTCCTTCATTCCGACTAAGTCGGCAGCTCGTCCAGCCGGCTGGCGCTTTGCCGCATCCCCCGCGGCACCCCCCCATGAAGGACCTGCCGCCCGGTGAGTCGCGGACCAGGCGCGGGCCATGGGGTGGGGGCGGCATCCGGGTTTGCCGGCGCCGGGCTCGGGTTGCCGGCGGCCGAGGGTTTCCCTTGGCCTGGCTTGCCCGCCTGTGCGGGAAGGGCTAGAGTTGGTTCATAGCCTTGCCAACACTCAGCCGACCCTTTCCCGGGCACCCGACAGGTTGTCATGACGGCCATCCGTCATGCGCAGCATTTCGACCTGGCCCTGGCTCGAAATGAAGTGCTGAACGAACCCACCCCACCCCCCATCCTGGAGGACCCCCCATGAAAATCCGCTGGCTCCTTGGCGCCCTGGTCACCCTCTCCCTGCAGACGTTCGCCCTGAACGCCCAGACCATCAAGCTCGGCACCGACCCCACGTTCGCCCCCTACGAATCCAAGTCTCCCAGCGGCGAGATCATCGGCTTCGAGATCGATATCGCCAAGGCCATGTGCGAGAAGATGGGCGTCAAGCCGGTGTGGGTGGAGAACGACTTCGACAGCATCATCCCGGCCCTGCAGGCCAAGAAGTTCGACGCCATCGTCTCGGGCATGGCGGTGAACGAGAAGCGCAAGCAGCAGATCAACTTCACCGACAAGGTGTTCCACACCCCCGCCGGCATGGCGGTGCTCAAGGGCAGCGGCCTGAACACCCTCGCCGCGTCCCTGAAGGGCAAGAGCGTGGGGATGCAGCAGGGCACCATCTTCGAGCAGTACGCCCGCAAGTACTACGCGCCCTATGGCGTGACCGTGACCCCCTACAAGACCCCCGACCTGTACCGGGCCGACCTGCTCGCGGGCCGGCTGGACGCGGTGATGGACGACGCGGTGGTGCTGCAGACCAGCCTCCTGGCCACCCCCGAGGGCAAGAACTACGAGTACGCCAAACCGGCCCTGAAGGACGAGATCTTCGGGGTCGGCGCCGCCTTCGGGGTGCGCAAGGACGACGCGGCCCTGCAGCAGAAGCTGAACCTGGCCCTGGCGGCCATCCGCAAGGACGGCACCTACGCCAGGATCGCCAGGAAGTACTTCAGCTTCGACCCCTACGGCGATTGAAACCCTGGTGCCGATGACGTTTTCCCTTGAAGGCTACGGCCAGCTGATCCTGGCGGGCACCTGGGTGACCCTGAAGATCGCCCTGCTGTCCATGGTGGTGGCGTTCGGCATCGGCCTGGCCGGCGCCGTGGCCAAGCTGTCCGCCAACCCGGTCCTGGCCTGGGGCGCGGGCCTGTACACCACCCTGATCCGGGGCATCCCCGCCCTGGTCCTGATGCTGCTGCTCTACTTCAGCGTGCAGATGGGCCTGAACCGCGTGACCGAGCACTTCGGCCTGCACCAGCTGGACATCGAGCCTGTTTCGGCGGCGATCCTGGTGCTCGGGTTCATCTACGGCGCCTACTTCATCGAGACCTTCCGGGGCGCCTACCTGGCGGTGCCCCGGGGCCAGATGGAGGCGGCGCTGGCCATGGGCATGCCCTGGCTGCGCGCCTTCCGGCGCATCCAGTTCCCGCAGATGATGCGCTTCGCCCTGCCCGGGGTGGCCAACAACTGGCTGGTGCTGGTCAAGACCGCCGGGCTGGTGTCCCTGCTGGGGGTCAACGACATGGTCAAGGCGGCCCGCCAGGCCGGGAGCGCCACCATGCGCCAGTTCTTCTTCTACGGCGTGGTGGCGGTGATCTTCCTGGCCATCACCTCCCTGTCCCAGATCCTGCTGCAGGTCCTGGAACGGCGCTTCGCCATCGGCGTCCGGGAGGCGCGGCTGTGATCGACCTGATCCAGACCTACTGGAAGAGCTACCTGTGGAGCGACGGGTTCAACCTCACCGGACTGGCCATGACCCTGTGGCTCCTGGTCCTGTCCTGCGCCCTGGGCTTCCTCCTGTCCATCCCGCTGGCCATCGCCCGGAACTCGCGCAACCCCTGGCTGTGGCGCCCGGTGTGGCTGTTCACCTTCGTCTTCCGGGGCACCCCGCTGTTCGTGCAGCTGCTGATGATCTACAGCGGGCTGGCCGGCATCCACGGCATCCGCCACTCGCCGCTGCTGTGGTCGTTCTTCCGGTCGGGCTTCCACTGCGTGATCGTGGCCTTCGTCCTGAACACCTGCGCCTACACCACCGAGATCTTCGCGGGCGCCATCAAGGCCACGCCCTTCGGCGAGATCGAGGCCGGCCAGGCCATCGGCATGTCCCGGGCCACCCTGTACCGCAGGGTGATCCTGCCCAGCAGCCTGCGCCGGGCGCTGCCGGCCTACAGCAACGAAGTGATCTTCATGCTGCACTCCACTTCCGTCGCCTTCACGGCCACCGTCCCGGACCTGCTGAAGGTGGCGGTGGACGTCAACGCCGCCACCTTCATGACCTTCCAGGCCTACGGCATCGCCGCGGTCATCTACCTGGGGGTCACCTTCGCGCTGGTGGCCCTGTTCCGCCGGGCGGAACATCGGTGGCTGGCCTACCTGCAGCCCCAGACCGTCCTGGCGAGCCCCCGGCCCAAGGAACTGCCATGCTGAATCTCTCGGTGAACGACCTGCACAAGCGCTTCGGGGCCCTGGAGGTCCTGAAGGGGGTCTCGCTCACCGCCACCGCCGGGGACGTGATCAGCATCATCGGCTCCTCGGGATCCGGGAAGAGCACCCTGTTGCGCTGCATCAATTTCCTCGAGCAGCCCGACGCGGGCACGGTGTCCCTGAACGGCGAGGAGATCCGCATGGTCACCCACCGCTTCGGCCACCGGGTGCCGGCGGACCCCCGGCAGCTGCTGCGCCTGCGCACCCGGCTGGCCATGGTGTTCCAGCACTTCAATCTCTGGGCGCACATGACCGCCCTGGAGAACGTCACCGAAGGCCCGCTGCACGTGCTGGGCCTGCCCAGGAAGGAGGCCCTGGAGCGGGCGCGGCTCTGCCTGGACAAGGTGGGCCTGGACGGCATCGAGGCGAAGTACCCCGCGCACCTCTCCGGCGGCCAGCAGCAGCGGGTGGCCATCGCCCGGGCCCTGGCCATGGAGCCGGACGTGCTGATGTTCGACGAGCCCACCTCGGCGCTGGATCCGGAGCTGGTGGGGGAAGTGCTCAAGGTCATGCAGCAGCTGGCCGGGGAAGGGCGCACCATGATCGTCGTGACCCACGAGATGGGGTTCGCCCGGGACGTCTCCAACCACGTGATCTTCCTCCACAACGGCCGCATCGAGGAGGAAGGCGCCCCGGACCGGCTGCTGGACGAGTCCCGCAGCGAGCGTCTGAAGCAGTTCCTGTCCACGGTCCGCAAATGACCTTCATCCGGCGAGGCACCCTGTGACCACCGCACCCACCTCCGTTGACTCCGCCAACGCCGCCATGGCCCTGACCATCGACGGCCTGCGGCCCGAACTGGCCGCCATGAGCGACTTCATCTTCGACCACCCGGAAACCGGCCTGCAGGAGGTCCAGGCCTGCGCCCTGCTCTGCGACTTCCTGGCCGGGCACGGCTTCGCGGTGGAGCGCGGCTACGCGGGCCTGCCCACCGCCTTCCGGGCGGTGCACCGCGTGGGCGAGGGCGGCCCGCGCATCGGGCTCCTGTGCGAGTACGACGCCCTCTCCGGCCTCGGCCACGCCTGCGCCCACCACCTCCAGGGCCCCTGCATCATCGGCGCGGCCATGGCCATCCGGGACCAGGTGGCCGACCGGCCCTACACCCTGGAAGTGATCGGCACGCCGGCCGAGGAGAGCGTCGGGGGCAAGGTGCTCATGCTGGAGCACGGGGCGTTCCTGGACCTGGACGTGGCCCTCATGATGCACGGCAACGACGTCACCCAGGTGGACCTGAAGTCCCTGGCGCTGTCCGAGTTCCTGGTGACCTTCCACGGCGTTTCCGCCCACGCCGGCATGGCCCCCGAAGAAGGCCGCAGCGCCCTGGAGGCGCTCATGCTGGTGTTCAACGGCCTGGCCTACCTGCGCGGCCACGTGCGGGACGACACCCGCATGCACGGGATCATCGAGCAGGGCGGGCAGGTGGTCAACGCGATCCCGGAGCATGCGGCGGCCCGGATCGAGGTGCGTTCCTACAGCCGCCCCTACCTCGACCAGGTGATCCAGCGGGTGCGGCGCATCCTCGAAGGCGCCGCGCTGATGACGGACACCCGGTTCACCCTGGAGCGGACCACCGAGTTCCACGGCAAGATCCCGGTGCGCCGCCTGAACGACCTGGTCATGGCCAACGCCGGGCGCGCCGGCGCCGAAGCCATCGAACCGCCCCGGCAGCGCACCGGCTCCACGGATTTCGGCAACGTCATGTTCCACGTCCCCGGCACCTGCATCAACCTCCCCTTCGTGGACAAGGGCATCTCGGCCCACAGCCAGGGCTACCTGGACCGGGGCAAGTCGCCCCAGGCCCACGACGCCATCGCCCTGGGCGCCCGGATCCTGGCCATGACCGTCCTGGACCTGCTCCAGGACCCGGCGCTCCTGGAGGCCGTCCAGGCGGACTTCCGGCAGGAGAAGGCCAGGCAGCTGTCCGTGCCTTCCTGAAACCGAGCGCCTTGGATTCCGGGACGCTGACGGTTCCGACCCCAACCCACGGGCGCCCATGCTCGCGGCGCGCTGGGGCCGGTGCTCCGCATCCCCGGCTCCTCCGCGTACACTAAACCTTTGCGACAAAGGCATGGTCCCTAACCCTGGATGCACGCTATGGACGGCCGCTTGGCAACCTTTCTATCCCATTTCCGCCAAGGGACCTTCTCGTCCCTCACTGTGCGCAACTACCGGCTCTACTACATCGGGCAGATCATCTCCACCTCGGGCACGTTCATGCAGACGGTCGCCCAGGCGTGGCTGGTGCTGGGCCTGACCCACTCCGGCAAGGCCCTGGGCATCGCCACCGCGCTGCAGTACCTGCCGATCCTGTTCCTGGGCCCCTACGGCGGGGTCATCACCGACCGCATCGCCAAGCGCAGGATCCTGTTCTGGACCCAGTCCGTCTCCGGCGTCCTGGCGCTGCTCCTGGGCACGCTGGTGGCGACGGGGCTGGTGCGGGTCTGGATGGTCTACCTCCTGGCCTTCGCCCTGGGCCTGGTCACGGTGTTCGACAACCCCACCCGCCAGACCTTCCACATGGAGCTGGTGGGGCCCGAGCACCTGTCCAACGCCGTCACGCTGTATTCGATCCTGGTCAACCTGGCCCGCATCGTCGGGCCGGCCCTGGCCGGGATCCTCATCGCCTCGGCGGGACTGGCGCCGTGCTTCATCATCAACGGGATCTCCTTCGCCGCCGTGGTGGTCATGCTGGCCATGATGCGCACCCGGGAGCTGCGGGTGGCGCCGCCGGTTCCGCCGCGCAAGGGCCAGATCCGGGAAGGGTTCCGGTATGTGCTGGCCACGCCGGTGCTGGGCGCCAGCCTGCTGATGATGGCCATCATCGGCACCCTCACCTTCGAGTTCCAGGTCAGCCTGCCGCTCATCGCGCACTTCACCTTCCACGGCGACGCCCGGAGCTATGCCTTCCTGTCCTCGGCCATGGGCCTGGGGGCGGCCTGCGGCGGCATCGCCTTCGCCAGCCGCACGGTCATCACCCCGTACAAGCTGGTGCGCGCCTCCCTGCTGTTCGGGCTGGCGGTGCTGGCCGCGGCCTGCATGCCGAGCCTGGCCCTGTCGGGCCTGGCCATGGTGGCGGTGGGCGTCTGCTCCATCAACTTCTCCTCCCTGGGCAACGCCACCCTGCAGCTGGGCAGCTCGCCGCAGATGCGCGGCCGGGTCATGTCCCTGTGGTCGGTGTCGTTCCTGGGGTCCACCGCCATCGGCGGGCCCGTGGTGGGCTGGGTCGCCGAGGCCGCCGGGGCGCGCTGGGGCCTGGCCCTGGGGGGCCTGGCCGCCCTGGCCGCCGCCGCCCTGGGGGCCTTCACCTTCCGGAACCTGAAACCCGCACCGTGACCGTCCGCGGTTTCGGCGCGCCGGAGGTATACGCTATACGGAGAGCATCGCGCGGAGGCGTCATGGCAGGGCGAAACCTTCTGATCTCCCTCACCGGCCTGGGCCTGTTGGCCGCCGGGTGCGGCTGCGCGGCCCCGGCGGTCCAGCAGGCCGACCAGGGCCGCAGGATCGACCGGGAAGTGCTGGAAGGCTTCACCCGCGGCGTCACCACCCGGGCCGAGGTGCTCCAGGCCCTGGGCAGCCCCACGAGCCAGAAGGCCAATCCCGGCGACGGCAGCACCACCCTGGCCTGGAGCTACGTCCACGTGGACCAGGCGGCCTCCACCACGATCCTGACCCTCATCCAGTTCGACGCCGACGACCGGCTCCTGCTCAAGGCCATGAGCCAGGAGACCAAGACCCACTAGCATCAGAGCTTGAAGCGCTGCACCAGCGCCTGCAGGTTGTCGGCCACCTTGGCCAGGTCCGCGGCGGTGCGGGAGATCTCGTGGGTGGTGGAGGACATCTGCGCGGTGGCGGCGGCGGTGGCGGCCGTCTCCTGGACGTTCTGCTCCACCCGGCGGGCCACCTCGGTCCCGGCCCGGCTCTGCTCCAGGGTGGCCGAGGTCACCTGCCGGGTGCGGGTGGCGAACTGCTCGAGGCTCGAGCGGATCTGCTTGAGCAGGTCCACCGTGGTGGCCACGGTGGCGGTGCCCTGGCCCACGGCGCTGCGGGCGGCCTGGATGTGCCTGGCGATCTCCTTGGCCGAGCTGCCGCTGCGCTCCGCCAGCTTGCGCACTTCTTCGGCCACCACCGCGAAGCCCTTGCCCTGGTCGCCGGCCTTGGCCGCCTCGATGGCGGCGTTCAGGGACAGCAGGTTGGTCTGGTTGGCGATCTCGGTGATGACGGTGATGGCGGACGCGATCTCCTGGGCGGTGCTGGTGACCCCCTTCATGGCCTCCTGGGTGGCGCTGCCGGCCTCGTCACCGCGCTGGGTGGCGCCCAGGGCGCTCTCCATCAGGCCCAGGGTCTCCTGGGCGCCCCGGCTCACCTCATCGATGGAGGCGGACAGCTCCGCCACCGCCGCGGCCGCCTGCTCCGATCCGGCCCGCTGGGAATCCGTGATCTGGGCGATGGATTGGGTGGTGGCCGCCATCTGCTCCGCCGAGGCGGACAACTCCGTGGCGGAGGACGCCAGGGTCTGCACTCCGCTGGTCAGGGCCCTGAGCATTTCCCGGATCTCGCTGATCATGGTCTGGTAGGCCCGGGACAGCTCCCCGTATTCATCCCGCCGCTCCCGGCTGGCCAGGCTGATGTCCTGGGTGAAATCGCCCTTGGCCAGCCCCTGGGTGGCGACCAGGATGCCGGCGATGTCGCTCACGTAGATGCGGGTGATGGCCAGCCCCAGCAGCACCGCCAGCACCAGCCCCGCCACCAGCGGCACGCCCACCGCCCACTCCACTTCGGTCTGGACGCCATCCGCCTTCCGCGACACCGCCTGGGTGACGCTGTCGCGATAGGCCAGGTACTTGTTGCAGGCCGCTTCCACCTTCGCCTTGATCAGGCCGCCTTCCGCCAGGTATTTTCCGGCCGCGTCGGCCTCCCTGCCGGTGGTGGCCCATTCCACCACCTCGGTGTTCACGGCCTTGCCGGAAGCCAGGGCCGCTTCGATCTGTCCCAGCAGTTCCAGGTCGGTGGGGTCGCTGGAGGCTTTCAATTCATCGATCGCCTTCCGGTACTTGCCCCGCAGCTCGCCCAGCTGGTCTTTCTGGGCCTGCTTGCCGAGCGGGGTCTTTTCGCCGATGAGGTCCCAGATGGTCAGGTTGATTTCCCCGATGGAACCGATCATTTCATGGGCGACCACCGACTTGTGCATCTCCAGCTTCACCATGGCACGGGATCGGCTCAAGACGCTCAGGCCCCACCAGGATGCGCCGGAAACGACCAGCAACGCCAGCACCAGGGAACCGAAGGCCACGGCCAGCCGCTTCCAGATCTGCATATTCTTCAGTGTCAACATAGGGCCGAACCTCATACACCATCGTAGGGTCCGGCTTTGCAAATCGTTGGAAATTAGTTGTAAACTGCATTCATCGCCATCCGCCCTACTCGGGACACCGGTAGACGAGGGAGTTGATGTTCATGCCCGCCCCCACCGAGGCGAACACGGCGGTGGCGCCGCCTTTCAGGGCCTGGTCCGCGAGCTGGCCCCGCTGGATGAGGTCCAGCAGGGTCGGCAGGGTGGCCACGGAGCTGTTGCCCAGCCAGGAGATGGTCATGGGCATGATGCCGGCCGGGATCTCCTTGACCCCGTACAGGCGGAACAGGCGCTTGAGGATGGCGTCGTCCATCTTGCCGTTGGCCTGGTGCAGCAGGACCTTGTCCACGTCGGCCAGGGTGAGCCCGGCCTTGTCCAGGCTCTGCTTGACCACCCCGGGCACCGTGGTGAGGGCGTACTCGTAGAGCTTGCGGCCCGCCATCTTCAGGGTCAGGTTCTCGATGCCGGCGGCGCTGTTGTAGGAGGGCCCCATCCAGAGCAGGCGGGAGTGCTCCAGGGTGTCCGAACGCACGGCATGGGCCAGGATGCCCACCCGCTCGGGGCAGCGCCGCGCCTCCAGCACCACGGCCCCGGCGCCGTCGGCGTAGATCATGCTGTCCCGGTCGAACGGGTCGGCCACCCGGGACAGGGTTTCGCTACCGATCACCAGGGCCCGTTGCGCGTCGCCCGAGCGGAGGTAGTAGTCCGCCTGGATCACCGCCTGCAGCCAGCCCGGACAGCCGAAGGCGAGGTCGTAGCAGACGCAGGCCGGGTTCGCGATCTTCAGGCTGGCCTTGACCCGGGAGGCCAGGCTCGGCACCAGGTCGGAGCCGGCCTGGGCCGCGCGGACGTCCCCGAAGTTGTGGGCGACGATGATGTAGTCCAGGGTCTCCGGATCCACCGCGGCCGAGGCCAGGGCCTGGACCGCGGCGGCGGCGGCCAGGCTGGAGGCGACCTGGTCGCCGTCCACATAGCGCCGTTCCGCGATATCGGTGATCTCCTTGAGCTTGGCGACGATCCGGGGCATGGCCTCGGGGGCGAAAGGCTGGTCGTAGTCTTCGAAAAAGGATCGCTCCAGGAAATCTTCGTTCGGCACCGCGCGGGCGGGAATGCTGCTTCCGGTGCCGATGATCACCGTCTGGGGTTGGCTGGACATGTCGCACGGGGACATGCTGGTCGAAGTCATGTAGTCCTCCCCAGAAATACTACATGGAGTTCTCAAATCCTTGGCCGAGTTCTACGGCCTGGGCGGCCGCAGTTCGCCATCGATGCCCACCACCACGGCCTGGATGGGCAATTTGCGCGAGGCCTGCTGTGCGGCCATCTGGGCGATCCGCAGCAGGCCGCCGCAGCAGGGCACCTCCATGATCATCACCGTGATGGATCTGAGCCCGGCCTGGTCGATGAGCGCGGTGAGCTTGGCCAGGTAGACCTCCTGGTTGCCGTCCAGCTTCGGGCAGGCGATGGCGAGCTTCTTCCCGGGCAGGTGCTTCTGGTTGAAGTCGGGCAGGGCGAACGCGGTGCAGTCCGCCGCCAGCAGGAGGTCGGCCCCCTGGAACACCGGGTTGCCGGGGGCGATCAGGTGCAGCTGCACCGGCCACTGGGAGAGCTGGCTGGCCAGGCCCTGGTTGCCGGCGGCCACGGGCCCGGGGACGAGGGTCCTGGGGGCGGAGCCGGGGCAGGCCTGGGGGTGGTGCGGCCGGAAGGGCGGGGCCTGGATGCCCAGCTCCGCCAGGTAGGCCAGGGCCGAGGCCAGGTGGGCGGACTGGCCGTGGCGGTGCAGGTGTTCCAGGTGCGCCATCAGGGTGGCGCCCCCCTTGGGCAGGATCTGGTCGAGGGTGCGCCGCTCGTCGTAGGGCTCCGCCTCCCGGGTCTCCACCTGGATGGCGCCCCGGGGGCACTCGCCGAGGCACGCCCCCAGGCCGTCGCAGGTGAGCTCGCTCACCAGCCGCGCCTTGCCTTCGATCATCTGCAGCGCCCCCTCGGGGCAGCCCTTGGCGCACCGGCCGCAGCCGTCGCACTGGTCCTCGTCGATGCGGATGATCTGGCGTTCCATGGCGTTCTCCCGGAACTCCAGGGTGACCGCCGCCGGACGGCCCCGCCTTGATCTGGATCAAGATTTCCCGGAAGCCCGGTTTCGGGCAAGATGGAGTCCCAGCACGTTCCCGCCGGCTTTCCCCAGGAATCCCCATGGCCAAACGCCCCAACGACCAGCCCGAGATCATCTACTCCATGATGCGGGTGAGCAAGCACTACAACGGCAAGGCCGTGATCAAGGACATCTCCCTTTCCTATTTCTACGGCGCCAAGATCGGCGTGCTGGGCCTGAACGGTTCCGGCAAGTCCACGGTGCTGCGGATCATGGCCGGGGTGGACCAGGACTTCAACGGCGAGGCGGTGCTGTCCAAGGGCTACAGCACCGGCCTGCTGGAGCAGGAGCCGAAGCTGGACGACAGCAAGACCGTGCGCGAGGTGGTGGAGGAGGGGGCGGCGGCGAAGGTGGCCCTGCTGCGCGAGTACAACGAGATCAGCGAGCGGTTCGCGGACCCCGAGGCGGACATGGAGGCGCTCCTGGCCCGCCAGGGCGAGCTCCAGGACCAGATCGACCACCTGGACTGCTGGGACCTGGACGCCCAGCTGGAGCAGGCCATGGACGCCCTGCGCTGCCCCGACCCGGACACCGCCATCGCGGTGCTGTCCGGCGGCGAGCGCCGGCGGGTGGCCCTGTGCCGGCTGCTGCTGCAGAAGCCCGACATCCTGCTGCTGGACGAGCCCACCAACCACCTGGACGCCGAGTCCGTGGCCTGGCTGGAGCTGCACCTGCAGCGCTACGAGGGGACGGTGATCGCCGTCACCCACGACCGCTACTTCCTGGACCACGTGGCGGAATGGATCCTGGAGCTGGACCGGGGCGAAGGCATCCCCTGGAAGGGCAACTACTCCAGCTGGCTGGAGCAGAAGCAGGCCCGGCTGGCCCTGGAGGAGAAGGGCGACCAGAAGCGGCAGAAGACCCTGGAGCGGGAGCTGGAGTGGATCCGCATGTCGCCCAAGGGCCAGCACGCCAAGAGCCAGGCCCGCATCACCCGCTACGAGGACCTGCTCGCCGAGGAGGGCGCCCAGCGGGAGAAGGAGCTGGAGATCTACATCCCGGCGGGGCCGCGCCTGGGCGGCGTGGTGGCCGAGCTCACCGGCGTGGCCAAGGCCTACGGCGACAAGGTGCTGTTCGAGAACCTGGACTTCGCCATCCCCCCCGGGGGCATCCTCGGGGTCATCGGCGCCAACGGCGCCGGCAAGACCACCCTGTTCCGCATGCTGGCCGGGCAGGAGCAGCCGGACGCCGGCACCATCCGCATGGGCGAGACGGTGAAGCTGGCGGTGGTGGACCAGCTGCGCCAGGGCCTGGACCCGGAGCGCAGCGTGTTCGAGGCCATCTCCGGCGGCAGCGACATGATCGAGCTGGGCGGGCGCCTGGTGAACGCCCGGGCCTGGCTGTCCCGGTTCGGCTTCTCCGGGGAGTCCCAGCAGAAGAAGGTGGGCGAGCTCTCCGGCGGCCAGCAGAACCGCCTGAACCTGGCCCTCACCCTCAAGAGCGGCGCCAACGTGCTGTTCTTCGACGAGCCCACCAACGACCTGGACGTGAACACCATGCGCGCCCTGGAGGAGGCCATCGAGGCCTTCGCCGGCTGCTGCGTGATCATCAGCCACGACCGCTGGTTCCTGGACCGCCTGGCCACCCACATCCTGGCCTTCGAGGGGGACAGCCGGGTGGTGTTCTTCGACGGCAACTATTCCCAGTACGAGGTCTACCGGCGGGAGCAGCTGGGCCTGGACGCCGGGCCGCACCGGATCCACTACCGCAAGCTCACCCGCTAGCGTAGGGGCTCACTGGGCGACGAGGCTGACGTCGTCCAGGGCGAAGTCGGTGCCCAGGCCGTCCCGGAAGTCCGAGGCGACGAAGGACAGCTGGACCGTCTGGCCCTGGTAGGCCATCAGGTTGAGGCTGAACGGCTGGTAGCCCTGGCCGGCCTGCAGGTTGGACCAGCTGCCCAGGATGGCCAGGGCGCCGTTGGCCCCCCGCGCCTTCACCTGGAAGGCGTCCAGGGCCCGGGGCGCGGTTTCCCGGGTGGCGGCGGACAGCCAGAAGCTGAGCCGGGCCGCGGCCACGTTGGCCGGGATCCGCACCGTCTGCTGGAGCACCGCGCTGCGGCCGGCCCGGCCCGGGAACCAGGCGTCGGCGGAGCCCGCGTGGGCGGGCGCCGCGGGGCTGTTGTCGCCGATGGCCACGCCGTGCCCGGTCCAGCCGGTGTCGCCCAGCTCGAAGCCGCCGTTGCGGATCCGCTGGCCCGGAGCCGGGACCGGGAGGACGGTGATGGCGCGGGTGTCCGAGCCCTGGGCCCCGGTCTGGTCGCGGACGGTGAGGGTGACCAGGTCGGTGATGGGAGCGGCCGCGGGGTTGACGAAGGCATGGGCGCAGACGGGGCCGCTGCCGGAGCTGCCGTCGCCGAAGTCCCAGGCATAGGTCAGGACGGCCCCGGGCTCGTTCTCCCGGGCGGTGCCCTGGAACGCCACCGTGGTGCCGGAGGCGACGGTGCGGTCGGAGCCCGGGACCAGGATGCCGGCGAAGACGTCGTTGCCGGAGCCGGCGGTCCAGGCGCCCACCAGGGCCTGGGCATCCACGCTGCCCAGGCCGGTGGCGAGGTCGTAGCCCGGCCTGCAGTCGTAGCCCTGGGTGCCCGGCACGCAGCTGGCGCCGGAGGTGATGTCGTGGAACACCTGCGGGCCGGTGCCCCGGTACTGGGCGTTGCCCAGCCGGTAGAGGGCCGGGGCGGCGTTGCCCTGGCGCTGGCCGGTCTTCTGCACCACCAGGGCCAGGATCCCCGCGAAGGCCGGGGTGGAGCAGGAGGTGCCGCCGGTGACCTGCTGGGCGCCGCCGGTCTCGATCAGGTAGCCGTCGTGGCGGAACGCGGCGCTCAGGGCCACGTCGGGCAGGCAGCGGAACTGGTACTGGGGGCCGTTGGCCGGCACGCCGGGGGCGGCCTGCCAGGCGGGTTTCGGGTAGATGACGGAGGTTCCGCCGCCGGTGGCCCAGAGCCCGGAGCCCCCGGTGCCGGCGCTCTCGTTCCAGGCCCGCTCGGGGATGTAGCCCAGGGCCGAGGCGCCGTCCGGGTCCTTGCGGGCCCGCCAGTAGCTGCCGGACCCTTCGTCGAACTGGGTGCCGCCCACCGCCAGGTTGTACGGGGTGGAGGCGAGCCCGGAGACCGCCCGCCCGGACCCGGAGCTGGCCGAGCCGGAATCGCAGCCGGCGGGGCCGCTGTCGCCGGAGGCTGCCAGGACGGTGATGCCCTGGGCCGCGGCCTGGGCCCAGAGGTTCCGGTAGAAGGCCAGCTCGGCGGCGCCCATCCAGGGTTCGCACTGGCCGAAGCTGGTGCTCAGGATGGGCGCGAGGTTGTGGTTCACGATGTACTGGGCCGAAAGGTCCACCCCGTCCGTCGCCGCGGTGCTGGCGGAGGCCACGAAGCGGATGGCGGCGTTCCGGGCCACGGCCCCGGACCACTCCACGTCCAGGTTGGCCTCGCCGTCCTCGCCGCCGCCCAGGTCGCCCGGGTCCGGGCCGTTGATGATGATCTCCGGCGGCCGGGGCGGCAGCCCGAATTCCTGGCGGAACCTGGCCGCGTCGGTGAGCGGGATGTGGGTCCGGCCGACGATGGCGATGCCGACCCCGGTGCCGTCGAGGCCCTCCTGGTAGAGCGGGCCGACGTTGTAGATGGCGGCGAAGTCCCCCGGCGCCAGGGTGTGCCCGGCGGCCCCGGGCGCCTGGGCGAAGCCCGCATTCTGGGCCCGGCGCGGGAGATCGTGCAGGGAGACCACCCCGGCCACCACGTCGGCCAGGGCCCGGGGGATGGCCGGGTCCAGCAGGTTGCCCTGGCGCTCCGCCCCGTCCACGGCGAAGCGCCGGATCGCGGTGCGGAACGCCCGCTCCACCTGGGCCACGGTGCCGGAGAAGGTGATGGACATGCGGCCGGCGGCCACCTCGTCCACGGTGAAGCCCTCGGCCCGGAGCCAGGCGGTGACCCGGTCCAGGGCCTCCGGCGCGGGACCGAACTGCGCCCCGAACTGTTCCGGAGTGAGCCACGGGCGCGAGCCCGGGGCACCGCCGTCCCGGAGCCCGGCCAGGCGTTGCCGCAGCCGGGCCTCGGCGCCGGGGGGCAGCTTGAGGGCGAGGATCATGCGCGCCATGGGGGCGTCGGCCGGCGCCGGGCCCAGGGGCCGGGCCGCGGCCAGCCGCGGCTGGACGTTGCCCTGGAGCCGCACATAGCCCGGGTCGCCGGCCGGGGGAACCCCGGGCTGGGCGGCGGAGAGCGCGGCGGCGGCCGCCAGGACCGCCAGGACCAGCCCTGGCGGAGAGGGTCGGGCCTGGTTCAAGGGCGGCTCCGGATCATTTGGCCACCAGGCTCACATCGTCCAGGGTGAAGGCGGTGTTCACCCCGTCGGGCGCGTCCTTGGCCACGAAGGACAGCTCCACCTGCCGGCCGCGGTAGGCGCCCAGGTCGAAGCTGTGCTGCTGGTAGCCCGGGGCATTGTCCAGGTTGGACAGGGCGCCCAGGACCGCCAGGGGGCCGCCGCTGGGCCGGACCTTGACCTGGAGGCAGTCCACGGCCTGGAAGGCGACATCATAGGTGTCGATGTGCATCCAGAAGGTCAGCCGGGCCGAGGTCGCCCTGGCCGGGATGCGCACGGTCTGCCGGAGCACCTCCGGCCCGCTGGACATCCAGCCCGAGAACCAGGCCGAGCCCGAGCCGGCATGGGCGGGTTCCATGGAGCCGTTGTCGCCGATGGCGACGCCCTGGGCGGACCAGCCCTGGGTCCCGTACTCGAACCCGCCGTTGACGATCAGTTCGCCCGGGGGCAGCGCCGGCTGCACGGCCACGGTGCGGGTGTCGGTGCCCCGGGCGCCGGTGGCGTCGGTGGCGGAGAAGGTGACCAGGCAGGTCGCGGGGGCCGGGCTGGGGTTCAGGAAGCAATGGGCGGCTTCCTTGCCCACGGCGCTGCCGCCGTCGCCGAAGGTCCAGGCGCAGGTCAGGCGGGTCCCGGGGTGGCTCTCCTGGGCCGTGCCCTCGAAGGACACCCAGGTTCCGCTGGGGATGGTCAGGTCGGCTCCGGGCCTGAGGATCCGGGCGTCGACGTTGTTGCCCAGCCCGCCCCGCCAGGCGGCGACCAGGGCCTGGGCGTCCACGCTGCCCAGGCCGGTGGCCATGTCATAGCCCGGGGTGCACGGGTAGCCCTGGGTGCCCGGCACCGAGTTGTCGCCGTGGGTGATGTCGTGGAACACCGCCGGGCCGTTGCCCTGGTACTGGGCGTTGCCCAGGGTGTAGAGGACCTGGCAGGGATTGCCCTGGCGTTCCCCGGTCTTCTGCACCACCAGGGCCATGATCCCGGCGAAGGCCGGGGAGGAGCAGGAGGTGCCGCCCACGGTGGTGCGCACGCCGCCGGTCTCCACCACGTAGCCGTCGTGGCTGCCCGCGGCGGCCAGGGACACGTCGGGGAGGCAGCGCTGCCTGGTGTCGGCGGGCACGCCCAGCCCGATCTGCCAGCAGGGTTTCCGGAAGAAGCCGGAGGGGCCGCCGCTGGAGGCCCAGAGCCCGGAACCGCCGGCGCTGCCGCTTTCGTTCCAGGCCTGTTCCGGGATGTAGCCCAGGGCCGAGGACTGGTCCGGGTCCGGCCTGGTCCGCCAGTAGGTGCCGGAACCCTCGTCGAACTGGGTGCCCCCCACCGCCAGGTTGAACGGCGTGGAGGCCAGGCCCGAGACCGCCGGACCGGAGCCGCTGCTGTCATTGCCGCCGTCGCAGCCGGCGGGCCCGCTGTCGCCGGAGGCGACCATGGAGGAGATGCCCTGGACGGCGGCCTGGGCCCAGAGGTTGCGGAAGAAGGTCCGCTCGGCGGCGCCCATCATGGTTTCGCACTGGCCGAAGCTGGTGCTCATGACCGGGGCGAGGTTGCGGTTGACGATGTACTGGGCGGACAGGTCCGCGCCGTCGGTGGTGGCGGTGGAGTTCGAGGCCACGAAGCGGATGCTGGCGTTCCTGGCCACGGCCCCGGCCCACTCCACGTCCAGGTCGGCCTCGCCGTCCTCGTCGCCGCCCTGGTCGCCCGGATCGGCGCCGTTGATGATGATGTCGGCGTTCCCGGGCGGCAGCCCGAACTCCTTGCGGAAGGTGGCGATGTCCCCCAGTGGGATGTGGGTCCGGCCGACGATGGCGATGCTGACCCCGCTGCCGTCGATGCCTTCCCGGTACAGCGGCCTGGCGTTGTAGATGGTGGCGAAGTCCCCCGGCGTCAGTTCGTGGTTCAACGCCGGGCCGTCGTCCAGGAGGCTCCTGGGGGCCGGGTGGAAGCCCCGGTTCATGGCGGGGTGCCGGAGGTTGTGCAGGGAGACCACCCCCGCCACCACGCCGGCCAGGGCGCGCGGGATGGACGGGTCGAGGGCGTTGCCCTGGCGGAGCTGGCCGTCCACCTCGAACCTGCGGATGGGGGTGCGGAAGGCCCGCTGCACCTGGTTCACGGTGCCGGAGAAGGTGATGGACAGGCGCCCCGCGGCCACCTCGTCCAGCCGGAAGCCGCAGTCCCGGAGCCAGCCGGTGACCCGGTCCAGGTCCTCGGGCGCGGGGCCGAACTCGGTGCCGAACTGTTCCGGCGTGAGCCACTGGTGGAAGTCTGGCGAGCGGCTGTCCTGGAGGCCGGCCAGGCGCTGTTCCAGCCGGGCCTCGGCCCCGGGGGGCAGCTTGAGCGCCAGGATCATGTGCTCCATGGGGCCCTGGGCTTCCGCCGGGCCCAGCATCCGGGCCATGGCCAGGGCCGGGGGCACGTTGCCGCGCAGGGCCAGGTAGTCCGGGTCGGCGGCGGCGGGCGTGGCGGTCTGGGCCCGGATGGGCCCCGTCGGGGTGACCTGGCCACCGGCCGGCAGGACAGCCAGGACGCAGCCGAGCAGAGTCAGGAATGAGGCATGGGCCTGGGGGCTCAAGGTGGACTCCAATAAGCGACTGAATGGGCACTGCTGAAAAAGGGCGTATCGGCAAAGCGGCCAAGCCAGCCGCCCGGCGGCTGGTTAAATGAAGTTATTCTGGGACTCAGTATCGGTTTAATTTTTCCGCATGTTGATTTTTTTTTGGCGCCGCCGGGTCACGATGGCGAGGTGTACCATGAGATATGCAAAATGGGATCATCTTTGACTTGGACGGAACCCTCATCGATTCCCGGGCCGACCTGGCCCTGGCGGTGAACCTCACCCGGGGGGAGCTGGGGCTGCCCCCCCTGCCGCAGCCCCAGGTGGTGAGCTACGTGGGCGAAGGGGTGCGCCGGCTCCTGAGCCGGGCCATCCCCGAGCTTCCGGAGCGGCTGGAGGAGGCCCTGGCCATCAACCAGCGCCACTACCGCGCCCACCTGCTGGACCAGACCCGGCTGTACCCCGGCGTCCAGGCCGCGCTGGAGCAGTTCCGGCGGCGGGGCACCCCGCTCATGGTGGCGACCAACAAGCCCCGGGCCTTCACCGACCTGATCCTGGAGGGACTGGGGATCGCCGGGCTCATGGCGGCGGTGGTGGGCGGCGGCGACTGTGCGGCGCTCAAGCCGGACCCGGCCTCCCTGCACCTGGCCCTGGAGCAGGCCGGCTGCGCCGCCGCCGGGTCGTGGATGGTGGGCGACAACTTCACCGACCTGGAAGCCGGCCGGCGGGCCGGGATGAAGCGCTGTTTCTGCCGCTTCGGGTTCGGCGACCCGGGCCGGGAGACCTGGGACCTGGCGGTGGACGACCTGACGGAACTGGCGGAGCACTGCGCATAGTCCAGGTTCGGCCCCGCCTTCTCCGCGGAGCTGCCGGATGAGGAGGTCTTGACTTGGGTAGGTGGCGGGCGTATTCTACATACCGAACGGTTGGTATCTAATGCACGAAACACGCGAACACATCATCCAGGTTGCGGGGCGGCTGTTCCTCCAGAGGAACTACGACGGTGTGTCCATCCAGGACATCATCCGGGCCGTGGGGATGACCAAGGGCGCGCTCTATCACCACTTCACCAGCAAGGAGCAGCTGTTCGAGGAAGTGGCCCACCACCTGGTGGGAAGCTCCCACACCGATTTCCAGGCCCTTCCGGCCCATTCCCTGCGCGCCTTCTACACGACCCTCGCGGCGAACTTCCGGTCCCGGGAGGAAGCGGTCCAAAGGCCCAGGCTGTCCAACGCCCAGGACTCCGGGATCAACGTCTACAACCTCCTGTGGGACGCGGTGCGCATCCTGCCGGGTTTCCGGGCCTCCATGAAATCGTTCCACGCCCTGGAACACTCGGCCTGGGCCGGCGCGGTCCAGGCGGCCATCGACCGCGGCGAGATCCGCGGGGAGCTGGAGGCCGGCCAGATCGCCAGGATCTTCATGTCCGTGCCCGACGGCGTGAGCATCACGTCCATGCTCATGGGCGGTCCCGCCTCCGTAAATGAAGAGGTTCTGGGCCTTTGGGACACCCTCTACCAGTCCCTGAAACCCTGAGCGCCGCCCGCTCTTTTTTGTCCGGCTGCATACCGAACGGTCGGTATTGATCCGGGACAAGCACCTGGATCACCATCACGAAACCAACCGTTTCAAAGGAGTCCTTCATGAAGGCTGTTCAATTCAGTGCCTACGGCGGTCCCGAGGTTCTGCAGGTGGTCGACGTCGATGCGTCCCATGAGCCCCATGCGGGTCCCGGCCAGGTGCGGATCGCCGTCCGGGCCGCCGGGGTCAATCGTTCGGACCTGATGAAGATCCGGGCCGGCAGCTGGAAGGGCAAGCCGGTTCCGCTCCCTTCCGGTGTCGGGGTCGAGGGCTCGGGCATCGTGGACGAAGTGGGCGCAGGCGTCACCGGTGTCGCCGTCGGCGACGCCGTCTTCGGCTGCGGTTTCGCCATGGTGGCGCAATACGCGGTGCTGAGGGCGGGGGTCTGGGCCCGCAAGCCTGCCGCCCTGTCGTTCGCAGCGGCGGGCGGGTTCTCCGTGGCCGTGGAAACGGCCACGCGCATCCTCGACCAGGTCGGCGTGACGTCCGGCGAGACGCTCCTGGTGAGCGGAGCCTCCGGCGGCATCGGCTCCGCAGCGATCCAGTTCGCGCGGTGCCGGGGGATCACCGTGATCGGCACCGCCAGCGCTCCGAACCAGGACTACCTGCGCGGGCTCGGCGCCATCCCGACGACCTATGGACCGGGCCTGGCGGCCAGGGTCAGGCAACTCGCGCCGGACGGCGTGGCTGCCGCCCTGGATATCGCGGGCTCGGGCATCATCCCGGAGCTGATCGAGCTGGTCGGCGATCCTGCCCGCGTCCTCTCCATCGCCGATTTCACCGCGCCACAGTACGGCGCGCAGCTGTCCCTCGCGGCCCAGGAGCATCCGGAGCGGGCCCTGGCGGAGGCGGCGCGGCTGTTTTCGGAAGGTGCTTTCCACCTGACCCGGGTCCAGACGTTCCCGCTCGCCCGGGCCGCGGAGGCGTACCAGCGCTGCGCCGCAGGCCATGCCATGGGCAAGATCGTCATCTCCATTGTTTGAACTCATCCATGAACAGACCCCCAGCCCGGAAGGAATCCACCCCGTGTCACGACTTCGGGCGCATCGCCGAGCACGTCCGGACCGGGCACGGGCACCTGGACGTGCTGGTCAACAACGCGAGCACCCTGCCGGACCGGGGCTCCCGTTCGGCGCTCGACGTCGACATCGCCGACGTCCGCAACGCCCTCGACGTCGACGTCGTCGGCGCGTGGGCGCTCGTCCAGGCCATGCGTCCGCTGCTCGAGGCGGCGCCCGCGGCGCGCGTGGTGAACCTCTCCAGCGCCGCGTATCAGCAGATCGAGGCCGGCGCGGACTTCCCGCGGCAGGTGCGGTCGCCAGCGCATTCGTTGGCGAAACACACGCTCAACGTGCTCACTGCGACCCTCGCCTCGGCGTTCCGTGGCACGGGCGTCCTGGTCAACGCCGTCGACCCGGGACGGGTCGCCACCCACCCGGAGTTCGGGGTCGCCGACGATGACCGGCCCGCGGCGGAGAGCGCCAGGTGGGTCACCTGGGCGGCGACCCTGCCAGCCGGTGGGCCCACCGGCGGCGTCTTCCTCGACGGCCAGCGGCGCGCCTGAACCCACATGGATGACCCGAACACCCATCCCTATGCACCCATCCCGGCGGCCGACCCCACCATCCACGATCCCCGCCAGCGCCGCGCCATCCTGGTTGGGGTGTGCCTGGCCCTCATGGCCGTCATCGCGTCGGTGTCGGGGCTGAACGTCGCCCAGCCGCAGCTTGCCCGCGCCTTTGCCGCGTCGCAAAGCGACGTCCTGTGGATGATCAACCTCTACACCATCACCATGGCCGCGTTGCTGTTGCCGCTCGGTGCGGCCGGTGACCGCTGGGGCCGCAAGCCGGTCCTGATCACGGGTCTCGTGGTCTTCGGCGTGGCCAGCGCGGCCGCGGGTCTGGCCGCCACCACCGGGGTCATGCTCGCCGCCCGATGGCTCAGCGGCGTCGGCGCAGCGCTGATCATGCCGGTCACCCTCGCCGTCATCACCTCGACCTTCCCGGCCGAAGCGCGCTCCCGGGCCATCGGGGTGTGGACCGCCGTCGCCGGCGGCGGCGGCATCCTGGGGATGTTCGTGTCGGCGGTGCTGGTGGACCTGGCCAGCTGGCGCTGGCTCTTCGTCCTGCCGGTCGTGCTCGTCCTCGCGGCGGTGCCCATGGCGCTGCGAGCCCTCCCGGACTCGCGCGCAGCACCCGGGCACCGGTTCGACGGCGTCGGCGCGCTGACCTCGCTGATCGCCGTGGTCGGGTTCAGCTTCGTGCTCAACGAGGGGCCCGGACAAGGCTGGACCGCGCCGGCAACCCTCCTGAGCCTTCTGGCCGGCGCCGGCTCGGCCACCGGTTTCGTGCTGTGGGAACTGCGGCAGCAGGCCCCCCTGCTGGATGTCAGGCTGTTCCGCCAGCGGGGCCTGGCCAGCGGCACGGTGGCCTTGCTGGCGGTGTTCGGCGTACCCACCGGGATCTTCGTGGTGCTCTACCCGTTCCTCCAGGCGGTGCTGGGCTGGTCCGGCCTGGCCGCCACCCTCGCGCTCATGCCGATGCCCATGCTGATGGTCGCCTGCTCCGGGTTCGCCCCGAGACTGGCGGCCCGGATCGGTGCCCGTCCGACCATGGCGGCCGGGATCTTCCTGGGCGGTGCCGGATTGGCCCTCATGGCGCTCCGGGTCTCCGTCGACGGCGGCTACCTTTCGATCCTGCCGGGTTATGTGGTCATGGGACTGGGCATGGGCCTGGCGATGGCCCCCGCCACCGAGGCCATCACCGCGTCGTTGCCGCGTGAACGACAAGGTGTCGCCTCCGCGCTCAATGATGTCGCCAGGGAGTTCGGCAGCGCGCTGGGCGTCGCCCTGCTCGGAGCGGTCTTTGCCGCGGGATACCGCAAGGCGATCAACCCGCAGCTGCAAGGCGTTCCCGTCCAGGCCGCCGACGCCGCACGCAAAGGCATCGGCAGCGAGCTCGCCAGCGCCGGCGCAGCCCAGCCCTGCGCCAAAGCCCTGTTCCGGTCCGCACAGGAGTCCTTCGTCCAGGGCTGGCAGCAGGCCATGTGGGCGGGGGTCCTGGTGATGACGGTCGTGCTGGTCTACGTTCTCGTTGGCGGTCCCGAAAGGGAGGCGGTGAACAGGGTGCCGCCCCTCAGGTGAGCGGCGACCGGGCCCGGGCCGCCAGCAGGAACGCGTCGCGCAGGGCCGGGATCACCGGGGCCACCGCCTGCCAGACCACCGGGGCCGGGGCCCGGTAGTGGGACCGGGCCCAGTGCAGCAGCAGCGGGCGCAGCAGCAGGTCCTCCTGGTTCGGGAAGGCCCCCAGGAAATCGCAGGTCACCCTGGGGGTCCGGGGGAACAGGTGGTAGCGCAGGGGGGCGGCGTCGTCGCCGAAATGGGCGCAGTGCAGCTTGACCGGGGCGATGGTCAGCTTGATGGCCATGCTGGCGCACTCCAGGATCCGCCCCAGCTCCCGCCGGGCCGGGCCGGGCAGCTGGCCGAAGGTCGGGGTGGGGATGATGGGGGTGACCATGAGGTAGCCGGGCACCAGGCAGGCCGGGCTGTGCTCGATGGTGAAGCCGTTCTCGCGGAGGATCTGGAAATCCATGGTCGGCCCGGAGTGGAGGTGGCGGGACAGGATGCCGCCCGGGGCCCCGGCGCAGCACGCCGGAACCCCCTGGCGGCCCGGTTCAGGCGAGGGCGTGCTCAGGCAATGGCCTTGTTGGCAGTCAGGTCCCATCCGGAGTTGACGTTGCCGCCGCCCTGGCCATCCGCGCGCTTCTGCTGGGTGTAGGTCCACTTGATCTTGCCGTAGCTGAACTTGACCTTCTCGGAGGGAAAGCCCTCGTCGTTGGACTGGCCGCCGGCTTCGACCTTGGCCACCAGCACCTGCTCCAGCTTGACCTCCAGGTATTTCAGCTTGTCGCCGCCGGCCCGGCACAGTTCCAGGCTCACTTCCTTGATGTGCTTCCCGGTGCAGCAGGCCTCGTACAGCTTGGGGCTGGACTTGTCCACCAGGTGCCGGATGTCGAAGGTGCCGTGGTTCACCCGCTCGGCGGTGGCGCCCCCGGACGAGCTGGCCGTGGCCGAGGCCGGCTGCTCCATCTGGTGGGCGAAGGACAGGACTTCGATCCAGTCCTTGTGCTTGTCGTCCGAGCTCTCGCCCGGAATGCCGTCGATCTTGAGGAAGGCATCGAATGCCATGGTTCGCTCCTTGGGTAAGGAAAAAGGGGTTGGGAAAAAAGCGAAGGGGCCGGGCCCGGGTCAGCGGGAGGACTTGGGCAGATCGGCCACCAGGCGCAGGGAGACGGTCAGTTCGTCCAGCTGGAAATGCGGGCGGAGGAAGGCCGCCGCCCGGTAGACGCCCGGCTTGCCTGGAACCTCGACCACTTCGACGTGGGCCTCGCGCAGGGGGAACTTGGACTTGGCTTCCTGGGAGGCGGAGTCGTCCAGGAGGACGTACTGCGCCAGCCAGGTGTTCAGGTAGTCCTGCACCCCCTGACGGGAGGCGAAGCTGCCGATCTTGTCGCGCATGATCGCCTTGAGGTAATGGGCGATGCGGGATACCGCGAAGATGTACGGCAGTTGGGTGGAGAGCCGCGCGTTGGCGTTGGCGGCGTCCGTGTTGTAGGTCCTGGACCGCTGCACCGACTGGCCGCTGAAAAAGGCCGCGTAGTCGGTGTTCTTGCAGTGCACCAGGGCGATGAAGCCCAGGTCGGACAGGAGCTTCTCGTTGCGGTCGGTGATGGCCACTTCGGTGGGGCACTTGAGCGCGATCTCCCCGTCGTCGGTGCGGAAGCTGTGGGTGGGCAGGCTCTCCACCAGGCCGCCGCCCTCCACGCCGCGGATCGCGGCCAGCCACCCGTACTGGGCGAAGGCCCCGGTGAGCCGCAGGGCATAGGCGTAGGCGGCGTTGCACCACAGGTACCGGGCGTGGTCGCTGCCGTCCACGTCCTCCCGGAAGTCGAAGGCCTCCACCGGCGCGGTGTCCGGGCCGTAGGGCAGGCGGCCGAGGGTGTGCGGCAGCACCAGGCCCACGTAGCGGGCGTCGTCGGAATCCCGGAACGACTTCCACTTGGCATACTCCACCGTGTCGAACAGCTTGGCCAGGTTCCGGGGCCGGCCGATGTCCTGGAAGCTCTCCAGGCCGAACAGGCCCGGGCCCGCGGCGGAGATGAACGGGGCGTGGGCGGCCGCGGCCACGTGGGAGAGCTCCTCCAGCAGGTGGAAGTCCTCGGGGCTCCGGGTGAACTCGAAGTCCCCCACCAGCGCGGCGAAGGGGGCGCCGCCGAAGGTCCCGTACTCCTCCTCGTAGACGGCCTTGAACAGGGCGCTCTGGTCGTAGTCCGGGGCGGTCTTGAAGTCCTTGAGCAGGTCCTGCTTGGAGGCGTTCAGCAGCCGGATCCTGAGCATCGGCCCGGTCTCGGCCTCGGTCACCAGCTGCCGGAGGCCGCGCCAGGAGCCTTCCAGGCGCTGGAACTCCGGATGGTGCAGGATGGCGTTGAGCTGGTCCGACACCAGCTGGTCCAGCTCGGCGACCCGGGCGTCGATGCTGCTGGCCAGGTCCCGGTCGATGGTCACGGTGCCCTGGACCAGCTGGGCCGCCAGTTCGCCGATGAGGTCCCGGGCGTGGGCCTTCTCCGCTTCGCTGGCGGCCAGCCGGCTCTCTTCGACGATGGCGTCCAGCAGGCCGAGGCCGCTTTCGGTGGCCGGGCGTTCCGGGGCGGCGTCCCGGCCGGGGAGGGTCTCCTGGGCGGGGTTCACGGCTCACCTTCCTGGCTGCCGGGCTGGGCCTGGCTGAGGGTGCGCAGCTTGCCGGCGTCCCGGACGATGCCGTCCAGGAGCTCTTCCAGCCGGTCGTTGCCCACCAGCTTGTCGCGCAGGTCCGCCAGCCGGCTGCGCACCTCCAGCAGCCGGCGCAGGGGCTCCACCTGGCGGGCGACGGCCGCGGGCTCGAAGTCCTCCAGCCGGGTGAAGCGGAGGTCCACGCCGAACTGGCTGCCGTCGTCCTGGAGCCGGTTGTCCACCCGGAACGCGAGCCTGGGGCCCAGGCCGTTCAGGACGTCGTCGAAGCTGTCCTTGTCGATCTGGACGAACTTGCGGTCCTTGATGCGGGGCAGGGGCGCCGGCGGCCGGCCGCTGAAGTCGCCCAGGACCCCCAGCACGAAGGGGAGTTCCTTGGTCTCGACCGCATCGCCCACTTCGACGTCGTACCGGATCTGGACCCGGGGCGGGCGGTCCCGTTCGATCTTCTTCTGGGTGCTCTCTTTGGTCATGGGATGCTGCCTATGGATGGAGGGTGGAGGGTTGCAGGGCCCTCACCGGGTGATCTTCGCCGGGAGGGAGTGCTGTCTGAGGGCGGCCAGGCGCAGGGGGTTGGGGCCGCCGACCATGCGGAAGTTGAAGCGGATCCCGCCGGGGGACGCCCGGCCGGGCCGGAGCGGCCATTCGAGGCTGCTGGTGGGAGCGCGGGGGGACTCCACCCGGCACTGGTCCAGCAGCCGCATCAGGCCCAGCCGCCCGGGGGCGTTCTGCACCTCGGTGGCGGCACCCTGGAAGGAGACCACCTGGATCCGGGCCCCCTGGAAGCCGCCCGGGGCGGGCCAGGTGAACCCGGTCCAGACCTGGGGGCCGTTGCGGTACTGCAGCTTCTGGCCGTCCAGCTCGAAGGTGATCTCGCTGGCGCCGGGGGTGGGCACCGGCTGCAGCTCGAACCGGGACGGGTCGCCCTCCTGCAGCTCCTCGGCGGCGGCGCTGAGCCGGGCGATCCCGCGCAGGAAGCGGGGGCCGAAGGCCAGGCTCCGGCCGCCCCAGGTCCGGGGGACGAAGCTGTCCCCGCGCTGGACCACCAGGCCCGCCAGCTGGCGCTCGATGAAGCGCGGCAGGGTGCCTTCCCCCGGCTTCAGGAAGCGGAGGATGTCGGCCATCGGCGCCTCGTTCCCGGCATCGGCGAAGGGATACTTGTTGGCCAGGGTGGACCACGGGTTGAACACCTGCTGGGTCCAGGCCCGGTTGAGGTCCTGCTCGGCCCCCGGGAGCAGGGCCGCGTACGCCTGGACCAGCGGCCGGAGCAGGAACGGGCGCAGGGCGGCCCGGCCCTCGGCGTCCCCGCCCCCGGGCATGGCGTCCAGCCACTGCTGCCCCTCGGCCAGCTCCGAGCCGCCGGCGTGGGTCGCCTGCAGGCACTGCCGGGCGCTGCCGCCGGGATCCGCGGCGTTGCTCACGGCCAGCATGCGGGTCCGGGCCTTCTGCAGCAGCTCCAGGTAGCCGTCCAGGGGCGCCCGGGCCCCGCCGCCCGGCCCCGCCAGGGCCGCGGCCACGGCGAACTGCGCGCCCAGGGGCCCGGGCCGGTCCTGGCGGCCGGCGTCGGGGGCCGGGCCGCCCAGGAGCTGCTCGGTGCGCTCCAGGACCCGGTTCCGGGCGGCGTGCAGGGCCTTGCGCAGCTCGGAGGGATTGTCCCAGGAAGTCTCGTAGGCCAACCGGGCGACGATCAGCTTGAGCGGCGAGTGCTGCGGGTCGGCCAGGCGGCCCAGGGCCGCGGCGGCCGCCCCCGGGTCGCTGAATTCCCGCACCGCCAGGCCCTGGAGGAACCGCGCCCACTCCCGGGCGTAGTCCGCCTTGTAGAGGGCCTCCAGCCGGGCCAGGTTCGCCTCCGGGGAGCCCTGGGTCGGCGCGGGCCCTTCCAGGGCCGCGTCCAGCACCCAGTCGGTGCCCTGGAAGCCGCCGCGGCTGGCTTGCTGGAACCCCTCCCGGAAATAGCCGTCCCAGGCTTCCCGGGTGAGGCTGCCGGCGATGAAGCAGCTCCCGGACACCAGGTCCAGGTCCTTGTGGTCCAGGATCCGGGCCACGGTCATGGGCTCGAACCGGGTGTTGCCGCGGGTCTTCATCTCGGTGTAGATCTGGTCCAGGGGCGCCAGGCCGCGCACCTCCCCGCGCAGGCGGGCCCGGGTCCGGTCCACCAGGTCGGCCCGGTTGGCGATCAGGGGCAGGTCCGGCTCCCGGATCTGGGACACGTAGAAGGCCACGGTGCGTTCGGCCATGTGGAACAGTCCCTCCGGCCGGTCCTCGGTCCCGCCCCGGGCCGCGCCCGGGTCCCGGGGGCTCCGGGCCACCAGCCAGGGCCGCCAGAAGCGCGGGATCTGGTCCGCCAGGTGGGCCATGTCCAGGCGTTCGCGCTGCGCCAGCATCAGGTAGGTCTTGAGGGTGTTGTAGGTCCGCTCGAGCTCCGCGCCCCCGGACTCGGCGCCGCCGGCCGGGCGGGACCTGGCGCGGCCGGGCCTGGCGCCGGTGCCGGGACGGGACCTGGGCGGGGACGCGGCCCCGGCCAGGGCTTCTTCGAGCGTCTGCCGCACGGGTTCGAGCATGGTCTGGGCCACCCCGGCCAGGTACTGGCCCCGGAGCCGGGCTTCCAGGCGATCGCCCTGGTAGAGTCCCCAGCGCAGCGCCAGGGGCGGCCCCTCGCGCCGGTAGCGGTGCAGCAGCTCCAGCCGGAACTGAAGGATCTGCAAGGCCTTCATGCGGTCCACCAGGGCCTCGCCGCGGTACAGGGCCCGGGCTTCCCGGGCCTCCTCCCGGGCTTCCCGGACCAGCTTGCGGTTGCCGGCGAAGGACCAGGTCCAGCCGGTCGCCAGGACGCCCAGCCCGGCCAGGCCGGCGGCCATCGCGGCCCGCCCCAGCCACCGGTCCCGGCCCGTGGCCCCGGCCCGGAGGCCGACCCGGATCCCCCGTTGCCGGCGCGCCGCCAGGTCAGGGAACACCACGTCCCGGAACAGGGTTTCCAGGAACCAGGCCCGGTCCGGGCCCTGGGGTGCCCGGTCCGGGGCCGGCGGCAGGCCGAACCGGGCGGCGGCCCGGTCGCCGAAGGACACGGCCGGCTCCTCCCCCCGCAGGGCGCTGGTGAAGTAGAATCCGCGGAGGATTGGCCTGGGGTGGTAGGGGTCCGGCTCCGCCAGGCCTTCGGCGAAGGCCAGCAGGGCCCCCCGCAGCGACCGGAACTCCAGGGGGAAGGTGGCGAGGGCCGCCAGGGGGGCCCCGGCCCGCCGGGCCAGCCGGTCCGTCCCCAGCTGCTCCAGGCCGCGGCACAGTTCCTCGAACCGCTGGTCCATGGCGGCGGCGAGGGCGAAGCCCGGGCCCTGGTCCCCGGGCAGGGTCGCGCCCCAGGCCCGGTCGCGCTCGTCCTCCGCCAGGGTCCCGAAGAAGTTGCCGAACCCGCGCAGCAGGTCCATCTTGGTGACCACCAGGTACACCGGGACTTTCATGCCGAACACCTGCTCCAGTTCGCCGATGCGCTGCCGGACCAGGCGCGCCTGGGCGGCGGCGGCCCCGGGCCGGGCCAGGTCCCCCAGGCCGAGGGCCACCAGGACCCCGTCCAGGGGCGCCCTGGACCGGTGCGCCTTGAGCAGCCTGAGCAGCTCGAACCACTCCGGGCGGTCCTCGGGGCCGCCGGCGAAGCTTCCGGCGGTATCCAGCAGCACGGCTCCGGTGGCGAAGTGCCATTGGCAGCCGAGGGTGGGCCCAGGCTCGCCGTCCTGGCCGGCGCCCGGGGCGGACAGGGTGAACTTGAGGCCGGCGTTGCGCAGGGCCGAGCTCTTCCCGCACCCGGGCGCGCCCATGACCAGGCACCAGGGCAGTCCGTACAGGGCGGCCCGGCCCCGGGTCCGGCCCAGGTGGGAGGCCCGCAGGGCGTCAATGGCGCCGCGCAGCCGGCGCCGGACCAGGGCGACCTCCTCCGGCACCGGCGCCGCCGCCGGGGCCGGTCCGGGCCGGAGCAGCCGGGCCACCTCGCCGGGCGGCGGTGCCTTGCGCCCCGGCACCACCAGCAGCAGGCTGGCCCAGAGCACCAGGAGCAGCAGGAACCAGCCCAGGCGGGCCGCCACCGAAGGCAGGCCCAGGCTCGGCCCGGCGCCCCAGACCAGGGCCATGAGCGGGACGAAGCCCAGCGAGGTTTGGAGCTTCCGGTTCCTGAGCCAGTTCCAGATCATGTGGGATCCTGTCTTGCGATCATTCGGTCGGGCATCTCCACGTGGCCCAGGTCCCGGAAGGACCAGCGGCCGCCCCACACCAGCCCCAGGGCTTCGGCCTCCTCGCCCAGGGCGCGGTAGGCGTCCCGGGCCCAGGGCTCCCGCTCTTCGAGGACCAGCACGCCGTCCCGGACCGGGGCGAGGTCGGCGGCGAGGCCGAACTGGTGCCGGCTCCGGTAGGGACCGGCCTGGGTGCGCTGACCGTCCCGGGCCAGCACCTCCTGCCGCTCGGGGCTGCGGTAGCCTTCCAGCAGCGCCAGCGGGTAGCCGCGCCCGGCGCACCGGTTGAACAGGCCCAGCACGGTGCGGGTGAACGCGGGATCCAGCTTGTCCCAGTCCCGGTCCGCGGCTTCCAGGCCGGACCCGCTCCCGGCGAACAGGGACGGGGGCAGGGGCGGGGGCGGCAGGAACTCGGCCTGGCGCAGCCTGGCGCCGACCCGGTCCTCCAGGGCCAGGACGCCGGCCTGGAGCGGATCCGGCCCGCACCACTCGGAACAGGCCAGCACCACCGCCACGGGCAGGCCCGCCATGGGGATCGGCAGCAGGACCCACCAGCGCCGGGTCCAGGCGTGCGGCGCGCTCATGGCTCGAGGTCCAGCAGCTCCCTGAGCTGGCTGAGGGTGGCCGGATCCTTGACCACGGAGGCCAGCCAATGCCCAAGGGGCATCTCGGCCCAGCCCGCGGCGCGCTCCACCAGGCAGGCCACGGGACTGTGCGGCTCGGTGGCCCGGAAGAAGGCGGCGATCCCGCGCAGCCCCTGGATGGCCTCGTCCCGCGAGCGCACCGGGCCGGCCGGCGCCAGCGTCGCCAGCATCGCCGGCGCCGGCCGGGGCGGGGCCCCGGCCGGGGTTCCCGGCGGCGGCCCGGCCAGGCGCTGCAGGCTCTGCTGGGCCAGGTCCCGGCAGGCCTGGATGGCCCCGGCCAGGGCCTCCAGGCTGGGCGGGTCCTGGGAGAACTTGGCCTCGACGGTGTCGCGCAGGGAACGCAGCGCGGCCTGGGCGCCCCGGGTCTGCTCCAGCAGGTCCTGGAAATGCGCCGGGCCGGAGGCGGCCACGGCCTTCTGGAACGCTTCCATGGGCAGCTTGCCGTCCCGGAGCGCCGCCTCCCGGTCCCTGGGATTGCGCTGGCCGAGGTGGTCCACCCCCAGCGCCTCCTCCCACTTCAACCAGGAATAGCCTCCCGAGGCCGGGCTGGTCAGGGGGATCAGCTGCACCGCCACGGTGGCGTTGAGGTTGAGCCATTCCAGCTTCCCGGCCCGCTCTTCCAGGACGTGGCCGTCCTGGGCGCCGCCGTCCAGGGCGGGGTGGCAGCTGTCCCAGAACCGGCCCAGCAGGTTGTCCACGGTGGTCAGGGCGAAGGCGAGCCCGGGAAAGCCGCCGGTCATGGCCATGGCCTCGGCGTACCAGCAGGCCACCTGGAGGTCCTTGCTGCGCGCCTTCAGGAGGCCCTCGCAGAGCTGCCGGACCCGGGGCCACTGGGGCGTGCGCAGCTCCCGCACCCAGTCGCCCTGGGCCAGGCTGGGATCGTCCCCCTTGCGGGCGCCGCGGATCTCGTCCAGCTCGGGGGCGAAGGTCAGGTCCTCGCCCCCGGGCCGGTCGGCGGAGATGGGCGACCAGAGGGTTTCCGGAAAATCCGGCGGGTCAGGCCAGGAGGCGGAAGCGCGTATCATCCAAGTCCCTTTCCAAGGGCCGGCTGGTGAGCCAGAGGTTGACGCCGAGCCGGGGCGGGCCGTCCTTGCCGGCGGCCAGGGCCGGGGGCCTGGCCGCGCCCGCGGCGAGCACCAGGACCAGGTCGCAGGCCAGGGCGTGGCCGAGCAGGGTCCGCACCAGGCCGGCCAGGGCCTGGCCGCCGGGGCGGTCCGGCAGGAAGTCCAGGAAGGCCGGCAGGGGCAGCGGGCCGATGCGCAGGCGGATGCGGGTCTGCCGGTCCCAGAGCCGCCCGCCCAGCAGGGCAGTGCCCGAAAGGCCGCAGGCCTGGAGGCCCAGGCGGGTCCGGGCCGCCGGCGGCAGGTGGACCCAGTGGCCGACGAACTGCTCCAGGGCCATGGGGACTCCGAAGTAGCTGCCCAGCAGGTCCACCAGCGCGGCGGCGGGCAGGGGCCGCCAGGCCAGGGCCCCGGCGAAGCGGGCCAGGATCCGCCGGGCCCGGCCCGGCCCGGCCGCGCCTTCGGGCAGGGCCAGTCCGGTGAGGGCCAGCAGGTGCCCGGTGAACCCGCACCGCTGGTTCTGCTCGAAGCCGAGCGGGAACCGGTACTTGCGCCAGGCGGCATAGAACAGGGCCAGGGCCCGGTGGCTGAACAGGTCCAGGAAGGCGTGGGCCGCCGTGTCCCGGCGGGTGTCCTGGCGTTCCATGAGGAGTTCGGTGTAGTGGGCGGGCAGCACCCCGGCCGGGCCGGTGAGCCCGAAGAAGCCCACCCGCATCCGGGTCATGGGCGGCAGGCCCTGGCCGGTCCGGTCCAGGGCCAGGATCTCGCTGGCCGGGAAGGCCAGGGACGCGGGCGTGCTGAAGCGCAGGCCGGGCGCCGGCGCGGCCGGGGCGGCGGGGCCGTCCGCCAGGGCCAGCAGCCGGATCGCCTGGAAGCAGCGGAACCGGTGGGGCTCCGCGCGCAGCCGGGCCATCAGGTCCATGTCATTGCGCCGTTTCTGGGTGGCCATTGGGCGACCTCGCCTTCCTGCTGGAGGGTAAACATGCGCACCTTCACGAAACGGTTGGGCCCGCACAGGTGGCCGAAGCAGCGTTCCAGGACGGTGGCGAACAGGTGGAGGCTGGAGCCGACGTAGCAGCTCTCGTCGAAGGTGATGGCAAGTTCGGTGCCCCGGACCAGGGCGCTGGATTCCCGCCCGGGGATCCGGACGCTGCACGGCCGGGCGCGCAGCTGGAGGATGCCCTGCACCTGCAGGGCGGCGGCCGGGGTGCCGGCGCGGCGGTACAGCTCCAGGAGCTCCCGGAGCGGTTCCCGGTCCCGGCCGGCCATGGCCAGCTGGCCCAGGGCCAGGTGGGCGACGATCCGCCACTGGAGCCCGCGCCTGCCTGGCGGGGGCAGGCTGGGGGTGGGCTTGCTGCGGGCCCGGGCCCGCAGCGCCGGCAGGGCGGGGAGGGTGAAATCCTCCTGGACCGCGCTGCCGCCCCCGAACGGGAGGCTCGCCGGCAGGTTGCGGTTGGTGCAGGTGAGCCGCAGGGTGAGGGTCTCCCGTTCCGGGCGCAGGGTCCGGAACGGCAGGTCCACCAGGGTGAGCTCCATCCCGCCGTCCTGGTCCGGGCGGGGGCCGGGTTCCCGCGCCGCGTGCCAGTAGAGGGTCGGGTCCGGGTCCTGGTCGCCGTGGCGCACGGCGTAGAAGGGGGAAACCCGCTCCGACACTTCCCCGGCGGCGCCCTGGACCGTGCGCACCACCTCGTCGATGGCATGGATCCCGTAGGCCTGGGGCCTGGGGCCCTCCGGCCGGACCGGGTAGCTGGCCTGGCGGTGGGTGACGATGATGGGCGCGCCGGGGTGCGGGAACAGATTGACCGCGGGCACGCAGCCCAGCCGGAAGCTGGCGGCGGAGAGGGTCTGCTGCAGCCGCCGGTGGCGCTCGCCGGCGCCGAACCGGGTCAGGGCGATGCGCAGGGTCATGCGCGTGCCCAGCCGCTCCAGGGCGCCGCCCAGGGCGGACAGCTCGAAGAACATGAACTTGTCCGGGAAGGCGAAGTACTCGGACAGCAGGCGGAAGCCCTGGCATGAGCGGTCGTCCCAGGCGAAGAGCGCCTCGTCCCGTTGGAACCCCGCCGGGCGCAGCGCCGATGCGGGCAGGGTGGCCGGCGCCGGGGCGCCGGGGCCGCACAGCTGGATGCCGTGGACCCGGAGGGCCAGCAGCTCGTAGAGGAGGTGCATCAGCGGCGGCTCGCCGTCCAGGAAGAAGCGCAGCCGGTCCAGCCGCAGCCGGGGGAAGGGGACCCCGCCCAGGGTTTCCAGGTCCAGCACCAGGGTGGCCGCGGCCTGGGCGGAGGGCACTTCCAGGGCCGCGCCGGTGACCGCCACCGGCAGGAGCTCCAGGTCCCAGGTGGTGCGGAAGCCGCAGCGGATGCCCTGGATGGCCGGGGACAGCGCCAGCGTGCCCCGGGGGACGGCCACGGGCCGGGCGGGGTCGGCCGGGATCAGCTGGAGGATGGTGGCCGAAGGGACCGGGCACGGGTAGTGGGGATAGAGCATCTGCATGAAGGCTTCGACGATCCCGGGGTACTCGTCGTCGAGCTTCCGGTGGACCCGGGCGGCCAGCAGCGCGAAGGCCTCGATCAGGCGCTCCACGTGGGGATCGCCGCAGGCGGCCGAGGCGTCCGGGTCGATGCGCAGCCGCCGGGCCACCTTGGGGTAGCGGTCGGCGAAGGCCCCCGCCCGGGTGCGGAAGGCGTCCAGTTCCCGTTCGAAGTTCGGCAGCAGCGGTCGCATCGGTCAGTCCTGGCTCCGCACCTGGCAGGCGCTGGAGGAGAGCTTGAGCATGGCGTCGAAGGCCACCGGAGGGCGGTGGGGGTGGACCTCCAGCAGGGCCTCCACCCGGAACCGGAGCATCCGGCTGGCTTCCCTGGGCACGTCCAGGTTCACCCGCACCTGGGCCAGCCGGGGCTCGTGGCGCTCGATGGTGGCGCGGATCTGGTCCCTGAGCAGCATCCGGTGGTCCGGGTTGAGCAGGCTGAGGCTGCTCAGGTCGGTGATGCCGTAGCTGAGGAAGCTGTTGCGGGCCTGGGGGAAGCCCTCCAGCAGGCGCACGTCCACCGCCACGCAGCGGGCGTTCAGCAGCGCTTCCAGGTCCCGGGCCACGGACTGCTTGTGCTGGGCCAGGTCGGCACGGCCGTCCGGGGCCCCGGCGCCGGCCGGGGCCCGGGGCGACCGGGGGTCGTCGTCCAGCAGGCGATCCAGCACCGAGGACGTGACCAGCACTGAACGGTTGGCGGGCGCCATGGGGAACTCCAGGGGTGCGGCGGCTTCAGGCGACGGAAGGCTGGCGGCGGGCGGCGGAGGCCCGGGACGGGTCCGGGGCCAGTTCCCGGGCCTGGCCCCGGAGCAGGAAGGCGTAGAGCAGGTACACCAGGAGCCCCACCAGGGCCAGGACGGCGAAGAAGACCCGGACCGTCGGCTCCTGGCGGCGCCCGGCGGAGCGGAGCGGAGGCTGCCAGCGGGGGGCGAAGGCGGCCTTGCCGCCCTTGGCCTGGCTCAGTTCCTGGTCCAGCCGGAGGATCAGGTACTGCAGCTTCTCGCCGCCCTCCAGCAGGTACTTGCCCTGGAAGCCCAGCAGCAGGCAGGTGAGGAACACCTCCAGGACTTCCAGGTTCCGGGCGGGATCCTGGCGCAGCAGGTCCAGGCGCCGGAAGAACCCTTCGCCGGCGAGGTGCTCGCCGAAGTGCCGCAGCTGCAGCGGGGCCCTTTCCCAGTCCTCCCGGATGCCCGAGTCCGAGGAGAGGATGGCCTCGTCCAGGAGCGCGCAGAAGGCGAACCTGGCGTCCAGGATGGCCTCCGGCGCCTTGCCCGCCTGGGCGGCCTGGCGGTCGAACTGGGCCAGGAAGGCGTCCACCCGCCTGGGGAACTCCGCCGCGTCCCAGGGCGAGGCGCCGGCGCGGACCAGGGAGAGCAGGTGGATGCCGTCGCCCAGCAGCTCCCCGAGGGAGGCCGGGACGGGCTCCTGGACGGGCTCGGGGGCCGGGGCTGGAAGGAGGGCGGCTGGGCCTGGCATCGGTTCACCTCAGCGGAACACCGCGATCAGCTCGAAGGTCATGGGCGGGAGCCCCTGGGGCACATAGATGCATACGCTGCGCGCCTTGAGCATCCGTTCGTAGATGGGGCCCTGGGGCTCCAGGGCGAAGTAGTGGTTGCCGATGCGCACCGGCACGGCGGCCGGGGTCCGGGTCACGTGCCCGAGCCGGACCCCGGGCAGGGCGGAGTTGAGGATCTTGTCCACGTCGTCCGGGGAGCCCACCTTCAGCTTCTGGGGCACGGTCTCGATGAGCTCCGCGGCCGGGCGGTCGGCGGTGACCGAGAGGTAGAAGTCGCAGCCCTCGGCCAGGCGGTCGCCCTCCAGCTGGCCGATGTGGAAGGACGGCCGGGCCTCCCGCAGCGGCACCAGGGCGAAGCGGCTGGAGATGACAGTGTCCAGGAGGCCCCGGATCAGCTTCTCGAGGCCGTGGAAGGTGGCGCCGAGCGCCTCGTGGCGGTACGGCGGGAGGTCCTCCAGGCCCGAGGCCGAGGAGAAGGTGAGCAGTTCCCCGGCCAGCTGGGCCAGCGCCCGGTACAGTTCCTCGGGATGGGCCTGGGGGAACGCCAGCAGGTGGTTCAGCAGGGGGAAGCTGCGGTTCACCGAGTGCAGCAGCCAGAACGAGGCCACCTCGGAGGTGCCGTAGTCCACCACGGTCCGGCTGCGCTCCCGGTGGGCGCCGGCCAGGGCCCGGCTCTTGGCCTGGAGCATGTCCAGCAGGGCCTTGAGCAGGGCCAGCAGGGGCGGGGCGGCCCGGAGCGCCAGGACCGGGGGCAGGTAGGCGCCGTCGGCGCACCAGGCGCCCCCGGGCTCCCGCTTCAGCCGGGCCACCGGGACGGCCCAGTGGCCGTCCCGGACCTCCCCGTCCAGCAGGGCGCGGACGTTGGCCCGGAGCACGGTCACCTCCGCTTCCAGGGCCCCGGTGTGCAGGTCCGGCACCAGGGTCCGCTCCAGCAGGAAGCGCACCGGGCGGCCGGCGCTCTGGTCCGGTTCCCGGCTGTTGCCGCCGCCGCCGTCCAGCAGGGGCAGGCAGGCGTATACCAGGGGCTCCGGGCCCAGGCCGGGCGCGTCGCCGAGGGTCCGGGGCACCGGCAGCGGGTCCTCCCGGGGGGCGTCGAAGGGGGTGCCGTCCTGGAACACCAGCTGCAGCTGCTCGAAGCTGAGGATGCCGGAGCCCAGGGCCTTGGGGTCGAGGCCCACCCCCTGCACGCCCCAGGGGTGGGCATGGACCGCGGCCAGGCACTGGGCGAACCGCGCTTCCAGGTAGCGTTCCTGCTGCTGGAAGTGCTGCGGGCGAAGAAAGATCCCCTCGCCCCACAAGATGCGGTGGAGGCGGCTCATGGGCGGGGCCCGGCCGGGGCGTCCGCCATGGCGGCCCCCCTGAAGCAGTCGGGCGCGCCCTTGTCGGGCTGGCCCGGGATGGGTTCCGGCTTGAGTTCCGGCAGGGCCAGGGTGCATTCCAGGACCTTGAAGGCCAGGCGCGGGGTCGGCTGCACCGGCGCCGGGCGCTTGGGCCTGCGGCCCTGGCCGGCCCGGGGGGGCAGCATCTGGTCGAGGTTCACCAGGTAGCGCCAGTAGTGCGGGTCCGGGTGCCGGAACAGGGCCACGATGCCCAGGTAGCGCGCCCCGGGCAGCAGGTCCTCGGTGGAGGCGTGCAGGCCGCCCGGCACCAGCACCAGCTCGGTCCGGCCCAGGCAGTCTGCGCCCAGGAGCTCGGCCTCGGGCCGCCCGCTGGCGGCCTGGTCGAAGCTGAGCCTGGAAAAGGCGGTGCGCTCCTTGAGCTGGTACAGGTGCACCACCACCGACAGCGGGTTGCCGGCGGCGTCCCGGTTGATGACGGGGGCGGCCTGGGCGCGCAGCTCGAACCGGCTGGGCGGCGCCGCCAGCGGGGCGGGGGCCGGGGCCCTGCAGCCCACCCATCCGGCCGCCAGGAGCCCGGCCCAGGTCGTAGTCAGATACCAAGTCTTAATGGCGCTCACGTTGGATTTCCTTTGGCTTGCCGGGAGTCCGGTCGCGGGAAAGCGTGGTGAAATTGAGAAAAATATCCTTCGCCCCGTTGCAAACCACAAGGAAAAAACATGTATAAAAATATCGTATTTCATAATTTTTACCAAGCTGTTGAGGTCAGAGGGAATTCCCTTTTTTCCCACTAGACTTATGGAATGTGCGGACGCTACCTGCTGGACTCACCCATGGAAGCCATCGAAGCCCAGTTCGCGGCCGAGGCCGAACCCCAGGCGGTCTGGGCGCCCCGCTACAACCTCGCCCCCACCACGCCGGTGCCGGTGGTGACGGCCGCCGGCGCCGGCCGGGTGGTGAGCCTGCACCTGTGGGGGCTGGTGCCGTCCTGGTCCCGGGACCCGGCCCTGGGCGGGCGCCTGGCCAACGCCCGGGCCGAGACGGTGGCCGACAAGCCGTCGTTCCGGGCCCCGTTCCGGCGCGGCCGCTGCATCATCCCCGCGGACGGGTTCTACGAGTGGCAGGTGCGCCCCGGGGCGCCCAAGCAGCCCTTCTGCATCCGGGCCGCCTCGGGGGCGATGCTGGCGTTCGCCGGGCTGCGGGACGTGTGGGAGGGCCCGGACGGGGCCCTGGCCACCTGCGCCATCATCACCACCACCGCCAACGGCGCCATGGCGCCCATCCACGACCGCATGCCGGTGCTCCTGGCGCCCGGGGACTACGCCGTCTGGCTGGATCCGGCCACCCCGGCGGCCCGGCTCAAGGAGCTGCTGCGGCCATGTGCGGATGCCCTGCTGAGGATCTACCCGGTGGGCCCGCGGGTGGGCAACGTGCGCAACGAAGGGCCCGGGCTGGCGGAGCCGCTTGATGCATAGTCTCTGGGTGCCCGGTAATGAGCAGCAGTGGCTGTTCCTGGCCGCACTGGCGGCCATGCTGGTGCTGCTGCACTGGAGCCGGCGCTGCTTCTGGGTGTTCTCCGTCCTGGTGCTGCCCGGGACCCTGGCCCACGAAGGCTGCCACCTGGTGCTGGGCCTGCTCCTCAACGGCAAGCCGGCGGCCTTCAACCTGGTCCCCAGAAGGTCCGGCCGGGGCTGGGAGATGGGGTCCGTGAGCTTCAGCCACATGACCTGGTACAACGCTTTCTTCGTGGGCATGGCGCCGCTGCTGCTGCTGCCCGCCGCCTACGGGCTGGCGCGCTGGCGGCTGGTGGACGCCGCGGGGTTCGGGTGGCCGGAAGCCCTGACGCTCTACGTGATCGCCAACCTGGTCTACGCCGCCCGGCCATCCTGGCAGGACTGCCGCATCGCAGCCCGGTCCCCCATCGGCTGGCTGCTGCTGGCGGCGGGGCTGGCATGGGGCTGGCATGCCTGGCGGGGCGGCCCGGGCGCGGTTCCGGTCATCCGGCAGGGGCGCTGAAGCCGCATGCGTTCATCTTGACGCGTGTAATTAATAAATTATTATTGAAGTCATTTCTTTCGATCCTGGCGGGAAGCCGCCCATGGAGAGGTGACTTCCATGTCCATCCCAGCCCGAGGCGACCACGCCGATTGCGAACCGGAGGCCGAGCCCCAGGCTCCGTCTGCGTTCGAACTGCCTGAACTGCGGATCCTCGCCGCTCCCCGGCCGGGACCGCGGGCTATGCGGGTCTGGCTGGGCGGCGTCGTCGCCTTCTTCATCCTGACCTCCCTAGCGGCGCCGTACCTTCGGGACCGCCGGGCGACAGGTGCGACCGGCGCGCTTCCGGGAGGGATCCGCTCGCCCGAGGCTGTTCCTCCCGCTTTGCGCCCCGACTATGACCGTGCAGTTGCCGGAGATGCCAGCGCCATGCGCGCGCTGGGCAGCAGGTACTGCAACGGCCAGGGCGTGCCCAGGGACACCCCGGAAGGCATCCGCTGGTATCGTCTGGCCGCGGCCGCCGGCAGCGCCGAGGCGGCCGCGGACCTGAAACGCCTGGGTCTGGCCCCGGAGATCTGAGATCCATTCCCCTGCCGGGAGGGGCTCAATTTGGGGGGCCATCTCACCACCCCCCTCGGATCAACCGCCTATTCTTCCGTCATTCTGTCGGGTCACAAGGAACCATCCCCATCTTGAATCGTTGTCGACCGGAGCACTTAAGCTGCCTCCACTCACTGCTGAGCATTGAGAAGGATGTGTGATCAACGAAGTGATCGTAGCGAGAAGCCCATGTCGCGTTGCGACACCAGGATGCATGGAAAGCCAAAAAGGCTTTACAGGGAAGGATGCCCAGAGCACCTGGACCCGGTACAACCGCATGTTCGGCACCGATGTGTTGGTCCGGCTCATCGCTCTTCTCCCCGCCAGGGAAGGTGGCGCCAGGCAACGCCAGGTTCGCCGCCGACGCGAGACCGCGCAGTCGGCCGTACCTGGGGTTCGGCTGGAACGATCGGACCATGATGGTCAACCTGGGCTATATATCCCAAAATATAAGCCTTTAAGGTTGCAACGTTTGGCAGTAAATGGCTGCGTTCGGGCAGGAATATGACGATGAGACCCAAGCGCAATTTACATTCGACGGTTAAATTTCACGATTCAGCTATTCAATTTGACGATTCAGCGATCTCATGTTCTCCTCATTGCATCTTTAATGAACCGAGTGCCAAGCGAAGTTCCCGGAAGCCTGGATGGTGGAGGCTTTTCCATAGTGATTACGGGGGTTCCTCATGGGGATTTCCATCGGATTTTCCCTGGCTTTGGCTGTATTGGTCAGGATATCACGAAAATTCTATATGAAATTATCGTTGAAACCGTTTCATTTGCAAACTTCAGGTTGCTCCCAGGGTGATTCACGGTTCACCGGTTCCCTCAGGGCGGGCTGGAAAGTCCTTGGTGTTTGCCTCATCTCCTCCGGTTTGTCCTTTGGCGCGAACACCCCTCCCTCCATTACGACTCAGCCGGTCAATCAGTCCGTGACCTTGGGTTCGACGGCTACCTTTTCGGTGGTCGCCAGCGGCACGGCGCCGCTGACTTACCAGTGGTCGAAGAACAGTTCCACAATCAGCGGGGCGACCTCGGCTTCCTATACAACCCCTGCCACCCAAGCATCAGACAACGGGTCCACCTTCACCGTGCAGGTGACCAACTCATACGGCAACGCGACGAGCAACGCGGCCACCCTGACTGTGAACCTGCCTCCGACGATCACGACCCAACCAAGCAACCAGACCGTGCTGCTGGGGGCGACCGCAACCTTCTCGGTCGTGGCCTCGGGCTCAGGCACCTTGACCTACCAATGGTCCAAGAGCGGTTCCAGCATCAGCGGCGCGACCTCGGCCTCCTATACCACCCCCGCCACCACCTCCGCGTACAACGGAGCCACGTTTACGGTGAAGGTGACCAGTAACTACGGCAATGTCACCAGTTCCGCCGCCACCCTGACCGTGAACAGCCCTCCCGCCATCACCACTCAGCCCACCAACCAATCTGTGACCCTGGGGGCGACGGCGACCTTCACCGTGGTGGCGAGCGGCACAGCACCGCTGTCGTACCAGTGGTCGAAAAACAGCTCCGCCATCAGCGGCGCGACCTCCGCTTCCTACACCACGCCGGCCACGGTTGCCACCGATAGCGGATCCACCTTTGCGGTGCAGGTGACCAGTCCCTACGGCAACGTCACCAGCTCGACCGTGACCCTGACCGTGAATCTGCCACCCACCATCTCGACCCAGCCGGTCAGTCAGACGGTGCTCCAGGGGGCGACGGCCACGTTCACGGTGGTGGCCGCCGGTTCGGGGACCCTGACCTACCAGTGGTCCAAGAACGGCAGCAGCATCAGCGGCGCGACCTCGGCGTCCTATACCACACCTGCCACCACGGCCGCCTACAATGGTGCCACCTATACGGTAAAGGTCACCAACGCCTATGGCAATGTCACCAGCACCGCGGCGACCCTGACCGTGAACATGCCCCCGACCATCGCTACGCAACCGGCCAGCACCGCCGTGCCTCTGGGAGCGACCGCGACCTTTTCGGTGGTGGCCGCCGGCACTGCGCCGTTCACCTACCAGTGGTCGAAATCGGGAACGGCTATTACCGGCGCCACTGCGGCGAGCTACACCACCCCGGCAACCGTAGCCACCGACAATGCCTCAACCTTCAAGGTGGTGGTGACCAACGCCTACGGGAACGTCACCAGCTCCTCGGCGACCCTGACCGTGGACATCCCTGCCGGCATCACCACCCAGCCCGTCAACAAGACCGTGACCCTGGGTGCCACGGCGACCTTCTCGGTGACCGCCAGCGGCACCGCTCCGCTGTCGTACCAATGGTCCGAGAACGGCACGCCCATCACCGGCGCCACCGCGGCGTCGTACACGACGCCCGCCACCCTGGCCACGGACAATGGCGCCACCTTCCTAGTGCAGGTGACCAATGCCTTCGGAACCATCACCAGTTCGGTGGCGACCCTTACGGTGAATTTCCCGCCGTCAATTACCACACAGCCGATCAGTCAAACGGTGAACATAGGTCAAACGGTCACCTTCACGGTGGTGGCGAGCGGCACCGGAACCTTGACCTACCAATGGTCGAAGAATGGTTCCGCCATCAGCCACGCGACTTCGCCGTCCTATACCACCCCCGCCACCGTGGCCACGGACAACGGGTCCAGCTTCACGGTGAAAGTGACCAACAGCTATGGCAATGTCACCAGTTCGGCCGGCGTCGTCACGGTGACGATACCCCTTCCAGTCCAGCCGGTGGTCACCGGGCCTTCGTTTGTAACGGCCAGCCAGGTCGGCTACCATGCCTCGGTCCCGGCCCAGGCTGGCAGCACTTACGCGTGGACGATCATCGGCGGGGCCATCACCGCCGGCGCCACCTCCACCCAGATCACCTTCACGCCAGGCAACCTGGCGACCATGATCACACCCCGGGTTTACCATACGGCCACCCTCCTGCCCAATGGCCAGGTACTGGTGACCGGAGGCATGGACAACAACGGCAATACCCTGGGCAGCGCCGAACTCTACAATCCGGCCACAGCGCTGTTTACCGTCCTGCCGGCCGCGATGAATTATGCTCGATCCGGCCACACTGCCACCTTGTTGGCGAACGGGCAGGTGCTTCTGGCTGGAGGATGCAACCCGAATTATGGCGTTACCGCCACGGCGGAGATTTACGACCCGCCCTCGGGGACCTTCACCGTGACCGTCGGGGTAATGGCGACCGCCAGGGAGTACCAAACCGCCACCCTTTTGACCAGCGGACAAGTCCTGCTGGCCGGTGGGTCAAACTATAACAGCGGGATTCTTGCCAGCGCGGAGATCTTCAACCCGGCCACGGGCGCCTTCTCTGCCACGGGAAGTCCCATGACCGCCACGAGAGAGAACCATACTGCGACGCTCCTGGGGGATGGGACCGTCCTGATCGCAGGCGGTGAATCGAGCGGTTGGGGTGCGGTCGCCACCGGAGAGATTTTCCATCCTGGCACCGGCACCTTTGTCCCCATCGGGGCCGCCATGGTCAGCGCACGGGCATACCACACCGCCACCCTCCTTGCCAGCGGGCAGGTCCTCCTGACCGGAGGTTTGGATAAAAATAACAACGCCCAGTCCAGCGCGGAGCGGTACGACCCGGTCAGCAGCACATTCCTGGCGACCGCAGGTGCCATGGCGTTCGCGCGGGAGAACCACACCGCCATAGCCTTGCCCAACGGCCAAATCTTCATGGCAGGCGGGGACGACAACGGTGGAGGAGACACTTGGGGTTCAGGGGAACTGTACAATTCGGCAGCCGATGCCTTCACCGCCGCGGTGGGTGCCATGGCGGTCCCAAGGAGCTTGCCAGTCGCCGCCCTCATGGCCAATGGCCTGGTCCTGATGGCCGGGGGACAAAACCCAAGCCTGGGCATCCTTGCCAGTTGTGAACTCTATGATGCAAATGCCGGTGTCCTTGGGGCGTTTCCTTCCTTGGCCCTGACCTCTACGGTAACCAACGCCAGCGGGATCCAGTCCAGCCCGGGGACCCTGGAGATCCCTGTGGTCAGCCCTCTCATCCAGCCTGTCATCACGGCTCCTGCGGCTGTGGGGGCCAGTCAGGGCGGGTGCACGGCCTCGGTTCCGGCCCAGGCGGGCTGCACCTATGCCTGGACCCTTAGCAACGGAACCATCACTGGTGGGGCGAACGCGCCGGTCCTGACCTTCACGGCCTCGGCCACTGCCAACGTCAGTATGTATCTCACCTGCACGGTTACCAATCTGGCCGGAACGGCGGCAACCGGAAACGCCAACGTCTGGGTAGCTCCGGTGGGAATCACCGTCAATCCGGCAAGCACGTATATCGGAGCTGGGGGCCAGGGCGTCTTCACGGCCACCTTGTACTACACGCTCAATCCGATCGTAACCTGGAGTGTGGTTTCCGGCGGCGGCTTTTTCCTGCCCGCCAGTTCCGGCAATCCGGCCCAGATCATCTTCATGGCGCCTTTCAGTGCCGGGCCGGTGGTGATCATGGCCACCAGCGCCGCGGATCCCAGCGCGACCGCCACCGCCACCGTCACCCTGATTCCGAACTCCTACCCGATCGTCCAGACCTTTACCGCCACTCCCGGCTTGATCCAACCCGGGCAATCCTCCACCCTGCTGGCCAATTTCGGCAACGGCACGGGCGTCGTCCAGCCTGGCAATCTGACTCTGATGCCAGCCACTCCGCTTGGGGTCAGCCCGGGTGGATCCAACAACTACACCCTCACGGTAACCAGCCTGGATGGCACCGAGAAGACCTGGGCGTATGCACCCCTGGGCGTGGCTGGGCCCGGTAATAGCCTCCCGATACCCGCCCCGAACTCCGCACATGGGTTATACGACACCCAGCTGTTGATGGACCAGACTGGCCGGGCTCTCTTGCTCGGGGGTGATGATTCTGCCGATTTCTTCACGGTCGAGCGGTTCGATCCGGTGGCCAATGCCTGGAGCACCGTAAACCGGATGCCCTCGGTCTATGATTACGAATCGACCATGCTGCCCAACGGCCTCATTCTGATCATGTCAGGATGGGATGGGTTCAACCCTGTGGGCTGGGGCATGTACCTGTTGAACCCCGATACCGGAACCTGGGCCTACCTGCTGGATCCCCATGAGCCGGGCTTAAACCAACCTTCTGAATTCTGCTTTCCGGATAATGGAACCGGCCGTTTGGGTTGTGCCGCAGTTCCCCTCAATGACGGCGGCATTCTCCTCGCCGGCGGGACGGGCTATGCGCCGGGGACAAACTATGTGGTGACCTTCCTTGGCGCGCAGCCCCCTGACTACCTCGTGCCCTGGTCCAGCGCCCGCATCTTCTACCCGAACACCCAGACCTTCGTCAACCTGCCGAACATGAATCAGATCCAGGGGCCATGCCAAGGACTGGCGCTCCTGGATGGACGGGTGCTGCTCGCTGGGAACAATGCGCTGGAAGTATACAACCCCGTGCTGCAGACCTTTACCTTGATCGGAACCTATGCCACCGGTGTGAATTTCGAAGGCATGCGCGCGGATGGCAAGGTTGTTGTGAGAACCGCAGGTCCGCCTACCAATCAATGCGGCCTGTGGGACCCCGCGACGAATCTATTGCAGTGGGACCCACGCACCTTCAGCACCGTCGGTGGTGGCCCCTTGCTGCCCGATGGCAGGATGCTCTCAGGTTCGGCCAATGCGATCAGTGCGGCCTTCGATCCCGGTAGCCTGCTTCACTTCGCTTTGCAGGATTTCGTGCCCAACGCAGCCAGTTCCCCCTCCGAGGCATTCCAGAAGATCGTTCTTCCGTCGGGAATCGGTCTCGTCGCCGACAACAGGGCTGATATGAGCCTGGTCGATACCGCGGCGCCCCTGGTCGTCACCCCCGCCTCGGGCTATCAGAACCTCGACTTCCCCGTCCAGTTCTCAGCCAGCGGGTACGCCGCAGCCGCGGGCGTCACCTGGGCCGCTTCGGGCGGTACGATCACCAGTAATGGCCTGTTCACCGCCAGTCAGGCGGGGATTTACATCATCACCGCGACGGGGCTGGGCTCGACCGGTTATGCGACGCTGCAGGTGGTGCCGGCGGTGTCGGTCGCCATCTCCCCGGCCTCCCTGCAAGGGCCTCATGGCTCGTATTTCCCGAACGATGCCTTGCATTACCATGCGGGGATCCCGTGGACCCTCATGGCGAACGTGTTTAATACCCCCAATACTGCCGTGACCTGGAGCCTCCTGGAAGGGGCGGCTGCCGGGACGATCACCCAGGGTGGTGTGTATACCGGCTCTACCCCGGGAACCTATCACATTGTGGCCACGAGTGTGGCTGACCCGATCCAAACGGCCTCCCTTACCGTTACCGTATTCCCACCGATCAACCTCACCATAGCCCCCACCATCGCCACGGTGGGACCCGGAGATTCCGTCATCTTCACGGTCCAGGAAGCCAGCGGTGACAGCCAGTTCACCTGGTCGTCAAACTTGGTGGCAAACAATTGGCCTGCTGTGGGTTATACCTATACCCCGCCTGCCATCCCGGGAACCTACACCCTCACCGTCGTGTCCACCGTTGATCCCACCAAGAGCGCGACGGCCACCGTCACGGTCGTGCCCCTGACGAATTTCTTCGTGGCGCCCGCTCGCAACGTCTTGGCGACTGGTTCCTCGGCTTCCTTGCACGCCTACGCCCAATCCGCCCTCGGGCTCCGGGACCTCTCCAGCGAGGTTACCTGGAGCGCCAGCGGCGGTACGGTCGTCACCTATACGGACCTGACGCTCGGGTTCTGTGCGGTGTACGATGCCCCCACCAGCCCCGGGACCTTCACCGTCCAGGCGGTGCTCAACGGCACGTCGACCACCGCCCAGGCCACCATGGTGGTGGTGCCTCCGGCCACCTTCAACACCGCCAGTTTGATGGGACTGACCCGGTCCGGCCATGCCATGACCCGGTTGCTGGATGGCCGGGTGCTCATCACCGGGGGCTCAACGAGCCAGGGGCTGACCAACTCGGCTGAACTCTATGACCCGGCTACCAAGCTGTTCACGACCGTGCCTTCGGTCATGACGACACCCAGGGCCTACCATTCCGCCACCTTGCTGGCCGACGGAACGGTCCTGCTGGTGGGCGGAGCCAGCCAGGCCAGTGCGGAACTCTTCGACCCGGTCGCCCAAACCTTCACCCCCACGGCCACTCCGCCTTTGTACGTGCGGAACTACCATTTTTCATTCCTGCTTCCGGATGGTCGGGTGCTGATCGCGGGGGGCAATGACGGCTACCGCAGCCTATCCATGGAGATCTACGACCCTGCCATCAAGAGCTTCATTGCTACGGGCTCTTTGAACGCGCCGAACACGACCAGCCAGGGGGCGGCGACCCTGCTCGCCGACGGACGGGTGTTGTTCGCCGGGGCCATGTTGACCGGGATTGAAAACGGGCTTTACTACAGTACCAACGCTTCTCAGGCCAGCGCCGAGACCTACGATTTCAGGACCGGGACCAGCACCCTGACCGGCAACATGCTGGTGGCCCATTCCGGGTTCTCGATGACCCAGTCCGCCAACGGGATGGTGTGGGCGATCGGGCAACTTGGTATGTATGTGCCAAGTGGAACTCCCATTGATTCCGAATGGTTTGACCCAAGCCAGAATGTGTTTACCAATGGACCATTGCAAACGAACGGCGGGGGGTACGGTACGCAGGAGCTGCCGGACGGGTCCATCTGGTCCTTGGGCGTAGTCAATGGGACCACTGGTGACGTTGGCATGCGGCTCTTCCCATCGCTGAACATGTTTGCCAGCGCCATGGCCATTCCTACCGGTGCGACTCCTACCGTCCCTTTCAATGTCATGACGGCCCTCCTGCCCACCGGGGATGTCCTCTGGGCTGGCATGGCGGGGACCTCGCTGCCCAATGCCGGGCTGCTGGTCTTCGACACCGCGCCCATCATGACGGTGCTTCCGCACCAGATTACCCTGGTGGCCGGCCGGTCCTGGCCCTTCCAGGCCTCCGCCACTGGGCTCGGAGACTCTGGCTTCTCCTGGTCGGTGGATGGGGGATCCGTTACCTCCCAGGGTGCCTACACGGCGCCAGCCACCCCCGGGACCTACCACGTCCAGGCCATCTCCAACGGCGATGGCCTGACCCAGGCGACGGCCGTGGTGACCGTCATTCCGGAGGTCGAGGTGACCATAGCGCCGGCCCTGGTCCGACTGTCGCCCGGAGCGCGCCTGAAGTTCACCGCTGACGTGATCAGTACGGGCGATCCCAGCCTCACCTGGACTGCCAGCGGTGGCACGATAGCCGCTGATGGCACCTATACGGCCCCGGCGGCGGCGGGCGACTACACCGTGACCGCCACCAGCCAGGCCAACCCCGCCCTTTCCGCCACGGCCACGGTCGTCGTGGGTGCCGGCAGTGGTAGTTTGCCCGCGCCCGTCCTCACGACCTTCTACCCCGACACGCCGATTGTGGAGGTCGGGCAGCCCGCCAACCTGATCTGGAGCATCACCGGGGCCTACCAGATCACCCTGTACGTGAATGGAGTCAGCCAGGATGTAACGGGTCTTTCCGGGTTAGCCGTCTACCCCACGGCGACCACCAGCTATTACCTGAAGGCCAGCAACACCGCCGGAACAGTGACCAGCCAGACGGTCACCATCAATACCACCACGACGCCCGTGAGTATTTCCATCACACCAACCTCCGCCACCCTCATGGCCAGTTCCGCTGAGCAGTTCGGATTCTCTCTTGCCGCGCCAACCAATCGTCTGGTCTGGACGGCAAGCGGCGGCACGATCGCCCAGACCGGCCTCTACACGGCCCCTGCTGTGCCGGGAACGTTCACGGTGACCGTGATCAGCGTTGATGATCCCAGCAAGAGCGCCAGCGCCACCGTGACGGTCCAGAACATCGTGCTGACCATCAACCCGCTGACGGTCACACTTGATCCCGGCGAGACGCAGCAGTTCGGCTACTCCTTGCAGGGACCTCCTGGCAGCAATCTGGTCTGGTCCTGTTCGGGCGGAAGCATTACCCAGAGTGGGGTCTACACGGCGCCGGCCATCAAGGGTAATTACACTGTAAGCGCCTATTCCACCGCCGAACCCGGATTGGTGTGCAGCGCGCAAGTGAGCGTTGCCACCCCTGTGGTCCAGGTCACGCCGAGCGCCGCGCTCCTGGCGCCGGGTGGCCAGCAGATTTTCCAAGCCATTGTCCGGAGCGGGACCGTCGTCTGGTCTGTGTTAACGGCAAACGGTGGCACGATCAGCCAGGGCGGGACCTATACCGCTCCCATGGCTACCGGGGTATTTTCAATCCAAGCCGTGAGTTCGATCGATCCGACCCAGGTCGGAATCGCGCAGGTGACCGTGAGTGCCAGCCCAGGCGGAGGCAGTAACTCCACCATTGGAGTGACAGGCGTTTCCATCGCCCTGTCGCCAGCGATCCTGAACGTGCAGGCCGGAACCTACTATCCCTTCCAGGCTACTGTATGCGGTACAGCCAATACCGCCGTTACCTGGTCCCTGGTAGGCAATCCTTCCAACGCCAGCATCGATTCCCTCGGGATCTTCCGGGCGTGGTGCTATGGCTCATACCTGGTCCAGGCCCAGAGTGTGGCCGACCCCACCGCAGTGACCACGGCAACAGTGGGGGTCACCACCAGCTTGACTCTTGCCAATCCACCGATGGGAAACGGCCAGTTCATCGGATATTCGGTCACGGCCTTACCGAATGGCACGGTGCTCATCGCCGGCGGACTGCTGCTTCCACAGCCTGGAGTGGCTGTGGACAGCCTTGGCAATAGCAACTACGTACCCAGCGGACAGGCTTGGATTTTTGACCCTTGCACGGGCCAGTACCAAGCCACCGGGTCCATGATTACCCCTCGGTATGGTCATAAGGCGCTGGTGCTGAACGATGGCAGGGTTCTAATCCTGGAAGGCTACGGCCAATGGCAGAATCCCTGGTCGTATCCTTTCGATTTTTGGGATCGGCCTTACCCAGCTGCAGAAGTATATGATCCTATTTCGGGAATCTTTAAGGCTCTTCCCTCTCAAGCCTTGCCGTCACCATTACCTTCCAGCACGCCCTACGGAAATCCGGCTCCGGCGCTTCCTGGCCAGATGCTCACCATTCATTTGAATGGAACGGCCATAGTTATGCCTGACGGTCGGGCCTTGGATATGGGTGGCGATGGCTTTGGCTTCTGGTGTGGAGCCCAGCAGGCCCCGGCTCCCGAGGACCTGTTTACTCCCGGTGCGGACACCTTCGACCTCAGTGCGCACCTCTTCGTCCTCGACTCCTGGCGGGCAGGCCTGGGGTTCATTCAGGCTTATCCTGGAAGTGCTGGGCGAACCGGTCTCGGGCAGGCACCCCGAGCGGTGAACTTAGCCAATGGACTGGTCCTGATTACTTGCGGGGCAATCAACGACCTGGGGTATGGGTGGGCAATGGGAGGAGACCCAAGCAATCCAGGACCTACCTCCTTATTGCCTGCGGTGGGTTCCGTAGTAGCGGAACTCCTGGATCCATCCACCCTAGCTGCTTCAACCACAGGTCCGATGCAGGTGCCACGATTCGCCCACACGCTGACAGTCCTTGCCGATGGGCGAGTTCTTGCGGTGGGAGGAAAGGATCTTCGACAGGCGCAGTACCTCTCTGGCCCTGGCAATGATTATAATAACTGGGCTTGGAATACCACTCCAACGGCAGAAATATATGATCCCAGCACAAATCAGTGGACCTTAACGGGCAGTATGAAGTACGACCGTGCCTATCATGCAGCCCAGTTGCTTCCCAACGGGCAAGTGCTGATCGTTGGGGGTTATCACGCTGACCTTGCAGGCAACTCGGCCTTTCCCAATGATACGGAGCTCTTTGATCCAACCACCGGAACTTTCTC
>Ga0181516_10000251_pt1 | contig 54242 bp, 51 predicted proteins | sample PEATcosm2014_Bin_25_FD_121104 | JGI IMG/M metagenome (GOLD analysis project Ga0181516, IMG submission 121104) | Peatland microbial communities from MTU Mesocosm Facility, Houghton, MI, USA - PEATcosm2014_Bin01_10_metaG | ecosystem: Environmental > Terrestrial > Soil > Wetlands > Peat | place...
GCGCTTTTTGACGGCTACATTCCTTACCAGGGTGAGATTCCGCAGCGGCCCACGGGCGCATTGATCTCCGACCGCCAAGGGCTGACGACAACTTATTCGCTCAACGGATTGCAAGAGCGCGGCATGTTGTTTGTGGGTGCGGGCGTTGAGGTTTATGAGGGCATGATCGTCGGCGAGCACTCGCGCGACAACGATCTCGACGTGAACGTGGTGCGCGAAAAGCACATGACCAACATGCGCGCATCGAGCGCCGACGAGGCCATTCGGCTGGTGCCGTATCGAGCGCTGAATCTGGAGCAGGCCATCGAGTTTATCGCCGAGGATGAGGTGGTGGAAGTTACGCCGAAATCACTGCGGTTGCGGAAGAGAGTCTTGCAGCAAAACAAGCGGCCCAAGCGGTGGGAAAAGAGCAGCGAATAACTTGCCCCGAGTGTTGCAAATATTGAGTTGCCGATGGTTTCAGTATGCAAGGGTGAAGAATTCAGCCGACCCGTTATAAGTGAGATGGCAGTCCTTGAGGATGTCTCTGCCCAGCAGCGCGTGGAACCCTTGATGAATCAATTCACTCGTGCAGACTGATATGACAGCCCTCACCAAGGGCTCTTGCTTGCCCGATATGGGAATAACGATGGAAACATCGTATGTATCGGCTTCGACAGGCGTGGCCCCGGTACTGGGTGTAGTCATCAAAGTTTTTCCGGTTGGCTGAAGACCGAGCGCAATCAACACAGTCGGGTCGATGCAGGTACAACTCGCGCCCGTATCGACCAGTGCTCTGACATTCTGGGACGCGGGCACAGGCTGGCCTTCAGATTGCAGCGCCACAACGCGCGACACGCTTACACCGACGATCATATCCAGCATGGGGCCAGTTTGCTCTGGCGCTGTCAGCGTGAAGTGGGGCAAATCAAGCAGCCCTCTCAGAGTTATAGGGTAGAATGCGCCGTGTGAATTGGTGAACAGTTTCGGTTACGCTGACTTGCTTGACCAGAAAAGGCTCCAACTTGAACTTCTCATACCCAGCCTTGATAGCGTCTTCATAGGCCACATAAAAGTCTACGACTTCATCACCGCGGATTAGAACGAATTTACCCTGATGCTCCTTCAGATCGGGCAATTTTGCCTTATAAGTAGCAAGTTCTTGTTCGAGTGCCATAAGGATGCCCTCCTCCAAGAGGTCATTAGTTGCGCTATTCTCTGTGCGTTTGACGATTGTGATAGCCAATCGGATGCAGAATACGACGCTTCTTCGCCCCTGTCAAGCAGATTGATTTCCCCGCTGGACAGGTCATCGACATCGACTTGCCATATCTTTACCATCATTTTGACGGCAAGTTGGCTTGATGGTAACACGCCTCCAAGGAATTAAACGCAAAGGCCGTGCTTTCAGGAAGTATGCAATTATTCTGCCAGACATAAGCCGATTCCATTAACGAAGCCACAAAACGAAAGCGGTGCCTGTCTCGCTCGTCGGCCCCTCACTCCGGCAGTTTAGCGTCCAGAACTTCCTGTGCCCGAGCAGCGCGCCAGGCAGCCAGCCGCTCATAGAGCGCTGCGTCGTTGAGGGCGAGAATCTCCGCCGCAAACAGCGCTGCATTGCCTGCGCCGGGTTTGCCGATGGCCAATGTCGCGACGGGAATCCCTTTGGGCATCTGGACCATGGAAAGAAGTGAATCGAGGCCGTTCAGCGGCGTGGCCGCAATCGGCACGGCCAGCACGGGAAGCAGCGTCTTGGCCGCCATTACGCCGGCCAGATGAGCCGCGCCGCCGGCCCCTGCGATCAGTACCTTGATTCCGCGCTCCCGCGCTGTTGCAACGTACTCGAAGAGCTGGTCTGGAGTGCGATGCGCGCTCAGCACCCGCGCCTCGCAGGGAATCTCCAGCGCCCGCAAAATCTCAATGGCCGCAGCCAGCACCTCGTAATCGCTCTTGCTGCCCATCACCACGCCTACCAACGGTTGATCGCTCATGGGGCGATTATAAAAGCTCCCGCGCGCGGCAGGCTACCGGATTTTGATTGCCTTCTTTTCGCCGCGGCTCAATTAACATAAAAGTCGAATACCATAAGAATCGAAGGATGCTTCCCATGCCCAATCCAGCCGCTCAAGAGTCCGTTGCCGCCCCATCTCTGCCCGCCGTCCGCCTGGCTCTCAGCCACCTGGCCCCCGCCACCGTGCAGTCGGAGATTCGCGCCATGACCGTCGAGTGCGACCGCATCGGCGGCATCAACCTGGCCCAGGGCGTCTGCGACACGCCCGTCCCCGCGCCGGTGCAGGAGGGCGCAATCCGCGCCATTCACGACGGCCACAACATCTACACCCGCCTGGACGGCATCGCTCGCCTGCGCAAGGCCATCGCCGCCAAGCAACTCCGCGACTACGGCCTCGACTACGATCCGGAGAGCGAAATCCTGGTCGCATCCGGCGCGACTGGGGGGCTTCACGCCGCCGCCATGGCGCTGCTCAATCCCGGCGATGAGGTGCTGCTCTTTGAGCCCTTTTACGGCTACCATGTGGCTACGCTTAAATCCTTGCGCGTGACGCCGATTTTTGTCCCGCTGACAGAGCCAGACTGGGCGCTCGACCTGGACGCCCTGCGCGCCGCCATCACGCCGCGCACCCGCGCGCTGATTCTCAACACCCCGGCCAACCCTTGCGGCAAAGTCTTTACGCGCGCCGAGCTCGAGAGCCTGGCGGCCATCGCCATGGAGAACGATCTCTTCGTCTTCACCGATGAGATTTACGAGTACTTTGTCTACGACGGGGCGCGGCATATTCCGATCGCATCGCTCGACGGTATGAGGGAGCGGACGATTGCAATCTCCGGCTTTTCCAAGACTTTTTCAGTCACCGGCTGGCGTCTGGGCTACGTGCTGGCCGATGCCCGATGGCTGGGCGCGATGTCCTACTTTCACGACCTGACTTACGTCTGCGCTCCCTCGGCCTTGCAGCATGGCGCGGCCGCCGGACTTGAGGAGCTTCCGCCCAGCTTCTACGCGCAGCTAGCCGCCGACTACCAATCCAAGCGCACCCGCATTCTCTCCGCACTGAAGGACGCAGGCCTGGAGCCCAGCGTTCCCGCCGGTGCTTATTACGTGCTGGCCAGTGTGGGTCATCTTCCCGGCAAGACCGCCGCAGAAAAGGCTCGCAACCTGCTGGCCGCTACGGGCGTGGCAGCCGTCGCCGGCTCGGCCTTCTTCCGCCCCGGACCCGGCTGGCAGGGCCACGGCGAAGATCTGCTGCGCTTCTGCTTCGCTAAAAAAGATCCCGATCTGGACGAAGCCTGCCAGCGGCTGCGGCGGCTGTAACTCGCTTTCAGTCGCGTACCGACACTTGTTGCGCTTCCATAAGAATTTTTGCAAACGGCTTTAAAAGCACGTGTGGTTTATCAGTCCGCGGAAAGAGGGAGAATGTGCGTCAATTTTCCCGAAAAACACCCCTCATGGGCTAAAGACCTATTGATTCTATGGGCTTTATCGGCACGACTGAAGTCGTGCCCTTTCAAGGCCGAACCCTCGATTGAGTTTTTTCGCAGCCTGTTCAGGCGCGGGCGACGCGCTGGGCTGTCTGCCAGGGTGTGAATAGACGCGTAAGCCATGCGGGGAAGCCGCGGCGGTGAGAGGGGCTGGGTAACGGAAGTTTGACGGGCTTGGCCGGGGTCGCGGCAGGGATTGAGGCCGGGCGCAACTGAGCCAGTGTGTCCTTGACCATGGCGCGCAGGGACTCAGCTTCAAAGGTGCAGGAGCGCAGATAGGCTGAGATGGTCAGGCCGGCTTCGGCGGCTCTCTGGCGCAGTTGCTCGCACTCAGCCCGGCTCATGCGAATCGTGATGCTGGCGTCCTTGAGATTGCGCTCGAAGGCCGTTGACGGGGCGTGATCGAGCTTGGCCTCGCTCTTTGCGGCGGCTTGCTGGCTAACGGCGGACCGAGCTGCCGAGGGGCGCGCCGGCGGTGGGAGGGAGGTGGAAGTCTTTTCGCCTAACAGCTCTGCAACGGCAGCCTCGGCGAGCCCCTGATCTGAATAACTGGAAGAATTAGAGGGGCTGGAAGGGTGATAGCGAGCGTGGGTGCGCAGGGCGCTCTCATAGCTGAGGGTTGCCACGTCGTCTTCCAGCGCGTCGTCGTTCCAGAGCAGGGCCGGGGATTTGGCAGATTTCGGCCAGGAAGTGATTTCCGGCATTGGGTTCTTCTGTTTGGCCATGGTAATGGCAGCCATGAGGCCGGCGAAGTCGGTGGTGGGCGGTGCTTCGGCTGTCTGCTGCATGAGTTGAAGGTTACCGCAAGGTTGGGCGGAAAGGGTGAGAACTCTCCCATGGAGAGATGGGATGTGTTTCATAAAAGAACAAGGTTGGGGTTTGTTCGGAAATGAAACACTGCGCTGCTTTCCACCCACGGAAATGCAGGTCTTTCGAGTTCTCTGCTCTAACTCCTCATGAACAAGAAAATTGGGTGAGGCGGTTTTTAACAAGAACAGCAAGTTAGCCACTGCTGCGCGGTGATGGCGAGTTAGCGGGTTGGCGACGAGTTCATTGCAGGCGTGAGATGCAGCGGCGAACCGGGACGCACTGGATGACTGGTGAGAGGGGTGCCCGAGTCGTTTACATGATGGTTCAAGCCGGGCGCGGTTCAGGCGCAGGCCAATTCGGAGACTTCGGGGTCGGGCAGGATGCGGTTGGGCAGACGGAGCAACTGGGTGACTGCTTCGGCTGTGAGCGGACGGGCGAAGAGGTAACCCTGGCCGAAGCGGCATTTCAAATCGCGCAGCAGGCGGTATTGATCCAGGGTTTCGATGCCCTCGGCGACCACGTCCATGCCCAGGACGCGGGCCAATTCTATGATGGTGCGCACGATCTGAAGCGGCTGTTCTCCCTCGGTCATTCGGCCAACGAAGGAGCGGTCAATTTTGAGCACGTCGAAGGGGAAGGAGTGGAGGTAATTCAGCGAGCTGTAGCCGGTGCCGAAGTCGTCCATCAGCAGCGAGACGCCGAGCCGGCGCAGGCCTCCGAGAACTTCTAGAGCGACATGCATGTTGGGAATGAGGCTGGATTCCGTCATCTCGAGGCCGAGCTGGCGGCTGCAAATGCCCGATTGCAGCAGCAGCGCCTCGACGTGGTCGGCCAGGCCCTCGCGCGAGAACTGGCGCGCGGAGAGGTTGACGCAGACGCGCAGGGAGACGTGGCGGCTATCCTCCAGGCACCACTTCTGGATCTGCGAGCAAGCCTCGGCCAGGCCCCAATCGCCGATAGGCAGGATCAGGCCATTTTCTTCGGCCAGCGGAATGAAATCCATGGGAGGAATCAATCCCCGCTCGGGGTGATTCCAGCGGATGAGAGCCTCCAGGCCGATGATCTGGCGCGTGACCAGATCGACCTCGGGCTGGTAGTAGAGCTCGAACTGGCCGTGGTCGAGGGCGTGGCGCAGATCGCCCATGCTGGGCCAGTTTGTGTTGGCCGCGCTGCCGTGGGCGTGGCGCTGGCCATGTCCATTTTTGCCCATGGCATTCCGCAGGCGGCGCAGTTCCAACTGGCTGGTGACCATCTCGGCCAGGCTTTCCAGTGTGCGAATCCCTTCCGGCTGCATCTGCTGGCTGGGATAATTGCGAAAAATGGTCAGAATGCCCAGGATGATTCCTTCCGCCGAGCGCACCGGAACGCTGGCAAAGGAGCCCTTTCCGATTTGCTTGAGACGGGGCAGAATGGGCTTGCATTTGAGATCATTGTGGACATCGGTCACAACGACTGGGCCGTTTTCAGCCAGCACCATGTCAAAGATCGAATTTCTGCGCGGCAGCTCGCGGACCGTCTGGCCGAAGCAGGACTTCATCCAGACGCGGCTCTCGTCGGCAAAGGCGATGGTGACCGCATCGGCGCCGAAGTATTGCGCGGCAAGACGAACAATGGCGTCGTAGCCCGCCTCGGGCGGAGTGTCCAGAATCCCCGTGGAGATGAGCGCAGCCAGCCTTGCATTCTCTTGCCGCTGATCGATTCCGGCGATATCCAATTCGGTTCGTAGCATCTCGGCTCCTGCTCGGCGGTGCTCCGTCATTCTGACTTAACGTGCGGATGCCACGCCCTTTGCTTGCTGGCCGCGCATTGAGCGGAGCAGACGATCGCGGCGTTCTCCACCTTCAATCCGCGGCACTTGGCGCGGTCAAAGAAGGCGGATTAACCCGCGAGAAGGCACTGCTCGATTCCCGCCCTTCCCTTATCGGAAATTAATGACGTTGGCATGAGGTTACCGGAGAGCCCCCGAAATGAGTACCAAGAGGAAACGAGCCGCGATGCGAGACTGGCGCGCGCTCATGTCTCGGACCGGGACACACGGCAAAGAATGCCAGCGCGGCCAATTCTGAACCTTGGACCATTAGAATCAAGATCAGTGGCGGAACGGCCCTCAGTTCATCCCTCTCTGCCGACGCGCTCCAAGTGGACGCGCGGCATGGCCTTGCTGCGCCCATCGCACACGCACACGGCATTTTCCGCAACCGTCCTGATGATGGGCTTCAACTTCCTGTCGCGGATCATGGGGCTGGTGCGCACCAAATACATTGCCTATCTCTTTGGGCATAACACGGATGCTTTTTACGCGGCCTTCCAACTGCCGGATATGGTTTCGTATTTTCTGGTGGGCGGCGCGCTCTCAGCGACGCTGGTGACGATCCTCACCGGCTACCGCGATTCCGGGCGCGAGGCCGAGGCGGAGCGGTCGCTCTCAGTGATTCTGACCACCATGTGCCTGGTGCTGGGCGCGGCGATTGTGCTGGCCGAGTTTCTGGCGCCGTTTTATGTGCGCCACTTCTTTCAGGGCTTTGACGCGCCCAAGGCCGCGCTCTGCGTGCACTTGACGCGCATTCTGCTGCCCGCGCAGTTGTGCTTTTTTTCCAGCGGCGTCTTTGGCGCGGTGCTCTTTGTGCGCAAGCAGTTCAGCGTGCAGGGAATTGCCCCGCTGATCTACAACCTGGGCACCATTGCAGGCGGCTTTCTGCTGGTCCGGCAGATAGGCATCTCATCACTGGCCGTGGGCACGGTGGCGGGCGCATTTCTGGGCAACTTTCTTTTGAATGCGTACTTTGTGCACCGGGCAGGGCTGCGCTTCAAGCCGATTCTCGACTGGCGCGACCAGGGGCTGCGCCAGTGGGTGCGGCTCTCATTGCCGCTGATCGCAGGGGCGTCGCTGGTCTCCGTTGATCCGTGGATCATCTCGTACTTTGCCTCGTCCACCGACGGCGCCATCACGCTGATGAATGTGGCCAAGCAGCTTTTTGCCGCGCCGATCGGGATCTTGGCGGGCGCGGCGGGCGCGGCCTCGATGCCGTTCTTCGCCAGCCTCTGGGCCAGCCAGCGGCATTACGAATTCGCCACCGGCGTTGCCGATTCGGTGGCCCGCGTGGCGGCGCTGGGGTTGCTGGCGGCCTCGGCCATGGCCGCGCTGGCAGCGCCCCTGGTCGAGCTGATCTATCTGGGCGGGCGCTTCTCCGTGGCCGACTGCCGGGCCTGCGCCGCCTACTTTATCGTCTTTTCCATCTCGCTCTTTTTGTGGTCGGCCCAGGCAATTTACTCGCGCGCGTTTTACGCCGCCGGAAACACATTTCTGCCGATGGTGGCCGCAACGGCGGTGACGCTGGTTTCGATTCCAATCTACGCCGCGCTCTACCGCTGGCAGGGCGCGATGGGGCTGGCTGTGGCCTCGGACCTGGGCATCGGGTTGCAGACGGTCTCGCTGTCCGTGCTGCTGCACCAGCGGCGGATGGTCTCGCTGGCCAGCCTGGATTATGCCGAGATCGGCCGCTGCCTGCTGGCCGCCGTCTCTGCCGGCTCTGGGGTAGGCGTGCTCTTCTGGTGGCTGGGCGGATTGCTGCAAAGTGCTCTGCCCGGCCAGACGCGCTGGATTGACCTGGCGGTGCTGGTCGTCGGGACGGCGTTGTGGCTGGCCATCGTCAAATGGGTGCTGGAAAAGAGCGGCTCCGCGCTGCCGCGGGCAACGATGCGGCGGCTGGGGATGGGATGAGGGGAATTCAGTCTCATTTCGATTTCATTTTTTGCGATCTATCCTGTTTCAAACCATTTACGAGACGAAACTCTCAACTCATATCCTGTTCATTTTCATTTCATTATCGCCGAATCGGCGTTTCATCGCTGGAATATGCGCTCAAAACACCGCCTGCAAAAAACACAAACGCCCCCGCTTGGCGCAGGAGCGCTTGTCTGAGTGCGAATGCTGAAGAGCAGCTACGACTGAATCTGTTTGGGCGCTTCCGGCGCGGCCGGAGCCGGTGCAGAAGGCGCAACTTTGACTTCAGTCTTCTTGATGTCGATGCCGCCCTTGAAGAATGCGCCGTCCTCGATGCTGATGCGCGCCGCGGTAACGTCGCCGGTCAGCGCGCCCTCGGCGCGAATGTCCACCCGGTCGCTGGCCGCAACATTGCCGCGCACCTTGCCGAGAATGACGATCTCGCGGGCGCCGACGCTGGCAGCCACCTGGCCGTTACGGCCCACGGTGACGCGGTTGCCGGGCAGGTTGATGCTGCCTTCGACCTTGCCGTCGACAAAGAGCGACTCGGAGCCGGTGATCTCTCCTTTGACAAAGATGCCTTTGCTGATGGTCGCCTGATCGCCGGCCGAAGCCGGGGCGCGGTTGACCGGCTCAGAAGGAGCGGGTGGAGTGGGGCGGGAGGGTTCTGGGTTTGGAGAGAGGTGCATTGGTCCGGGCTGGCTGGGTTTCCACATAGCGCTCACGAAGTTCCTTTTCTGTCCTGATGGGACGGGGCCATCCACGGCAACGGCGAACACCGTGGGCCCAAAAGCTGAAGGTCTGCGCTGCCGTAGTTTTCACCCTCATCAGCTGGTCTGCGGACCCAATTAGGATCGTACACTCTGCGGTCCGCCTTGGTTCATTGCGTTGCCGTTATTGTAAGCCAGCGCGCAGGGATTGGCGAGAGTGTGCCAAAACCGTCAACAGCGGAACCTTTCCTCCGGGGCTAAGGCCCAGCTTCGATAAAGAAGGGTATATGTACGGGCTAAAGCCCGTACCCTTCATCCAATTGAGTTTTTCCGCAGCCTCTAAAGTCGTGCCCTTTCAAAACATCGGCTCATCGGAGGAACTTTAGACGAGCCGGCCAGCGGTTGCGCTATGATGGTGGGTCCGCACGACAAGGAGAAATTCGGCATGGATGCGTCAACGACAGATTTTGCGATCCGATATGGATGGGTGCTTTTACTCATTCTGGCCTTGATTCTTTACAAAATGATTCTGCGCGTCTTCTTTGGGACGGTGATTGTCTCGCAAGAGGAGATTGGAATCGTCAACAAGAAGTGGGTGCTCTTTGGCAAGCACCGCACGCTGCCCGACGGCGCCATTGTGGCGCTCTTTGGAGAGGCCGGATTGCAGGCCGATACGCTGGCTCCGGGAATTCATTTTGGCCTGTGGATCTGGCAGTATTCCGTCTTCAAGGTGCCGTTTACCACCATCGACCGGGGACACATTGGCATTGTGGAGGCGCGCGACGGCCATCCGCTCTCCGGCGGACGCGTTCTGGGCAGAACCGTCGAGTGCAACTCCTTTCAGGATGCGCGGGCCTTTTTGACCGGCGGCGGCGAGCGCGGCCCGCAGATCTCGGTGATTCCGCCCGGTACCTATCGCATCAATACGGCGCTCTTTCAGGTCTCTATGGAAGACGTTCTGGAGGTGCCGGACAATATGGTCGGCGTGGTGACCACCAAGGACGGCAAGCCGCTGGCGACGGGCGAGATTGCCGGCAAGGAGATTCTGGGCCACAACATGTATCAGGACGCCGAGGCGTTTATCACCAACGGCGGCAACAAGGGCTTGCAGGAGCAGGTGATTCTGGCCGGGCGCTACTTTATCAATCCTCGCTTTGCCACGGTCGAGACTTATCCGATGACGCAGGTGCCGATTGCCAACGTCGGCGTGGTAATTGCCTTTGTGGGCGCGGAGGGCAAGGACGTAACCGGCGACACCTTCAAGCACGGCAACCTGGTGAGCCGCGGGCAGAAGGGCGTCTGGGTGGATCCGCTCGATCCCGGCAAATACCCTATCAATCCCTTCACGCACAAGGTGGAGATTGTTTCGACGGCGAACATTGTGCTGAATTGGGCGACGGGAAAATCCGAAGCGCATAAGCTGGACGAAAAGCTCTCGACGATTACGGTGCGCTCGTCGGATGGATTCACCTTCAACCTTGACGTCAGCCAGATCATCCACGTTCCGCGCAACGACGCGCCCAAGGTGATTGCCCGCTTTGGGACGATGGCCAATCTGGTCACGCAGGTCCTGGAGCCGACGATCGGCAACTACTTCCGCAACGCGGCGCAGACGTCGGATGTGATTGAATTTTTGAAGAAGCGCAGCGAGCGGCAGGCGGAGGCCAAAGGGTCGATTGCGCTGGCTCTGGGCGAGTACAACGTGAACGCCATCGACACGCTGATAGGCGACATTACGCCGCCCGAGGCGCTGATGAAGACGCTCACCGATCGCAAGATCGCCGAGCAGGAGCAGGTGACTTACAAGACGCAGCAACTGGCCGAAGAGACGCGCAAGGACTTGCAGCAGGCGCGCGCCATGGCCGATACGCAGGCCCGCGTGGTCGACTCCGAGCGCAGCGTGACGATCGCCAAGTTCGGCGCCGAAGCGGCCATTGAAGGCGCGCGCGGCCAGGCGCAATCGAAGAAGATCAACGCCGAGGCCGATGCGAATGTCATCACGACAGTCGGCAACGCCGAGGCGTCAAAGACGCTGGCCGTGGGAACCTCCGAGGCCGACGTCATCAAGCTGAAGATCGAATCGATGGAGTCTGGCAACTACGCGCTGGTGCAGGTGGTGCAGGCGCTTGCCGCGGCGAAGACGCAACTGGTTCCGCAGATTGTGGCGGGCGGCGGCGGAAGCCAGGGCGGCACGCTGGTGGATGTGCTGCTGGCCAACCTGATTCGGGACAATGTGAAGCTGGGCGGCTCGGCGGCGGAGCAGAAGTAACGGCTGTTGAGGTTCGTGGTCTCCCAGGTCCGAAAATCCGGACCTGGGCACCCGATACCCGGCGCTTCTGTTTTAGTTGACTTCCCGGTTTCTCACAACCGGAGAGCCGGTTCGGTGCTATTCTCCTCTGGAAGGGCTTGCGCATGAGCATTTTTTTCACTCTTGGCCACTCCAACCATGACTTCGAGGTTTGGCTCGGCCTGCTTCGCCAGCACAGGGTTGAGGTGGTGGTGGATACGCGCAGCTCACCCTACTCAAAGTACGTTCCGCAGTTCGACAGGGAACTGATGCATCGCTCACTGGAGGGTGCGGGGATACGCTACCTTTTTCTGGGCGCTGAGTTGGGCGGACGGCCAGCCAATCCCGCTTACTACGACGCCAAAGGCCACGTGCTTTATAGCCGAATCCGAGACGACGCCCACTTTCAAGCGGGGATCGCGCGTCTTGAAACAGGCATGGAGCGATTCTGCGTGGCGCTGGTTTGCGGCGAGGAAGATCCTGCCCACTGCCATCGCCGCCTGCTGATTGGCCGCGTACTGGCCGAGCGAGGCCACACCATGCTTCACATTCGCGGCGATGGCCGCCTGGAAACCGACGAGGCGGTTGCCGAGGAGGCAGGCAAGCCTCTGGTTGGCGCACAGCCAGCGCTCTTTGCGGAACTTGACGAGGATCAATGGAGATCTACAGCATCGGTTTTACCCAGAAAAGCGCCGGAGAGTTTTTCGGCGCACTGAAGACTCACGGCATTGAGCGTCTGCTCGATGTGCGGTTGAATAATACCTCTCAGCTTGCGGCGTTCGCCAAGCAGGCCGACCTGGCCTACTTTCTGAGCGAAATCTGCGGCGCGGCATACGAGCACGAGCCGCTGCTTGCTCCCACGCAGGACTTTCTGGACGCATTCAAAAAGCACAAAGGAAGCTGGGAGACTTACTCGGAAGCCTATCTGTCTTTGATTCGCTCGCGGAAGGTGGAATCGGTCCTCTCTAAAGATAGCTTTCAAAAAAAGACTGTGCTGCTGTGCAGCGAGCCAACCCCGGAGCATTGCCACCGGCGGCTGGCGCTTGAGTATTTACAGCAACATTGGGAAGGTGTGGAAATTCACCATCTCTGATGCGCGCCTTGAAAGTGAGCCCATGAGTCTGGAGCGAATTGTCTGTCTAGCAAACTCTTACAAGCATGACCATCGCTGCGTGGCCGGAATCAACCTGACTACAAAGCAGTGGGTGAGGCTTGCAGGGTGCCAGGTTCCCGGCTGCCTCACGCGTGGGGAAGCAAGTTATCCCGATGGCCGGGAAGCCGCGCTGCTGGATGTTTTCGAGGCCGAACTTGGCGAGAGATGCGGCTCCAACAGCCATCCAGAAGATGTATTTGCGATAGGGAAGCGATGGCTCATGCTGCGCCGCTTCAACTCGCCCGCCGACGCCCAGTTTCTTGCCGGATTTGCGAATGCGGAGCCCGTTATTCTGGAGGGATACGGCGACAGAATCCCGGCCGGCAGATTCGATAGCGCGGCGGCTGAGTCCTCACTTGCGCTGGTTCATCCGGAGGATTTGTGGTGGTGGGTTCGAGAGGATCACGGCAAGCGCAGGAGCCGCGCCGTCTTTCGACTTGGACTGGCGGGCCGCGTGCGCTACGATCTTCCCGTCACGGATCCCAAATGGCTGGATCTTCTCAACCTGATGCCAGCCGGAATCTACCAGCACTCCATATTGAACGGCGGTAAATCTCCCAAGACGTTTCTCACAATCAGTCTGAGCGAGGTATTTGAGGGCTTCCATTACAAGCTGGTGGCTGGGGTGGTGTGTCTGCCGGCGTAGGCTGGGTGGCGATTCACGGGGCTTAAAGCATTTTCGACATTTCTGTATGACGGGCGTCCTAATGACCCACCCATGCCGCGGAGAAGGCGGCTAAACAGGCTGCGGGAAAAGGGAGAATGTGCGTCAAATATCCCGAAAAACATCCCGCAGGGGCTGAAGCCCAGTCTTTATTTTATGGTATTTGCGGCACGACTGAAGTCGTGCCCTGATACAAAACATGGCTTCGATTGGTTTTTTCCGCAGCCTGTAAGGGCAGTACCCTTCACCGATTTGAGTTTTTCCGCAGCCTGGAAAGGCCCGCGCCTGAAGGCGTCGATTTCAATCGGCTGTCATTCAGGAGCCTGAAGGCTTCTGCTCCCTCCGGATGGCCTAGGGAAATTCTTGGGCGGTGGCATCCCAGGTCCGAAGATCCGGACCTGGGGCACCCGGCAGACACAGGACACCAGACGCAGGAAAGCCGCCCCGGAGGGCGGCTTTCGGGGTTGATGAGGCAGGGGCGTTAGTTGACGATCGCGGCGACGATGTCGCTGGTGGCCAGCGGTACTGTGCAACTGTTTGGTCCGGCGGCGGTGATGGGCGCAGGCGTACCCGTGAGCGCCACAAACGGGTCCGGGACCGGGGTGTTTGGAGCAGGACAGGTGACTTGGCCCGCTACGGGGGTCAGATTGCATGGTTCGCAGTTCGAGGACCATCCGCCGAATTTGCCGGCTCCGGCGGGGGCGGTCAAGGTCACATATATGCCCTCGGGATAGTTCGAGTAGCAGACTGAGCCTGCTGTCGCGGCTTGCTCGACTGAACCGCCGCAATGAATCACATCCGGGGTATTCGTAGCGGATGGCGCCGTAACCAGCCAATTGGTCTGATTCTGGCCGGCGTTCATCACGGAGAGCGTTGAGAGTGGGGTTACGCCAGGTACGCAGAAATCGTTTTGAGGCGGTTTGCAGCCAAATGTCGCTGCCCCACTAACGACCGTGCCGTCCGTGTTTGCCGCTTCAACCGTAATCGCCGCAGTTCCCGTTCCCAGAGAAGTCGCCACACCCGCCGGTGCCCCCAACGTTCCGGTCTCATTGATGGGGAAGATATCGGGTTCGCTGGAGGCCCAGGTGACGGGAACCTCACCAGTGAAGCCCGCGTGGGTAAAGCCGTTGGTGATGTCCATCAGAGTTGGATCGGTAGAGAAGGTTCCAAAGGCCAGGAATTGCCCAGTCAAGTTGAGATTTCCAGTTATGATGCTGTCCGGCACGATGGTGATGGAGAGCAGCGGCTCCGGTTGCGGGGTGACGGCAACCGTAACCGAGGCATTTGCTGTCACCACGCTATTATCGGGGTTGGTCCATTCGGCCTGGATGGGGTCCGATCCCGGACTCTTGCCGGTAGCCACTCCGTTCCCTGTAGCAAGCCCGGAGGAGATTGTAGCGATGGTCTTGATCGAGGATTTCCACGCCAGATTCGCGGAGTTGGTAACGTCCTGAGTGAGGCCGGTGAGGCCGGAGGTTCCGATGGCGATGAACTGGCCTGTCTGGCCGGTTGCGCCCAGCGTCAGCGAGCTGGGATAGATGGTGATTGCCGTCATTGGCTCGGTGGTTCCACCGATGACCGAGAAGGTGGCGGTGCCCACGACGATGGAACTGTCGGTGTTGGGCACGGTGGCCACGATGGTGGTGCTCCCCTGGCCGACGCCGGTGACCAGGCCGGGAGTTGTTCCGGCCTTTTCAGGGCTGCCGACGGTGGCTACCGCGGTGTTGCTTGAGATCCAGGTGATGGGGTAGGCTTTGGTTCCGTTGGTGAGATTCTGCGTCACCGGAGCGGCTGAGAAGGTTCCGATGGCGGTAAGCTGGGTGGTTTGCAGCGGCGATGCCACGGTGGGCGCGTTGGGAATGATGGCCAGCGAGAGCAGCGGCTCAGGCGTGGTTGAAAGAGCGACGGTGAGCGAAATGGTCGCCTCTACCACCGTGCCGTCGGGATTGGAGGCCTGGGCGGTGATGGCCGTAACGCCGTTGGCAACCGCCTTGGCAATGCCCGTTGCCGGATCGATGGTAGCGACGGCGGGAACGCTGGAGGCCCAGGTTGCGGCCTTGATGGTGTCCTTGCCGATGGTGACCGGCTGGTTGGTCAGATTGACGGTAGCGCCGCTTCCGGTGAGGCCGAGAACGATCAGATCGGCGTTTTCACCGACGGTAGTCAGCGTCTGCCCGTCGGGAATAATGGCCAGATCGACCAGAGGCTCGGTGGAACTGGCAACTGTGACGGTCAAGACTGCCGTAGCGGTAACGACTGTCTTGTCTGTGTTGGAGGCGACGGCGACAATGGCCGTGGTGCCTGCGCTGAGCGCCGTGGCAATGCCAGTGGCCGGATCGACGGTGGCTACCGAGGGGTTGCTGGAGCTAAAGACCGCCTGGTTGATCGTCGCGCCGTTGATGGTGGCCCCCTGGCCGGTCAGGTTCACCGATCCGCCGCTACTGGTGGTGCCGAGGGCGAGAAAGTGAATCTGCTGGTTTACTGCCAGCGCGGTTGCCGTGCTGGGCGTAAGGGAGAGCGCCGTGAGCTGCTCACTGCCGGAGGTGGTAGAGACTGTCACGGTATAGGTTGCAGCGCCGGTGACCACGGTGCTATCCGGATTGTAGGCTACGGCGGTGATAACGGCTGCGCCGGCGGCGATCGACTTGGCGATGCCGGTCTTGGAATCGACGGTGGCAACCGATGGATTGCTCGATGTCCAGACGGCGGGCTGGATGGTCTTGCCGTTGACAACAGCCGTTTGGTTGGTCAGGTTGACCGAGGTGCTGCCGTTGGTGGTGGCGATGGCCAGGAACTGTGCGGTTTGGCCAAGCGCCAGCGCGGTCTGTGCATTGGGCGCGACGGTCATGGCGGTGAGAGGCTCAGGCGAACCGGTGGGTGAGACAGTGACCGTCGCCGTGCCTTCGGCTGCCGTGCCATCGGAATTGGAGAAAATAGCGGTGATGGTGGAGGTGCCGGAGCCGGTGGTGGTAGCCAGGCCGGTGTTCTTATTGATGGTGGCGACCGTTGGCTCACTGGAGATCCAACTGACGCCGCTCAGCCCGGTCAGGGCTACAGTGAGGCCGTTGGCCGTGGTGCCGATGGCTTCAAATTGAATGGGAACATTGAGGCTGGCAACCGTCTGCGCCGCCGGAATGACGTCAACCTTGGTGATATCGGTGTTGGCGCAGAGGTCGCAAGCCGACACGGTGAAGATCACCTGATTGCTGACCACATCGCCGTTGAAGCCGGGGGCGCTGGCAGTGATGGTGGTATTGCCTATCCAGCCCAGTCCGGTAACGGAATTGAAGCCGGTAGCCGTGGCTAAACCGGTGCTGCTGACGGTAGCAATCTGGGCGTCGCTGGACTTCCAAGTAACCGAGCTGGTAATGTCCACCGTCTTTGCCGGATGGCCGGGGTGGGTATAGTAACCGATGGCCGTATATTGATTGGAGCCCTGAGGATAGCCAGGGGGAGTCATTTCAACGGTAACCGTCCCGCTGGGGCTGACCACGATGGTGGTCAGCGAAGGGGAGGTGCCGCACCCGGTGATTGTGAGGGCAAGGCCGGCAAATAAGAGCGCTCCGAAGCAGAGGCGATTGAACATTTGGGTCTCCTGGCAAATTTCAACAGCTTTGGCTCCGCGCGAACGCAGCAAAGCCGGAGATTCTTTTCCACCTTCGACTATATACCTTCAGATTTCCTGCCCGCATCTCAGGAAAACGGGCGAAAGCGGTCCGTATCAAGACAGTCAATAAGCCGGCTGTGGAGATGGCTCGAGGGAAGCGCGCTTTGCCGTGGCCGCCGCCAGCGGCTACACTTCTTCTCAGCATGGCCATTGCACGCGACAACACACCGGAACGTCTGGTAAGCGCCTCGCGCGCCGACGAAGAACAGGTTTTCGAGCTGAAGCTGCGCCCGCGCTGGCTGGGCGAATTCATTGGACAAGCCAAAGCAAAGGAACAGCTTGCGATCGCATTGGAAGCGGCCAAGAACCGCGGCGAGGCGCTGGACCATGTGCTGCTTTTTGGACCTCCAGGGTTGGGAAAGACGACACTGGCCACCATCATCGCCAATGAATTGGATGTGGGCTTTCAGCAGACTTCAGGACCGGCGCTACAGATTCAAGGCGACCTGACGGCGATCCTGACCAATTTGCGCGAGCGCCAGGTGCTGTTTCTGGACGAGATTCACCGCATGCAGCCGGTGCTGGAAGAGAAACTCTATACCGCGCTGGAGGATTACAAGCTGGATATTATTATTGGCCAGGGTCCGGCGGCGCGCACGCATGTGATGGAGATTCGGCCGTTCACCTTTATTGGCGCAACGACACGGCCGGGATTGCTGAGCTCGCCGCTGCGGTCGCGCTTTGGAATACTGCTGCGGCTGGAGTTTTATACCGAGGAGGATCTGCGCTTTATTGTCACGCGCTCGGCCGAGGTGATGCAGATTCCCATCGATCAGGATGGAGCGGCGGAGATTGCGCTGCGGTCGCGCGGGACACCACGCATTGCCAACCGCCTGCTGCGGCGCGTGCGGGATTATGCGCAGGTGAGGGGCTCGGGGGTGATCGACCGGCCCACGGCCAACGCGGCGCTCACCATGCTGGAGGTGGACGCGCATGGTTTTGACGAGATCGATCGCAAGCTGCTGCTGGCCATTATTCAGAAATACGATGGCGGGCCGGTGGGCCTGAGCACGCTGGCCGCAACGCTGGCCGAGGAGCAGGACGCGCTGGAAGAGGTCTACGAGCCGTTTCTGATTCAGATTGGATTTTTGGACCGCACTCCGCGCGGGCGGGTGGCGACGCGGCTGGCTTATGAGCATTTTGGGCTGACCATGCCGGGACGGCAGACGCCGCTGTTTTGAGGGAGCCCGCCAAAGCGTGATCATATCCTCATGCCCCATTTCTATATCCTCAAACATGGGATAGGAGAAACCTTCATATGCTTCTTTTGATCATTTCCGTCAAAGCCCGCTGGTTGGACAGATCATCGCTGCCATTAAAGCAAGATTGAATGCGATCAACAAATAAATCTTGTTTCGACAGAGTTTCCCACCATTATTTTTATTGTTCTGTGGAGAACTTAGGGCCGAATTGATTCCTTCGATTGATCAATGAAATAGCATTTGAATATCAAGATTAGTAGGGTTTCTATGTCTCGAAATAAGCGTCCACAAGGCGAGAATCTACTGCTCTTTCCAGCGCCGCTTTCCGAGGTCGAAGGAGGTATCGAGGCTGCTGGTATTCGCAAATCTATGCCCAAAACGATGATCTCCAGTAGGGTTACTTTTTCAAAACAACCAATAAATGCACTATTTGTTAAGCTTTTAGATTCCGGAGCCCGGCTCCCAGTAGTAGCACATGCGGGAGAAGACTTGGGCTATGACGTGTTTGCATTAGAAAGCATAGTTCTGGCACCCATGGCCAGAATCAAGGTGCGGACGGGCATTGCCGTCGAGGCGCGCCATCCGGCGACCGGTGTGCCGCTGGGACTGCTGGTGCGGGACCGCTCATCGATGGCGGCGCGCGGCATTGCCACCACCGCTGGAGTGATCGATGCCGGCTACAGGGGCGAAATCCTGGTGCTGATGACCAACCTGGGCGAAAATGCCGTCGAACTGAAGGCGGGCGAGAAGATCGCGCAGATGATTCCGGTCGAGGTTCTCACAGGCCCCATCCAAGAGGTAGAAAGTCTGGAAGACTCGGCGCGGGCGGAGAAAGGGTTTGGCAGCTCGGGACGGTGATCGCTCGCGATGGGGCCGAGTGCCCGCAATTCGCTTACGCAGTTTTCGTGGATCCCCAGGTCCGAGAATTCGTACCCACTGATCCGGCCCAAGAATAGAGCGGCGGTATCCCACCCATTCCGCAAAGAACGCGGACTGGATGGCACCCAGCATTTGTGGCTGGTTCAGTTCAGGAGAGGACTTGCAGCGGCGAGTTGGGCCAATCCTACTTTCGTCGGATGACAGTGGATGATTGGCGCGCCTATAAAGAATGGGAATGTAAGTTGAGGCATCGCCATGGCGCAGCAGCACAGAATCCTTTTCATCTTCCCCGGCTTCATCCTGGCAATCGGGGCTATTTTTCTCAGTGGTTGCGGAGGTTCAGGCTCGTCCACCAATGTGACTCCGCCCCAGGCAACTGCGCCGGCCTTCTCGCCAGCGGGCGGAAGCTATACGACGGCGCAAAGTGTCACCATCTCCGACGCCACGGCCGGCGCGACGATCTACTACACAACCAACGGAACGACGCCCAGCACTGCCTCGACTGTATACTCCGGCGCGATCACGATTCCCGCGACTGCGGCTACGGAGACCATCGAGGCTATCGCCGTGGCCACGGGCTACACAAACTCCCTGGTTGCATCCGCCACTTACAAGATAACCTCTGCCCCGGCAACTGCCACTGTTGTTGGCGCGGATGTAGGATGGCTGACCCAACTGGAGAGCATGGGGTATACCTGGACCGATACCACCGGCGCAACTGGAAGCGCGCTGCAGATTCTCAAAAATGCCGGCGTCAACACCATCCGCATCCGCACATTTGTGAATCCCACCATTACCGCGGGCGTTCTGGGCGTGGGCGACCTGGATCAGACCGGCAGCATTGCGCTGGCAAAAACGGCCAGTGCGATGGGCTTCAAGATCGTGATCGACTTCCATTACAGCGATACCTGGGCCGACCCCGGGCATCAAACGGTTCCCGCCGCGTGGGCGAGCGATAGCTATGCCCAACTGCAAACCGACGTCTATAACTACACCTATGGCTTTATGACGGCACTGGTGGCGGCCGGAGTCACTCCGGATTATGTGCAGGTGGGCAATGAGATCAACTCCGGTATGCTTTGGCCCATCGGCTCGGTTGGCGCCACAACCGTAAATGGCAATAACTTCACCAATGTTACCGGCCTCATCAACCAAGGCTATAACGCCGTCAAGGCGGCAAGCCCTACATCGCAGGTGGTCATTCACATTGCCGGAATCAGCAATCTGAGCGACTTTGAGTGGTTCTTTGACGGGCTTACGGCGGCCAGCGCGAAGTTCGACGTGATTGGAGCCTCGTATTACGACGGGCCGGCAAACATCACTGCGGTTGCCAGCAACCTGAATACGCTGGCCGCCCGTTATAGCAAGCCGGTGATGATCGCCGAGATCGGCTATTTGTATAGCGATCCGACCGATGCCTATACAGATATACAGGGTGCGCTCCAGGCGATGAATGCCGTGCCCGGCAGCATGGGGCTGGGCGTGATCTACTGGGAGCCGGAAGCTCCCGACGATGCCTCAACAGCTAATTACACCATGGGCGCGGTGACCGAGGGATCGGGAAAAGTGCTGCAATTTACCACGGCCATCAATGCGTTTGAGTGATTGCCGTCCACAAGACAATGGGTTTGCGCGAATACGACAGGGAAGTTGCGTTTGGTTGACGGCGTAAAACCGAGTCCCCTTTTGCGGCGTCCAATGGAAGAGCCTCTTGCAAAATTCCGTTTGGATTGCGACTAGGTGTCCGGGCACAACTTCAGTCGTGCCGAAAATGCTTCAAATAAACGCCCAGGCTTTAGCCCCTGAATACGCTCTCGTGCGCCAACGGAGGGAGCAGGGGCCTTCAGGCCCCTGAATGCAGCCACAGCCTCTTTCAGGTCACGACTACGGCGGAACTGTTGAAGCAAACCATCCTCGATTATCGCAGTCAGGGAAAGTTCCTTTTGCATGCCTTTGTCATCATGCCGGAACACTTCCATGCCCTGATAACTTCCGCGCCGGATGTCTCGCTGGAAAAGGCCATGCAATTCGTCAAAGGCGGCTTCTCCTTCCGCTTGAAAAGCAAGCATGAAGTATGGATGCGCAGCTTCAACGAGAGTCAGATTATGAGCGAAGAAAAGTTCATGAGTTGCGTGCGGTATATCGAGGAGAATCCGGTCCGTCGCGAATTGGCGTCAGCGCCCGAGGTGTATCCATTCAGTTCGGCGGCTTGTAGGCTTATGAACCCCATGCCTTTCCACTTGCATGGCGCTGAAGGTAAAGCCCGGGCCTAAAGGCCGCGCATTTGGCTCGCCGTATTCAGGGCCTGAAGGCCCCTGCTCCCTCCGGTTGGTCTCTCGTGCTGGAAAAGTGCAAAGGTGACCGAAGGCACCCGGCTATTGATTTCAATGGTCCAACTTGACCCGCAGCGCGAAGCCATATTTGCAGGCGGCATCCTGGGGCAGCTTCACGTTGAGCGCGCCGGTGGTTTGCAGCCACTCGACTTTCTGACTTGAACCGAGCAGGTCTACCTGCTGAATGGTATGGCCTTTGACTTCTCCGGTCAGGCCGAGCGCGTGGATGGAGGCGGTTCCGTCCTCAGGGCAGGCGAGGCTGATGACATAAAGGTTGTTGCCCTTGCGGGTGAAGCGAAAATCGGAGGCGGTATAAGGCTTCATCGTCTGGTCGGAGCCGAAGCCGGTCTTGATTTCGGTTGGGCCTTCGCCATAGATCGTCCACGGCTGGGTAGCATAGATCGCTTCGCCGTTGCGGTCGAGCCATGCGCCTATCTCCAGCAACGTAGTGCGCACCTGGCCGGGAATCGCGCCATCGGCCCTGGGACCGATGCTAAGCAATAGGTTGCCATTCTTGCTGACGGTATCGACTAACTGATGAATAAGGGAGTCGGTCGTCTTGAAATCGTCGTGCTCCATGTAGCCCCAGGAGAGATTGCTGATGGGCGTCTCGGTCTGCCAGTGCCGTGGGTCGATCTCAGTGCGCAGGCTGCGCTCGATAACATGCACTCCCGCGGTAGGCTCCATCGGTTTGCCTTTGAGCGTGATTATTCCTTCCATGTGATTGCGCGCGGCAAAGTTATCATAGAATGCCGTGAACTCCGTCATCTTGGCGCGATAGAAAGGCTGTGCGTTGCCGCCGTCAAAGTAGAAGATTTCAGGCTTGTATTTATCGACTAACTCCACCGCGCGCGCCAGCCAGTCGCGCGTCCAGGCATCGCTGACGTAGGTCCATTCATTGGTGGGGTCATAATTTGGATCGACCAGCCAGAAATGGGCCGGGCCGTAGAACGAGGCATACTTGGGATCGTTGACATCGGAGCGGATGGAGCGGCCTTCGCCGTAATAGTAGTTATGCTCGGCGCGATGAAAGGAAAGGCCGAAGTGCAGGCCGGCCGCGCGCGTGGCTTGAGCCAACTCGCCAACCACATCGCGATGCGGCCCCATCTTGACCGCGGTCCAATCGGAGAGATCGGAGTCATACATTGCAAAGCCATCATGGTGCTCGGCAATGGGGATGACATACTTTGCGCCGGATTTTTTGAATAACTGCACCCAGTCATTGGGATCGAAGTGTTCGGCGCGGAATTGCGGGATGAAATCCTTGTAGCCAAGTCCCTGGTCGAGCGAGCCAACGCGCTTGACGAAGTCGTCGTGCGCCGGGTCAGCGGGCTTGTACATGTTATGCGGATACCACTCATTGACCGCGCCGGGGACGGCATAGACTCCCCAGCCGATAAATATGCCGAACTTGGCGTCCTTGAACCACTGAGGAATCTCGTGATTGCGCAGAGTCTCCCAGTCGGGGCGGTAGGGACCGTCGTATGCCTGCTGATCGGCTTGCTTGAGCAGGGCGTCGCGGCGCGCATCGAATTTGGAGACGGAATCCTGCCACTCCTTGTCCATCTGCTCCGCTGACTTGACGCCGTGCGTTGGAGCCAACGGATCGGTGATCGCCGCGGGCTTGGTCTCTGGAGTTGGGTGACCGCTGGATTGGGCATGAGCAAACGCGGGCGCGGTACAGAGGCCAGCAAACAGCAGGAGCAGAAGATTGTTTTTCAATTCGGTCACCCGTATAGGATAGAGCACGATCAGAGGAGTAAGACTGATTGTAAATCTTCGCGCCTTGCGGCAGATAGACACTGAGTGCTAAAAAGGCCTGTTGCGCCAAGTGAGTATTTAGAATGCAAAGAGCCGCAACCCTTGTGGATTGCGGTTGGATCGACGGAGGTTGCGTAGAGCTTTTGCTTCAATTCGATTTTAAAAAGACTTTTTGGACGAAGCGCCTGACAGGCCCAGGCTTACCAGCAAAGCTGCATCGAGAATGGCCATGGTTTCAGGAGCAAGGGCGCCATAGACTATGCCGAATCTGCTCTGATCGACGACACGAATCTGATCGCACAGAATACAGCTATCTTTGGTAGTTCCTCCATCGCCCATTTTCACCTGCACGTAAATCGGTGAAGGTGCTTTGACACGCGCCGCGTCTGTCAGCGGAACAACAATTGTCGTCGATGCGAACCGGTTGCCCACATCGTTCTGAACCACAACGCAAGGACGCGTTCTGCCTTGTTCGTGACCGACAACCGGGTCCAAGGAAACTTCGACGATCATTCCTCGAAAGGGCTTGCCCGCCATCAGAATCCCTCGCGATCAACATGAACAAATTCTTCCATGATTTCCCGGCTCAGTTGAGCATTTGCCGTATATGCGGCGGCAAGTTCCAGTTCAAATTGCTTGGTTTCTATCTCCTCAAGCAATTGCTCGACGGCGGTTCGGATCAATTCGCTGCGGTTCTTGTCCATCCTGCGAGCCGCCTCATCGGCGCGCTTCAGCAGACTCTCTGGGAATTCAACAAGAACGCGCTCTTTCCGGGCACGAACAACGAGGGTCTTCTGGACAGTTGCGACGGGCATGGTGTTTCCCTCTTGTGGAATCTCTCTATAAATATCACCATATACAATTGAATGAAATAATGTCAATTAGATTGATATATTGTTATATATACTCCTACACGCTGTTAGAGTTGCGAGATCGAAAAACTGAGCCGCAACCCTTGCGGATTGCGGCTCTTGTTAACTGAGTTGCCATCGGGCTACATATCCTTGACGCCTTCGACAAAGGCCTTGAGCTTGCGGCTGCGGCTGGGGTGGCGGAGCTTGCGCAGCGCCTTGGCTTCAATCTGACGAATACGCTCGCGGGTTACCTGGAAGCTTTGGCCTACCTCTTCCAGCGTGTGCTCGGAGCCGTCTTCCAGGCCGAAGCGCATCTTGATCACGCGCTCTTCGCGAGGGGTGAGAGTGCGAAGAACCTGCGAGGTGTACTCCTTGAGGTTGACGCTAATGACGGCTTCAGAGGGCGAGACGGCCTGGCGGTCTTCAATGAAGTCGCCCAGGTGCGAGTCTTCCTCTTCGCCGATGGGAGTCTCGAGCGAGATGGGCTCCTGCGCAATTTTGAGAACCTTGCGGACCTTGGCGACGGGAATGTCCATGCGCTTGGCGATCTCTTCGCTGGACGGCTCGCGGCCCAGCTCCTGCACCAGTTGACGGCTGGTGCGGATCAGCTTGTTGATGGTCTCGATCATGTGCACCGGGATGCGAATTGTGCGCGCCTGATCGGCAATGGCTCTCGTAATGGCCTGGCGAATCCACCAGGTTGCATAAGTCGAGAACTTGTAGCCGCGGCGGTATTCGAATTTATCCACGGCCTTCATCAGGCCGATGTTGCCCTCCTGAATCAGGTCGAGGAATTGCAAGCCGCGGTTGGTGTACTTCTTGGCGATGGAAACCACGAGTCTCAAATTGGCTTCGATCAACTCGCGCTTGGCCTGCTCGGCGTCCATATCGCCCTGAATCATCTCGCGCTGGGTGCGCTTGAGTTCGACGATGAGAACGCCTGCTTCTGCTTCGATCTTTTCCAGATCCGTCTTGCAGTTCTTCTGCTGGCGGCGATATTCCTTCTTCAGCTCCTCGCTCTTGGAGGCCTCGTGCTTCTGTTCGAGGGAGCGAATCTGGCGCTCCAGCGTGCGCATGGTATCGACGGTCTTGTTCACCTTGTCGAGCAGCCGCTTGCGCTCCATCGGTGTGTATTTGAGCTCACGCACGATGCGCGAGATGAGAACCTTTTCACGGGCGATGAGCCAGCGGCTCTTGCGCGCGGCCGAGGCCTTTGTCTTGACGGTAGTCGTCGGCGTTTCAAGCTTCTCTTCAAGCTGCGCAATCTTCTTCTGGTGCTTGACCAGCGCGTCAATGCGCGCGACGGTGGCCTTGACACGCGCCTGCACAATCTCTTCAGTGAGCTCTTCGTCGTCGAAGATCACCACTTCTTTTACGTTGCGCACGCCACGCTTGAGATCTTCGCCCAGCGCGGCAATCTCGCGGATCACAATGGGCGAGCGCGAGATGGCTTTGAGAACGCGCACCTGGCCGCGCTCAATGCGCTTGGCGATTTCGACTTCGCCCTCGCGCGTCAGCAGCGGCACGGTGCCCATCTCACGCAGGTACATGCGGACCGGGTCGTTGGTCTTTTCCAGCGTTCCGGGGGTCAGGTCGAGCTCGACATCCTCGCCCTCTTCCAGGTCGAAGTCCTTGTCGGCGCCGAATTTGGGACCGTCCAGCAGGTCGATGCCCTGAGTGCCGATGGTCGTGATGAGGTCGTCCAGATCCTCAGGCGAAGAGGCCATCTCATCCGGCAGCATGTCATTCACGTCGCCGTAGGTGAGGTAGCCCTTTTCCTTGCCGACCTCGATGATGCTGTCAATATCATGCTCGTGGTCGTGCTCGTGTTCACTGTCAAACTTGTCGTCGATGGCCAAAATGCTCCTACTCTCTTTGCGCAAGAAAGATTCAGCACCGTCTTGCGCGCCGGTGCGGTATCCGGTCAGGAACGCGCACAAAAGATTTTCCAGAGGGAATCTGGAGAACCGGCGCATCCGCAAACAGAACTGCGGTCACCCGCATGAAAAAGCGGCTTCAGGGTTTTGCTCGGAACAGGATGCAAGCGCTTCAGGAATCACCTGGGTCGCCCGCGAGCCGCGGCTCATGGTTGGGGCAAAGGGGGCGCGCATCCGCACAGAGAATCAAAGAATACCACCTTTTGCCATGCCCTGCCAAGGCAAAAAGTGCTGGATCGGCGAAGGGCTCTTGGGGCGGCCGATCCCATTTCTATCTATTTGACGCGATAAAGGGCAATTGGACGCAGGATTTGCGGCGAGCGGCTGGGTTTCGAGCCTACCTCATTGGATATTGAGATCTTCAAGAATCGCTTGGATATCTCTCTTCCCATGGAGGACCGCAACAATCTGGAGTGGTTTCGTGTCGGGGCGGTAGACGACTATGTAGTTTGGAAACCGAGTCATCGTCCAAAAACGAACGGGTAATGGTGTAATTTCGATTCGCCGGGAGCCGAGCATAGGGTGCCTGGCGAGACTATTGCACGCCGACAGAATGGCCGATTCCACGCGATTTGCCGCTCCCACATTGTCTTCTGCGATGAAGTCCCAAATGTCGCCAAGTTGATTAAGCGCCTGCGGAGTGAACTGAAAAAGGGTGGGCATCTCTCAGGCAATGCGCCGCTTAGCCCGGCGGTCCTGGAGAATATGAACCACTTGCTCTGCATCTACAAGCTCGCCGCGTTGGGCCTGCGTGAATCCTTCTTCGATCTGAGCGGCAATGGAATCCTTGTCGGCCACCATCCAGTCGTCATTCCGATACTGTTCTTGAATGAATGCAAAGGCCTGATCGAGCACCTCATCCGGGCTCATGCCGGAACGGGCGGCACGGTCAAGCACCTTCTGTTGCGCGGGTTTGAGTTCGAGGATCATGTGCTCCTTTGCATCGTATGAGAATCGCGTGACTACTACTTTCTATGAGGTACAAAGCCAATTTCAGACCGGTGACGTGCATCTCTATCTTCGGATTCCCGTCTTTTTCGCAGAGCTTCTTCAAGAACGGCTTTGGAATTCTTTGGACTTGTAGAAACACCAAGCCAAGCGCCCATTAGTAATCCCTTGAGAAAGTCGGAGATGTTGGCACTCTTGGTAGCCATCTTTTCTCATTCCTTGCGGAAATTTCAGAACGGCGAAGTTCACCCTTGCCTCTTTATTATGCTCTCATCGAAGAATTTTTGGCGCGGCCAGAAATCCTCTACCGCTCCGGCGGCCTCTGGTTGTGCAACTGGCGCAGGGCGCGGTCCATGTCGAGCTTTTGCTGCGTCAGCAGGGCCAACTCGGCAAAGTCGCCGTGGCGCTCGGCTTCGGCGATCAGCTCCCGCAGGTCGCGCAGGCGGCGCACAATGGTGTGCTCGTGAATCTCCTGAACGGCGCTCTGGACTTCGCTCTCCTCGGGCGGCTTGGTCTCGGCCAGCAGCGTCTCGGCCAGCAGAGCGCGCTGGGCCTCGTCTTCGATCACGTCCATGGGGTCGCGGGCCTGGCGCGTGGCCAGCGCCTGCAGAGCCGCAAAAGCGCCCAGGTGCTCAAACCAGGTGGGCTGCTGGGCCAGCGCCTCGGCTGCCAGATTCCGCGACTGCGCAAACTCCGGATCGTCGATGGCTAGCGCGCGCAGCAGAACCCGCTCGACCTCGGTGAGCGCCGTGGCCCGCGTCTCAATGTGGTCGCGGCGGCGCAGCGCGGCCTGGCGCAGTTCTTCGCGCAGGACGGCCGAATCGATGCCCAGTTTTTGCGCGGCGTCGGCGGCGAACTGGTCGCGCGCCAGTTTTTCCGGCAAGCGGCGGATGTGGGGCAGCAGGAAGTTCATCGCCTTGACCTTCTGCTCGGCGCTGGCTCCGGGGAAGGATTGGCGGGCGCGCTCGATGAGGTAATCGGATTGGCGGCGCGCGCCGCGCAGGGCCGCCGTATAGGCTTCGAGGCCGCGCTCGCGAATGTACCTGTCAGGGTCGAGGCCGCCGTCGAGGGTGACGATCTTGATCGTAAAGCCCTCTTCGGTGAGCAGGGAAATGGATTTCTCCGCCGCGTTCGAGCCTGCTGCGTCCGGGTCGAAGTTGACGACGACCTGCGAGGTGTGGCGGCGCAAAAGAGCCACCTGCTGCTCGGTAAATGCCGTCCCGCTCGTCGCGATGACGTTCTGTATCCCGCGCAGAAAGACCGAGATGCAGTCCATCTGGCCTTCCACCAGCAGGGCAAACTCCATCTGCCGAATAGCCGCCTTCGCCTTGTCCAGGTTGAACAGCACCGACCCCTTGGAATAAAGCGGCGTCTCGGGCGAGTTGATGTACTTTGCACCGGCCTTGTCGCCCGTCTCCAGCGTGCGCGCCGTAAAGGCGATCACGCGGCCGCTCTCATTGCAGATGGGGAAGGTGACGCGCTTGCGGAAGCGGTCGTAGATGGGGCCGAGGGTGCCGTCCTCATGCTCTTTGGAGGCAAAGAGGCCGCTGGCTCTCAGCGTCTCGTTGTCGGCGATGGGGCTGAGACGGTCGCGCAGCGCGTTGAAGCTGTCTGGCGCGTAGCCAATGCGGAAGGTCTTGATATTCTCAGGCGTGAGGCCGCGGCCAGCCAGATACTCGCGCGCCACTGCGCCTTCGGGGCCTCGTAACTGCTCTTCAAACCAGGCGGTCGCGGTCTCGTGCAACTCAAGCAGCTTGCCCCGCAGGCGCGCTCCGGCGGCTTCTTCCGGCGAGGAGAACTCGCGCTTGGGCAGCGGGATGCCGCACTTGCCGGCAACGATGCGGACGGCTTCGGGAAAGCCGACATTCTCAATCTTCGCAACAAAAGAAAAGACATCGCCCGATGCCTGGCAGCCGAAGCAGTAAAAGAACTGCTGCGACCCGCCGTTCACGTTGAACGACGGCGTTTTTTCCTTGTGGAAGGGACATAATCCCTTGAACCTCTGCGCCCCCGCATTGCGCAGGCGGATGTAGCCCTCGATCACCTTGACGATGTCGGCCTGCTGCTTGACGGATTGGGCGAAGTCGCTCACGGAGTCTGTATAGAGGATAAGGCCGGAGGGTGAGTAAGTATGTGGAAGACAGTGTCCATCTTGACGCCCAATCAGACTCAGAGTAGCGTCAAATCATGCGGGAGCGCGCATTTGGAGGAGTTGCCATGACCGGAATCCAATACGTGACGGACGAGGAAGGCCGCAAGGTCGCTGTCCAGATCGATCTGCGCGAGCACGCGGAGCTGTGGGAAGAGATCGAGGATGTATTGGTCTCTCAGTCGCGTCGAAACGAGGAGGACGTCCCGCTGGAGGAGATCGAGGCGAAGCTGATTCGAAGAGGCAAACTGAGTGCCTGAATACCGGGTTGCGCTGAAAACCAGCGCCGAGAAGGAATTCTTTCGATTGCCTGAGTCGATATCAGCCCGCATCTTCCCAAAAATCAAGGCGCTTGGTACAGACCCCAGACCTAATGGCTGCAAGAAACTTAGCGGTGGTAGAGACGAATGGCGCATCCGCGTCGGCGATTACCGTGCAATCTACACCATTGATGAAGAAGAGAAAGTTGTGAGAGTTGCGCGCATCGCCCACCGACGCGAGGTATACCAATAGGAGAGAGTTGACACTTGCCCGCTTCACTCCTACGCTAGAAGCTATGGATGTTCAACTATCGACGGACCAAAGGGCGTTCTTCCAAATGGCCGTAAAAACGGGCAGGCTGAGCCGCGAAGAAGATGCGGTCGAAGAGGCGCTACTCTTGTGGGAGGAGCGTGAGCGGACCCGAGCGGAGATTCTCGCGCTGGTCGATAGCGCGGAGGCTTCTCTCAGTCATGGTCGAGGACGCGTCATCACTCAGGAATCCATGCGTGAGCTTGCCGAGGACGTGAAGCGCCGAGGCCGCGCGCGGCTGGCCGTCGAGCAATCAGCGAACAACTGATGGCGCGCTGCGTAACACCGGCAGCCGAAGCCGATCTGGACGACATCTGGTGCTATATAGCCAGAAAGAGCAGCAGTTTTGAAATCGCGGATCGTTTCGCCGAATTTCTCTCCGATTACTTTTATCTCCTTGCCAGTCATCCCTATATCGGCCGCCGCCGCGATGAGGAACTGCGCCCAGGCCTGCGCCGCTTTCCGGTCAGAGATTACATCATTCTTTACCGGATTGAGAATGAAGATGTGTTGATTCTGCGTGTTCTGAGAGGCAGTAGAGATATCAGGGCGCTGCTGGGCGAGAATTGATCATAGCTCCGCATCATTGGCCTGCTTTGCGGTTTGTGCTCCATAACAACTGCCCGCAGTCGGCGACGATCCGCGCTCAATCGATTCACATAGAACCTTGCGCACGGAATCGATGGCTGCCGGAATCTCCGCGCCGCTTGAGACTGGGCCGTGGCCGCCTACAATGAAGTCGGGCTTCAGCGCTTCGATGCGGTTGAGGGAATCGAGCCAAATGCGCCAGTCTGCCGGGCTTCCGGCGTCGAGATTGGGAAGGTATTCGCTGACGACCAGATCTCCGGTGTAGAGAACACCGTCTTGCGGCAGCCAAACCGAAAGGTTGGTTGGCGTGTGGCCGGGGGTGAACAGTATCTGAGCTTTCATGCCTCCGAGTTCGAATTCGGTTTCGGCTTGAATGAGGCAGTTGGGGTTAGCCGGATTCGTGTCATGGAAAAATGCTCGCGACTCATGAAGCGCGCGGCGTGCGGGGGCGGCGATTGAGTCATTGAACTCGGCAATCTCGGCTTGAAATTCCTCGGGCGTTCGCACGGCTTCGGCATGTCCCCATACATCGATTTCCTGGGCGCGAAAGTAGCCATTGCCGCCGATATGATCGAAATGCCTTTCCGTATTGATCGCCCGCAACTTGTTTTCAGGCCTGATGGCGCTGGCGTAGCCGTAAATGGTCTGAGCGGCCAGGGTGTTTCCGCCGGTATCGACTACAAGGATCGCCTCATCGCCGGCGATGAAGCCCGCATTGACGCACCAGGGCGCAAGATAGCCCAGCCCAGTTACCGCATAACAGTGATTGGTGAGCCGCATGGTGATCATTATCGCCGAATTTTTGGCGAAGACTCCTTTGAAGAAAAAATTAAACCGGATGGTGGCGACAAAAAATACGTTACCTGCATGAACCAAAGTAAGGTGCGTTTCGTACTATAGATATATGCGGCGTTTGGCGATTGCGGCGGCGGTGTGTCTGACGATGGCCGCAACTTTAGCTGCCCAGAGCGCCAAGCCCGCAGTTCTGACCGCGCAGGCGCCTAGTGCACAAAGCGCCAAGAAGCCGCCGGCCGCTCCACTCATCGTGCCGCTGCTTTCCGATCCCTTGCGCCTCAGCGATTTTGCGGGAATGGAACCGCGCACTGAGCTGAAGAGCAAGCTGCTGAAGATCACCGATTTTATTCAGAATTATCCAAAAGACGGGCAGCCTGGCACCAAAAAAACCGAGGTATGGGCGGGATATACAAAGAGCGTCTTGTATTTTGCATTTATCTGCTTCGACGACCACCCCGACCAGATTCGCGGGCATCTGGCGCGGCGCGAAAATGTTTTGAACGACGACAATGTTTCCGTGCTGCTGGATCCATTTCAGGATAGGCGCAGAGGGGTTCTCTTCACGGTAAACCCCGTGGGCGTGCAGGCCGATGCGGCGTGGACCGACAACGTCAGCACGGATTACAGCTATGACCAGGTTTGGGATTCCGAAGGGCAAGTTACAGACAAGGGATGGATGGCGCTGATTGCGATTCCATTTCGTAGTTTGCGCTTTCCTCCGGGCGGCGCGGATTGGGGCGTGGTTTTCATGCGCAATTTTCCGCGCAACAGCGAATCGGATTTCTGGCCGCGGGTTGCGGCCAATATCTCTGGCACACTTAGCCAGGAAGGGACGCTGCGCGGCATCGCGGGCGTGACCGGCTCGCATAATGTGCAGATCAATCCGTATGTTTTAGGGCAGAACGAGCGGACGCTGGAGGCAGTAGACCCGCTGAATCCTTATTTCAGTTCACGCCATTTGGAAAGTACGGCAGGCGGCGAGTTCAAGGCGATTCTCAAGGATAGAATTGTTTTCGACGCGACAATCAATCCGGATTTCAGCGATGTGGAATCGGATCAGCCGCAGTTTACCGTCGATGTGCGATACCCGGTTTATTTCCCGGAACTGCGGCCATTTTTTTTGGAAAATGCGAATTATTTTATAACTCCAATTAATCTGGTTTATACGCGAAATATTATTCATCCGGAGTATGGCGGACGCATAACGGGAAAGATCGGCCACACTAACTTGGGACTGTTTACCATCGACGACCGCGAACCTGGCCAGACTGTTGCGTCCGGTGATCCTCTCTATAACAAGCGAGCGATCTTTGCCGTGGGGCGCGTCTCGCAGGACTTCGGCAAGAACCTCAGCATCGGCGCAATCTATACCGACGAAGATTTTGGTCAGGGATGGAATCGCATTGGGGGCGCGGATTTTACCTGGCGGGCAACCAATAAATGGACGGCGACGGGGCAGATGGTGGAGAGTTCGACCAATGGCACAGTGGATAGCCCGAGTTATGCAGCCGGGCCGGCGAGCAAGATCGAACTGAACCGTTCGGCACATGCCTTCAACCTTGACGCAGTCTTCCGGGATTACAGCACCGGCTTCCAAAGCCAGGTTGGATTTATCCAGACGACTAACTTTCACAATGGATCGCTGTATGCGGGCTATGCATGGTTTCCCAAGCATAGAACGATTCAAAGCTATGGAGTGGAAACGTTTCAGAATGTAGCCTTCGATCATCAAGGCAACCGCATCTATCATTACTCGAACTTCGACGCTTATGTTGCTCTGCCGCGCAATATAGTGCTTGTGCCTCTGATTGGCCAGAGTTCCGACACGGTGGGTCCGCAGAATGGTTATCTGCTGGATAAGAGTAGGAACTTTACCGAGAACTATGTCGGTTTTACCGCGCGCGGCGCACCGTATCCGCAGCTCAATTTCAATTCCACATTCTTTCGCAGCGGCAATGTGAATTATAACCCGGCGGTTTGTACGCCGCCGTCCCCAATTACTCCGAATTGCGTGCCGTTTCTTTTAGACCAGGAAGCACTGCAGGTGTACTTTACGCTGCAGCCGCTGCGTCAACTTACCGCGGACAATGTCTATTTACTGGATCGCGATCACTCAGTTGCGGACGGCGCATTTGTTTATGAGAGCCAGGTCTTCCGCACCAAGGTGAACTATCAATTCACGCGGTCGCTTTCGGCTCGCGTCATCGTCGAGTACGATTCGACGCTCGCCAATCCTTTAGAGACTTCTCTGTCGCGCACCAAGCAGGTTGGCACCGAAGCGCTGTTCACCTGGCTGCCGCATCCCGGAACGGCAATCTATATCGGCTATAACAACGACTTGCAGAACCTGGACAGGAGGCTTTGCAAGAGCTTTCCAAACGGCTGCACGTCTGACGATACCCCAGCGCTGCGCTCGCAGGATTTTCTGAACGATGGGCGGCAGGTATTTATCAAGGCCTCTTATTTATTTCGTTTTTAATGCCGCGGCCTTCTCCTGCATCGTCTCTCGATGTGGGCCGCGGGTTACTTTTGAGGCCCGTCCGAATCCGTTGCGCGGAATTCGCGTCCATTATCATAGAGACAGATATGGTATTTCCCATCAAGGTTTGTGTGGTCTGCTCGGAAGAGTTTGAATTGAGGCCGGGTAAGCCCGGCTTTGCCAACCGGTGCCCGTCGTGCAGTGAATCGGAATCGGCAGAGCCTGAGGCCAAGCGCCCCATGGACGCCATCGAGCGCAAGGCAGCCAAGGAGGCCGACGAGGCGCGCCGCAAGGCCATCCGCGATCTGCTTTATCGCAAAGAAAGCTAAACTGCCCGGCGGCCGGTTTTTGTAATCCGCCCACCCCGGCAGCATATATCTGTTGCAACGAATATCATCCTCGTGCATCCAATCCTCTGTAAGGCCGAGGAGGTTCCCCATGTCGCTTCGCCCCGTAAAGCAGATTCTTCAAACCAAACCCACCGTCGAAGGAGCCGGAGTTCGCCTGCAGCGAGCCTTTGGCTTTGGAAAGACCGCCGAGTTCGATCCATTCCTGCTGCTGGACGACTTCCGCAGCGACAACCCGTCCGATTATCTGGCCGGTTTTCCGTGGCATCCCCACCGCGGAATCGAGACCATTACGTACGTCCTGGCCGGCGAAGTGGCGCACGGCGACAGCCTGGGCAACAAAGGCCGCATGACCGCCGGTGACGTGCAATGGATGACCGCGGGCAGCGGGATTCTGCACCAGGAAATGCCTACCGGCGACGCCGAAGGCCGCATGCATGGCTTTCAGCTCTGGGCCAACCTGCCCGCCGCGCTCAAGATGACCGACCCGCGCTACCAGGACATTCCAGCCAGCGCGATTCCCGAGGTGACCGAGGATGATGGGACCAAGGCGCGCATCATCGTCGGTGAGTTTTGGGGCAAGAAGGGGCCGGTCGAGGGCGTCGCCGCCGATCCCAATTATGTGGACATCTCCGTTCCGCCCGGCAAGCGCAAGCGGATAAAAGTGGAGACGACGCGCAATGCCTTTGCATACGTCTTTGCCGGTTCGGGCAGCTTCCGCGATGCCTCCGCGCCCCAGGCCGTGCTGACCGAGTCCGCCGTAGACCCCAACGCGGCTCCGGTTTACGACGCCCACAATCATTCCCTGGTGCTCTTTGACCGCGGCGATGAGATCGTGGTGCAGGCTGGTCCCGAGGGCATTCGCTTTCTGCTGGTCTCAGGCAAGCCGCTGGAGGAGCCAGTGGCCTGGTACGGGCCGATCGTGATGAATACCGAGGCTGAACTGCGGCAGGCCAGGGCCGAGTTGCACGGCGGCACATTCATCCATCGCAGGTAAGAAGACAAGCGGCCGGCTTGGATTGACGGCCGGCCGTTGCCAATCTCTATTGCTACGTTTGCAGGATGGGAGGATACTGTACTCATGGCGACGCTGCCCATTGGCGAAAGGCTCGTCTCAGTGGAAGAGTATCTTTCCACATGCTATGAACCCGACTGCGAATACGACGACGGCGTAATCGTGGAGCGTAACTGGGGCGAATTCGAGCATTCCTTTCCGCAAACCTTTCTCGGCACGATCTTCACTAACAATATGGATCGGTGGGGAGTCTTTGGACTCACCGAGCAGCGCGTCCAGATTTCCCCCCGCAATTTCCTCGTCCCCGATATATGTGTGTTGCGTATGGGCGCGCCGGTTGAGAACATTGTGACCCACCCGCCGCTGATCGCTATCGAGATCATGTCGCCGGAAGACACCATTCGGCGAGCCGCAAAGAAGGCGGTCCAGTATCTCGGCTTCGGAATCGAGCATGTGTGGGTGATCGACCCTCAGGCGCGGGTCGCTTATCGCGGCACGGCGACCGGGTTGGAGCGGGTTCCGAGCGGTGAATTGACCGTGGAGGGAACTCCGATTGAGATCCGCATTGCCGATTTGTTCGAGAAGCTCGACCGGATTCGCGCGGGCGGAGAGCGGTAGTCGAGCCTTCTTCTATTTACTCTCCAGCGGCAACTTCCCAAAGAGAATCTGCTCGGGCGTAAAGCCGCGCTGACGCAGGGTGCGCAAGCTGAGAGCGTCATGGCGCTTGGCCAGGCGACGGCCGTTGTCGTCAACCACCAGCCGGCAGTGAAACCAAACGGGATTGCCGAAGCCCAGTGCGCGGTTGAGCAGGATCTGCCGGGCAGTGGACTTGAGCAGATCTTCGCCGCGCACAACCTCCGTGATTTTCATTGCCGCGTCGTCGGCCACGCAGGCTAGCTGATAGCTGGGAACGCCGTCGCGCCGCCAAACGGCAAAGTCGCCAAAGTCGCGGCCCGCAATAAACCGCTGCGGACCGAGATTGGCGTCCTCGAAATCGATGGCCTCGCCGTCAGGAACCCGGAAGCGCCAGTTGCAAGCGCCAGGGTCTTGGATTTCATCACCCACGAAAGCAGGCGGCAACGTAGCCGGCCGGCAGGTGCCGGGATAGATGGGTTCGTCGTCAAGCGGCTCTGCATAGCTGCTGCCCGCCGATGATTCGCTTTCATGCGGCGCGCTCAGCGCAGCTTCCAGATCTTTGCGGGAGCAGCGGCAGGGATAAATATGACCGCCGCGCAACAGAGTGCGCCATGCGGCAAGGTAGAACTCCCGGCGCTGGTTCTGCGCATAGGGCGCGTACGGACCGCCAATTTCCGGGCCTTCTTGCCAGTCAATGCCCAGCCAGCGCAGGTCTTCCAGGGCGGCCAGGGCGTAGTGCGGACGGCTGCGATCCGGGTCCAGGTCTTCCATGCGCATCACCAGCGTGCCGCCAGCGGCTTGGGCGCGTTGAAACGCTGCCCAGAGGGTGCGCGCGTGGCCCAGATGCAGATAGCCGGTGGGCGAGGGAGCAAGGCGGCCACGATAGCCGGTGGCCGACGATGGAGTTGGGCTACTCATGCTTGTATCTAGTTTAGCCACCACCCGGCGGTGGGCCGGGCGGCGCTTGCGCGCTGGCGCATGAACTTCAGATCATCTCCCAATTCTTTGCCCCGCTCAGGTCGGTGACCATCGACGAAAATATCGGGCAATTAGCAGGCGAGTACCTGCGGCAATTCAGCAAGAGTCACAATCTCAAGATCGCCGATGCCCTCATTGCCGTCTCCGCCGCGCAAAACCAAGCCGCCTTTGGCCCTCGTCATGCTGCTCAAAGTGCTGGACCGTTATTCCGATCTGCTCGGTAAGGTCAAGGTGGCATAGCGCCGGATCGGTGGTTTAGCAAAGTGGCTCATTCCCAGGTCCAATAATCCGGACCTGGAGTACCTGGGAGAGAGCGAAATGGCAGAAGAGGATTTTATCGAAGGAACCCGAGCAAGGAAGATGTACTATCCAGCACCGAAAGCACGGCAATCCGCCGATTTCCCCAGATAAGGTGATCTAAATCACAGCGTCTTCTCTGCCGCGCCTGCTCTTCTGAAGTGGAATCGTCGCGCTCCTGTGCGGTCTAACCACTTCACTGGGCAATGCCTTGGGCTATATACCCTTCTTGAAATGCAATCCTCTGGAAGGGTAAATCATCTCATCGCCAGAGTCCTGACTTCTTTAAGATTTGGTGAGGATCGCGTCACCCCAGGCTCCGGGCACAACTTTCCCGCCCGCCGCCGCGATTCAGAGGTTTGGAGGAGGTCTCATGCAACCGATGCACAACATTCCCGCCCGTGGCGCGCTGAACTTTGATGAAACGCCTTTCCTGGCCATCTGGGAGATTACGCAATCCTGCGATCTGGCCTGCAAGCACTGCCGCGCCGCCGCTCAGCCTATCGCTCACCCGGATGAGCTGACCAACGCCGAAGCCAAGGGGCTGATCGACCAGATTGCGGAGATGGGCGTGCCGATCTTTGTCTTCACTGGCGGCGATCCGCTCAAGCGCAAGGACGTCTTCGAACTGATCCGCTACGCCGCCGACAAGGGCGTGCAGGTAGCCGTGACTCCCAGCGCCACGCCGCTGCTGACGCGCGAAGCCATGTTCAAGATGAAGGAAGCGGGCCTGGTTCGCCTCGGCATCTCCCTCGACGGCTCCACGCCGGAGATTCACGACGCCTTCCGCGGGTTGCCCGGCGCATGGGCGCGGACCATTCAGGCCATCGAGTGGGCCAACGAGGCCGGCATTCCCATCCAGGTTCACAGTACCATCAGCCGCCACAACGCGCACGATCTGGACGGCCTCTGCGCTCTCTTCGAGAAGCTCGCAATCGTAATGTGGAATGTCTTCTTCCTGGTGCCCGTGGGCCGCGGCCAGCTTGACGACCTGCTCAGCGGAGAGGACTTCGAGAAGGTCTTCGGCAAGATCTACGAGCTCTCGCATCGCGTCAACTTCCAGATCAAGACCACAGAAGCCATGCACTACCGCCGCTACCTTTTGCAGCACAATCTGGAAGAACGCAAAATAGGGCACGGCCATCCGGGCGGCACCAAGCTCCAAGCTTACGAGCCCGGCGCGCCCACCACCGACGCCCAAACCCGCACCGCCAGTTGGGCCACCCGACGCGTCAACGACGGCAAGGGCTTCCTCTTCGTCTCTCACACCGGCAACGTCTATCCCAGCGGATTCCTGCCCATCCACGCCGGCAATATCCGCCAGACGCCACTGGCCGAGATCTACCGCAACGCGCCGATCTTCAAATCCCTGCGCGACACCAGCAAGCTCGAAGGCAAGTGCGGCGCCTGCGAGTACAAAGAGATCTGCGGGGGCTCCCGCGCCCGCGCCTACGCCGTCACCGGCGACCCGCTGGCCCAGGAACCCTGCTGCATCTACCAGCCCAAGCACTGGGATCCGGAGCTGGAGAGCGAGGCCGCGGCCTTTGCCAAGAGCTAGCTTCTGACTCTAGCTTCTATCTGTGTGCCCATCCACTCGCATTCTTTGCGAATGGATGGGACAGTACGCATCAGGCACTTTTCTATTTGGAATCCTTGCCGGTTGCTTTTTGTGAGGGAGTATCGTGATCTTGCGTCCTGCCAAGGGTTAGAAGACGGTCCACGATCTTTGCCCGCACCTCATTTTTAAGCGCCGCCGGCTCGTCGGATATCTGGTCCAAAACTTGCATGGCCATGCCTACATTGTTGATCCGATCCAGCACGGTCATAAAATCATTGGCTTGCTGCATCGTTGAGCGATAAATCACCATGAATGTTGCGCCCAGAAATTGGGTGATTACTCCGGCTCCGGCTGCTATCTCTCCTCCATGTCCGCCGTCGAGGGTGTTTTTCACTCCCCACAAGACCACTAGAAATCCCGCCGTCATAACTAACACCGCAAGCCAGAAGACCATATTCACCTGAAAAAGATTCTTGTCGAAATAGTTCTCAAGCCGGGTTCTGGCCAACTGCCAGGCGTATCTTGTATGTTCAGGGTTCTTGTCGGCCAATTCCTTGGCGCGCGCCACCTTTTCTTCCCGCCTTTTATTGGCTGTCCGAATCCTCCAATCGAGAAGGAGGGCCATGCTGGAGAGAAAAATAAAAACGGCAGCATAGGAGATGAAGGGAAGAAAAGCCTGGGAGAATCTCGGCCTTGAGTCCAGAGCAAATGACGAGGAACCGGAGTCCGGGCCAACTTCGTTCGACGCGCCAACCGATGACAGGTGGAAGACGATGCTTGCAGGATTGGTTTTGCCTGTCAATAAAAGAGTGCCGAATGTGCTTGCGCTGGTGTTGGAACTTTGGTTATTGCTATACATGAGAAATTTGTACACAAGCTTCGTGTCGGCGAACTTTACTTCCACATTGTCGATACTGGCCCAGACCCAGAGTTTTTCTTCCGTAGAGCTCTGCATGGCTGCCGTCGTGCTCAACGGAGCGCCTTCCGGAGCCGATGGTTTTGTCGGCGCTGGTTGGGCAGTAGGAGCATGAACAGGCCGCGGAAGCGGTGAGACGGAGATTGTGAAGGCGACCTCTTGCGTTTCGGACTGAAAGAGATACTCGGGGCACTTGCAAGTGACCTTCATGTGGTATGGAATGCCATGAAATTCAAAGTCGGTACCTTGAATTTGATCCGCAAGACGGGGATTATTCCAACGCTGCGCTTCCACCACGCAACCTATAACCGCGATGCTTATGACGGCTGCGACACTCAGCAGGACGATTACGCGCTTCAATGGTGTCATGAACTCGCTCTTCCTTTCTACCGAATGCTCCCCGAATCAATGGCGGCCTGGCGGCAAATGACGGTTCCGCCGCAAGGCCGTAACGCAGAATTATCGCAGAGTTTTACCGGCTGGGTCTAGTTTTTTCTCTCTGCGCTTTCCAGCCACTTCGCGGGCAAGCCGGGTGCCCCACTTCCCGCATTTTGGAAACTAAGAACCTCCTGCGAGCGAGCGTCTGCCTCACCTTAGGTGATTTAATACGGAGATGGGTTCACCGATGCGGATTGCGATTGTTGGCGGGGGTATTGCGGGGTTGGCGGCGGCCTATGAACTGGAACTGGCGCGCCGCAACGGCGCCGCGGTCGAGTACACGCTCTATGAGTCGCAGGCAAGGCTGGGCGGGGTTCTGGCTTCGGAAATTGTGGACGGCACGGTGCTGGAGCGCGGGCCGGATTCCTTTCTCACCGAGAAGCCGGCCGCCGCGCAACTCTGCCGCGAACTCGGCCTAGGTGCGGAGCTGACGGCCTCCAACGACGCCGACCGCAAAACTTATATTGTTGTTGGAAACCGGCTGATTCCGCTGCCCGACGGGCTGATGTTTCTAGTGCCCACCAAGCTGATTCCCACGGCGCTGACTCGGCTCTTCAGCCTGCTGACAAAGATTCGGATGGGCCTGGAACTGCTACATCCGCCGCGGCCCTCGGGGCAGGATGAGTCGGTGGCTTCACTGGTCGAGCGCCACTTTGGCCGCGAGGCCGTCGAGCGCCTTGCCGACCCGCTGCTCTCGGGAATTTTTGGCGGCGACGCATCGCAACTCAGCGCCCGCACCGTGCTTCCGCGCCTGGTTGAAATGGAAACCGAGTACGGCTCACTGACACGCGGAATGCTCGCCGCGCACCGCAAGATGCGCTCGATGGCGGCCGCTGCCGCAAAGATGAATGGAGCAACAAACAATAAGCCCGCGCCGCGCGCCATTTTTACCGCGCTGCGCGGGGGCATGAGCCAGTTGGTGGAGGCCCTGACGGCGAGGCTTGATCCTGCCAGCGTGCGTCTCTCCGCGCCGGTAAGCGTGCTGGAAAAGACTGCCGATGGCTGGAAGCTGGAAAGCCACGGCGCGGCTGAGCTTTACGATGCGGTTATTATAGCCACGCCCGCCTGGGCCGCAGGCGCGCTATTGAACTCGGTGGACCCATTGCTCGGCGCGGAGTTGAGCGCAATCTTTTACTCGTCCTCAATCACTGTCAATTTGATCTACGACGAGGCGCAATTGGGAAGCCTGCCCGATGGATTTGGCTTTCTGGTTCCGGCCGTCGAAGGCCGTTCCATGCTGGCCTGCACCTTTGTCCATCGCAAATTTCTGGGGCGCACGCCGACCGGAAAGGCAATCTTCCGCGCCTTCCTGGGTGGCATGAAACACGAGGAACTGATGGCTGCATCGGACGAGACTCTGGTGGCCACCGTGCGCCGCGAATTGAATGAGATTTTGGGCAAGAAAGTTCTACCGCTCGCAACCAATCCCGAACACTCTCAAGTCTCGCGCTGGAGCCGCGCCATGGCGCAATACGCCGTCGGACATCAGGAGCGCAAGCAGCGCATCGCCGAGCGTGTTGCCGCTCTGCCGGGTCTGCGTCTGGCCGGCAACGCCTATGACGGCATCGGAATTCCAGACTGCATCCGGCTGGGACGGCAGGCGGCGAAGGAATTGATCGCCACCCGCTCCTGACTTAAACACCCTATCTCGCGGCTATCTCGGCACCACCGGCAAAATCAGCGCTGAGTTGCCGTCGTGAACGATAGTATTTGTCGCCTTCACAAACTCCGCGCTTGTGCTTGCCGGCTTCCCCGTATTTAGATTGCGGTCAAAGCGCGGGAAGTTACTGCTGCTCACTTCAAGACGTATCTGGTGGCCCTTGAGAAATACATTGCTCGTCGCTGCCATATCGATCTTGTACTCATAGACCTTGCCGGGTACGATAGGCTTGGCCTTGGAGGTGGACTCGCGATAACTGGCGCGCAGAATTCCTTCCGTAATATTCTGCTCAAATCCATTGGGCCACACATCGACTAACTTCGCTGTAAAGTCGGTATCGACGGCCGAAGAGCTTGCGAATAATTCCAGAGTGATCGGTCCAGTAACTTCCAGGTCATTTTCCAGCGGCGGCGTGGAGTAGACCAGCACATCCTGGCGGCCCTCCACTTCCTTCTGGTCAAGAGGTCCACCCGGCAGATGATTTCCGTCGCAGCAGAGCGGGCCGCCGACGGTGGGCACTGGATAAGCGGGATCGTAGACATATGTGTCATTGCTCTCGCAGAGAAATCCCACAGAACTGGTGTAGAGCAATCCGTGGCCTGACGCGCTGTTGGCGTTGCCGCAGGAGTGAAGCATGTAACGCGTCGGCTTGGCGCGTTCCAGCGGCCAGGCGTCTTCATCGCGCCACTTGTTTTCGCCCATTACAAAAATCCTGACCGGCTTCCCGTTGGCGAATTGATTCTGCTTGCCCAGGAAGAGATAGTCGTACCAATCCAGAATGTAGTCGTTCTCGTCGAAGGCCGCGTCGGGGCCAAAATCGACATCGCCAACCTTGCGGCCCCAGCCGGAGTGGCCCCCAACAGCGACAATCAAATGCTGTCCGTTGCGTGCCGTCTCATTGCCTGCGTGATTTTTCATGCCAACATAATTGCGCAGCGAACCAGCTTGAAAAATGTCATACCAGGCGGCCACAGTAAGCGCCGGAACCGCGATCTTCTGATAATTCTCCTCGATGGACCACTGCTTCCAATAAAGGTCATAGGCGGGGTGATCGAGCCAGTCGCGGAAGTAGGGCGCAAGGTTGCGAGTCAGCGCCGCGCCGTCTTGCGGAATTTTGATATTGAAGACTGGGTAATCCTTCAGCGGCAAAACGGCGTCGCCCACCAGCGCGTTGGTCTGCTGAACAATGAATCGATCATAAGTGTCCTGAGCCAAGCCAGAAGTCCATGACTCATTGAACCACTGCTCGAATGCGCCGCCCTGGTAAGTCCAGTTTTCGTGGTAGTTGCTGGCAGTGACAATAGGACAAATACCCGCCAGATGCGGAGGATGAGCGATGGCCGCCAGCATCTGCGTCGCGCCAACATAGGAGCCGCTGAACATGCCCACCTTGCCGTTGGAGCCGGGCAACTGTGCAGCCCATTCGACCGTGTCGTAGCCATCGTCGCTCTCGTGCTTGAAGGGGTACCACTCACCCTCGGAGGCATAGCGGCCGCGAACATCCTGCACCACGACGATAAAGCCGCGCGCCACCGCCCTCTGTCCAAATGCCGAAAAATTGTCCTTGTTATATGGTGTGCGCGTGAGTAGGACCGGGTAGCTTCCGGCGGCCGGTGGACTGTAAATGTCTGCGCGCAGTGTCACGCCGTCGCGGGTCTTCATGGCCGCATTCTTCTGTAGAAGGAGTCCGGGAAGGCTTTGAACCGGGGGCGGAGCAGGCTGACACTGAAGGACGCCGGGCAACAGAGCTAGGGTAAAGGCGAGCAGGCACGAAATCTTTTTCATCGCGGGTTTCTCCCAGAACAAAGACCGAGTCCATTTTAGCGGCTGGGGCCAGGCAGTGATGCGGATGATGCATTTCATCTTCGTAAGATGAAGTTATACCTTGACAATTCAAGCCAGTCTTGGCAATCTCACTGTGAACGGATTTAGCTGCGGCCAGGCACGGCAAGCCGGCCTCTTTCCAACCTTGCCGGCCCTTCCTATTTTCCATTTTTGCGCTCCCATGCTGCTGTGGAGGGCAATGCTTCCAGAAAACGCATCGAATTGCCCCGCTAAGGAATGAATACTTTTCGCGGCGCATCGAACCAACCGGGAATTTCCATGCTTTTGTCCGCGGGAATGCAACCCATTCCGGCCGCGATTGTGAGGAACAATGCGACAGTTCAGTGTAAGTCGTTCGGCCATCTTGGCAATCTTGCCTTGCGTGCTTGTCTTTACCGGATGCATGTCCACCATGGGCCCCAGAATGCCCAGGGAGTTAGGCGCTCCGGCGATTTCGAGTTATAGCACCAGTCAATTCAATGCCGATGTAACCGCTTATCGCGACGACGTGAAAATCGGCGATTTAACCGCCGCAAAAACCGCGCGAAACCAGATCGCTTACCGCGTGATGACCGGCATCGAGAGCGGCTACGGAAGATTTGAAATGCACCTGACCACCACGCGCGCCGGAGCACAGACGGGAAGCGACGCGCTGCAACTGGGCCTGACCGCGGCAACCACAGTGGTGGGCGCAAGCGACGTTAAAGATATCCTTTCTGCGACCAGCACAGCCTTTCACGGCACATGGACTTCGCTCGACAAGAATTATTTTCAGGACAAGACCACCGAGGCGATCGTCTCGCAGATGCGCGCAACGAGAAAGACCAAGCAGGCGCAGATTATCACCAGCCTGGCGACGCGCGATGTAACCAGCTATCCGCTCGAAGCGGCCTGGATCGACCTCGTCGATTTTTATTATGCGGGGACGGTGCCCTCGGCGCTGGTTGAAATTGCCAGCAACGCGGGAAGCAAGGCGGATACGGCAACCAAAGATTTGGAAAAAGCCGTGGCCGATTTGACTCCCGCGACACCGGCTCAAGCCAAGCAATCCATCAGCAACCGCACCGCCTACGAAAAGCTCAAGAGCGCAGTGAATGGCGCGGATTCGCAGCAGTCCATAAAAGCGCTGCAAACCTTGCGGCAGATATTGACAGCGGCCGGTTACGCGCCGAAGGCGGATGCCAGCGCTGCCGATTTGCTTGGCATCTTCCGCCAAGCCATTGACGAAGCAACCAATGACGACAGTAAACTCGCGACGCTGAGCGCCGCCGTCGCGGCTGCAAACATTAATTAGCGGTAAGAGAGTGAAGGTGAATAATGGTAGGAACACTTCCTGTATCCGGCAGCCTGACCATGGAGATCCTGGCCGCGACACTGACAAAATACGAGCAGGACTTTGCGCAATTGGTTGCTCTGGACGTCGATACCGCCGCGGGCTCTCAAGGCAATCTAGCCACATTTATCGCGCAGGATAATCAACAGGGCGCATTGGCGATCGTCGCCAGCGGAGCGTCGTCGGCCGGAACCAAAATTCTTTCGCCAACCGTTTACATCGAAGGCAAGCAAACCAAGATCGATATCTACCGGCTGAAGCTGTAAAGTTGAGAGAGCCTCGCTACCAGCCTCTGAACTTCTCAGCATTCAGGTTCGGCCTCAGCGCGTAGCCGTATTTTTCTACGACGCCGGCAACAGGCAGCAGCGCCTCGGGAAGGACGCCCGCGCCCAACTGCTCATTCGCCTGCTCTTGCTTGATAGCAGCGGAGCGCTTTGCCTCGGCCTCTTCACTCGCATCCGCTTCGGCGTCCGCATCTCCCGCATCTTCGGTCAGCGTCAGCGCTAGCAGGCCGCCCTCGCGGCGCGCGATGGGCGCAAGCAAGCGACTCACCGCATCCAGTTGCTCCGCGGCGGGGCCGCGATCAAGGCAGACAATGCCGGATTCATCGAGCGCCCACAACCTATCCTGATCCGCGATTCCAGATTGAGTGACTCCCAGGAACATGACTTCACGCCCTTCGGTTCCCTTGAGAATCAAGTGGCTCACCATCAAGCCTGCTTCCTTGCTGTGCATCAAGTTGACCAGCAACTCGCGTTCCGCCGTATAGCGGGCCAGCCGCTTCCACTTGATGGACTGGATTTGCCCTCGGCCGGTCGTCTGAATTTCTCGATAACTTGCCGGCCGTACGCGCACCGAGCCTAGTTCCACGCTTCCATTGGAACGCACGCGAATCCCTTTGCCCAGAATCCCTTCCGGCAGCTTGCGAAGCCGTGTCCACTTGCGCATGAAAAGAAAGCCAAACCAGGATGCAACGAGGCCGGCGATCAGGCAGAGCGTGAATAAAGACCAATGAACGTTTGACCAATTCACATCCGATAGGTCGGACAAATTTGCGTCGGAGATATTGACGACCACCGTATAGAGCGGCGTGATAATCAGGTAGAGCGCCCAGCCAAGAGCGATGGGGCCAATCAGCAGAAGAAGTCCGCCGCCTACCAAAAAGAGCAGGCGCGATCCTGATGTGTTTATGGTTGCGCGGAAGACCCCTCGAAAATCCTTGTCCACAAAGGACGACGGGCGCAATTCCTGTTGATTGTCGCTCACGATATCAGCTTTCGCGCCGGGCAGAAGGTTCTTTTCTGTATCAATTGCCAATGGCATGGAATCTCTCTTCGAATCATCTTACAGAACATGCCATGGCTTCGGCTGCTTTTGAATCGAGAGGCAGAGAAAACAAGGCCGCACTTGCAACGTTTCATCCACGCCGCCGCAACTCCAGTTCCACCACGCGCAGCATCTCGGCTTCAGGAGCGGGCTTGCCGGTCCAGATCTCAAACTGTCGCGCTCCCTGCTGGACAAACATCTCCAACCCACTAATAAAGGGAATGCCGCGCTCCTTGGCCATCTTGATGAGAGGAGTCTCCAGCGGGTTATAGACCATATCGAAAACCAGGCCGGCGTTGAGTTCGTTTTCTCCATTTTCGAATGGTGAAGGCAGCGCCTGCTTGCTGTCCTTCATGCCGCAGGGCGTCGAATTGATCAGCACATCGAACCGGCTCTTGGCGAACAGCTCATGTGTTAGCGCCGTGGCCTTGGATTCCTGGGCCAGCTTGACGGCGTTCTCGTGGGTGCGGTTGACGATGAAGACCTCCGCGCCCTGGTCCACCAAGCCGAAGACCGCCGCCCGCGCCGCGCCGCCCGCGCCCAGAACAGCGATGCGCGCGCCCTTCAGCTTGAGCCGCTTTTCCAGCGGCCGCACCACGCCGTCCACGTCGGTATTGAAGCCGTAAAGCTTGCCGTCGGCGCCGGTGCGCAGCGTGTTGCAGGCGCCAATGCGATGCGTGAGCGGAACTGAGCCGGCCTGCACCGGATTGGCCAGATACGGAAGAATCTCCTGCTTCAGCGGCATAGTCACCGCAACGCCGGCCAGCGGCAGTTCGCGCACCAGCGTCAGCAGGTCGGCAAGCTCCCGCGTCTTGAGCGGCAGCAGCACCGCGTTCACGCTCTCACGGCGGAAGGCTGTATTCTGCATCAGCGGCGAAAGCGAGTGAGCGATCGGATTGCCGGCTACTCCGAAGATGCGCGTGGCATGGTCGAGCTGCTCGATGCGATAAAGGTCGCGTAGCGTGCGCAGCGTAACTTGGCCGGGCGCGGTGGCCAGCTTATCGTCTGCGTCCTTGCCATCGCTGAAGGCAGCAAAGGTGAAGGCCGCGCCGGCTCGCAAACCCAGCACGCGGCTCACCAAGCCCTCCTCGCCCATCGCGATGCCGACGATGCGCGATGAGAGCGAACGCTCCTCGATCAGCTTGAGCACGGCCAGATTGTCCGCAAGCGACTGCGCCGTCGAAACCACTTTGATAAACTCCGGTTTGAAGGCTTCGATGCGCCGCGCCGCATGATCCAAATCGTGCGTTCCAGCAAAGTCGTGAAAGCTCAGCAGTAGCGCCGCGCCCGTCGCGCGCAGCCCGTCGCGGAACTCCTCCAACTGCGCCGCCTTGGCCTCTTCTGCCGACTCGACTTCGAGATCGACAATCTGGCATCCAGCCTCGGCCGCGGCCAGCAACACCTCAAGTTCCGCCTTCAAGGTCAGCTCGAACTGCCCGCCAAACTTCTTGCGGCGACAGGTGGCAATCAACGTCGCTTCGCGATGCGCCTCAAGAAACTCCCGCACTTTAGGCAGTGCGTCGGCAGGCTTGGGCAGCGAGTCCAAACGCAGTTCGAGAAACTTCGATTCCGGCGGCATATCGCGGAGCGCCGTTTTGGCGCGTTCCATTAGATCCGTCGGAGAATCGGCCTGAATGGCCACGCACAGAGTGCCCACGCGCAGCCGCGGGATCTGCGGCGCTGTCGTAGTTTGAGACGAATTGGAGGCGGTTGAAAACATGGTGTCGATTGACGCATCTTATAGCGCTTTGAGTTTGGATGCAACAGTACTTTGTTGAGCGACGCAATGCAGGGGGTTTCAATACCCAGTCGACACAGCGATGATCGATACCTTGGCGCAGCTATCGGGCCGATCAGGCATATCGAGAGAGCAAGATCCTTCATGGGCCCCGAAAAACTCAATTGAAGCCGAGTTTTTATCAGGCTCAACTTCAGAAGCTGCGGAAAATCCCCTGGGCCATTCCAAGATTCAGATAGTGCATGGATATGCACGCCCCACGCAAGAGCATCAGGCGCGGTCTGTGGAACAAGTGAAGCAGTTTATAGCGGCACGGCAGATGGAGGCGCTATCGCAGAAACACGGCGCAGAAGAGGAGATAATTCTGTGAGAAAAACGGGGAGTCGCTACAATTCCCGCTACAGAGGTCTTTTCGCTTCTTCAGTACGATTGCTCTAAGTTGTTGAGGATATTGGAGGCGCGGGCCGGGATCGAACCGGCGCATAAAGGTTTTGCAGACCTCTCCCTTACCACTTGGGTACCGCGCCTTGGCAGGGCTGCCCTATAAATCACGCTCCATGCCGCCGTAGCCAACCCGGCCAGGGCCGGAGGGCGGAATGGAGCGGGAGACGAGATTTGAACTCGCGACCCTCGCCTTGGCAAGGCGATGCTCTACCACTGAGCTACTCCCGCTTGTTGCAAGATTGAGTATACCGGGGCAGCCAAAGCAGGTCAAACCGGACTCCCAGAAAAAAGCAAGAAAATTGTCGATGTTCTGGACTTTCCCGCCTATCACCCGCATTGGCCCTAGTTTTATCCATTTATGAGATTGCGGTTTCACTCACGCGGATTCACCCTTAAGCAGTTGACCTGTTCGCAGCCGTGGCCAGTGCTGCAACCGCCGATTTATAATCCTTGTCGAGAGCAAAGCATCTCCCACGCTCTCTGGAGCCAAAGAATGACCTTCGACATCCAGGAGATCCTGGGCCTGCTTCCCCACCGCTACCCTTTCCTTTTGATTGACCGAGTCGTCGAGTTCGAGCGCGGCAAGCGTCTGGTGGCCATCAAGAACGTCACCATGAACGAGCCCTTTTTTCAGGGCCACTTTCCCGGCTATCCGCTGATGCCCGGCGTACTGATTGTGGAGGCGATGGCCCAGGCCGGCGCCATCATCATGCTGCATGAGATTCCCGACCGCGAGACCAAGCTGGCCGTCTTTACCGGCATTGAGAAGGCCAAATTCCGCCGCCCGGTCACGCCCGGCGATCAACTGCGCATCGAAGTGGACGTGCTGGCCTTCAAGAGCCGCCTTGGCCGCATGGAAGCGCGGGCGCTGGTCGATGGCAAGGTGGCCTGCCAGGCGACACTGACTTGTTCAATCGTCCCACGTGTGCGTGAGGCCGCCACGGCCGCCGAGGCGTCGTCTGAGCCCGTGGCAGAGGCTGCGGTTGAGGCCGCCCAGTGAGCATCCATCCCAGCGCGGTTGTCGCCGCCGGAGCCGTGGTTCCGGCCTCCTGCACGGTCGGGCCGTATTGCACCATCGGGCCCGGCGTAGTGCTGGGCGAGGATTGCAATCTTATCTCGCATGTCGTGCTCGACGGGCGAACCCGCATCGGCGCGCGCAACGTCTTTCATCCCTTCTGCGCTGTGGGCGTTGCGCCGCAGGATTTGAAGTACGGCGGCGAGCCGACCGAACTTGAGATCGGCGACGGCAACACGATTCGCGAGAACGTCACCATTAGCCGTGGCACAGTAGGCGGCGGCGGCGTGACGCGGCTGGGCAGCAATTGTTTGTTGATGGCCGGCGTGCATATCGGCCATGACAGCCAGGTCGGCAGCCATTGCATCCTAGCCAACTGCGCCACCCTGGCCGGCCACGTCATCATCGAGGACTACGCAACCGTCGGCGCATTCTGCCCGGTGCATCAGCATTGCATCGTTGGCCAATACGCTTTTATCGGCGGCGGGACCATCGTAACTCAGGATGTTCTGCCCTTTTCGCTGACCTCCTCCCGGCGTGAGAACAAAGCCTTCGGCATCAACAAAGTCGGCCTCCAGCGGCGCGGGTTTTCGCCGGAGCGTTTGCAGATCTTGCAAAAAGCCTTCCGCCTGCTGCTGGCAGCCAAGCTGAATACTACGCAGGCTCTGGAAAAGATTAAAGAGTTGGAAGGCGAAGACGCGGCGCTGCTGGCAGCGTTTCTCGATCGCAGTGAACGCGGGGTGATCAAGTAGAGAGCCTGAAACGGTGGTTTGGCGTTGGTAGCGCGGAAGGAACGGCAAGATGTTTGATCGAACGTTGCTTGGTAATTTGCTGCTCACAGCTTGCGACGCAGTTTACCTCTTCGTGATCGAGAGAAATTCAAAATCCGCTTTTGAAACGAGACTTGGAGTTGGGCTTTTTTTATCACTGCTCTGGGTCATTTGGTCTGAATGGCTAAGAGCACACAATGCGAGACTGGCGGCGACATACTTCTGCACTGCAGGGGCAGTATTTGTTCACTTCCTGGTCGAGCGCGGTCACGACGATTTGGGCACATCCATTGGCGGTTTCGCATTCCTCGTGGGGTTGGTCTGGCTTGTATTCCAATTGCGCTTGAAAACGGAGCCTGATGAGGGCAAAGCAGATTGACTTGGCAATGGTAGCTTTCATGCAAATTGGGTACCCACAATGAAGCTCGGTCTCATCGCCGGCAATGGCCGCTTTCCCTTTCTGCTGCTTGATGCTGCGCGGGCGCAGGGGCTGGCTGTCGTCGTCGCCGCCATCCGCGAAGAGACCGACCCCGAGATCGACCGCCGCGCGGCTCAGGACGACCGCATCACCGTCCACTGGCTTTCGCTGGGTGAGCTTTCGCGCCTGATCGAGACCTTCCACAAGGAAGGCGTGCAGAAGGCCGTGATGGCCGGACAAGTCAAGCACAAGCAAATCTTCAGTAGCATTCGCCCCGACTGGCGGCTGGCCAAGCTGCTCTTGAATCTTCGCACGCGCAATACCGACATGCTGCTGGGCGCGGTAGCCAAGGTGCTGGGCGACGAGGGCATCGAACTGATTAGCTCAACCACTTTCCTGGAGCCGCTGCTGGCCGCCGAAGGCGTACTGACCCAGCGTGCGCCGAATGAGGACGAGCGCAGGAACATCGACTACGGCCTCAGCGTGGCCAGCGCCGTGGCCGGCTTCGACATTGGCCAGACGGTGGTCGTCGCCGCGCAGGCCTGCGTCGCCGTAGAAGCCATGGAAGGCACAGACGCCGCAATCGAGCGCGCCGGGCTGCTCATGCGCTCGCTGGGCCAAGACGCATCGACACTCGAACGCCGCCTCACCGTCGTCAAGGTCGCCAAGCCGAATCAGGATATGCGCTTCGACGTGCCGGTCATCGGCATGGCGACCGTCGAGGCCATGATTCGCGCCGGCGCCAGTTGCCTCTCGGTCGAAGCCGGGCGCACGCTGCTCTTTGACCGCGCCCGGCTGATTGAGCGGGCCAACAAAGAAAGTATTGCCATTGTGGCAACGCCAGCGGTCAGTAAAAAGTAGACAGTGAGCACTGATTTGCGGCTATACTGATTTCCAGCAGGATTTCCCCGTCACCCTTCCTGCCGATCCACGGTCAGTGTTCGGTTTTCCCTAACCCCTGATCCCTGTTCACTGGAGGTCAACCGTGAAAAAGCGGGTTTTCTTTTTCCTCGCCGCAATCGTTGTGATCGCGGTTTCTTTTGCCACCGTCCACGCATCGGATCAATCCCTGCCCGGCGTTGGCCAGCTTGCGCCTACCTTTACCTTGCCCTCGCAGGATGGCTCGCGGATCTCGCTGGAGAGCTTTCGCGGCAAGTGGGTGGTGCTCTACTTCTACCCCAAAGACATGACCAAGGGCTGCACCATTGAGGCGCATAACTTCCAGCGCGACCAGGCCAAATTCGACGCCGCGAACGCAGTGATTCTGGGTGTAAGCGTCGATACGCCCGACAGTCACAAAGAGTTCTGCACCAAGGAAGGCCTGACCTTCCGCCTGCTCGCCGACCCCGGGCACAAGGTTGTCGAAGCCTACGGTTCGCTGGGCAGCTTTGGCCCCGTCACCATCGCGGTCCGCAACACCTTCCTCATCGATCCGCAAGGCAAGATCGTGAAGGTATGGACCAAGGTAGACCCCTCGGTTCACTCGACAGAAGTGCTGGCCGCAATCAATGCCGCGCAAAGTTCCCCCAATCCCTCCGGCCTTTGAGGTAAATGCTTCCACCTCTTTAACCCGCAACACCCAAGGAGCGAAGATGACCCAATCCGTGAAACCGCCCGATTCCCCGGAGATCGCCGTAAAACCGCCCGAAATGCCGATGGATGCAGTCAGGCCGCCCCTCGAGCAGGGTATTGCCGTCAAGCCGCCCAATGCACTGCATATGCCTTCGGTTTCTTCCAACATTGCCGTCAAGCCACCGCAGTAGAGGCGGCGTCCACGTTGCACAGAAAGGCCTCGCCAAGCGAGGCCTTTGTTGTTTGGCTTGAACAATCAGCCGCCTATGAAATGAACCGCTGCCGGCAGAAGCAATTGTAAGATGGAAGCAACCGGCCAATCGCGAAAGGAGAGAACTATGCCTACCCAGCTTGCCCAAAACTTCCGCGCTGAATTGAATGCGATTCATGCGGCCCTGCTTGCACTGTCTCCTGAACTTGCCGACACGCCCTGGCGCAGCGGTGGATGGACGCGCAAGCAGATCGTCGGACACCTGCTCGACTCGGCCGCGAACAACCGCCAGCGATTTGTGCGTGCCTCCATCGACGGCAGTTTCGCCGGTCCCAACTACGCGCAAGATGGATGGGTTGCCGCGCACGGCTACGCAAACCAGTCGTGGTCTGCCTTGCTGCGCTGGTGGGAAGTGGAGCACGAGATTCTGGCTGCTGCTGTCGACCTTCTCCCCGAGGAGCGCATGGAGGCCAGTTGCGTTCTCGACCAGGACGCGCCCGTCACGCTGCGCTTTCTGGTCGAGGATTACACGCGTCATCAGCGCTGGCATCTGGCGCAGCTCACTGCTCCGGTTGCCGCAAGCTGATTGGCCCTCCGCCTATCTTCAGACGCAAAAAAGCCCGGCATGAGCCGGGCCTTTTTGCTTGCCTTGTACTTCAGGTTGCCGCTGCTACTTGGTTGCCTTTTTCGCAGGGGCCTTCTTTGCTGCTGCCTTCTTCGCGGGTGCTTTCTTCGCAACTGCCTTCTTGGCAACTGCCTTCTTCGCTGGAGCCTTTTTGGCAACTGCCTTCTTCACTGCTGCCTTCTTGGCTGGCGCCTTCTTTGCTGCTTTCTTAACGGCCAACTTTTTACCTCGCTTGGTGATTTTGCTGACGCTCTTGCCGGCCGCGGCCTTCTTGGCCTTGACCTTTCCGCCCTTCGCGCCAGTACTGCTCTTCTTTGCGGCGGACTTCTTCGCGGCCTTTTTGGCCACAATCTTTTTCGCGGCTGCTTTCTTCGCAGGCGATTTCTTGGCGGCTGCTTTCTTGGCAGCGGCCTTCTTCGCCGGAGCCTTCACTGCAACCTTCTTTGCGGGTGACGATTTCTTCGCGGCCTTCTTCCTGGCCGGCTTCGATTGGGGTTCTTCCACGATCACGATCACCGTCTCTTCAGCTACTCCCTCATCGTCGTCCGAGGAGGTGAGCACGCTGGAGGTTTCAACCTCTTCGTCCTCTTCAAAGTCGTCGTGATCGGAATCAAGCTCTGCCGGCTCTGTTTCGCCGTCGCTCATCGCATACATCCTGAACACTTCATCCATCCCATTGCCTCCAGCGGTTTGCCGCTGCACTTGCTTTCGTTTTCTACTCATGCGGCGAAGGAGCACACTCCGTTCGCATAAGTCATTAGCAATAGCATGTACTTAAAGACCTGCGAATGACAAGTGCTATTAAGGTTCCTCTGCAAATTTATTTTGTCGAATGTGCTTTCGAACTCGCTGCGCGCTTTCTCGTCGAGGATTTTCCCGCGCTAGCTGCCTTGCTTTTCTTCGCGGCAGGCGCGGCATTGGAGTTGTGCGCGGGTGCTCTTCTGGCTGTCGATGCGCCACTCTTCCTTGCCGTGCCTGTAGCTGTTGCGCCCTTTGCTGGCGCGGCTTCGCGCTCACTTGCTCCGCTCTGCGAAGCGCCGTGGCGGCGCGTGCGCGATGCTGTATGCGGCAGCGTGGAAGGGTCGGCTACATGCAGCCGCTGCCCGGGCTGCACCTTGATGCCGGTGATTTTATTCCAGCGGCGCAATTGATTCAGAGAGACGCCAAAGCGATCGGAGATCGTCACCAGCGTTTCGCCCTTGCGCGCGGTGTAGAGCAGTGTGCGCGCCGCTGGCGCAGCCGCTGGCGCCGTGGGAATCACCAGCGCCTCGACTCCTGTAACGCTATCGCTCACGCCGAGTTGATTGGCCGCTGCCAGCGCGCTTTCCGTCACGCGATACTCGCGCGCCACCGATGCAAGCGTGTCTTCATGCTGAATGCGATGGTAGCGCCACGCATTGCGTTTGCCCTCTGGAACCGCGGCGATGCGCTGCTCGTAGACCGCGGCCATGCCGCCCGGCAGATGAAGATCGAAGGGCGCATCGGGCGGCGTAACCAGCCGCAGCAGGCTCGGATTCAAAGCCATCAGCTCATCGACCGGCGCATTCACCACGTCAGAAACCAGCCGCAGGTCCACTGGATAATTTATGGTCAGCGTATCCGTCAGCACCGGAGGGTCCAGCGTCACATCGTCAAAGCCATACTGCGCGGGATGATTTGCAATGATGATCGCGGCTAGAATTTCCGGCACGTAATTGGCGGTCTCTTTGGGCAGCTCGCTGCGCTTGTACAACTCCCAGAAATCGGCGTAGCCCGTCTTCTGGACGGCGCGCTGCACATTGCCCGCGCCCCAATCGTAGCCGGCCATGGATAAGTACCAGTCGCCCAACTGGTCATAAATGAACTTCATGTAGCGCGCGTAAGCGCGCGTGGATTTCTCCGGATCGAAGCGCTCATCCACATAATTGTTGCGAGCCAATCCATAATTTCCGTGCGGCATGAACTGCCACATGCCGCCCGCGTGCGAGCGCGCATTGAGCGCCCGCGGTTGAAAGCCCGACTCGGCAACGGCCAGATAAATCAAATCCTGCGGCACGCCTTCTTCAGCCATTACGCGCTGGATCATCGCCTTGTAACGGCCGGCGCGCTCAAAGGAATGCTCCAGCGTATTGTGGCCTTTTTTTGTGTTGGCAAAAAA
>Ga0181516_10000253_pt1 | contig 53753 bp, 42 predicted proteins | sample PEATcosm2014_Bin_25_FD_121104 | JGI IMG/M metagenome (GOLD analysis project Ga0181516, IMG submission 121104) | Peatland microbial communities from MTU Mesocosm Facility, Houghton, MI, USA - PEATcosm2014_Bin01_10_metaG | ecosystem: Environmental > Terrestrial > Soil > Wetlands > Peat | place...
AAGGTGGTGCCGGGGTTCATGAGGGCCTCGCTTGCGGCTCAGTATCATTTTAACCGATACCATGGCGCCCGCCACGGGTCATTTTAGGGGCGGCCCAGGGTGGCTTCACGCCACCGAATGCCGAAAGACTGGCAAAGGGAGGTTGACTAGCCACACCATTACCCCGAACCGGCGGGAGCGGTCCGAAACCTGGTTTGGACTGGACCTGATCGCCGACGTGACCATTGCCGCCAGCAGCCAAGCCCAGGAGATCGGGGCCGCATTGCGCCAAGGATTTGCCAACCGCAAGGTCTGGTTGCTTGAGTAGGTCAATGGGCGGATTGGCACCTTGCTGCGCCGGGCCAGGGGACGCGGCGTGCCTGCCTCACGGTACTGGCCCCAAGGCCTTTAACGTCATGGTGCGTAATTGCGATGACCACAGCAAGAACCTGGCGTTCCTGTTGCGGGAAGGCCAACCCTGGGAGCTCGCCCCGGCCTACGATCTGGCCCAGGCATATAACCCACACGGGCATTGGACGTCCCAGCACCAGATGAGTGTAAATGGCAAGTTCAGGGACATCGCCCGGGAGGATCTCCTCACGGATGCGGAACGTTTTGGCGTGCGCAACCCGGTGCGGATCCTCTCTGCCATCGCAGGCGCCATCGACTCTTTTGGCGAGTTCGCACAGGAGGCTGGCGTCTCTGGGCGGATGGCTGACGCCGTACGGAGCCTGTTCGTGCCGATCTGATCGTTTGGCTTCGGAAAGTGCCTCTGGGCCGCTTCCCCGAAACGACTACGGGCGAAATGGGGGGACCTGAACGCCTACGGGCGGAGAAGCGTTAAGCCATGAGCCGCTTCAGGAACGCCAGCCCCTCCCGCGCCAGTTCATCCGGCGAGGGCGCGAGCGGGCGCCATACCGCCGCCGCGCGGGCGATCTCTTTCACCTCCGTGGAGAACGACTCGATGATCAGGCTGCCGTCGAAGTGGATCCGCTTCAGCGAGGCCGCGATCTCGGTCCAGGGCAGATGCCCGGTGCCCGGCGTGCCCCGGTCGTTCTCGTTGGCGTGCAGGTGGATCATCAGCGGACCCGCGGCCTCGATGGCGGCGCCCAGGCTCTTCTCTTCGATGTTCGCGTGGAAGGTGTCCATCATCAGCTTCAGGCGCGGGCTGTCGACCATCTGCAGCAGCTCCAGCGCCTGGGCGGTGAGGTTGATGAAGCTGCTTTCGAACCGGTTCAAGGGCTCGATGGCGAGGGTGACGCCCCGGTCCTCGGCATAGCGGGCGACCTGCTTCAGGTTGCGCGCGCAGCGCTCCAGCTCCCGCTTGCGCTGCTCGGGGCCGGCCTGCCAGGTGCGGCCCACCGCGGCGTAATGCGGACCGACCACCGTCGGAGCGTCCAGCGCCACGGCGGCGTCCACCAGGTGCTTCAGGTAGGCGACGCCCCCCTTCTGCCTGGCCTCGTCCTCGTGGGCCGGATCCCGCCCCGGGCCCATGACGCTGGATATGGAGCACTTCATGCCGAGGCGCTGGTAGGCTGCGCGGGCCTGCACGTAGTCCAGGTCGCCTTCGGCCTCGATGGCGATCTCCATCACGTCGAAGCCGAAGCCCTTGGCCTTCTCCAGCAGGTGCAGGTCGCGGGTCCGGAACGGCGAGGCCCAGAGGAAGGTGTTCACCCCGAATTGGATCATGGCTGTGCCCTCATGATGGAATACCCGTGTGCATGCCGCCTCGGGGGCCTCAATCGCGCACCCGGGTGGCCGTGGCGTAGGCGATCATCAGGAGGAGGATGATCGCCCCTTCGATGGCGACCTGAGCGCCCCCGGACACACTGAACAGTGTGAGCACGCTGGTGATCAGGGTGAGCAGCAGGGCGCCCGCGATGGTGCCGACGTAGCTGCCGGAGCCCCCGAGGATGGAGGTGCCGCCCATGACCACGGCGGCCAGGGTGGACAGCTGATAGGTGTCGCCCATGCCCAGGTAGCTGTTGCCGGTGAAGCCGATGAGCAGGATGCCGGTCGCCCCGCTGAGCAGGGCCGACAGGGCGAACACGGCGACGGTCAGGGTCTTCGGGTTGTAGCCCGCATAGACGGTGGCCTTGGGGCTCGAACCCAGGAACTGCAGCTTCTTGCCGAAGCTGGTCGAGCCCATGAGGAACACCACCAGGACGGAGACCACGATCCAGGCCTGCAGGATGCCGTTGATGCCCAGGGCGCCCGGCTTGACCACCCAGTCCTGGAAGCCCTGGGCCCGCATCTCGTGGGGCGAGCCGCCGGTCACCAGGAGGGCGGCGCCCTTGGCGATGGTCATGGACACCAGGGTCATGATCAGCGGGGGGATCTTCACATAGCCGACCCCGACGCCGCTCAGGATCCCGAAGGCGACGCTGGCCACCAGGCCGCAGGCCACGGCGGTGGGGAAGGCCAGGTGGTTCACGTACATGGTCTGGGTCGTGACCACGGCCGAAAGGGTTATGAGCGAGCCCACCGACAGGTCGATGCCGCCGGCCACGATGACCAGGGTCTGGCCGGCGGCCACCAGGCCGAGGATCCCCGCGAACTGCACGATGTAGAGGAAATGGTCGAGGGTCCCGTAGCCGCGCACGGCGGTGGCCACGACCAGCCAGCACAAGCCGAAGAGGAGATAGGGCACGAGGTAGCGCAGCGATTCGCCCTTGATGCTGAGTCCGCCCGCCTTCATCGCTGCCCCCTCCGCTCCGCGAGTACGCCGATGGTCACGGCGACCAGGAGGATCAAGCCTTCGGCGATGTACTGGTAATGGCTGGAAAGCCCGAGGAAGAACAGCACGTGGACGAGGATGCCGATGATCAGGGCCCCGGCCACGGCGCCGGTCATGGTGCCGACCCCGCCCATGAAGCTGGCCCCGCCCAGCACCGTCCCGGCGATGGAGCTGAGGGTGTAGGTATCCCCGATGGTCGCGTCCCCGGTCATGGTCTTGCCGCAGATCACCAGGCCGGCCATGGCGGCCAGGAGGGCGCTCCCGGTGTAGGCGGCGATCTTCGCGCCGGCCACGGACAGGCCCGAGGCGTAGGCGCTGAAGGGATTGCCGCCGGTGGCATAGATGGCCGTGCCGAGCCGGGTGCCCTTGACGTAGCCCCAGACCAGCAGGACCCCCACCAGGAGCAGGAAGGAATTGGGCACCCGCAGGGGCTGCCCGTTGACCAGCTCGCTCAGGGCCGCGTCCACCGTCCCGCCGGCCTGGGGCATGATGACCAGGGCCAGGCCGCCGATGATCATGGCCGAGGCCAGGGTCACCACGATGCCCGGGATCCTGGCGTAGGCGACGATGGCCCCCGACAGCGCGCCGAAGATCCCGGCCACCAGCAGCGCCAGGGGGATCGAGAGGAAGTGCAGCGAGCCCATGGTGCTGGCCACCAGCACCGTGGTCATGCTGACCACCGCCCCCACCGACATGTCCATCTCGCGCACGATCACCACCAGGGTCTGCGCCATGACCACGAGCCCCAGGGAGACGGTCTGCAGGGCGAGGTTGTTGAGCCCGCGCAGGGTGAGGATCCGCGGGTTCAGGGCGATGTTGATGGCCAGGAAGAAGGCGGCCGGCAGGAAGACGACGGGGATCCGCGACCTCAGCCCCCGCGCACGGCTAGCTTGCATGGCTTTCTCCCAGGGAGTGGCCGAACGAGGCCGCGACGATGGTGCGCTCGGAGATCCCGCCCGGCGCCAGCTCGGCGGAGATCCCCTTCTCGAGCATGACCAGGACCCGGTCCGAGAGCCCCACCAGCTCGATGATCTCGCTGGTGGAGATGATGATGCCGACCCCGGTGGCGGCCAGTTCCCGGAGCAGCCCGTAGATCTCGAACTTGGTCCCGATGTCGATCCCGCGGGTGGGCTCCCGCAGGAGCAGGACCTTGAAGCCGGAGGGCAGCCAGCGGCCCAGGGCCACCTTCTGCTGGTTCCCGCCGCTCAGCCGGCGAACCGGTTCCTTGAGGTCGGGAGCCTTGACCTTCATCCTCGCGACGATCCCGGCCACCAGGGCGCCGGCCTTGCGCCTGGAGATGACCCCCAGCGGCGCGCAGTCGCCGAAGGAGCAGGCGATCAGGTTCTCCTCCACCGTCCGGTCGATGAAGAGGCCCTGGGTCTTGCGGTCCTCGGGCACCAGGACGATCCCCGCCCGGAGCGCATCGCTGGAGCGCCGGAGCGACCGTGCCGACCCCTGGACCTCGATCGTGCCCCGGGTCGCCGGGTCCATGCCGAACAGGCATTCCAGCAGCTCCACCTGTCCGTGCCCCTGCAGGCCGCCGATGCCGAGGATCTCCCCCGGCCGCAGCCGGAAGCTGACGTCCCGGAGCCCCGACCGGGTGCACAGGTGGTCCACCCGCAGGAGGTCCGGCGCGGACTCGGGGATCGCCTGCTTGGCGGGAAAGCCCTGGTTCATGTCCCGGCCGATCATCTTCTCGATGACCCGCCGCTCGTCGAGCTTCGCGGTCGCGTCCTGGAACACCACGCGGCCGTCCTTCATGACGCTGCAGGTGTCGCAGAACTGGAAGATCTCCTTCATCCGGTGCGAGACGAAGGCGATCGCCCGGCCATCCGCCTGGAGCTTCCGGACGATGCCGTGCAGCAGCGCCACCTCCCGGTCGCCCAGGGTGGAAGTCGCCTCGTCCAGCACCAGCAGGCTCGGTTCCAGGGACAGGGCCTTGAGGATCTCCACCAGCTGCTTCTCGGCGATGCTCAGGCCCTCCACCAGCCGCTGCGGGTCCAGGGACAGGCCCATGGAGCCGATGAGCCGTTCCGAATCCAGCGCCAGGCGCCGGCGATCGACGGTCCCGAACGCGTTCAGGGGTTCGTGGCCCAGCCAGATGTTGCGCGCCACGGACAGGGTATCCACCAGGGTCATCTCCTGGTGCACCGCCACGATGCCCAGGGACCGGGCGTCCCGGGGGCCATGCAGGCTCACCGGCTCGCCCCGCCACAGGATCCGCCCCGCGGAGGGGCGCACCAGCCCGGTGATCATCTTGATGACCGTGCTCTTGCCGGCGCCGTTCTCGCCCACCAGCGCATGCACCTGGCCCGCCTCGAAGGCGAGGCTCACGTCCTGCGCCGCCCGCGTGGCGCCGTAGGACTTTTCGAGGCCGAGCGTTTCCAACAAGACGGGACTCACGGTGGCTTCCTTTCCCCGGGGACGGAAGAGGGGCCGGCGGACGGTGGATCGCCCGCCGGCCCCTCGCGGCACTACCTTACTTCTTCGCCTGGGCGATGATCGCGTCGATCTTCGCGGCGGGCAACCAGTTGATGGGCCAGTAATCGTCAGGCATATTCTGCTCCACCACGCCCTTGACCGTGTTGTCCTTGACCAGGACCATGGGGATGTCGATCCGGCCCGGGACCTTCTCGCCGTTCGCGGCACGCTTGGCCAGCTCCAGGGCGATCTGCACGTCGTAGTTGGGCTGCACCGGGGCGATGGAGGAGAAGCCGTTGGGCTGGTTCTTGACCCAGAGCTTCATGAAGCCGTTGTAGGCCTCGCCGACCATGGGCACCAGCTTGCGGCCGGCCTTCTGGAACTCGAGGATCGCGGCGGCGGTCATCGCCCCGCCCTGGGACCAGACCCCGTCGATCTGCGGGTAGGCGGCCAGCCAGCTGGCCACGACCGGCTGGGCCTTGGCCTGGTCCCAATCGGCGTTGGCCGAGGCCAGGATCTTGATCTCGGGGTGCTTGTCGAAGACCTGCTTGGCGCCGCCCCAGCGCCCGTTGTTGTCGGAATTGCCCGCCATGCCGTTGAGCACCACGATCTTCCCGCCCTTGGGCCCGAGCTTGTCCACCAGCCACTGGGCCGTCACTTCGCCCCACTTGATCTGGTCGACGTACACCTGGCTGGTCATGCCCTTGGAGGTGACGTAGTGGTCCGAGACGACCACCGGGATGCCGGCCTTGACGGCGGCCTCCAGGACCGGGTTGTCGGCGCTCTCGGCGACGGCCACGCAGACGATGGCGTCCACGTGCTTGTCGATCATGTCGTTGACCTGGGCGATCTGCTTCTCCAGGTTGCCGTCGGCGTTGGCGACGATCAGGCTGCCGATGCCGGGGTCCTGGGCCGCGGCCTTCTGGATCGTCGTGAAGCATTGGTTGTTCCAGGAGTTCCCGGTGAAGAAGCCGGCGAACCCGATGGTCAGTTTCTTCGCGGGCGGGGCGCTGAACGCGGCAGCTCCGGCGAGCAGAACCAAAGCGAGACCAAGAATCTTTTTCATTGCACGATCCTCCTTTTGTCTGTCTTTCGATCAGCCAAGTGGTACGAACCAGTATTTCCCCGAACATCCCGCGGCACCCTACCGCACTTACATTCCACAGCCGTTCCTGCACTGCGTATTGCTTCGAACGATTTAAATTTTGTGCATTTGCGTCACGATCTTCGCCGAACCAGGTCTTTTGCCGAGCCGCTACTTCCAGATGGAGAAATCCGGCATATAGATCTTGGCTCCACCGGACATCGCCGAAGCATGGGCCAGGATTCCGGCGCAGGTGATGTTGGCCGCCTGCCGGGCGTTGGGATAGGGCTCCCTGTCCTCGGCGATCGCCGAAAGGAATTCATGCACCAGGTGCGGATGGGATCCGCCGTGGCCCCCGCCCTGGACGAAGGACCGATGCGCGTTGTCTCCGGCGTCGTACACGCCGCCCCGGGTGAAGGCGCTTATTTCCCGGGGCAGGCGGGCGCCGTAGTCCGGAACCTCGATCCGCTCGGGGACCTCGCCGGAATGGAGGACATGCCGCTCCCCCTCGATCTGCGTCCACTCGAAGGACTGCTTCGAGCCAAATACATCAAAGCTCTCCCTGTACTGCCGCGCGGTTTCGAACAGCGACCGCGTGACCTCGGCGCAGACGTCAGTGTCCTTGAACTGAATATGGGCACTCTCGATGGCGAAGGGCGAACCGTAATTAGGGACCATGCGCGGGGCGATCCGGCCCGAGCCGACGCACTGGACCCATTCCGCCTGGTCCCGGCGCAGGGACAGCGTGGGCGAGATGGCGTGCGTGGCGTTGTACATCGGCGGCAGGCCTTCCCAGTAGGCGGGCCAACCCAGCATTTCCTGCTGATGCGAGGAACGGTAGAACTGGATGCGCCCCAGGTCGCCCCGCTCGTACAGTTCCTTGACGAAAAGGAATTCCCGGCTGTATACCACGGTCTCCATCATCATGTATTTCTTGCCCGACTTCCTCGAGGCGGCGACGATCTTCCCGCAATCCTCCACCGACAGGGCCATGGGGATGGTGCAGGCCACGTGCTTGCCCGCCTCCAGGCCGGCGACCACGTGCTCGGCGTGGAGGAAGGGCGGCGTGTTGATGTGCACGGCATCGATCTCCGGGTCCTTCAGCAGTTCCTCGTAGCTCGAATACCGGGAAGCCACGCCGAAGGCATCCCCGACCTGGTCGAGATGGGACCGGGTCCGCTGGCAGATCGCCTGCATGCGGGACTTGGGATGCGCCTGGTAGATCGGTATGAATTCCGTCCCGAATTCCAGGCCTACGATCCCGATATGGATCCTGTCGTGTTCACTCATGCTGCCTCCTGCTGATTCGCGCCGGCCCCCGACAGCGGCCGGAGCTCGGCGCGGGATATGTGTTTGCCATGACGAGGGAAGCGAATCGAGGCTATCTTGGGTCCCGGGGAAAAGGCTGTATTGTTCGGATCGTCACAGGGTTAGTACATTTGCGACAAGGTGACTTATGCAACAATGTCCCATGGACCGGCCGAACGATCTGACTGCAGCCTCCATCAAGGAAGGCCTGCTCGCGGTGATGGATCCGATCGCGGGGTTCCATGCGCTCTTCGACTACATCGATTCGGTGTTCTTTTTCGCCAAGGACCTGGAAGGGCGGATCCTGTTCGCCAACCCGCAGCTGGTGCGGCATTACGGGTTCAGCAAGAGCGAGGACATGATCGGCAAGACCGACTTCGACTTCCTGCCCAGGAGCCTGGCCGAGGAATACCGGCTGGACGACATCCAGGTGGCCAGGAGCAAGGAACCTCTCATCCGGCAGGTGGAGCTGTTCCTGGACGACAAGGGCGTGCCCGGCTGGTACATGACCACCAAGTTCCCGATCATCGCCAAGAAGGGCAAGGCCATCGGCGTCATGGGGGTCATCCAGGAATTCGATGCCAGCCACCCGCGCTTCTTCGAGGGCAGGAAGCTTTCCGAGCTCATCAACTACATCAAGGACCACCCGCAGGAAAGCATCCAGCCGGGCGAACTCACCAGGGTGTCCGGCCTGTCGGCCCGGACCATCCAGCGGCTGTTCCAGAAGACCCTGAACACCACGCCCCGGGACCTGCTGATGAAGATGCGGATCCGGAAGGCCTGCGACCTTCTGCGCTTCACCGAAGACACCATTTCGGACATCGCCATCGACTGCGGGTTCTACGACCAGAGCGCCTTCACCCGCAACTTCAAGAAACGCATGGGGATGACCCCAAAACATTACCGGGCGGGCGCCTGACCTGCCCACTGTAATGAATTTACATGGATTTCCATGGACCGCCGGCGCGGTCGGTGTATTTTCAAGCTATCCCGCTCCATCCCAGGTGCAGCAACGTGCAGTCGTGCTCCATTCCAGGAGGTCCTCCGCCATGTCCGAAAATGCCGCCAACGAAGCCCGGATCTACCGCAAGGTGGACTGGCACCTCATCCCGTTCCTGTTCCTCTGCTACATCCTCGCCTACCTGGACCGGGTGAACCTCGGCTTCGCCAAGCTGCAGATGACCAAGGACCTGGGCCTGAGCGACGCCGCCTTCGCCGCCGGCGCCGGGATCTTCTTCATCGGCTACTTCTTCTTCGAGGTGCCCAGCAACGTGGCGCTGAAGAAGTACGGGGCCCGCCGGTGGATCGCCCGGATCATGATTTCCTGGGGCATCATCTCCGGGGCGATGATGTTCATCAAGGGCGGCTATGCCTTCTACGGCATGCGCTTCCTGCTGGGCATCGCCGAGGCGGGCTTCTTCCCCGGGATCATCTACTACCTGACCCTCTGGTACCCCTCGCGCCTGCGTTCCATGCGCACCGCCCTGTTCGTGGCCGCCATCGCGGTCTCCGGCGTCATCGGCAACCCGGTGTCGGGCGCGATCATGGACCTGTTCAGCGGCAAGGCCGGGCTGGCCGGCTGGCAGTGGCTGTTCCTCATGGAGGGGATCCCCTCCATCCTGGTGGGCGTCTGGGTGTTCTTCTACCTGGACAGCAGCATCAAGGAATCCAAGTGGCTCACCGAAGAGGAGAAGGCGCTGCTGGCCCGGAACATCGAGGCGGAAGACCGGAACAAGAGCGAGGTCCGGCTGGTGGACGCCTTCAGGAGCGGCAAGGTCTGGGCCCTGTGCGCCATCTACTTCACCCTGATGATCGGCCTCTACGGCATCTCCTTCTGGCTGCCGACCATCGTCAAGGCCTTCGGGGTGAAGGGCTTCTTCCAGGTGGGGCTGATCACCGCGATCCCCTACTTCGTGGCCGTGGTGGGCATGCTGTTCCTGAGCCTGAGCTCGGACCGCACCGGGGAGCGGCGGCTGCACTACGTGTGCAACGTGACCGCCGGCGCCGCGGGCCTGGTGCTGAGCGGCGTGTTCGCCGGCAATCCGGTGCTGGCCATCATCTTCCTGTCGGTGGGGACCCTGGGCGTGGTGGGCTCCATGCCGATCTTCTGGCCCATCCCGTCGGCCTTCCTGGCCGGCACCGCCTCCGCGGCGGGCATCGGCCTGGTGAACTCCATCGGCAACCTCGGCGGCTACGTGGGTCCGCAGGTGCCCGTCTGGGCCAAGGCGTTCTCCAGCAACCCCTCGGCCTCGCTGTACATCATCGCCGCCTGCCTGCTGGTGGGAGCCGCCATCACCTTCTTCGCCATTCCCAAGGACCTCTACGTGAAGGTCTTCGCGGCGCCACAGGCGGCCTCAGCCGGCGATCCAGCGGTAGAGGAAGAACACCAGCATGCCGCCCCCGATGGCGCCAAGTAGGTGCTTCCAACGCCAGGCGATCAGCCCGGTGACCAGCGCGCCCACCAGCCAGGCATTGTGCCAGCTGAGCTGCCAGTGCGCCCCGTCGGGCAGCAGCACCATGGGCACGACGATGGCCGTGAGCACGGCCACCGGCACGTAGCGCAGCGCCCGCTGCACCAGCGGCGGGAAGGCCATGCGCTCGCCCAGGGCGAAGAACCCGTAGCGCACCAGGAAGGTCACGGCGGTCATGCCGGCGATCAGCTCCAGTTCGCGCGGGTTCATGCCGCCTCCGGCGTCCGGGACGCGTCCAGCGCGTCCAGCGCGGTGCCGATCACCACTCCGGCCAGGGCCGCCAGCATCAGCCCCAGCTTGTACGGCAGCCCCCGCCCCGCCAGCGCCACCGCCGCCGCCCCCAGCGCCGCCGCGAGCATCGGCCGGCTCTTGAGCATCGGCACCACGATGCCGGTGAAGGTCGCGGCCATGGCGAACTCCAGGCCCATGTGCTCCAGCCTCGGCACCGAGCGCCCGAGCATCACTCCGGCCAGGGTCCACAGGAACCAGTTGCCGTACATGGCCAGGCAGGAGCCCAGGTAGTACCAGTGCTTGTGCGGCGAGGCGTCGGGCGCGCCGTAGCGCAGCTGCACCACGGCGAAGGTCTCGTCGGTGAGCCAGAAGGCCAGGGGGATCCGCCAGCGCTGGCGCAGGCCCGCCACATGGGGCAGCAGGGTGGCCGAGTAGAGCGCGTGGCGCAGGTTGACCACGAAGGTGGTGATGAGGATCACCGCCAGCCCGCTGCCGCCGGCCAGCAGGGTGAGGGCGATGAACTGGGAGGACCCGGCGAACACGCACAGGGACATGGCCAGGGCGCCCGCCGCCGAGAGCCCGCTGGGGGCCGCCAGGGTGCCGAAGATGAGCCCGAACGGGGCCGCGCCCAGCAGCATCGGCAGCGAATCCCGGGCCCCGGCCAGGGCCTCGGTTGCGGGGTGGGGGTAGCGGACTGACGCCATTGGAATCTCCAATATCAACGATACCTCATCTCCCGAGGGGGGCCGGACCACCCCCGGCTTTCCGGATTCTGGATGCGGGATCCGTATTCGAGAAACAGCCCCATCGGGTGTCATCACCTTCATTTACATAAACACTGGAATACAAGAGCTAAGCCCAAAGAATCGCCAGGCGTCGCCGTTGGCACCGCCGTTGCTGTGTATGAACAACCAAGTCCCACGCGGCGCACGGATGCCCCGGGACGTTTGAACTCAGCCACTTGGCGCGGGACGGCCGGGGCAACCCGGCGGCCTGGGCGAACTTTTGGGAAGGAATTGCTATGAGATATTCAAGAACATCTGCCCTGGTCGCGGGTCTCCTGGCCTGGAGCGCCGCCCATGGCGCCACGGTCGCCAACACCGGCTACATCAAGGCGCCCACCCTGATCTCCGCCAGCATGACCAACGTGGAGGCCTTCGTGCCCGCCCAGGCCGGCGCCACCTACCTCTGGAGCGTGGCCGGCGGCACCATCCCCGGCGTCAAGGCCAACGCCGCGGTGTTCTTCAACGCCGGGGCCGCGGGCACCGCCACCGTGCAGTGCGCGGTGGACGTGGACGGCGTGAAGACCACCTACACCCAGGCCATCCCGGTGGTGGCGCCCATGCCGCTGACCACCGCCTTCTACGGCTCGGGCTACAGCGCCGATTCCCTGGCCAACACCGTGGTGGGCGGCCCCAGCGCCAACAGCCTGAGCTTCCGCTTCCAGGCCAAGTACTCCAGCCCGCTGAAGGCCATCCAGGTGTTCTTCATCTGGTCCAACACCGAGGTGGGCTACCAGGCGGGGCAGGGCGGCACCATCAAGGTGAGCCTCATGGCCGACGACGGCAGCGCCGCCCACCTGCCCACCGGCGCCGCCCTGGCCACCCTGAGCTACGGCAACATCATCGCCCAGAACAACAACTACCCGGTGCTGGCCTTCCCCAGCCCCGCCGCCCTGGTGGGCGGGCACATCTACCACCTGGTGTTCACCAACGTGGATCCCAACCCGGTGGCCAACTACATCTCCCTGGACAGCATCTACACCAACAACCAGACCGCGCCCATGCAGCCCAGCCAGGCCGACACCGATTTCGCCGCGCTGGTGAAGGCCGGCACCGGGGCCTGGAAGCTGCGCCAGGGCTTCACCCCCACCCTCGAGCTGGACTTCGCCGACGGCGGCACCCAGGGCAACGGCTACATGGAAGTGTGGTCCACCAACCCCAAGACCATCTCCGGCAGCGCCATGACCCGGGAGACCTTCAAGGTGAGCGGCCCCAGCCGCACCTTCACCAAGGTCAAGGTCCGGCTGGAGCGGCTGGCCGGCACCGACCCCCTGACCCTGACCCTGGCGGAGGCCGACGGCACGGTCATGGCCACCGGCACCATCCCCGCCGCCAGCATCCTCACCGGCGTGGCCAACTGGGCCACCTGCACCCTGCCCCTGTCCCATGTGCTGGCCACCGGGGTCGGCTACACCCTCACCCTCAGCAGCCCCGCCACCACCCAGTACTCCATCTACCCCATCCGCAAGGGCTCGGACAAGGGCTTCTCCAACTACACGGTGTTCCCGGACGGCTACGCCCAGTTCACCACCACCGGCAGCACCGGCTGGACCGGCTGGAACATGTGGGGCACCCCCAACCTCACCACCAGCGATCTGCAGTTCATGTTCGTTCCCTGAGATCAACGAGGGGGTCCGCTCGGTCGCTGCGCTCCCTCCACGTCCCCCCTCGTGCTCCCCCAACGGATGCCCGGGCCAAGCCCGGGCACCCGTTCTTAACCAAAGGCGCGGAGCGGCATCCAACCCTTGGTGGTTCCCATGCTTAAGCTCCTCATGCCGCTCGCGTGCTCCCTCCTTATCCCCCTGGGCCTTCGGGCCCAGGGGGATCCGCATTTATATGGTCCGGCGCTCCGGGCCGATTCCCTGGCCAACACCCCCATCGGCAAGGACGGCATCCAGGTGAGCTGCCGGTTCCGGGCCAGGCCCGGCGGGGTGTTCCGGGGGGCGCGGCCCTTCCTCATCTGGAGCTTCAAGCGCAAGGGCTACCACGCCGGGTCCGGCGGCACCCTGAGGGTGGAGCTGCAGTCGGACGACGGCAGCGCCCAGCACCGGCCCTCGGGCCGGGTGCTCGCCACCAACGTCCGGCGCATGGCCCTCATGGCCACCAGCGACCGCTTCTACCCCACCCTGGCCTTCGACCGGGCGCCGGTGCTCAAGGCCGGGACGCTCTACCACCTGGTGTTCAGCAACACCGACCCGGACCCCCAGGACAACTTCGTCTCGGTGAACGCGCTGTTCCTCAAGTCCTGCTCGGCCCCGGTGCAGCCCGGTCGGCCGGACGCCGACTGGGCCATGCTCATGCGCAGCCGGGCCCGGCCGCAGTGGGCGGTGCGGCGCACCCCCGGCAGTTCGGAAGGCTTCACGCCCATCCTGGAGATCGACTACGCCGGCGGCCTGTCCCAGGGCGTGGGCTACATGGAGTTCTGGATGGGGGCGCCCAAGCCCATCTCGGGCCCGGCCGCGGTGCGGGAGACCTTCACCGTCACCGGCCCGGCCCGCCGGGCCACCGGCGTGGCGGTGCGGGTGCGCCACCTGTCCGGGGCGGCGCCCCTGGTCATCCGCCTGGAGCAGGGGGACGGCAAGCTGCTGGCCCAGGGCAGCGGCGAGGGCCCGCTGCTGCCCTGCACCCCCACCGCGTCCCTGGGCGGCTGCGACTGGACCGGCTTGACCTTCCCCGAGCCCCAGGCCCTGGTGCCGGGGCGGACCTACCACCTGGTGCTGAGCGCCCCGGCCGCGGCCCAGTACGAGGCCTTCCCCATGCGCAAGGGCACCGACAAGGGGTTCAGCGACGCCACCCTGTTCGCCGACGGCCACGCGGAGTTCAGCGACGGCGGCGGCTGGGCGGGCTGGGAGCAGTGGGGCAAGGCCAACCGCACCGACGCCGACCTGCAGTTCTTCTTCCGGCTGCTCCCGTAGTATTTATTTGACTTGACTAATCAAGTATAGATTGGTTATTATTGGATTAGGCATTAATGACAATGCCAAGAGGGCCCGGAGTGTGGGGCCTCGGAAAGGGAAACATGAACACGACCATGGAAGTGCAAGCCTCCCAGAGCGCCCGCGCCCGGTTCGAGCAGCTGATCCGGTTCGCCAACGAGATCAAGCAGGATGGCTTCCAGCTCACCAGCGAAAGCGAGTACGCCGAGGTGCTGCAGCACATCGAGGACCACAAGTACCTGACCAACGAAGGGATCCCCTTCGAGATCAGCATGGATCAGGCCCTGTTCTCCTGGTACGAGAATGTCTACCACCCCATGACCCGCGCCATCGACGAGGCCGGGCTGGTCTACGCCTTCCCCGATGCCACCCGGGCCGAACTGTTCCTCTGGGTGACCCGCCACTGGCACTTCCTCAAGCAGGAGAACGGGCCGAACGTCAGCGCCGAGGCGGCCGCCTTCAGCTACGGCAGCAAGTTCGGCACCGGCCTCATCCTGCGGCTGCTGAACCGGGTGCGGCTGCTGGCCGCCTGACCGGGAGCCGTTGCGGAACCTCGTGCCTGACCGAGGAATGGGTCAGCCTGGCCCTGGACCCGGATCCCGCGGTGCAGCCCCGCATCCGGGTCCGTGCGAAAAATGGGTACAAGTTGCTACGTCCTGCCGCAGAATCGTCAAGTCAGAGGGGAGCGATGGCAGCGCCGGGCAGGCACCCAGGAACCATGGACCCACGTGACGGCCCGGCCGATGCCCGGGGGTTCTACTGCGCCCTGTTCCAGCGCCTGGGCCTGGGCTGCATCCACGGCCAGGTGGTCTACCAGGGCGAGGACGCCGCGGACTGGATCTTCCTGGACGCGAACCAGGCCTTCGAGGCGTCGGCCGGCCTGGAACAGGTTCCGGGACGGGCGGTCTCGGAAGTCATCCCCGGCTTCCTGGAGACGTCCCCCGGCCTGCTCGCCACCCTGGGCCGGGTCGCCAGGAGCGGCCCGCCCGAGAGCTTCGAGACCTTCGTCCAGGGCCTGGGCCTGTGGTTCTTCATGCAGGTCTTCAGCCCGGCGCCCGGGCAGTTCGTGGCCACCTGCGAAAGCATCGCCGGGCCCGAGGGGGAGGAGGCGGGCAGCGGAGGCGGGGAACCGCTCCACCGGACCCAGGGACCGCACGCCCGGACGGCCGACGCTGCCCGCCGCCTGGACGGTCTGCTGGCCAGCGCCATGGGCATCGCCGCCATGCGCGAACCGCTCGCGGCCGGACCCGCGGAGCTCGAGGCCTGCCGGCACATCGGCCGGGTCTGCCGCGAGGCCAGGGCGGTGGCGCAGACCCTCATCCCGTCCGGGCCGCCCACGCCCTTCCCGCGGGTTCCGGCCGAGCCGCCAGCGGGCCTCAAGGCGGCCGCAGCTCCGGGCGGAACCCCGGCGCCGCTCCCCGTGCCGAAGCAGGTGCTTCTGGTGGATGATGATCCGGACGTGACCTTCCTCATGTCCCGGATGTTGAAGCGCAGCGGGGTGCTCCAGGTGGCCATCGCCTCGGGCGGCGAGGCGGCCCTGGCCAGCCTGGGCGCCGGCGACCTGCCCGACCTGGTCATCCTGGACCTGAACATGCCCGGAATGTCCGGGGTCCAGACCCTGGGGCGGATCCGGGAACGGCATCCGCGACTGCCGGTGCTGGTCTCTTCGGGGCAGGCCGATATCCAGGACTGGCCGGGCCTGGACCAGCCCAACGTGGCGGTCATCGGCAAGCCATTCACCCTGGGGGAAATCCAGGAGCACCTGGCCCGGTTCGCGGCTGCCGGCAGCCCCGCTCCATCATTCCCGCCGAAGGGTCCTGCGTCGAGGTAGGATGATCTCTATTCATTGGAGGTCGGATGGGTTGCGCATGGCGAACCTGGGGCGGGGTGTACGCCGCTGCCGCCATGGCGCTGGCGGCATCCTCCCTGTCCGCCCATGGGCCCCAGCCCGCGCCCCCGCAGGATCCGCCCAGGGAACTCAGCTTCGAGGAGTATGCCACCCGCGCGGCCTTCCTCCTGTCCCTGGCCAAGTTCACCGAGTGGCCGGAGGGATTGCTGCCCCCGGGGGAACCGCTGGCCATCGGGGTGGTGGGGGAAAGCCCCCTGGGCCGGGCCCTGGACGACCTGGCCAAGGCGCCCTGGCTGGGGCGGAAGGTGGTCGTCCGGCGGTTCCGCCGGGCGGCGGACGTCCAGGCCTGCCACATCCTCTACTTTCCCAGCGCCGAGGAGGAGTCCCTGCCCCCCATGCAGGCCAGGCTGGCCGCCCAGGGGGTGCTGACCGTCGGTGAAACCAGCTTCTTCCTGGGTTATGGCGGGGCGCTGCAGCTGTTCAAGCAGGACGGGAGGCTGCGCTTCATCCTGAACCGGTGGGTCCTGGACCAGTCCCACCTCCGGGTGGCGGCCCAGGTCCAGCGCCTGGCCAAGCAGGTCATCGACCGGCCCGCCCCATGAACCCCATCCTGCGGACCTCCCTGCGCCGGAAGCTGATCCTGGTGATCATGCTCGCCGCCGGCATGACCCTGCTGCTGTGCGTGGCGGGCTTCCTGATGCTGGAAGCCAGGAATTTCCGCGCCTCGACCCTGCGCGAGCTGCAGATCCTGGCGGACGTGGTGGGGGAAGGCAGCACCGCCGCCATCGAATTCAGGGATCCCGCCGAGGCGGGGCGCCTGCTGTCCGCCCTGCGGGCCCAGAAGCACATCACCGACGCCGCGATCCTGGACCGCCAGGGACAGGTGCTGGCCAGCTACCGCCGTCCGGGGGCGGAGCCCGGTCCGCTGCCGGGCGCCCTGCCGCCCAGCGCCTTCGGGTTCCGGGACCGGCATCTGTGGCTCACCAGCCCGATCCGGCATGCCGGGGAGACCTTCGGGACCATCTACCTCCGGGAGGACCTGGACGAGCTCGGCGCCTACGTGCGGCGGATGCTCGCCGTGGCCCTGGCGGCGAGCCTGCTCATCGGCGCCGCCGCCGCCCTGCTGGCCATGCGCATGGGGCGGCTGGTGGTGGAGCCGATCCTGCACCTCACCGAGGCGGCCCGGAGCTTCGCCCAGCACCAGGGCCCCGGGGAGCGGGTGGTGCGCGAGACCCAGGACGAGGTGGGCCTCCTGGTGGACGCCTTCAACGAGATGCTGGACCAGCTCGGCGAGCGGCAGGCCCGGCTGGAGGAGGCCCAGCACCTGGCCCACCTGGGCAACTGGGCCTACGACCCCGATGCGGTGCGCTCGAAATGGTCGGATGAGACCTTCCGCATCTTCGGCCTGGAACCTGAAGCGGAAGTCCCGTCCTACGAGCGTTTCTGTGAACTCATCCATGCGGAGGACCTGGCCCTCCTGGAGGCGGCGCAGACCCGGAGCTTCCGGGACGGGGGCGGCTTCGCGCTGGAGCTGCGGGTGCTGCGGCCCGGGGGCGCCCAGGCCTGGGTCCAGGTCTCCGGAGCCCGGTTCACCGATGCCGCGGGCCGGGCCGTGCTCCGGGGCACCATGCTGGACATCACCGAGCGCAAGCACTCCGAGGCGGCCCTGCTGCAGGGCCAGAAGCTGGAGAGCCTGGGGGTCCTGGCCGGGGGCATCGCCCACGATTTCAACAATCTCCTCATGGCCATCCAGGGCTACATGGACCTCTGCCGGTTCGAGCTTCCGGAAGGGTCCCGGCCGGTGGAATCCCTGCTCAAGGCCGGCCGGGTCCTGGTCCGGGCCTCGGACCTCACCCGGCAGATGCTGGCCTATTCCGGGCAGGTGCAGTTCCGTTCCAGGCCCGTGGACCTGCGCCACCTGGTGCGGGAAATGGTCCACCTCCTGTCGGTGTCCATCTCCAAGAAGGCGGACCTGCGCCTGGAGATCGCCGAAGGCCTGCCTCAGGTGGTGGGCGATCCGGCCCAGCTCCAGCAGGTGGTCATGAACCTGGTCATCAACGCCAGCGAGGCCATCCAGGGACCCGAGGGCAGCATCCGGGTCGGCGCCCAGGCGGAGCGGCTGGACCTGGCGGAGCTGGAGGCCGCCTGTCCCGGCCAGGCCATGGAACCGGGCCTGTTCGTGGTGCTGACGGTGGAGGACAACGGGCAGGGCATGGAGCCCCACACCCTGGCCCGGATCTTCGACCCCTTCTTCACCACCAAGTTCCATGGCCGCGGCCTGGGGCTCGCCGCGCTGCTGGGCATCGTCAAGGCCCACCGGGGCGGGGTCCAGGTCGCCAGCGGGCTGGGCCGGGGCACGACCTTCAGGATCCTCCTGCCCGCCACCTCCGAACCCATCCTCCAGCCCGACCCGGATCCCGGCGGGGCGACCTACCGGGGCTCGGGCCTGGTGGTGGTGGTGGAGGACGAACCGGACATCCGGGTGACCACGGCCGATTTCCTTCAGCGGATCGGCTTCGAGGTGATCCAGGCGGCCGACGGCCGGGCCGGGGTGGAACGGGTGCGGGAGCAGGTGGAGCGGGTGCGCCTGGTCCTGCTGGACTACACCATGCCGCACATGGACGGCGCCGAGTGCTTCCGGCGCATCCGGGAGCTGGCCCCCGCCGTCCCCGTGCTCATGACCAGCGGGTTCAGCGAAGGGGACAGCACCCAGGCCCTGGACGGCCTCGCCGGATTCATCCAGAAGCCATACAATCTGTCCCGGTTGCGGGCCAAACTGCAGGAGGTGCTCGGGTGACCGTTCCAGGATCCCTTCCCCGGCCGATGTCTCCCGCGTTCCGCGGCCCCTGGTGGCGCAGGGCCGGCCTGGGCCTGGCCCTGGCCTCCCTGGCCCTGGCCGCCGGGGAGGAGCCCGGCCAGGATCTCCAGCAGATGAGCCTCGAGGAGATCCTGAAGGTGAAGCTGACCGTGGCCACCCGCACCGAGACCACCGTGGACGAGGCCCCGTCGGTGGTCTCCGTGATCACCGCGGAGGACATCCGGCGCATGGGCGCGCGGGACCTGCGGGACGTGATCCGCACCGTGCCCGGGTTCGAGCTGGGGGTGCGCAACCTGGGCTACACCGAATTCGGCCTCCGGGGGATCATGACCGACAACACCGAGAAGATCCGGATCCTGCTGGACGGGCTGCCGGTGAACGAGGACCTGGAGGGCAGCGGCACGGTCATCTTCGGCGACTTCGCCCTGGACAACGTGGAGCGGATCGAGATCATCCGCGGCCCCGGCTCGGCCCTGTACGGCACCAACGCCTTCCTGGGCGTCATCAGCATCATCACCAAGGCGCCGCCCGCATCGGGCAACGAGCTGACCGTGACCGCCAAGGGCGGGAGCTTCGATACCCGGGAAGGCAGCGTCCTGGTGGGCCGGTCCGGCGAGTCGGTGCGCTTTTCGGCCTTCCTGCATTACCTCGATACCGACGGCCCCCGCTCGCCCATCGCCCAGGACGCGCTCCAGACCCAGGCCGAAGCCCCCTACTATTCCGGACTGAACTCGGGCATCTCGCTGGCGGGGACGTCCGCGGGGCACACCGACGAGTTCGACAAGAAGTTCACGGCCCAGTTCAAGCTGGACATCGGCACCTTCTTCTTCCGCGGCATCCTGGTGGATGCCCGCCGGGGGCCGTACCTCGGCGCCGACTGGGCGGTCAACACCGACTCCGAAGCCCATCCCAGCCAGATCATCGGCGAGGCCGGATGGACCCTCCACCCCACCGGCAGCCTGGTGCTGGAGCCCAAGGTCTACGCCTTGCGCTACGACGTGGACAATCTCTGGAACTCCGCCCCCGACGGCTACCGGATCCCCAACGGGGGCGGGACCATCGACTACACGCAAGGGCTGTACGACCGCAACGCGGCGACCCAGGACGTGCGCGGCGGCGAAGTCAAGGCCACCTGGAACCCCGCCGCGAGCCACCAGGTGCTGCTGGGCGCCACGGCGGAACGGCAGCGGCTGTTCAGCCTGACGGACACGGCCAACGTCCCCGGCTTCGGGCCGGAGGACATGCTCCCGGCCACCTCGAGCATGCGGGTGGCCCCGAAACGGGACCTCACTTCCGCCTACCTGCAGGACCAGTGGACGCTGGCCCATGCCCTGGGGCTCACCGCCGGACTGCGCATGGACCGCTACAGCGACGCCGGCACCAAAGTCTCGCCCCGGCTGGCCCTGGTCTGGGGGGCCAGCCCGGAACTGACCCTCAAGGCCATGTACGGGCAGGCCTTCCGGGCGCCCACCTTCGTGGAATCGTACCTCTACGCCCAGGGTGGGCTGATCGCCGGGAACGAGAACAACCGCAGCGAAACCATCAGCACCAGCGAGCTGGAGGCGAGCTACCGGTTCGGCACCCGGGCCGTGTGGCGGGTGGTGCTGTTCCAGAACCGGATCAAGGACCTCATCCAGCTGCTGTCCGTGCCGGGCGGGGGCCTGGAATACCTGAACACCCCCGGCACCACGGAGGTGTCCGGGATCGAGACGGAAGTGAGCCTGGTGTTCACCCCGGCGCTCCATGGCTACGTGAACTGCTCCGGCCAGAGCGGCCGGAACCAGGCCACGGGCGCAGCCCTGACCGGAATGGCCGGCGGGCGGGGCAATGCCGGGCTGGACTGGATGGCCACGGACCGGCTGGACCTCAACGGTTCCCTGAACGTGGTCGGCCCCCGCCAGCGGGCCGCGGGCGACCCGCGCCCAGCCCTGGGCGGCTACAGCGTCGTGGACCTGGCCGTGACCGACACGGTCGCCCCCGGACTGGACCTGAGCTTCACCGCCCACAACCTGCTGAACGCGGACCAGCGCTACCCTGACCCCTACGGCTATGTGCCGGGGGATTTCCCGGGGGAGGGGAGGAATCTCCAGGCCGGGATCCGCTACAAGTTCTGAGTGCCCGCGGCGGGCGCGCTCCAGGCGTTGGCGTCGCGCCCATTGATCTCCTGGCAGGCCCGGATCAGGTACTCGTTGTCCGCGCGGTCCCGCACGGTGAAGCGCAGGTAGCCCTTGCCTTCGATCCCGGAGATGTCCACCGCCGAGGCGATGATGCCCTTGCGTTCGAACTCGCGCTGCAGCTCCGGCCCCGTCAGGCCGCGGTGCTTGAGCATGAAGATGCAGGTCCGGGTGGGGATCGCCCGGAAGGCCTGCAGCGGGTCCAGGGCGGCGAACACCTGCCGGGTGTTGCGGCGGGTCGCCGCTCCGGAGCGCAGGAGGAAGCCCTCGTCCTCCAGGGCGAGCCGGGCCAGGTCCGCGGCCACCCGGGTGACCGCGAAATTGGGGTTGTGCACCTGGAGCCCGGCGTGGATGTCCTTGGCCGAGCACATGAGGTAGCCCAGGCGCAGGCCGGCCAGCCCGAACTGCTTGGAGAAGGTCCGGAGCACCATCAGGTTCGGGTGGCGATGCAGCAGCCTGGCGGCGGAGGCGACGCCGCCCGGGGGGTCGGTGTATTCCCCGTACGCCTCGTCGATGACGATGAAGGCATGGTGGGCGCTGGCGAACTCCGTCAGCTCCTCCAGGACGCCTTCGGGGATCAGCTGCCCGGTGGGGTTGTTCGGGTTGGCGATCCAGATGAGCTTGGGCCGGGCCTGGTCCACCCGCTCCTTGAACTGGCGCGTGGTCCGCTCGGTCCAGCGGAAGCCGTCCTCCTCGTTCAAGGGCAGGAGAAACGGGATCGCGCCCATCCGTCCGGAGAAGGCCTCGAACAGGAAGAAGCTGGGGATGGGCATCAGGTAGGCGTCCCGGTGGTCCAGGAACACCCGGGCGATGAGGTCCAGGATCGAGTCCGCCCCGGCGCCCAGCAGGATCCACTGCGGGGGGATGCCGAACCGCTCGGCCAGCTTGCGCTTCAGGCCGGTCTGGTTCACGTCGGGGTACAGGTTGAACCACTCGCTCACCTGGGCGTCGATCCGGCCCTCCGCCCGCAGCTGGCCCAGGTACTCCTGGATGCGGGGGGAGAAACCGTCGGCGTTCTCCCCCAGATCGAACCGGTAGACCCGGTCCAGGTGGTGCTCGGCGCGGATGCGCTCGATCATCCGCTCCGGGGAGCGCGACTTGTCCACGTAGCCCTTGACGTCGTCGAACATGGCCCGGCGCGTGGTGGTGTTGAAGGACGGGATCGAGCTGGACGGCCCTGGCGAGTCCGCGGACGGCAGCCGGAACTGGAGGCGGCGTTCCGTCATGGCCGGACCACCACGAGCCGCTGCAGCCGGTCCGCCCCCGGCGCGCCTTCCGGGCCGGCCCGCTCCCGCGCCGCCTGCTCCCCCAGCACCATCCTGGCGATGCCGGGCAGTTCCAGGGCCAGGGCGTCCCGCAGGGTCAGGCCGCGCATCCGCTCCAGGTCGGCCGGGCCCAGGCCGCCGTGGGCCATGAGCTCGATCCCCCCCGCGCTGGCCACCAGGCCGTCCGCATAGCAGGCGGCCACCGGGGCGAAAGCCGCCGTGAGCATGGGCGGCAGCGGCCGGCGCAGGCACTCGGCCCATTGGGCATGGCCCGTGGCGGCCAAGGCCTCGGCCAGTCCCTGCTGCATGGCGGCGAGGTAGCCCACCTGGTTGAATCCGCCCACCTGGACCAGCCCCCGGGCCAGGCCGAGGGTCAGGCTCAGGAACGAGGTGGGCACCAGGGTGCCCGCCAGCAGGCCCTCCACCAGGACGGCAGGCTCCAGGGGGATCCGCAGGCCTTCCACGGTGACCAGCGCGTCCCCTTCCACCACCAGGCGGGTAGTCCTCCGGTTGGCGTCGACCTTCCAGAGGAAGGCGGAGCCGCTCTGCTGCCCGGCCCCGGTCCAGCAGCAGGGAACCCCGTCCAGTGCCAGGAGCACCGCCTCCCGCAGGGCGCGATCAAACAGCAGGCGGTTGGCCAGGGTGCCCGGCTCCAGGAGATCCTGGACCAGCAGGGGCGTCCGGACGGATTCACCATGGAAATAGCACAGCTGGGGGAGGTGTTCCCGGCTCTCCGGGGTGAACCAGGCCGGCCAGAAGCCCGTGGTGGCGGCCATGGCCTGGCCCCGGAAGTCCACCTGGTCCAGCACGCCCGGGGAGGGGAGCAGGTCGGACAGGATCCATGACAGCGCCCGCGCCTCCCGCGCTCCGATCCGGGCGCTGTCGGCGAGGGCCAGCATCCGCTCCCGGGCCCTGAGCAGATCCTCGGCCCGGAAGGGGTCCAGCAGCATCGTCAGCTGGTGCCGCAGCCGTTTGGGCAGGTCCAGCACCGGGATGCGCAGGGCCTTGCCTTCGCTGCGGCGGGACAGCAGCAGCCCTGCCGGGAAGCTGGCGTTGTCCGCGGGGATGAGGCCGGAAGCGTCCACCGGGAGCGCGCCGCCGGGGGGCTCGCCCAGGGCGGCCACCAGCATGGACTGGACCGTGAGGGGCATGCTCTCCATGCTCAGATGGTTGGCCGTGAACACCACGGGGCTGCGTTCCAGCCGGGCCCTGACCTTCGCCCCGAGCAGGCCGCCCTGGGCCGCCGACACCTGCCGCTCCACCTGGGCGATGTAGTCCGAACGGCTCTGGATGGCCGGCAAGGTCACCGCCGAGAACCCCTGGACATAGGCGCCGAGGGTGCGCTCGCCTTCGGCCAGCAGCTGCGCGTAGACCGGGCGCGCCCGGACGATGGCCGCCAGCAGCGGATCCAGGTGGGGCTGGGCGGGGGCGGAGGCGCTCATGGGCGGGCGGCGCCGGGTTCCGCCAGGGCGGGAGGGGCGGGGAACCGGCTCCGGCCCGCGGCCGAGCGCCACACCTCCGCCGCGGGCAGGTGCAGCACCGTCAGGTCCTCGCCGGGTTCCACGGAATGCTCGAAGCCGTTGCCGTAGGTCACCTTGCCCAGGCCGGTGGCCGAATCCACCACGCAGATGAGATCGGGGCACCGGTGCACCAGGCTCCCGTCCCGCCAGGCCCACATGAACTCGTTCTGGATGCCGATGCGGTAGCGGCTGCCGGCGAACTCCCCGGTCCCGGCCAGGTCCAGCCAGCCGCGGAAGAACCCGTCCCCGCCGCCCACCTGGAAGCCGCTCACGGTGCCCCGGAAGCCCACCGCGCCGCCGCCCAGCCGGGCCAGGGTCGCCCCGGGCCAGCGCCCCGGACCGATCTCCCGGCCCAGGGCCATGCACCGGGAGAGGGTCCCGGGGATCAAGGCCTCCCGCAGCCGCCTGCCGTCCAGCGGGAACCCCAGGAAGCAGACCAGCCCCCCGCTGGCCATGGCCGCGGCCCGGCTGAGCTGCTCGGCCCGGTTCCCCGGCCCGGCCTCGGCCACCACCACCACGTCCCCCTGGAAGCTGGCCAGCACGAACGGGGCCGCGGAGATCCCGCAGAGATCCAGGGTGGTCTGGGTCAGTTCGGGCACCGCCCGCCCCGCGCAGTCCCCGTCCGGGACCGGAAGGTCGAGCAGGGCCCCCAGGGCCACGGCTTCCAGGGTGTTCTGGGGCCCCAGCTCGCTGGCGTAGACGAAGTCCAGGGGCCGCCCCAGGATGCGCTCGAAGGCCCGCGCGGCCTTCAGGGACAGGGGGCCGGCCACCGAGGCCTCCATGCGCATCACGTCCGCGTTGGACAGGCCGCCCCCGAGCATGCCCACGGTCACCCCGAGGGCCTCCGGCGCCAGGGCGTCCACGTCCACCAGCCGCGGCCCGGCCCCGGCCAGGGCGGCGATGCGGGACCGGCCCACCGAGAAGGACCCGCCGCCCCCCGTGCCCAGCACCGAGGCTCCCTGCATGAGCCAACCCAGCTCCTCCGCGCACAAGCCGGGAACATCCGCAGAGCGATCGGTCATGGGTTCCCTCCAGGAAGGCCGAAACCCAGTCTATTTGGAGAAAATCAAAATGTAATGACCAAATCATTTCATGTCGATCCCGCCCGGTAACGATGCGGTGAACAGGACCCTGGATGGAGATTGCAACAGCGGGTCCGATTCCAGGACCAGCGTGCCGTGGTGGCCGCCGCGAGCCAGTGGATCACGGCCAAGGCCGGATTTGTCGACTGTCTGAACGTGGAGCTGGCGGGGGCCCATGGACGGGGACCGCTGGCGACCTTCGACAAGGACGCCGCGAAGCTCATCGGCGCCGTCAAGGCGTGAATCCCTCGGCGGGAGCCGTACCATCATGTAGACGACTCCTATCGCCGCAGCGCCAGCGAGACCACGGTCTTGTCGTTGCCGCCCATGGACACCATGATCCCGTGCTCCCGGGCCACCGGCACCTGGTAGTCCCCGGCCCGCCCCGTGAGCTGGCGCCAGAGGTCCACGGCCATGCGCACCCCGGTGGCGCCGGTGGGGTGGCCGCAGCCCACCAGGCCGCCGCCGGTGTTCACCGGGAAGCGTCCGGCCCGGCCGGTGGCGCCGGCCAGCACCAGCTCGGCCCCGCCCCCCGGGGCGGCCAGGCCCAGGGCCTCCACGCTGAGCAGGCCGGAGATGGTGAAGCAGTCGTGCACCTCGAAGACGCCGGCGTCCTGGACCCCGATCCCGGCCATGGCCATGGCCTGGGCCGCGGCGGTGCGACAGGTGGTGAGCTCGGTGAGGTCCGGCGGCGGGCTGGTGAGGTTGGCCGCGCACTGGCCCAGGCCGGCCACCGCCACCGCGTCCTGGCGGGCCAGGCCCAGGCGGCGCAGGCCCTCCTCCGAGGCCACCACCAGGCCGGCGGCGCCGTCGGTGACCTTGGAGCAGTCGAACAGGTTCAGGTGCTCGGTGAAGCTCCGGGGGCTGGGCGGGGTGAGGCCCTGGGCCAGCAGGTCGGGCACGGTGTTGTGGTACTCCTGGGCGGCGGGGTTCAGCCGGGCGTGCTCCACCGCATTCTGGTACCAGCGGGCCATGGCGTTCCGGGCCAGCTCCGGCCCGACCTTGGCGGCGTAGGCGCCGGCCCGCTCGGAGAACCGGCCGGGGAAGAAGAAGGCCGGACCGTCCTTGCGCTCCCCGGCGTAGTAGCCGGCCCCGGCCAGGTAGTCCGCGCAGTACAGGGACTTGACCGTGTTCTGCACCTCCACCCCCAGCACCAGCACGGCGTCGGCCAGGCCGCTCAGCACGCTCTTGATGCCGGTGGCCAGGGCCAGGCCGCCGGAGGCGCAGGCGCCCTCCACCCGCAGCGCCGGCTTGTACTCCAGGCTGGGGTGGATGATGGTCATGAGCGAGCCCAGGTGGCCCTGGCGGTTGAACCGGGCGGCCATGAAGTTGCCGATCACCCCCTCGTCCAGGAGCGCGGGGTCGCCGATCTGGGCCAGGACCGCCCGGCCGGCTTCCAGGATGTAGTGGTCCAGCCCCGGCCGGGGCGTGCGCGGGCTGAATTCCCGGCGCCCGGGGCCGAGGTTGACGGTGTAGGCGCCGGCGGCGAGGTAGACGGGCCTGGGCATGGATTTCATGGACATTCTCCTATGTCAGCCAGTCGGAGATGGGGCCGTAGAGGTGGAAGAAGCCCAGCTTCAGCACTTCGTTCACATCCTCGGCACTGCGGGCGACCCCCTGGCGCACCAGGCCGAGCCCGATGTCCCGGCTGGCCCGGAAATGGTCCCGGGCCATGGACCCGCCCGGGGTGTCCAGGTCCTGGAGGATCAGGAAATAGGCCGCCAGCTTGGCGGAACGGCCGGGATCCTGGTGCAGGGCCTTCCAGGTGAGCCCCGGGTCGGGGTGGGGGCCCAGCCGGGCCTCGGCCTCCCGGGCCCAGGGGGCGTCCAGGTCCGCGTAGGCGCCGGTGTCCGGGTCGTAGATGCCCGCCGGACGGCCCTTCACGTAGGTGAGGAAGCCCGGTTTCTGGGCGCCGCCCGGAGCCTGGCCGCCCTTCACCCCGAGGCCCATGAACCGGTCGATCAGGCCGCTGCGCAGGGCCGGATCCAGGTGCCCGGCCATGACCCGCAGGATCAGCTGGAACACGTCGAGGCCCACGTAGTCCATGAGCTGGAAGATCCCCATGGGCCGCAGCAGCCAGTCCCGGGACACCCGCTCCACCATGTGCAGGGCCGGGACGAAGCCGTGCACCGGGGCCAGGCGCTCCACCGTGGCGATGGCGTAGAGCCCGTCCCGGATGAAGTGGCCGTTGCCGATGAAGCCGGCCACGTCGGCCGAAGGCACGGTGCGCTTGCGCAGCGCCCGGGCCAGCTCCTCCGCCAGGCGGGCCAGTTCCGGGGCGCAGCCCCGGGGCTCGATGAGCTCCACCAGCTTCTGCACCGCCGGCGGGTTGTAGAAGTGGAAGCCGATCAGCCGGCCCGGGATGCCGCAGGCCTCGGCCAGGGCCTGGAGCGGGATGGACGAGGTGTTGGACAGGAACCAGGCCTCCGGCGGGCACAGGTCGGCCAGCTCCGTGTAGAGGGCGGTCTTGAGGTCCTCCCGCTCGAAGGCCGCCTCGAACACCAGCAGGGCGTCCTGGGCCAGGGCCAGGGTCCGGCCGGTGCGCAGGCGCGCGATCACCTCGAACACGAAGGCCTGGACCATCTCCTGGTTCTCCACCAGGTCGGCCCGGTGGCGGAACAGCCCGCGCAGCCGGTTGATCTGCTTCTCGGCGTCCTTGGCGGCCTGGTCGCGGAGGTAGCGCACCAGGTCCTGGAGCGCCCGGTCGTCCAGGTCGATGAGGTTGAGCACGAAGGTCGCCCCGGGGTCCTCCAGGGCCCGCCAGATCTGCTCCAGGGCCAGCAGCAGCGAGATGCCGCTGCCCATCTTGCCGGCGGCACCCACCACCGCCACGTTCCGCATCCGGGTGTCCAGGTCCATGTTTGCATGCTCCAAAGGTCGGGCGGGGGGTCACCCCTGGTCGAACTGGGGTTCCCAGGGCTCCACCACGCAGAGGGGATCCCCGGCGGTCACCGCGGTGCCGGTGCGGGCGGTGAGGGAACTGACGATGCCTTCGATGGGCGACTTGATCTCGTTCTCCATCTTCATGGCCTCAAGGATGAGCAGAACCTGCCCCGGCGCAACCCGGTCCCCGGGCTGGACCAGCACCTGGAGCACGTTGCCGGCCATGGGCGAGCGGAGGTCCTGGCGCCCGGCCACGCCCCGGGCCAGCTTCATGGCCAGTTTCTGCTTCTTCTCCTCCACCATCTCCACGTCGAAATGGTCGCCGCGGATGACCACCTCGAACCGGTCCTCGTGCGCCGGGGCGTCCACGTCCACCTCGAAGGAGCGGCCGTCGATGATGAGCGAGAACAGGTTGGGCTGGGGCTCCAGGCAGTCCACCCGGTACTCCCGCTCGCCCAGGGTGACCCGGAACAGGTTGGGGGCGGTCTCCTGGACCTTGACCCGGGTGGTCTTGCCCTGGTGCGTCGCGATGTAGGCCATGTCAAACCCCCGAGCTGCGCTGGATCCTGCCGCTGGACTTCCACTGGGAGCGGTCCTCGCCCCCCTCCGCCGACGCCGGACCGCCGCCCAGCATGTGCAGGGTCCGCTCCCGGTCCCGGCGGAAGGCCTTGATGGCGGCCGCCACCAGGGCGATGTCCTCGTCGGGCTTGATCCGGGCGGCATCCTGGGGCTGGAACTGGGTGTCGATGAAGTTGGTGTCGATGTCGCCCTGGATGAATTTCTCGTTCAGCATCACCCGGGCGTGGAAGGGGATGGTGGTCTTGATGCCCTTCACCGAGTATTCGGAAAGGGCCCGGGTCATGCGGGTGATGCAGCGCTCCCGGGTGCTGCCCCACACCACCAGCTTGGACAGCATGGGATCGTAGTGGATGGGCACGTCCATGCCCTCGTACATGCCCGACTCGTCCCGCACCCAGGGGCCGCCGGGCACCCGCAGGCCGATGATCCGGCCGGGGGTGGGCAGGAACCGGTTGTCCGGGTCCTCGGCGTAGATGCGGCATTCCAGGGCATGGCCGTGCAGCGGCACGTCCTCCTGGCGGAAGGCCAGGGGGTAGCCCGCGGCGCTGCGGATCATCTCCTTGCAGAGATCAATGCCGGTGATCATCTCGGTGATGGGGTGCTCCACCTGCAGCCGGGTGTTCATCTCCAGGAAGAAGAACTCCCGGGTCCGGCCGGAGACGATGAACTCCACCGTGCCGGCGGAGTCGTAGTCCACGGCCTTGGCGGCCAGGACCGCCGCCTCGCCCAGCCTGCGGCGCAGCTCCGGGTCCACCAGGGTGGAGGGCGCCTCCTCGATCACCTTCTGGTGGCGCCGCTGGATGGAGCACTCCCGCTCGGGGAAGTAGATGAGCCCGCCGTGCTTGTCCCCCAGCAGCTGGATCTCGATGTGGCGCGGGTGCTCGATGTAGCGCTCCAGGTACACCGCGTCGTCGCCGAAGGCGTGCAGGCTCTCGGACCTGGCGGCGCGGTAGGCGGCGGGCAGGTCCTCCATACGGGCGATCATGCGCAGGCCCTTGCCGCCGCCGCCCGAGGCGGCCTTGAGCATGACCGGGAAGCCGATCTCGGCGGCCCAGTGGGCGGCGTGGGCCTCGGACACCAGGTTCTCGCGCATGCCCGGCACCAGCGGCACGCCCATGGCGTGCACCGCCACCCGTGAGGTGGTCTTGTTGCCCATGACCCGGATGGCCCGGGGGTTGGGGCCGATGAAGACGATCCCGGCCAGGGCGCAGGCCTCGGCGAATTCGGCGTTCTCGGACAGGAAGCCGTAGCCGGGGTGGATGGCGTCGGCCCCGCAGGCCCGGGCCGCCTCCAGCACCCTGGCCCCGTCCAGGTAGGAGTCCCGGGAGGGCGGGGGGCCGATGCAGAAGGCCTCGTCGGCGGCCCGCACGTGCAGGGCGCCCCGGTCGGCCTCGGAGTAGACCGCCGCGGTGGCCACCCCCAGCTCCTTGCAGGCCCGGATCACCCGGATCGCGATCTCGCCCCGATTGGCGATGAGGATCTTCTTGAACATGATCACTCCCTAAAGAGGCAGGTTCCCGTGCTTGCGGGGCAGGTTGGCGGCGCGCTTGTTCTTGCACATCTCCAGGGCGCGGATCAGGGTCGGCCGGGTCTGGGCGGGGTCGATGACCTCGTCCACGTAGCCCAGTTCCGCGGCGTTGTAGGGGTTGGCGAACTTGTCCCGGTAGTCGTCCACCAGGGCCTTGCGGGTCTGCTCGGGGTGCAGGGACTTGGCCAGCTCGGCGCGGTGGATGATGTTCACCGCCCCTTCGGGGCCCATGACCGCGATCTCCGCCGAGGGGAAGGCGATGGCGTAGTCGCAGCGGATGTTCTTGGAATTCATCACGCAGTAGGCGCCGCCGTAGGCCTTGCGGGTGATCACGGTGAGCTTGGGCACGGTGGCTTCGGCGATGGCGTAGAGCAGCTTGGCCCCGTGCTTGATGATCCCGCCCAGCTCCTGGTCCACCCCGGGCAGGAAGCCCGGCACGTCCTCGAAGAACACCAGGGGGATGTTGAAGCAGTCGCAGAAGCGCACGAAGCGGGCGCCCTTCAGGGAGGAGTCCACGTCCAGGGCCCCGGCCAGGTGGCTGGGCTGGTTGGCCACGATGCCCACCGAGCGCCCGTTGAGCCGGGCGAAGCCGATGAGCAGGTTCCGGGCGAAGTGCTCCTGCACCTCGAACAGGTGGCCGTCGTCCACCACGGCCTTGACCAGGTCGCGCATGTCGTACGGCTGGTTGGGGTTGTCCGGCACCAGGGTGCGCAGCAGGATCTCGCCGCGGTTGGGATCGTCGGTGGCGGTCCGGCGCGGCGGGTCGTCCTGGTTGTTCAGGGGCACGAAGGAGAGCAGCTCCCGGATCATCAGCAGGCATTCCTCGTCGTCGGCGCAGGCGAAGTGGGCGCAGCCGGACTTGGCGTTGTGGGTCATGGCGCCGCCCAGGTCCTCCTTGGTGACGTCCTCGCGGCTGACGGTCTTGATCACCTCGGGGCCGGTGATGAACATGTACGAGGTGTCCTTCACCATGAACACGAAGTCGGTGATGGCCGGCGAGTACACCGCGCCGCCGGCGCAGGGGCCCATGATCGCCGACAGCTGCGGCACCACCCCGGAGCAGAGCATGTTGCGCAGGAAGATGTCCGAGTAGCCGGCCAGGGACTGCACCCCCTCCTGGATGCGGGCGCCGCCGGAGTCGTTCAGGCCGATGATGGGCGCGCCGTTGCGGCTGGCCATGTCCATGATCTTGACGATCTTCTCGGCGTAGGCCTTGGACAGGGAGCCGCCGAACACGGTGAAGTCCTGGGCGAACACGTAGACCAGGCGCCCGTCGATGGCGCCGTAGCCGGTGACCACGCCGTCCCCGGGGATCTTCACCTTGCCCATGCCGAAGTTCTCGCACCGGTGCAGCACGAACTTGTCGATCTCGGTGAACGAGTCCTCGTCCAGGAGGATCTGGATCCGCTCCCGGGCGGTGAGCCTCCCGGACTGGTGGTGCTTCTCGATCTTGTCCCTGCCGCCGCCGAGCTCGGCCTTCTCGTTGCGGAGCTTCAACTGAGTGAGCTTCTCGTCCTGGTTCACGGATACCCCTGGTGGAAGTTAGGTCGTGGCTTGGCTAAGTGGGCTTGCGGATACCGGTGGGCAAAAGAAGTAAACGCGGAGGAGGCGGAGGCGCGGAGGACGCGGAGAGGAATCGGGTCATCGGCAGCCGACCCCATCGCCGCATGGATCCCCTGGCCCCGCCGCAGGCGGGGTGATTTTCTTTCGCTGGTTCATCCGACAGCGCATCTCCCGGGTCACAGCAGTTTCGCGATGGTCTGGAGCTGCATGAAGGTCGTGCCCTCGTAGATCTTGCCGATCTTCGAGTCGCGGAAGTACTTCTCCGCCGGGTAGTCCTTGGTGAAGCCGTAGCCGCCGAACAGCTCCAGGGCCTCGCTGGAGACCCACTCGGCCACCTGGCTGGCGAAGTACTTGGCCATGGCGGCCTCCTTGATGAAGGGCTTGCCCGCATCCTTGAGCCGGGCGGCGTTGTAGGTCATGAGCCGGGCCGCCTCCACCCTGGCGGCCATCTCGGCGCAGCGCATCTGCACCGCCTGGAAACTGTAGATGGGCTGGCCGAACTGCCGGCGCTCCCGGGTGTAGGCCAGGGCCTGGGCCAGGGCGCCCTCGGCCACGCCCACCATCTGGGCGGCGATGCCGATCCGCCCCTCGTTGAGGGTCTCGATGGCCACCTTGTAGCCCTTGCCCACCTCGCCCAGGACCTGCTCCGGGCCCACCAGGACGTCGGCCATGGACAGCTCGCAGGTGGAGCTGGCCCGGATCCCCAGCTTGTTCTCCTTCTTCGCCACCGCGAACCCGGGCATGCCCCGTTCCAGGATGAAGGCGGTGATGCCCTTGTAGCCCGAGCCCGGATCCACCGTGGCGAACACCACGAAGATCTCCGCCTCCTCGGCGTTGGTGATGAAGAGCTTGCTGCCGTTCAGCCGGTAGCAGCCGGCCTCGGGCACGGCGCGGGTGGCCAGGGCGAAGGCGTCCGAGCCGGAGCCGGCCTCGGACAGGGCGTAGGCGCCCACCGTGTCCGCGCACAGCCGGGGCAGGTAGCGCTGCTTCTGCTCCGGTGCGGCCCAGGTGAGCAGGCAGTTGTCCACCAGGGTGTTCTGCACGTCCACCAGCACCGCCACCGCGGGATCCACCTTGGCCAGCTCCTCGATCACCAGGATGGCGTTGAAGAAACTGGAACCGCACCCGCCGTATTCCTCGGGCACCTCGATGCCCATGAGGTCCAGGCCGAACAGCCGGGTGACCAACGCGGGGTCCATGCGCTGGGCCTCGTCCATGGCCGCCCGCACCGGCACGATCTGCTCCGCCGCGAACGCCGCCACCAGGTCGCGGAAGGCTTCCTCCTCTTCGCTGAGGACGGTGAGGGGTGCGGTCATGGGGGCCTCCGGGGGCATGGGGTCGGGTTGCAGGAAGCGTGCGCAAGTCTCACATGGAACGGCGGTATTTTCCGCCCAATTCGTAGAGGGCGCCGGTGATCTGGCCCAGGGTGGCCACCCGCACGGTGTCCATGAGGGTCTCGAACAGGTTGCCGCCCCGCTGCACCTGCTCCCGCAGCCGCTCCAGGGCCGGGCCGGCCTGGTCCCGGTGGCGTTCCCGGAAGGCCTGGACCTGGACCAGGCGCTCGTCCTTCTCTTCGGGGGCGGACCGCACCACCGGATCGGCCGCCCGGGGCGGCTCGTGCTCCTGGACGAAGGTGTTGACCCCCACCACCGGGAGCTCGCCGGAGTGCTTGCGGGTCTCGTAGAGCAGGGACTGCTCCTGGATCCGGGAGCGCTGGTACTGGGTCTCCATGGCCCGCAGCACGCCGCCCCGGGCGTTCAGGCCGAGGAACTCCTCCAGCACCGCCTCCTCCACGTCGTCGGTGAGCTTCTGGATGAAGTGGGAGCCCTGGAGGGTGTTCTCGTTCTTGTACAGGCCGAATTCCCGGGTGATGACCAGCTGGATGGCCATGGCCAGGCGCACCGAGGCCTCGGTGGGGGTGGTCAGGGCCTCGTCGTAGGCGTTGGTGTGGAGGGAGTTGCAGTTGTCCATGAGGGCGGTGAGGGCCTGCAGGGTGGTGCGGATGTCGTTGAACTGCATCTCCTTCAGGTGCAGCGAACGGCCCGAGGTCTGCACGTGGTACTTGAGCTTGCGGCTGCCCTCGGCCGCGCCGTAGACCTCGCGCAGGGCGATGGCCCAGATGCGCCGGGCCACCCGGCCCAGCACGGCGTACTCGGGGTCGAGCCCGGAGCTGAAGAAGAACGAGAGGCTGGGGGCGATGTCGTCCACGGCCATGCCCCGGCTCAGGTAGTACTCCAGCAGGGTGAACCCGTTGGCCAGGGTGAAGGCCAGCTGGCTCACCGGGTTGGCCCCGGCCTCGGCGATGTGGTAGCCCGAGACGCTCACGGAGTAGTAGTTGCGCATGCCGTTGGCGATGAGGAACGCCTGCACGTCGCCCATCAGCCGCAGGGCGAACTCGATGGAGAAGATGCAGGTGTTCTGGGCCTGGTCCTCCTTGAGGATGTCGGCCTGGACCGTGCCCCGCAGCCCGGCCAGGGTCGCCGCGCGGATCCCGGCGGCGGTTTCCGCCGGCAGGTCGCCGCCATGCTCCGCCCGGTACCGGTCCAGCTGCTGGTCCACCGCGGCGTTGAAGTACATGGCCAGGATCACCGGGGCCGGGCCGTTGATGGTCATGGACACCGAGGTGCCCGGGTCCGAGAGGTCGAAGCCGGCGAACAGCTGCTTCATGTCGTCCAGGGTGGCGATGCTGACGCCGCTTTCGCCGATCTTGCCATAGATGTCCGGGCGCCGGTCCGGGTCCTCGCCGTAGAGGGTGACCGAGTCGAAGGCGGTGGAGAGACGCCGGGAGCGCTCCCCCTGGCAGAGGAAGTGGAACCGGCGGTTGGTGCGCCCGGGCCCGCCTTCGCCGGCGAACTGGCGCTTGGGGTCCTCGTCCGAGCGGCGGAAGGCCCAGGCGCCCCCGGTGTAGGGGTACTGGCCGGGCACGTTCTCCTGGCGCAGGAAGCGGATGATGTCGCCATGGCGGTCGGTGGCGGGCAGCTGCACCCGGCTGATGCGGGTCCCGGCCAGGCTGTGGCTGGCCAGGGGCTCCTCCAGCTCCCGGTCCCGGACCCGGTAGCTGAAGGTGTCCCGGCCGTAGGCGGCCTTCAGCGCGGCCCACTGCTCCAGCAGGGCGCCGCCCGGCCCCAGCTCCGCTCGCGCCTGGGCCGCCCTGGCCAGCAGGGGCTGCCCTTCCGGGGCGTCGCCGAATTCCCGGCAGGCGGTTTCCAGGGCCTGGGCCCGGTCGGCCCGCGCGGCCAGGACCTCGGTCTGGCGCTTGTAGCCGCGCACGGCCGCGACGATCTCATGGAGGTAGCGGGCGCGGTCGAAGGGGATGATGGGGGTGGTGCGGTCGCAGGAGAAGGCGGCGGCGCCCGGGTCCGGCAGCCGGGAGGGCCAGGGCGCGCCGCAGGTCTCTTCCAGGATCGCCAGCAGGTCCAGGTACAGGCGGTCCACCCCGGGGTCGTTGAAGCGGCTGGCGGCGGTGCCGTACACCGGCAGCTGCCGGTCCGGGACGGCCGGGGGGATGCCCCGGCTCCGGCGCAGCTGGCGGCGCACCGCCATGAGCGCGTCCTCGGCCCGCTTGTCCTCGAACTTGTTGATCACCACCATGCGGGCGTAGTCCAGCATATTGATCTTCTCCAGCTGGGTGCCGGCGCCGAACTCGCTGGTCATGACGTACACCGGCAGGCCGGCCAGGTCGGTGACGTCGGTGTCGCCCTGGCCGATGCCGGTGGTCTCCACCAGGACCAGGCCGCAGGCGCGCCGCAGCAGCGCCACCCCCCGCCGCACCGCGGCCACGGTGTCCGGGCCGCCGGCGGCGGCCAGGCTGCGGAAGAAGACCCGGGGGTCGCCCCCGGTGTTCATGCGCAGGCGGTCGCCCAGGAGGGCGCCGCCGGACAGCTTGCGGGTGGGGTCGCAGGCCAGGACGCCCACCCGCAGGTCCGGGAAATCCAGCAGCAGGCGCCGCACCAGCTCGTCGCAGAGGGAGCTCTTGCCGGCGCCCCCGGGGCCGGTCAGGCCGATGACGGGCGTGGGGGCCGCTGCCGGTTCCGGACCGGTGCCGTCCAGGGCGGCGGTGAGCATCCGGGCGAGGCCCAGCCGGTCCTCCCAGGCGGGAAAGTCCGGCCGGGCCGGAACGGGCTCCCGGGCCGGCACCCGGTCCAGCAGGTCCTGGATCATCCCGTCCACGCCCAGGCGCATGCCGTCCCCGGGGGTGTAGATCTTTTCCACTCCCGCGGCCTCCAGCCGGTCCACCTCCGCGGGCAGGATCACCCCGCCGCCGCCGCCGAACACCTTGACCCGCCCCGCCCCGGCGGCCCGGAGGCGCTCGGCCAGGTAGGCGAAGAACTCCATGTGCCCGCCCTGGTAGGAGGAGACGCACACCGCGTCGGCGTCCTCCTCCACCGCGGCCTTGGCGATCTCCGCCACGCTCCGGTTGTGGCCCAGGTGGATGACCTGGGCGCCGTGGGCCACCAGGAGGCGCCGCACCAGGTTGATGGCGGCATCGTGCCCGTCGAACAGGGCGGCGGCGGTGATGATCCTGGGGGATGGATGGGGGCTTGCGCCCATGAACGCTCCGGCAAGGTGCCTGGGGTGGCCGGGAAGAATCCCCCCATTCTCCACCCGGACGGCGCTAATTTCCGGTGGAAATTATACCTGGGCTCGGGATTCCGGATCCTGGCCCAGGGCGGAGGCGATGAACCGGACCATGCCGTCCAGGGCCGCGTCCCGGGCCTGGAGGTGGGGGATGTGGGCGCAGCCGGGCAGGAGCAGGCCCTCCGCCGGGCCGGACACCCCCAGGAGGATGGCCTGGATCTGGTCCGGGGTGCCGTACTCGTCCAGCTCGCCCTGCATGGCCAGCACCGGGCAGCGGATCTCCGGCAGCCGGTCCAGCATGTTCCAGTCCCGGAACGCCGGGGACAGCCAGACATCGCTCCACCCGTGGAACATGGCGTCCACCTGGTCGCCGTGGTGGCGGCGCAGGCGCTGGCGCAGGTCGGAGGTCTCGTACTCCCGGAGCGTCCTCCAGATTCCCTGGAGGCTCTGCGGCTCCACGAAGACGTGGGCCGCTTCGGCGATCACCGCCCGGGGGCTCGAGGGGCCCTTGGGGAAGCGGGCGGCGTGGAGCAGGGCGATGGTGGCGCCGTCGCTGTGCCCCACCAGGATGGGCGCCTCGATGCCCACCGCGGCCAGCACCTGGGGCAGGCGCTCCCAGGCCTCCAGCTCCAGGTAGGAGGGGTCCGGCGGCCGGGTCCGGGCCTCGGACTTGCCGTGGCCGCACCGGTCGTACACCAGCGCCGGCAGGCCGGTGGCCCGGGCCAGGGCCTGGGGGAAGCTCCGCCACTGGGTGATGCTGCCCAGGCCCTCGTGGAGGAACACCAGGGACGGTCTGGGTCCGGTGAGCTGGGTGTCCGGCGGCAGGATCACCTTCGCCTGGAGCCGCATGCCGCCGGCCAGCAGGCCGAAGGTCAGCTCTTCGCAGGGGGGCGGGTGGGACGCTGGCCTTCCCTCGATGTTCATGGCGCCCTCTCAGCCGATTCCCAGCACGGCGTTGTTGCGGTCGCGCACGGTGCGCAGCAGATCGTGCTCCTTGGCCAGGTCGTGGCCGAAGGAGGGCACCATCGCGCTGAGCCCGGCCTGCCACGCGTTCCGGGCCGGTTCCGGGAAGCAGCGCAGGAGCAGGTAGATCATGGTGGCCACGGCGGTGGAGGCGCCGGGGGAGGCGCCCAGGAGGGCGGCCAGGGAACCGTCCGCCGCGGCCACCACTTCGGTGCCGAACTCCAGCTTGCCGCCCAGCTTGGGATCCCGCTTGATGATCTGGACCCGCTGGCCGGCGGTTTCCAGCTTCCAGTCCTCCAGGCGGGCGGTGGGCACGAACAGGCGCAGGGCGGCCAGGCGGTCCTCGGGGGACTGCAGCACCTGGCCGATGAGGTAGCGGGTCAGGTCGATGTTGTGCCAGCCGGCGGCCATCATCGGCCAGAGGTTGCCGGGGCCGATGGCCCGGGGCATGTCCAGGTAGGAGCCGGCCTTGAGGTACTTGGTGGTGAAGCCGGCGTACGGCCCGAACAGGAGGGCCGGCCGGCCGTCGATCACCCGGGTGTCCAGGTGCGGCACCGACATGGGCGGGGCGCCCAGGGAGGGCTTGCCGTAGACCTTGGAGTGGTGCCGGGCGATGACCTCGGGGTTGGTGCACATCAGCCACTGCCCGCTCACCGGGAAGCCGCCGTAGCCTTTGCCCTCGACGATGCCGGACTTGCGCAGCAGGGGCAGGGCGGCGCCGCCGGCGCCCAGGAAGACGAAGCGGGTCACCACTTCCCGGCATTCGCCGGTGGCCAGGTCCTGGGCCCGCACCCGCCAGAGGCCGTCCTCCCGCCGCAGTTCCCGCACTTCGTGCCGGAGCCGGAGCTTGAAGTCCGCCCGGCGCTCCAGGCCGTCGAACAGGAGCCGGGTGAGCCGGCCGAAATCCACGTCCGTGCCCCGGCCCACCTGGGTGGCGGCCAGGGGCGGGCCCGGCTCCCGGCCCATCATGGCCAGGGGCATCCACTGGGCCAGCACCGCCGGATCCTCGGTGAACGCCATGTCCCGGAACATGGGGTGGGCGCTGAGCAGGGCGTGGCGCGCGCGCAGGAACCCGGTGTTGGCCTCGCCCCACACCAGGCTCTGGTGGGGGACCGGGGTGATGAAACCCGGGGGCGAAGGCAGGATGCCCTGTTCCACCAGGTGGGACCAGAACTGCAGGGACACCTCGAAGGCCTCGTTGATGACCAGGGCCTTGCCGATGTCGACCCGGCCGTCCGGCTTCTGGGGCGTGTAGTTCAGTTCGCAGTTGGCGGCGTGGCCGGTGCCGGCGTTGTTCTCGGCCTTGCTGCTCTCCAGGGCGATGCCGTCCAGCCGCTCGAAGACCTGGAAGCGCATTCCCGGCTGGAGCTCGGCGAGCAGGGTGGCCAGGGTGGCGCTCATGATGCCCGCGCCCACCAGCACCGCGTCCACCCGTTCCGCCATTGCTTCCGTCGCCACTGGTGCTCCTGGGATCGTTCCGGTCTTCAACATGCCAGCCGGAATCCCGGGACAGGATCCGGCCCATTCAGCGTGGGACCATTATGCACACCCCGTCCGGTCCAGGGCCAAGTTCCAAGCCTTTCCGAATCATGCAATGCTGTCCCCACCGGCTTGACCCGGAACGGGGCTTCCTTGATGGGCGATTTGACCGACGATGCCATCCCCGCAGGGGGCCGTGATGCTGGAGCCAGGCTGCTGCTGGAGGCGGTCTCGGGCTGCGCGGCCCTGGTGGACGGAAGCGGGATCGTGCGCTCGGTCAATGCCGCCTGGCGGGAGGCCCCCGGCGGGAACCCGTTCCTGCAGGGCCTGGGGCCGGGATCGGACTACCGGGAGCATTGCCTGGGGCTGTCCCGGTCCGGGGATTCCAACCTCTCCCTGGTGGCCATCGGCATCGTGTCCGCCCTGCAGGGCAAGATCCGGCACATCAAGCTGGAGTACCCCCTGGCGGGCCAGGGCCGGGTCCGCTGGTTCGCCATGGCCGTCACCGGCCCCGAGGCCGAGGGACCGGCGGCCGGGATCGTGGTCGCGCACCAGGACATCACCGAGCGCATGGCCTGGGAGATCCAGGCCCGGCGCAACGAGCACCTGTTCAAGGCCACCACCGAGAACGCCCTGGACCTCATCGCCATCATGGCTTCGGACGGCCATACGGTCTACGCCAGCCCCTCCTACGGCAAGACGCTCGGCTACGGCCAGTCCGCCCTGGCCGGAGCCAGGCTCCTGGACCTGGTCTGCGAACCGGACCAGGCGCTGTTCCGGGAGCATTGCCAGACCGGCCTCAGCGCGGGCATCAGCCCGCTGTTCGAGTACCGCGTGCTGCACCAGGACGGCCAGTCCCGGCAGCTGGAGGCCCGGGCGGTGGCGGTGGACAACCCCGGGGGGGAGCGGGACGCCATCCTGATCATCTCCAGGGACATCTCGGCCAAGAAGGAGGCGGAGCGGGAGCGGGCCCGGATGGAATCCCAGCTGCGCCATGCCCAGAAGATGGAGGCCATCGGCCAGCTGTCGGCGGGCATCGCCCACGAGATCAACACCCCCTGCCAGTACCTGAGCGACAACCTCAAGTTCCTGCAGGAGGCGTTCGGCGCGTTCGGCCAGGTGACCGCGAGCCTGGGTTCGCTCCTGGCGGCCGAGGCGGGCGGCCTGCCGGAGCTGGAGGCCGTGCGCCGGGAGGTGGCGGAGCAGGACATCGCCTACTTGTCCGAGGAGGTCCCCCGGGCCATCCAGCAGTCGCTGGAGGGCCTGGCCCGGATCTCCAGGATCGTGCAGGCCATGAAGGTGTTCGGCCACCCCGGCGGGGAAGGGGTGGTGGCCGTGGACCTGAACGAGACCTTGCGCAACACCGTCGTGGTCGCCCAGGGCGAATGGAAATACGTGGCGGAGGTGGACGCGGACCTGGATCCGGACCTGCCGCAGGTGCTCTGCTCCCCCGGCGAGATGAACCAGGTCTTCCTCAACCTCATCGTCAATGCGGCCCACGCCATCGCCGAGCGGGTTTCCGGGGCTCCGGGGGAGAAGGGGAGGATCACCCTCGTGTCCCGCGTCCGGGATTCCCTGGTGGAGATCGAGGTCCGGGACACCGGTGCGGGAATACCCGAAGCCATCCGGAACCAGGTCTTCCTGCCGTTCTTCACCACCAAGCCGGTGGGGCAGGGCACGGGGCAGGGGCTGGCCATCGTCCATTCGGCGGTCACCAAGTGCGGCGGCGCCATCGACTTCGAGAGCGTGGTCGGCCAGGGCACCTGCTTCACCATCCGTCTGCCTGCCGCCCCGCAGACCTGCGTATGATAGGGCCCATGAGAGCCCCTGCGTTCCGTGACGATTCCGCTTCCCACTGACGCGCCCCGGAACCTCCCCTGCCATGGACCTCTTCCGCCTGTTCAAAGCCTCCGAGTCCCCGGCCCCGCCGGAGCTGGTCCTGGCCTACCTGGAGGAGGTCCAGGCCAGCCGGGCGCCGTGCGTGGTGGTGGATGTCCGGGGCACCGAGGTCCCGTTCTGGGTGGCCGCCATCGACCCGGACCGTGTCCACATCGTGCCGGAAGGTCCCCTGGTGGTCCGCAGCGGCGGTCCGGTGCGCCTGCTGATCTACCTGGACAACCTGCGCTTCGAGGCCAAGGCGGTGGTGGCGGAGCGCACGGACAGCGGCCTGTACCTGCGGCTGCCCCATTCCCTCGAGCTCAGGGAGCGGCGGGCGAGGCCCCGGCTGGCCCGGAATCCGCGGGAGAACGCCCGCGCCACGCTGCTCACCGGCCTGTTCGAAGGGAAATCCGTCTACGGCACCATCGAGAACATTGCCGTGGGCGGCGTCCGGGTCCAGCTCAGCTCGGCCATGAGCGTCAAGCGCCAGACGGCCATCCCGCTGGTGGAGGACCTCCTGATTCCCGGAGAGGCGCTGGCCCTGGTCCGGCTGGAGGACCTGTACCGGTGTCCGCCGGTGGAACTGCCGGGGAAGGTGGTCTACCCGCAGATCCGCCTGGGCAAGCTCGCCGTCGGCGTGGCCTTCCTGCCCGGCTACGAAGCGCGCCTGCTGCCGCTGAAGGAGTACCTGGAGAGCCGGACGGAACCGATTCCCCGGTCCGTGCCGAGGAAGCAGCGCGCCTCCGTTGGGGCCGCCAAGGCGGTCCCGGCCGAGCCCGAGCACCCCCCGGCGCCGGAACGGCACGCCTACCGCCGCCTCCCGGTGGGCGCCGACTACCGGCTTAGCTTCCGGGCCGGGGGACAGAAGTTCGAAGGGCTGGCGCTCACCGAGGTCAGCGCCGGCGGCTGCATCTGGCGGGTGGACCGGGAGCGGGCCGAGGCCATGCCCGTGGGCACGGTGATCGGATCGATCTTCATCGAGAACGGGGACCTGCCCGCGGCCGAGTTGTCCGGCCGGGTGGTCCAGGCGGCGGCCGCGGACGGCGGGGTGCTGGTGGAGGTCCTGTTCACGGATCTGGATCCGCGCCTGCGCAGGCTGTTCGACCAGCATGTGGGCCGGAACCTCGGCCAGCGCGGCTCCCGCCAGGTTCCAGGCGGAGCCGCGGCCCGGACCGCGTACCCGAGCCTGTGCCTGCCCTCCGGGTTCACCGCCCGCTTCCGGCACCGGGGCACCGCCCACACCGCCATCCCCTTGCTGGAGGTCAGCGCCGAGGGCTGTTCCCTGGCCGTGTCCCCGGACGAGGCCGAGCAGCTCCAGCCCGGATCCCTGCTGGCCCTGTTCAAGTTCGACCACCCGGACCTGCCCTCCATCCCGCTCCAGGCCCAGGTGGTGCAGGTGGTCCCCAAGGCGCGCTCCATGGTGCTGCAGGTGGTCTTCGTCAGCCTCAACGAGCGGGTCCGGTCGGTCATCCATGCCTACGTGCTGAGCCAGATCGGCTGCCTGCCGGAGCCTGGCGCCCAGGGCCAGGACGCGGCCGGACCCGAGGCGGTCAAGGACCCCCTGCCCAGGGTGAGCGCGGGCCCCGACTACTCATGCAGCTTCCGGATCAACGGCGTGGCCTTCCAGGAGCTGCCCCTCACCGACTTCGGCGCCAACGGCTGCGGCTTCCGGGTGGAGGTGCAGCGCTCGGGGCCTTTCCTGGCCGGCGCCTTCATCCATTCCTTCCACCTCTACCACCCGGACCTGCCCCAGGTGCCCATGCAGGGCTGCATCGCCCGGGTCACGGGCAAGACCCCGGGCCGGACCGAAGGCTTCGTCCTCGTGGCCATGGACTTCGTCAATCTCAACGGCAGGCTCCGGGACATCTTCCTGGACCACGTCGTGCAGCGGCTGAGGGAGGGCACATGAGCCTGCAGGACCAGGAACCCGGCGCCCCGGGCGGGGCGAAAGTGCTCTTCGTGGACGACGACGAGAACGTCCTGGACAGCTTCCGCCGGAACCTGCGCGGGCAGTTCCAGGTGGACACGGCGCCGGGCGGCGCCCAGGGGCTGGAGGCCATGGCGGCGCGCGGCCCCTACGCGGTCGTGGTGGCGGACATGCGGATGCCGGGCATGGACGGCATCGCGTTCCTGCAGCGGGCCCGGGAGCTCGCGCCGGACACCGTGCGCATCATGCTCACCGGCAACGCGGACCTGGCCACCGCCCAGGCCGCCGTGAACCAGGGCCACGTCTTCCTGTTCCTCAACAAGCCCTGCGGCCAGGTGGAGCTCACCGGGGCCCTGGAGGCGGCCATCCGCCAGCACCAGCTGGCCACGGCCGGGAAGGAGCTGCTGGAGCGGACCCTCTCGGGCTGCGTGCAGCTCCTCACCGAGGTGCTCAGCGTCATCGACGCGCCCTGCTTCAGCCGCACCGGGCCCACGGCGGAACTGGCCGAGCGCATCGCGCTGGACCTGGGCGCCGGGGACGCCTGGGCGGTGCGGGTGGCCGCCATGCTCGCCCCCATCGGCCTGATCACCGTCCCGCCCCAGCTGCTCGCCCGCTTCGAGGCCGGCGAGCCCCTGGGCGATGATGAGCGCTCCCTGCTGCAATGCTTCCCCGAGACCAGCGCCGGCCTTCTCGGCTGCATCCCCCGGCTGGAGGCCGTCACCGAGATCGTGTTGTACCAGGGCAAGAACTTCGACGGCACGGGCTTTCCCGAGGATGGCCCCGGGGGGGACGCCCTGCCGCTGGGCGCGCGCATCCTCCGGGCGGTCCCGGCCTTCCTCGCCCTGGAAGAGGCGTACGGCTCCGGGGAGTCGGCACTCGAGGAGATGCGCCAGCAGGAAGGGGCCTTCGATCCCCGGGTCCTGGCCGCCCTGGCCCGCATCCGGGCCCAGGCGCTCCCCGGCCCCGCCCGGGCGGTCCTGGCCCGGGCGCTGGCGGAGCTGCGGCCCGGGGACCTGCTGGCGGAGCCCGTGTGCACCCTGGCGGGCGAAGGGGTGGCCCCCGCCGGGACCCGGCTCTCCCAGGCCCTGCTGGAAAAACTGCTGAACTGCCAAAGCCTCGCCGGCCTCCGCGAGCCGATCCTGGTGCATGCGGCGGAATAAGGTTCAGGGCAGCTCGAAGACCTGGATGGGCTCCCGCACCCCGCCCGTGCATGCGTGGTTCTGGATCTTCTCCAGGTGGCTGAAGGACAGGGGGGTGCCCCTGGGCAGGATCTCCACCCCCTCGCAGGTGGCCACGGGGGAGACCAGGACCTGGCCCACCCGCAGGTCGCCGAGACCGGCGCCGAAGACCGGGGGCCCGTCCGTGCCGGCCTCCTCGGACCGGAACATCTCCCGCAGCGTCTTCAGGACCTCGGGGTCGTAGCGGGCCGGGTGCCGGTCCAGCTGGGCCATGGCCGCGGCGGCGGTGCTGCGCTGGCACTGGCAGCGCACGAAGTCCGAGGCGGCGCGCATGATCCGGGCCTGCACCGGGATCTCCGCCCCCGCCGGACTGCCGCCGCCGTCCGCTCCGTCGAAGTCCCGGTCCTGGTGGCGGATGCAGCGCGCCACGTCCTGCAGGCGCGGGATGCGCGCCAGCAGCCGGGCCCCGGCTTCGGGAACGCGCTCCAGGAGTTCCCGCTCCTTCGGCTCCAGCGGCTCCCCGCTGCGGTGCCGGGCCAGGACCGCGGCCGGCAGGGTCACCAGGCCGATGGGGGCGAGCAGGGTCCCGATCCTCAGGGACCAGGTCTCCTTCAGGCCCATGCGCCGGCCCACCTCCTCGGCCAGGTCCGCGGCCCGGGCGGCGAGGCCGAAGGAGACCGGATCGGCGGTGGACAGCAGCTCGGCGAGCACCTTGATGGTGCCGGCCAGGGTCTGCTCCAGCAGCTCCCGCTTGGTGCCGATGAGCTCGTACTGGTGGACGCCCTCGCGCAGGGTCGCGCCCAGCTCCTCCGCCGGGCAGGGCTTGGTGAGGAACCGGAAGATGCGGCCCTGGTTCACCGCTTCCCGGGCGGTCCTCTGGTCGGCGTTGCCGGTGAGCATGATCCGGATCGTGTCGGGACACAGGGCCTGGACCCGCTTCAGCAGTTCGATCCCGTCCATGCTGGGCATGCGCATGTCGGCGACCACCACCGCGTAGGGGCCCTGGGTCTCCAGGGCGGCCAGGGCCAGGGCGCCGCCCAGGGTGGTGTCCACCTCGAACTCGTGCCGCAGGTTGCGCCGGTACGCCGCCAGGATGTTCGGATCGTCATCCACGAACAGGATCTTCGGCTTCATGGTCCTCTCCCCGTTCATGGGTTGCTCACCTGGATGGGTTCCAGCAGGTCCAGGATATCCACCAGGTCGCGCAGCAGCACCAGGTGGGCCGCGCCCAGCTTGAGCCCGGCCATGAGCACCGGCCGTCCGCTGCGGGTGAGGATGTCCCGGGCCAGGACCATGCCTTCACGCAGCTCCTCCACCGCGCAGGTGGCCTCGTGGTCCGCGGCGGCCGCCGCGGCCGGGGTGCCGAACTGGGCGTAGAGCGTCTCCAGGACGTGCCCGTCATAGTGGTCCCGGTGCAGGGCCATCTCCTCCAGGGCCACCTTCCGGCTCTTCCGCTTCAGCTCGAGGCTGGTGAAATCGTTCAGGACCTTGAGGATCCGGGCCCCCAGGGGAATGGTCTCGCCGCGCACGGCGTCCTCGGGGAAGCCCGAACCGTCGTAGCCCTTGGCGTGGTAGCGGACGATCTGGGAGACCTGGCGCAGGCGGGGTATGTTCATCAGCAGCTTCGCCCCGGTCTCCGGCACCCGGTCCAGCAGGCCCCGTTCGCGCAGGTCCAGGGCGGTGCCGGCTTTCAGCTTGGCCAGCAGCTCCGGGGGCAGGGCGATGCGGCCGATGGGCAGCAGGAGCGCCGCGGTCTCCAGGTCCCACTCCGGCTGGAAGCGCAGCGCCCGGGCCAGGGCCACGGCGCGGTCCCGGAGCAGCCCGCCCCGGCCGAACGACTGGGGGTCCAGGTTGGACTGGAGGTCGGTGAGCACCTGGAGGCTGCCCATGAGCGTCTGCTCCAGCAGTTCCTTCTCGGCGACCACCAGCTGGTGCTGCCGGAGCCCCGCCTGGATGGCCTCGGCCAGGCGCTCGGGGCTGCAGGGCTTGGTGAGGAAGCGGAACACCTGCCCCTGGTTCACCGCGTCCACGGCGGTCTTCTGGTCCAGGTTGCCGGTGAGCATGATCCGGGTCGCCTCGGGTTCGAGCCGCTGGGCTTCCTGGAGCAGGTCCAGGCCGGTCATGCCGGGCATGCGCATGTCGGAGACGATCACCGCGAACGGGCCGTGGTGCTCCATGGCCAGGAGCGCCTGGGGACCGCCCATGGCCACCTCCAGCTGGAACCGCCCGCGCAGGGTCCGGTGGTACCCATGGAGCACGTTCTCCTCGTCGTCCACCAGCAGAACCTTTTCAGCCATGGTGCTTCCCTCCGGTGTTGCGCTGGCGTCGTACGGTCATGGGAGCTCCGGCTGCCCCAGGGGCAGGAACAGGTGGAAGGTGGCCCCCCGGCCCGGTTCCGATTCCAGGGTCACGCGTCCGCCGTGCTTTTCCGCCACCGCGTGGACGATGGCCAGCCCCTGGCCGGTGCCCTTGCCCAGGGGCTTGGTGGTGAAGAACGGCTCGAAGATGCGCTCGCGGATGGCTTCGGGAATCCCCTTCCCGTTGTCCGCGACCGAGATCCGCACTTCCTGGCCCACCCTGCGGGTGGCGACCCGGATGACGCCCAGGTTCCCGGCTGGGTGGGGCCCCAGCGCCTCCTCGATGGCATGGGCGGCGTTGACCACCAGGTTGAGGATGGCCTGGTTAACCTCGCCCTGGAAGCAAGGCACGGGCGGCAGGTCGGGATCCAGGTCCTGCTCCAGCTCCGCCAGGTACTTCCATTCGTTCCGGGACACCATCAGGGTGCTCTCGATGGCCCGGTTCAGGTCCGCCGGGACCTTCCCCTCGCCCCCGGGGTGGGAGAAGTCCTTCATGGCACTGACGATGGCGGCCACCCGGGCCACGCCTTCCAGGGTCTGCCGGATGGCCTTGGGCACCTCCTCGGCCAGGTACTCCAGGTCCAGGGCGTCGATCCGGCCCAGGACCTCGGCGCCCTCCGCCGGCAGGGCCTGCCGGGCCTGCAGGCCGAGCAGGAACTGGTGCTGGGCCTCCATGCAGGCCAGGAGCCCGGGCAGGGTGCCGCCCAGGAAGCTGGTGTTGTCCCCGATGTACTGGGTGGGGGTGTTGATCTCGTGGGCGATGCCCGCCGCCAGGGAGCCGATGGACTCCAGCTTCTGGGCCTGGCGCAGCTGGATTTCCATCTGCTGGCGCTCCCGCTCCGCCGCTTTGCGCTGGGTGATGTCCCTGGAGATGCCGAAGGTGCCGATGATGCGGCCCTGCTCGTCCCGGAAGGGCGCCTTGGAGGTGGAGCACCAGGTGATCCGGCCATCGGGCCAGGTCTCCATCTCCTCCAGGTTCAGCTTCGCCTCCCCGGTGCGGATGATCTCCTGCTCGTCCTCGAAGGCCGCCCGGGCGTGCTCCTCGGAGAAGAAATCGAAATCCGTATGGCCGTAGAGCGCCGAGCAGTCCTCCAGGTTGAACAGCCGGGCGTAGGACTGGCTCCCGTAGATGAAGCGGCTTTCCAAATCCTTGTAGTAGATGCGGTCCGGGAAGTGCTCCATCAGCGAGCGCAGCAGCAGGCTCTCCTGGTGGAGGGCGGCGCAGCAGTCCCCGCCCGGGTCTGCCCCCGCGGCTCTCCCCCGCTCGTTGCCCGTGCCTTCCCGCGTCTCTCTCATGGTGTGCGAGCCTTTGCCTCCACGGCTGTCTCCACTCTACTCGGGGTGCAGGTCAAGGACGGCTTTCCGCCATGGCTCCAGGCGGTCCGCCAGGCCGAGCCGGGTCAGGGTGGGCATGTCGAAGCGCCCGGTCCGGAACAGGGGATTGCCCCCCTGCTCCCCCGCCAGGATATCCGCGGCGTACACCGCCACCTCCGGGGCGTAGCCCGGTTCCGACAGCTGGTGGGGGCTGTGGTGCAGGCTCACGATCCGCACCACCGCGTCCGGGATGCCCCACAGGCCCAGCAGGTAGGCCCCCACTTCGGCGTGGGTCACGGCGAATTCCTCCTGTTCCACGGTGGACAGGAGCAGCGCTTCCTCCAGGGCGATCCCGGCCGCCCGGTCGTAGGCCTCGGGGAAATGGCCCGCGAGCACCAGGATCCCCACGTCCTCCAGGACCCCGCCCACGAAGACGTCCTCGGCCTGCTGCCGGCTGGCGCCCTGGACCCGGGCGATGGCCCGGGCGCCGGTGGCGACGGCCAGGCTGTGCTGCCAGAGGTCCTCCAGGCTGATGAGCCGGGTGCCCAGGGGCTCGGCCCGTTCGAAGATCGAGTTGACCAGCACCAGGGCCTTGACCGTGTCGATGCCCAGGTAGGTGACGGCCTCCTGGGGACTGGAAATGCTCCTGCGCAGCCCGAAGAAGGCGCTGTTGACGATCTTGAGCAGCTTGGCGGTCATGCCCATGTCCTGCTCGATGATGCCGCCCAGGTTCTGGGCGCTGGCGTCCGCGTCGGCCAGGGCGGCCTCCAGCCTCCGGTACACCTCGGGCGCGGAGGGCAGGCGGTCGGTGGAGCCCAGGACCGCCTTGACCGCGTCGGTGATCCGGTTGCCGCCCAGCAGGCAGGCGCTCCGTATGGTGGTCTTCAGCTGTTCCGGGTCGCAGGGCTTGGAGATGTACTGGTGGGCCACCCCCAGGCACTGGGCCACCAGGTCGCTGTCGGCATGGCCCGACAGGATCAGGCGCACGGTCATGGGGTGCCGGTTGCGGATTTCCGCCAGCAGCTGGGCCCCGTTCATGACCGGCATGCGCATATCGGTGACCACCACGTCGAAGCGGCTCGCGGCCATGACGGCGAGGGCCTTCTCGCCTCCGTCCACGAACACCATGTCCCACTCGTCGCGCATGGGCCGCAGCATCCGCTGCAGGCCCTGCAGGATCATCGGCTCGTCGTCCACGAAAAGGATTCGCTTCTTCATCGGTCCTCCTTTGCGCTGGTTGTGGTCATGACGGGTCCGGCGTCGTCCCCAGGGGCAGGAACAGGTGGAAGGTGGTGCCGCGGCCGGGTTCCGTCTCCAGCGTCACCCGGCCCCCGTGCTTCTCCACCACCACCGCATGGACGATGGCCAGCCCCTGCCCGGTGCCCCGGCCCACCGGCTTGGTGGTGAAGAACGGCTCGAAGATGCGCTCGCGGATGGACTCGGGAATCCCGTTCCCGGTGTCCGAAACCGAGATCCGCACCTCCCGGCCCACCAGGCGGGTGGCGACCTTGATGACCCCCAGCTTGCCGGTGTGCCGCCCGCCCAGCGCATCCTCCACCGCGTGGGCCGCGTTGACCACCAGGTTGAGGATGGCCTGGTTGACCTCGCCCTGCAGGCAGGGCACCGGAGGCAGCGCCGGATCCAGGTCCGCCTCGAGGGTGGCCACGTACTTCCACTCGCTCCGGGAAACGGTGAGGGTGCTCTCGATGGCCTTGTTCAGGTCGGTCAGGAGCTTCCCCTCCCCTCCGGGGTGGGAAAAGTCCTTCATGGCGCTGACGATGGCCGTCACCCGGGCGACGCCCTCCAGGGTCTGGCGGATGGCCTTGGGGATCTCCTCGGCGAGGTAGTCCAGGTCCAGCTTGCCGATCTGCCGCAGCAGCTCGGCCGCACCCTCCGGAAGCGCCTGCCCGGATTGCAGGCCGAGCAGGAACCTGCGCTGGGTGTCCAGGCAGGCGAGCATGTCCGGCAGGGCGCCGCCCAGGAAGGTGGTGTTGTCGCCGATGTACTGGGTGGGGGTGTTGATCTCGTGGGCGATGCCCGCCGCCAGGGAGCCGATGGACTCCAGCTTCTGGGCGTGGCGCAGCTGGACCTCCATCTGCTTGCGTTCCAGCTCCGCCGCCCTGCGGGCGGTGACGTCCCGGGCCACGATCAGGGCCTGGGCGGGCCGGCCCGAGGGGTGGGCGATGGGGTTGGCCATGGATTCGAAGCAGAGCCAGTGCCCGTTCTTGTGCCGGAGCCGGTATTCGGCGCTCTGCGGGCGGTTCTGGCCGAACAGGTCGGCCAGCGCCGCCACCACCAGCGGCCGGTCCTCGGGGTGGATGATGTCCGTGGCCGAGAACCGGTCCAGCTCCTCCAGGGAGTAGCCCAGCACGGCGGGATAGGAGGGGCTGGTGTAGAGCCGCCTCCCGGCCGGGTCGACGATGGCCATCAGATCGCTCACGTTCTGGCTGATGGTGGACAGCAGGTCCTGGCTCTGCCGCAGGGCGGCCTCGGCCTCCTTCTGCTCGGTGATGTCCATGTAGGTGGTCATGATGCCGGCCAGGGACCCGTCGGCGTGGTTGAAGGTGCCCTTGTTGATGAGCACCTCCCGTACGCCGCGGAAGGGGTTGTACACCGCCTGGGAGAAGGTCTCCTTGCCTCCGGCGGCCAGCAGCTCCCGGTCCTTGAGGTCCAGCCGCCTGGCCTCTTCCATGGGCAGCAGGTCGAACACCGTCTTGCCGGTGAGTTCCTGCCGGGACACGCCCCGCGCGGTCTCGAAGGCCCGGTTGCAGCCCAGGAAGCGTCCCTGGAGGTCCTTGTAGAACACCGGATAGGGGATGGCGTCCAGAAGCGTCTGCAGGAGCTGCCCGGGTGCGTCGGGCCCGGAGGCCGCCGGGCTGGGGTTGGCCGTTGGAACTGTGTCAGTCATGGCATCTTTCCCGCCCCTTGGGGCCGCTGGGGCTGTTGCTTCAACCCGGGCGGCGCGGATCCGCCGGGCCCCACCCTCCCTATCGGTCCATCCATGAGAATCTTGTGTTTGGCCTCAGGCCCGGCTCCCGGCCGCCCAGAAGTGCCGGGGCATGAGGCACAGGATGATGAGCGCCACCTGGCTGGCGTCGAAGATGGCCAGGACCCAGAAGGCCTGGGCCATGAAGCCGTACGAGTGCAGCCCCACCCCCAGCATGTTGACCCCGAACCAGGACAGGCTGGTGATGATGTTGCCGAAGATGGCCATGGCCATGAGCCCCTTCTCGCGGATGTAGTCGCCCCAGCGGCAGTGCAGGATGATGGCGTTCCACAGCACGATGAGCAGGGCGCCGTTCTCCTTGGGGTCCCAGCCCCAGAAACGGCCCCAGGACTGGTCGGCCCAGATGCCGCCCAGCACGGTGCCCACGAAGCTGAACAGCAGGGCGAAGCAGACGATGCCGTAGGTCATGTCCACCAGGACCTTGGTGCCGGCCGGGTCCGGGTCCGGGGCCAGGTGCTTGCGCAGGGTGTAGGCGATGGCGATGATGCCGGCCAGGAAGGTGCCGCTGTAGCCGATGGTGATGGTCACCACGTGGGTGGCCAGCCAGAAGTTGGAATCCAGCACCGCCCGCATCATCTCCATGGTGTCCCCTTCCATGGCCAGGTGCTGGGCGATGATGAGCGAGGCGAAGCCCGCCGCGGCGGCCACGGCGGTGCCGAAGCCCTTGCGGTACATCCGCTCCAGCAGCAGCCCGAGCATGACCGCGGCCCAGCCCACGAAGATGGCCGACGAGTAGAGGTTGGTCACCGGCGGCCGGCCCTGGAGCAGGATGCGGGAAACCAGGCCCACCGTGTGGACCAGCGCCCCGGCCGCCAGCAGCGAGAAGGCCGCGGGCTGGAGCAGCTCCCGCCGCCACAGCCAGGACCCGAACAGCACCAGCAGGGCCAGTACATAGATGACCATGCCGGCGTAGAACGGCTGCACCCGGTTGAACAGGATCTCCCGGCCGGCGTGGGCCGCGGCCCCGGGCCGCAGTTCGGCGCCGAGCGCCTGGAACCGCGCCACGTTGTCGTTGAAGGCGCCGGCGTCCTGGGCCGCGTAGGCCGCGCCCGCCTGGGCCAGCAGCACCAGCCCCGGATGGGTCAGCCCGCTCCCGGCGGCGTCCAGGGCCTCGCCGGTGTTCTGCCAGGCGTCCCCGCCCTGGCCCGGCAGGGGCGGCAGGATGCGGAACTGGGCGGCATCGGCCAGGCTCCGGTGGCGTACCGCCGCCTGGGGATCCCTGAGCGTCTGCAGCTCCATGGCCAGCCCGGCGGAATCCGCCAGCTGCACCGAGTTCTCCATGTGGTTGTACATCAGCAGCCGGTCGTACAGGTTCACCACCGCGTTCTGGAACCGGGAGCGCTGCACCGCTTCCAGCTCCCGGCCCGCCTGGGCCTGCTGCTGGATGGGCCCCAGGTACGGCTGGATGGTGTCGAAGCTGAAGTAGCGGTTGGAGGTCTGCTTCAGGCCCATGAGGCCCAGCACGTCCGGGTCGTTGATCACGAACACCGGCTGGGCGTCGGCGGTCTGGGGCCGGAACAGCACGTCCAGCATCCACTCGTCCGGCTCGATGGTGCGGCCGCCCTCGGGGATGCCCTGGTTGCCCCGGATCATCAGCAGGGCGTTGCGGGCCACGGAATCCAGGGGCTTGATCCGGCCCCCGTCCAGCACCGGGGTGCGGCCGAACACCTCGGTGTCGAAGCCCCGGGTCGGGCCCGGAGGGAGGGCGGTGGCCAGCACCACGGCCAGGGCGAGCAGGCCGGGCAGCCAGGTGAAGAGCCTGGTGACGGGTTTCATGGAGCCTCCCGGAGCTCCTGGCGACGCTTGAGGGCGTTGAACAGGGCGATGCCGAAATGGAAGAGCAGGCCCAGGGTGATCAGGGCGCAGGACAGGTACGGCACCAGCCAGCCGGGGTTGGCCACCACCTGCAGCACGGAGAGGGTGTCGCCCTTGCCGTAGCTGGCCTGGTAGAAGGTCCGGCCCTCGTAGCGCAGGGGCTGGTTCATGTAGATGAGCACGTCCCGTTCCTCGCCCCGGGCGGGGTTGGAGAGGTGGATCAGGCTGGAGAAGTTCTTGGGGATGTCCGTGCCCGGGTAGATGTCGTGGCTGAACTTCCTGAGGGTGATGGCATAGGGCAGGTAGTAGCGCCGGGCCCGCACCGAGAGCGCGTAGGTGCGGCCCTCGTGGATGAACGACTGGGGCGCGCCCAGCACCGCGGAGACCAGCCAGGTGCCGTAGCTGCGGCCGCCGGCCACCGGCTCCACGAACACCGAGGTGGCGTTCACCTCGTTGTCCGCGGTGGCCGGCGGCGCCTCGGTGACCGTGACCCCGGCCCCCACCCCCATGGTGGCCATGGACGGCGGATCGGCCTCGGTGCGGCGCGCCAGCGTCGCGTTGACCAGGAACCGCTTCACCTTGAAGGTGAGCGGGGTCCCGGGCAGATCGATGGCGGCGCCCGGGCGCAGCAGCGGATCCGGGATGCCGTATTCGACGCGGTGGGCCGGGTCGGTGGTGTCCGTGACCGCCAGCTCCATCTGCCGGTAGCTCTCCACGAAGTTCACCGTCTGGCCCTGCTCGATGGTCATGCGCGTGTCCACCTGGAAGGCCCCGGAGCAGAACTCCCCGGCCACCAGCAGGATCAGCCCGGCATGGACCACCCACAGCCCGAGCTTGCGGGTCTTGAACTCGAAGCGTTTCACCAGGGCGGCGGTGAGGTTGACCACCAGCACCAGGCCCACCAGGGCGCCGCCCGGGAACAGGGGCACCCGGAACGGGACGCCCTGGAGCTGGCGGGTGACCACCATGCTGCGCATGTAGGTGTTCACGGCGCCCAGAGTGCCCAGGTCGGTCTGGGCCAGGGTGCAGAGCACCACCAGCGCCATGAGCAGAGCCAGGGCGACGATGGTCACCTGGAGCGAGGCCAGGACGGCCCAGGCGCGGACGCAGAAGCGCTTAATCAAGGTGCAGGGTCGCCAGGTACTTCATGAAGCCAGGCTTGGCCTTGGCCACCGGCTCCTCGTCGCCCATCAGCTTGAGGAACCAGGTGTTGCCGTCGGCGGTGGCCAGCAGCCCGGTCACCATGCGGCTCTTGGCCTGGCCCTCGCTGGTGAAGTCGTAGACCGCCACCTCGCCGGCCTTGGATTTCACCGCCTTGCGCACCGCGGCGATGGCGGTCTCGTCCAGGGGCGGCAGCCCGATCTGGCCGCGCCAGCGGTTCACGTTGGCCGGTTCGCCGCCGGCGGCGCCCGGCAGCACCACCACCGACAGCTCCACCTTGCCCGGCCCCGGCGGATTGAGGGTGGCGAAGCGCATGCCGCTGCCCGGGGTTTCGGTCCAGCCCTTGGGCAGGGTCCACTTGAGCGCGCCCTGCCCCGAGGGGCGCGGGGGCATGGCCACCTGGCCCGGCGGCATGGCCCCCGGAGGCATGCCCGCCGGCGGCACCGCTCCCGGCGGCATGGTCATGGGCGCGCCCGTGGGCGCCGGGGCGCCGTTGGCCGCCGGCGGCATCGCCGGGGGCGCCTGGGCCACCGTGGTGCGGCTGACCTGGTCCCGTTCGCAGCCGAGAGCGAGAACCAGTCCGGCCGAAGCGGCCAGCACCGGCGCCAGCAGGCGCAGCACCGACGGGCCCCGTTGGAGATTCCCAACTTCTTGGTTGAACTTACGCATGATTTCCTCCGTGCCCCCCAGCATAGCTGCCCTGGTGCAAATTCTTGATGAAATTGCTCACCTATCCCTCCGGCCACTCGTCCCGGTTCGTCTATATTTCGTTTTTGCGAGTTCAGGGGAGGGGCTGGTGGGAAGGCGGCGAGGCGCCTTTGCATTCGTGGTCGTGTTTACCGAAGATGAAGCAGGGTCGTGGAGGTTTTTGAACATGCCGAAATGG
>Ga0181516_10000255_pt1 | contig 53400 bp, 49 predicted proteins | sample PEATcosm2014_Bin_25_FD_121104 | JGI IMG/M metagenome (GOLD analysis project Ga0181516, IMG submission 121104) | Peatland microbial communities from MTU Mesocosm Facility, Houghton, MI, USA - PEATcosm2014_Bin01_10_metaG | ecosystem: Environmental > Terrestrial > Soil > Wetlands > Peat | place...
CAGAGACGGTCAATCGACCAGAGGGATGCCGGGAGACGCCCGCCCGCGGGGGAGCCGATGCTTCGGCTCCCCCACTGCAACAGTTTCAACGAAACTGCCGCTGATTCAGAGATACAAGGGATGCTCTTCTGAACTGAAATGGCAACCTATGCGCTCACGACGACAACGTACCAAAGGCGGGCGCTGTTTGTTGTGACAAAACATGCCGAGTTGCTGGTCAAGACGCTCTTCCACTATCGGGATCAGGGGCGCTATCAGTTGCATGGGTTCGCGGTCATGCCGGAACATTTGCACGTCCTTCTGACTCCGTCTGAGAGCCAAACCATCGAGCGGTGCGCGCAATGCATCAAGGGCGGGTTTTCTCATGAGGTGCGGTCGCAGTTTCGTGGCGAGGTGTGGCAGCCCAGCTTCCATGAGCATCGGATTCGCGACGGCGAGGATTTCCGAAGACAGCTTGGATATATTGCGGCGAATCCGGAGAGGCGCGGTCTTGTCGATTGGGCTTTCGTGCATACTCGGTTCTTGGAGCGGATCGATCCGATGCCGGTGAGGTTCGAGCGGTAGGCGCGGGGGAAGTGGTCCAGGGATGGTAGGTCGGGGATTTATCCCCGACAATAAAGCGCAAAATGAACGCGGCCTTTAGGCCCTGAGGTATAGCCTTCGGAGCGAGAAGCATACCTCAGGGGTTAAAACCCCGTTGCGTAAAGGCTGCCGTGTTGCCGGGGATGAATCCCCGGCCTACCGCTCTCGAGCTGCCAGCATCCATGAATCCCAGGTCTCAAAGGCGATGTCTTGACCACTCGCGTGCCTATATTCGCACGCATTCGAGAAGTCCAGTGCCTTGGTTCAAGGAAACATCAAATCTTGCTCTCACAGGTGACACATCCTGCCCTGTGATCTCGACTGTTAATCTAAATCGTCCTGTGCCTGATAGTGATCTATTGACTCCGGCGACTGTGTGCGCAAGGCTTATAATCCCGCCTTGTACTGCCGATACGAAGTCAATCCCTTGGCTTTCGCCAGGATTTAGAGAAAAGCTGTCGCTCTGCGCCTTTCCCTGGGAATGCTTGATAAATAGCGGGACTGGAAGCCAATCGAGATTGGGCTGAGGTGGTTCAATCGCAACAAGCTTCGCTTTCACGTTAGTGATAGTGTTCGTCGAGCTAGAATTGGTCACAGAAAACCAAAACGCGACACATGACCCCTGCTCGTCCAGCCACGGCTGCACGGCAAGGTCGCCAATCACTAGACAGGGAACCCCTCTCCGCCATTCGCTAAAACCTGTCCCGAATAGCGCTGAGAAGGCGCAAACTATAGCGACCCAGAGAAACGTATTCCACGACACGGGCTTCTCGACGTATCGTTCGTAAATCCCCAACGCCCCGACTACTACTGCACCACCAACCAGAAGAACCCAAAACTTACGGATTACAATCCCAGCGTATCGGACCATCTGCAAGGACGAGCTAATATCCACCTGCCACCTCACCGCAATTATCGTTCACAGAATAGCCGGCAAGACGGTGAACGACAGGGAGATTTGCTAGTTATGCTTGCCCTTCCACTCGGCGTAGGGGCCTTGGAAGTCTTCGATGCCGTCTTCCTTGAAGTTCCATAGCCTGGTGGCGACTTCGTCGATTAAGTCATGGTCGTGAGTGACCAACAAGACCGTGCCTTCGTAACGCTGGAGAGCGATGTTCAGGGCGTTGATAGCTTCTAGGTCTAAGTGATTGGTGGGCTCGTCGAAGATCAGGAAATTGGGCTTGGTGAGAATGAGCTTGCAGAAGGCAAGGCGGGCTTGCTCGCCGCCGCTGAGAGCTTTGGTCTGCTTGTCGCCTTCTTCGCCGCTGAAGAGCATCTGGCCGAGGATGCCGCGAATTTCCTCAACGTGGGCTGCCGGGTTCCAGCGATGGAGCCACTCGGAGACGGAAAGGCCGTGCTCGATCGTCGAGCCCACGTCCTGAGGAAAGTAGCCAATCTGTGCTTCGTGGCCCCAGAAGACGGAGCCGGAGTCGAGAACAAAATCCTTGTCGGCGAGGCCGGGATAGTTATTGAGCAGGCTCTTGAGCAGCGTGGTCTTGCCGGCGCCGTTGCGGCCCATGAGGCAGATTCTTTCGCCGCGCAGGACGTTGGCGGTGAAGCCGTCGAGCACCTTGTGGTCGCCATAGAGCTTGGTGATGTGCTTGAACTCGAGGACATGCTTGCCGCTGGGGCGCACCTGGTCGAAACGGATGTAGGGACGCTGGATGTTGGAGCGGGCGAGGTCGTTGGTTTGCAGACGCTCGACCTCTTTGCGTCTACTCGTAACTTGTGACGAGCGGGTTCCGGCGGCGAAGCGGGCGATGAAATCGTTGAGCTGGGCGATCTTCTTTTCGCGCTGGGCATTTTGCGATTCGAGGGTGGAGCGGATTTGCGTTTTGGCCATCACCATGTCGTCGTAGCCGCCGGTGTAGGTGATGATGGTCTGGTAGTCGATGTCGGCGGTGTGGGTGGTGACGCTGTTGAGGAAGTGCCGGTCGTGGGAGATGGCGATCAGTGTGCCGTCGTAGCTGTGTAGGAAGTCCTGGAGCCAGTGGATGGATTCGAGATCGAGGTAGTTGGTGGGCTCGTCGAGGAGCAGGGCTTCTGGCTTGCCGAAGAGGGCTTGGGCCAACAGCACGCGGACCTTTTGGCCGCCCTGGATTTCACCCATCTTGCGCTCGTGGATCTCCTCGGGAATGTCGAGGCCGTCGAGGAGCACTGCGGCGTCGGACTCTGCGGTGTAGCCATCTTCGTCGCCGATGACGCCTTCAAGCTCGCCTAGCCTCATGCCGTCTGCGTCGGACAGCTCGGGCTTCTCGTAGATGCGATCGCGCTCTTCCATGGCGGCCCAGAGCGGCTTGTTGCCCATGATGACGGTGTCAATAACGCGATAGGCGTCAAAGGCGAACTGATCCTGCCTCAACACGCCGAGCTTGCGCGGACGGACCACGTTGCCCTTTTGCGCATCTAGCTCGCCGGTGAGGATCTTCATAAACGTAGATTTGCCGGAGCCATTAGGTCCGGTGAGGCCGTAGCGGCGGCCGGGAATAAAGGCTACGCTGACATCCTCGAAGAGTACCTTCGCGCCGTAGCGCATGGTGACATTGCTGACGCTGATCATGGAGGTTCTGGTTCCTATATGCGGGCCGCAGCGGGGTATCGGCTGCGGCGGGCCGAAAAAAGTTGGGTTGGGTCAAGATTTTGGGCGCGCAGCACCCAAAGGGTACCCGGTAGCGCCGGAGAACTTCTGCTCTTCAAGTTTCTCACAGAACCCGCAGTAGGCCGAGATTCTCGGTATTTTCCAAGTACCTTAGCGCAGGGTCCAAATCTTGGGCCGGGTTGAATGATGGAAGTCCTCCGATAAACCTGGAGAGGGAACATATGCCTTCATTTCAAATCTCAGAGCAGAGTGCCGCCAGCCGGCCTGCGAAGCTGGCAGAGCGGCGCGCTCGCACACGATTCTTCTGGCAGGGAACTGCCGTGATGCGGATTCTGCCTGGCGGGCAGGATGTCCTGGGAGTCCTGCTGGACGTAAGCGAATCGGGATGCGGGGTGGAGATCGGAATCGACTTTCCGGCCGCGATAGGCGCCCAGGTGGAAGTAGACCTGAACGTGCGGGGATCGAGGATGAAGCGCGCTGGGGTCATCCGGCACATCCAGGTAATTCGCCGGACCGAGCGTGAGACGCGGGCGGGAATCGAGTTTATTGATGACCGTTCGGCGAAGGGACTGCTTCGTCAGAGATGACTACCCAAAGATCGCCATGACGGCGTGATTGACGACGAAGGCCGCGCCGTAAGCGAGGACGAGCATATAGAGGAACTGGATAGCCGGCCACTTCCAACTGTTGGTCTCGCGGCGGACCACGGCCATGGTGGATGTGCACTGCATGGCGAAGGCAAAGAAGATCATCAATGCCAGCGCGCCGCCGAGGGTCATGTCGTGGTGGAGCGCGGTTTGCAGGTGCATGGCCTGTGTCGCGGGGTCGGCGCCGTAGAGAGTGCCCATGGTGCTGACCATGACTTCGCGGGCAAGCACGCTGGAGAGCAGGCCGATGCCGATCTTCCAGTTGAAGCCTAGGGGGGCAATGGCCGGTTCGATGAAGTGGCCCAGGCGGCCAATGACGCTGTCGGCCAACTCGGGCGCGGAGATTGTGCCGCCCAGAGCGTGAACCACAGGCAGGTGAGCCAAAACCCATAGGGCCAGCGTGACGCAAAGAATGACGGTGCCCGCCTGGCGCAGAAAGACGCGCGCGCGGTCGATGAGGCGCAGAGCAAGGGAGCGGAGACTGGGCATGCGGTACTGCGGCAGCTCGAGGATAAAAGGCGTTTCGCTGGACTTGAGGATGGAGCTTTTCAGCAGCCATGCGGTGGTCATCGCGCCGACAAATCCAGCCAGATATAGGCTCAGCATCACGACAGTACGAAGGCCGAGAAAGCCGTGGAGATAGACGATGTTAGGGATAAAGGCGGCGATCAGCAGCATATAAACAGGCAGCCGCGCCGAGCAGGTCATGAAAGGTGTGACCAGGATGGTAGCAAAGCGGTCGCGCTTGTTCTCAATGGTGCGCGTGGCCATGATAGCCGGAACCGCACATGCGTATGCCGAAAGAAGGGGAATGAAGGCTTTGCCGTTCAGGCCGGTGGAGCGCATGACGCGATCCGCGATCAGGGCGGCGCGGGAGAGGTAGCCGGAGTCTTCAAGAATCCCGATGAAGAGAAAGAGCAAGAGGATCTGGGGGAGGAAGACCAGCACCGACGAGATGCCCTTCCATGCGCCGTCGAGCACGAGAGACTGAATCCATCCGGCGGGCAGGAACGGGCGCACCAAGCCACCCATGCGGGCCAGGATGTCGCCAAATCCGTCGGAGAGCGGCTGGCCGATGGAGAAGACTACCTCAAAGACGCCTACCACGACGACGAGAAAGAGCAGCGGTCCCCAGACGCGGTGGAGCAGGACGTTATCGATTCTGCGTGTGCCTTCGACGGAGAGAGGAGCACGGTAACCGGTATTGCGGCTTACCTGGGCCGCCCAGAGGTGAGCGCTGGCGGCGTTACCCAGAACGGGCAGGGCAAGAGGCTTGGCCGCGGCGCGTTCTGTCTGCTGGTGAAGGAAGAGCGGAACGGCATCGAGGCCGGTTCCATGCACCGCGCTGATCTGGGCGACGGGCGCGCCCAGCTCACGGGCCAGTTTGAGCGTGTCGATGTGACCGCCGCGAGCCTCCATCAGGTCGCTCATATTGAGCAGGATCAGAGTGGGCAAACCCAGCGCCAGCACTGGGGCGGCCAGCATCAGTTGGCGCGTTAGGTGGAGAGAGTCGAGGACAAGGAGCACCGCATCGGGCTTGGGTGTGCCGGGCATTTTCCCGCGCAGCACGTCGATAGAGACGCGGGCATCCTCAGAGAATGGAGAGAGCGAATAGATGCCGGGCAGGTCAATGAGAGTGAGATCATCGCGGCCCGCCCCGGCCATCAGCCCCATCCGCTGTTCCACGGTAACGCCGGGGTAATTGGCAACCTTCTGGCGGAGACCCGTCAATCGGTTGAAAAGAGTGGATTTGCCGGAGTTTGGCGGTCCAATGAGAACGACGGTTTTGAGCGCCCCCTCAGGCGGGGGAGTGGTAGGCGGCTTAAAGGCGGGAGGGGTGCAGCATGCGCTCATCGCACGGCCTCGGTCAGCTCCTCAACGTCACAATCAGGGCCATCGGACTCTTCAGAACCCTCCGTCACTTCCGCCTCGGGCTCGCGCACCCGGATAGCTGCCGCTGTTTCGCGGCGCAGAGCGATTTCCATGCCGTCAACGCCGTAAACAGAGGGGTCGCCGGCCGGAGCGCGGCGCAGCGCCGTCACCAGCGCATCGGGGACAAAGCCCATATGCATCAGGTGGTTCTGCACGGATTCCGGGAGATCAAGGGCCACCAGAACCCCGCTCTCGCCGATCTGCAATTCGCTCAAAACGCTCAATTGCCGAACTCCTACGGGCCGCCGAAAAGGCAGCAGCCTGAAACTACGACCGTAATGGTCGTAATTCAGTATACGACCATTTCGGTCCAGGCCGCAAACCTCAATGTCTGAACTTTTGGCGCGACGCATACGCATGGCTCGACCTCCGAGCGGTGCATACTGGGGAATCTCTCACCAATCCCCCAAGCCCCCCGGCTGACCCCTCTGCCTGTCTTATCGGATCGATATAGGGTTTCTATCAGGTGAGACGGCGATTTAATGTGATCCAAATCACTTTAGTTGGGCGCGGAATCTTTCAAGCAGGAGGGAAGATAAGTGATACAAGGGTTGTATGCAAGCGAGCGAGTTTCGCAGTTCCGTGACCCGCGAAGAGCCTCCCAGTGGGCTGCCAGCGCCGTTGGCCGCGCTGTGGTGGGATGCGAAAGGGGATTGGACCAAGGCGCATGCGCTCGTGGATGAGCTTGAGACCATCGACGGCATGGCGGTTCACGCGTATCTGCATCGCAAAGAGGGCCAATCCGGGAACGCCGATTACTGGTACCAGCGCGCCGGCCGCAGGTTTCACCGGTCCTCGCTCGAAGCCGAGTGGGAGGCACTGGTGGAGGGGCTTCTGAACTGAGGGTGTGTCGGCGGACCTGGGCTGAGCGGCGATGGAGAAGAGCAAGAAACATCGAATCCCAGGCCACCCAACTGTAGGAGCTGAAGCTCAATTATTTTCAGCACTTGCGGCGCGACTGTACAGCATGCTGAAAACTCTGCGGCCGGTGTGGTTTTGAAAGGGCATGGCTTCAGCCGTGCCGCAAGTAGCTGAGATTAAACGACAGGCTTTAGCCACTGAGCGATGCTCTTGCCTGACCGGGCCAACATTGGGGCATTTTTCAGCAAGCTGTGTAGTTGTGCCCTAACGCAAGACCTGGGTATTTCCATACCTGCGAAGTCCCCATCCAGAATGTTGCGTATGCGGCGTGCTGGAGCAGCGCCCTTTTCCGGATGCGGACTTATGCAAAAGTCCTTTCGACAAATCCGAATGCAGAATATGGGATTCCATACCCGTCATGTGTCTCGCGTCACAGCCGCTCCACCCCCTTACAGGTCGAAACTAGCGTAGCGGTTGTGTCGCGTCCGGCCGCACTATGAGGCAAAGCGAATGAGTGAACAGAAAATGGTTATTTTGGATGGGAACGAGGCAGCTGCCTCGGTAGCCTATCGCCTCTCCGAGGTTGTCGCCATCTACCCCATTACCCCGTCGTCGCCGATGGCGGAGTGGGCGGATCAGTGGCGCTCGGAGGGAAAGAAGAATATTTGGGGCGCGTTGCCCATTGTGGAAGAACTTCAGAGCGAAGGCGGCGCGGCTGGCGCGCTGCACGGGGCATTGCAGGCTGGGGCCTTCGGAACCACCTTCACGGCCTCGCAAGGCTTGCTGCTGATGATTCCCAACATGTTCAAGATTGCCGGTGAGCTGACCCCGGCTACGATGCATGTGACGGCCCGCACTCTGGCTACCCATGCGCTTTCGATCTTCGGCGACCACTCAGACGTGATGGCTTGCCGGTCGACGGGTTGGGCCATGCTGGCCTCGAACTCGGTGCAGGAGGTTCACGATCTGGCGCTGGTGGCGCAGATCGCTACGCTTGAATCCCGCATTCCTTTCATTCATTTCTTTGACGGCTTCCGCACCTCGCACGAAGTGGGCAAGATTCTTCCGATCGGTGACGAGACGATTCGCGCGCTGGTGGACGACAAGTACATTATTCAGTACCGGCAGAATGCTCTCAGCTCGGATCGCCCGATCATCCGCGGCACGGCGCAGAATCCCGATGTGTTCTTCCAGGCTCGCGAAGCCTGCAATCCGTTCCACGCCGCGGTTCCGGGGATTGTGCAGTCGGTGATGGACCGTTTTGCCGCACAGACCGGCCGCGCCTATCATCTGTTCGATTATTACGGAGCGCCGGATGCAGAGCGCGTGATCATCCTGATGGGCTCCGGCGCAGAGGCTGCCGAAGAGGCTGTGGACGCCTTGAACAAGCAGGGCGAGAAGCTAGGAATGCTCAAGGTTCGTTTGTACAAGCCGTTCGACGCGAGCGCCTTCCTGGCTGCGCTGCCCACTACAGTGAAGTCGATTGCCGTCCTGGACCGCTGCAAGGAGCCAGGCGGAGCCGGCGAGCCGCTCTATCAGGACATCATTACCGTATTGGCCGAGAATTCCGCGAATCTGCCGTTCGCAGCCAAGCCCACGGTGGTCGGCGGGCGTTACGGGCTGTCGTCCAAGGAGTTCACTCCGGCCATGGTAAAGGGCATCTTCGATGAGCTGGCCAAGCCGGCGCCGAAGAATCACTTTACGATCGGCATCGACGACGATGTAACCCACACCAGCCTGACCTACGATCCTGCGTTTTCGACAGAAGATCCGAAGACCGTGCGCGCATTGTTCTATGGCCTCGGTTCCGACGGCACCGTCGGCGCGAACAAGAACTCGATCAAGATCATCGGCGACAACACGCCGAACTATGCGCAGGGCTACTTCGTTTACGACTCGAAGAAGTCGGGGTCGATGACCACCTCGCATCTTCGCTTCGGGCCGAACCCCATCCGCTCGAGCTACCTGATTACGCGCGCCAGCTTTGTAGCCTGCCACAACTTCAGCTTCCTGGAGAAGATGGATGTGGTGCAGGCAGCGGTGCCAGGCGCGGTCTTCCTTCTCAACTCGCCCTTCTCGGCGGCTGAGGTCTGGGAGCACCTGCCCAAGACCACGCAGCAAGAGATGCTGCGCAAGAAGATCGAGTTTTACGTGATCGACGGCAACAAGGTGGCGCGCGAAGCGGGAATGGGCACGCGCATCAACACCATCATGCAGGCCTGCTTCTTCGCGATCAGCGGCGTGCTGCCGCGCGAGGAAGCCATCGAGCAGATCAAGAAGGCTATCAAAAAGACCTATGGCAAGCGCGGAGATGCCGTGGTGGCAAAGAACTTTGCCGCCGTGGACCACGCTCTGGCGCATCTGGAGAAGGTCGAGCTGCCTGCCAATGCTTCATCGGAGTTCGATCTGATTCCTTCGATCTCTGGCAAGGCGCCGAAGTTTGTCCGCGACGTGCTGGGCGAGATTGCAGCAGGACGCGGAGATCTGCTGCCGGTGAGTGCGATTCCGGCGGGCGGAGCGTTTCCGACCGGTACGGCGCAGTGGGAAAAACGGAACATTGCGCAGTTCATTCCGGTTTGGGACAAGGATCTGTGCATTCAGTGCGGTAAGTGCGTCATGGTTTGCCCTCATGCCGTGATTCGCGCCAAGGTTTACAGCCCTGAGCTTGCGGATAAGGCGCCCGCGACTTTCCAGTGGGCCAAGCCCAAATGGAAAGGCATGGAGCAGGACCACTACACGCTGCAAGTAGCTCCCGAGGATTGCACCGGCTGCGCAGTCTGCGTGGATGTGTGCCCGGTGAAGAGCAAGAGCGACGCCAGCCACAAGGCCATCAACATGGCGCCTCAGCCGGCCCTGCGCGAGGCAGAACGCGACAACTGGGAGTTCTTCCTCGGGCTGCCCGAGGTGGACCGCTCGAAGCTGTCGCACACGCAGGTGAAGGATATTCAATTGTTGCAGCCGCTGTTTGAGTTCTCGGGCGCATGCTCGGGCTGCGGAGAGACGGCATACGTCAAGCTGCTTACGCAGCTCTTCGGCGACCGGCTCTACATCGCCAATGCAACGGGCTGCTCGTCGATCTATGGCGGCAACTTGCCCACCACGCCTTACACGAGCAATCCGGAGGGTCGCGGGCCGACCTGGGCGAACTCGCTGTTTGAAGACAACGCCGAATTCGGCTTTGGCATGAGAATCGCCCTTGACCAGCAGAAGATCTTCGCTGAAATGCTGGTGACGCGTCTGGCGCCGGCGATCGGCGATGAGTTGGTGACGGCGGTGCTCGGCGCCTCGCAAAAGACCGAGACAGAGATCAAGGAGCAGCGTGAGCGCGTGCTGGCGCTACGCGCGCGGCTTGCCGGCAACGACAGCTCGGATGCGAAGAACCTGTTGGCCATAGTGGATTCGCTGGTTCGCAAGAGCGTGTGGATTCTGGGCGGCGACGGATGGGCCTACGACATCGGCTTCGGCGGTTTGGACCACGTGCTCGGCTCCGGCAAGAACGTGAACGTGCTGGTTCTTGACACCGAGGTTTACTCGAACACCGGCGGCCAGATGTCCAAGGCCACCCCTCGGGGCGCGGTGGCGAAGTTTGCCGCCAGCGGCAAGAGCAACAGCAAGAAGGATTTGGCCATGGAAGCGGTCAGCTACGGCTCCGTTTACGTGGCCAGGGTGGCATTGGGCGGCAACGACAGCCACGTAGTGAAGGCCTTCCAGGAGGCCGAAGCCCACGACGGACCGTCGATCATCCTTGCGTACGCCAGTTGCATCGCACACGGCTACGATCTGGTTCACGGCCTGGAGCAGCAGAAGCTGGCTGTGCAGTCTGGATACTGGCCGCTGATGCGCTATAACCCGGATCTGCGCGAGTCGGGCAAGAATCCGTTCCAGCTTGACTCGAAGGCCCCGGCGATCCGGCTCAAGGAGTACACGTATCGCGAAGCGCGTTACACTATGCTGGCGCGGAGCAACCCGGAGCTGGCCGCCAAGCTGCTCGTGGAAGCGCAAGACGACGTGGAGCGGCAGTGGCGCGTATACTCCGCACGGGCCGCAATGCCGGGCCGCGGTGAGACGCCGCACATTGCTCCGGAAGAAAAGCCGGACGATAAACAGGTGGCTGTGGCTGCCGGAGGTGCCGAATGATCGATTTTTCAACGCAATATCTTGGTTTGAAGCTGAACGGACCGATCGTGGTCTCCTCCACGCCGCTGTCGGAGAACATTGACAACGTTCGCCGCATGGAAGATTCCGGCGCTTCCGCAATCGTGCTCACCTCACTCTTCGAGGAGCAGTTGGAGCTCGAGTCCAAGGCTCTGGACGACGATCTCTCGCGAGGCACCGAGTCCTTTGCCGAGTCGCTCGGCTACCTGCCCGATCTTGACGACTACCGCATGACCCAAGAGGTCTATCTTGAGCACCTGCGGCGGGCGAAGGAAGCGGTCAAGATTCCGATCATGGCCAGCCTCAACGGCGCCACAACAGGCGGCTGGATTCGGTTTGCCAGGGCAATGGAGCAGGCCGGAGCCGACGCCATCGAGCTGAACACATATGCGCTGGCGACGGACCGCAGCCAGACTTCGTCCGAACTCGAGCTGCAGCTACTCGATCTAGTGGCTGCAGTCACTGACGCCGTCAAGGTTCCCGTATCCGTGAAGCTCTCGCAGTCGTTCACCAGTGTTCCGCATCTGGCGGCACGGCTTGAGGACGTGGGGGCAAAGGGCGTGGTGCTCTTCAATCGCTTCTATCAGCCTGACTTCGACATCGAGACCCTGGAGGTACGGCCTACGCTCCACTTCTCAACGCCGTCGGAGTTGCTGCCACGGCTGCACTGGGCTGCAATCCTATATGGCCACTTGAACATCGATCTCGCGATCTCAGGCGGTGTGCACTCGGCCGAGGATGTGTTGAAGGGAATCATGGCCGGGGCGGGCGTCACCATGATGGCTTCGGCGCTGCATATTCACGGTATCGAGCATATTGGCAGGGTTCTGTCCGACCTGCGCTACTGGCTCGAGAAGCGCGAATACAGCTCTTTGTGGGAGACGCGCGGCTGCTTGAGCCGGCGTTCGGTGCCTGACACCTCGGCGTTCGACCGCGGCAACTACATCAAGACGCTCAGCTCGTATAGTTTGCGTCAGACAGTGACGGCATTCTAGGGAAAGAATTGCTAGATTACGATGATTTATGTGTAGGATTGCGGCGGTCGCACAACGGTGAGATCGCCGCAGGCTTTTGGGCTTTCCCAAGCCGCCAAGAACCGGGCACGAATTGCCAACCCGTAGCTTTCACAATGCAATAATGAAGCTAAGCCAGAGCGCCTCTCAGGGCTTGGCGCGACCCGCATGAATCTACCCAACTCCATCTCGATGAGCCGGATCGTCATGATCCCGCTTCTGCTCTGGATCCTGTCGACACACTTTCCGTGGCGGGGGTCGCACGGCGAGCAGGAAATACTGGCCTCCGTCTTGTTCATTCTGGCTTCGATCACAGATGGCCTGGATGGCTACCTGGCGCGCAAGCGCAAGCAGATCACCACGATGGGCATGTTGCTGGACCCCATCGCCGACAAGATCATGGTAACCAGTGCGCTGGTAGCACTTGTGGCCTACAATCCGCAGGTGGTCAAGGTCTGGATTGCGGTGGTCATTATCGGGCGCGAGTTTCTCATCTCGGGCCTGCGGTCCATCGCATCTTCTGAGGGATTTACGATTCAGGCCAGCGATCTGGGCAAACTTAAGACGGTAGTTCAGATTGTGTCCGTCGTCTCAGCGATTCTTGCTCACCACTGGGACCAGTGGCAGTTCGGCGTACTCGTCATTCCGGTCAAGTGGATAGCCATCGCGGCTATTTACTTCACCGTGCTGGTTTCCTCCGTCTCTGCCATCGACTACTTTGCGGGATTCTGGAAGCAGATCGACCACGCATCGAAAGACCGCCGCACAAAGGCGTTCGTGCTGACTCGCCGCAAGAGTACCGGGACGCCGTGAGATCATTGGACGGCTAACGCAAGAAGCCCCAGTCATGACTGGGGCTTCTTGCGTTAGCCGAGTGCGGAAGCAGTAATCAGGCCATGGCGGGAACGGCTTCAGGGATGAGAACTGCCGGCGCTTGAACCGAGGCGGTAGCGACGAGCGATGGAGCAGATGCAGCATGGGAGTGGACACTTCTTGTGAGCCGGTGGACAAAGTGGTAAGGCGGCCATGGGCCTGAAACCTGCATCTGACACTCCCGTAACGTGGCGCTAGTGGTTGTGAACTTGCTTTGGTAGCGTTCCACGTATTTGCGGTCGATGAGGTGGGCGATGTCCAGCACCATCTTGCCGCCTTCCGTGAGCCGGCAGCTAACCTCTTCATCGAGGGGCTGGAAGAGGCGGTGCATCTGGAAGCTTACGGCCCGTGCGCGTGTCTGCCGCTCGCGCGTGCGGGAAGCATTCTCGCGCAGGTTGGTAAGGTATCCCCGTCCTACGCCTTCAGCGGGCAGATGCTTCTCGATCTCCCGTCCGCAACAATCGTCGACCAGTACCTTCAGGTGCATCTCGGTCTTGCCGCGCAGCTTGTCGATGTTACCCAGAAACTGGCGCTGGTTGGAGCGGATGGACTTGCGCAGGCTTTCATCATCGTTGAAGACGGTCCCGAACCGGAACGGCAGTACCGTCGAGTGGTGAAAACAGTCGGCGATGACTCGTGCGTGGTCGGCGCCGGATTTCTGGTTCAGGGTTTCAGCGGGATTATGTTCGCTGACTACCACGGCAAGGTCACTGGCGGGATAAAGAAAGACCTGGTTGCCGCTCACTCCGACGAGAGATTCCATCGGAACAGGTTTGCGATGACGTGCGATTTCAGGAAACGCTTGTCTTTCCCCGATGCAGTAGGCATACCATGCCATGACGAGACACTCCGCTTGCGTGCGCAGGTAAGCGCCGCTCGTTGGTAAAGCTCTGTGAACTTGGGAACAACTGCATAGTGGCGTACGGACCGCCATAGGGAGAGTATCTGGCTGACCCAAACCGAATACTAGCCCCTTGAAAATACGACTGGCAATGATCCAAATCACCAACTGGAAAAAGGAAGCAAGATTCCGCAAGTCGGTATTCGTGGCAACAATGAAAATATTGACGACACCAAAATAATTTCATTGCAGAAATACGCTTTGTTTTGAAATGTGGGACGAGTTTCCCGGAAAGCAATTAATGCTACGATTTCGGCACTTAAGCGCAGCTCGAGTGGGGAAGCTGAAGAGCGAATACGGTCCCTGAACTCCGAGAATTATGGAAGAATGTGGCGGATTAGAAGATACAAGTACACGTTCAGGAGAACCGAAACAGCCAGGAGAGCAAACGCCAGCAGGGCGAACCTGTTGACTTTCTTCTGAACTCCCTTAAGATCCTCGACAAGCTCTTGCTGCTCCTGCGCATTTCGCTCGTTGGCGTCGCGGACGATCTCCAACTGATCCTCGATGCGCTTCAGCGACGCATGGTGCTCAAGAATTCGATTGCGAAGATCCCGGTGCTGCGTCTTCAGTTCGGCCAGACCCTCTTCAAGAGGTTCGAGGTTCAAGGGCGGAGGAGGCGGGGCCATTTGCGGGTAGGGGCCCAGGAAATTCGACGCAGCGGTGCCGATTTTTCCATCTAGCAAGGGCAGAATCCGCTGCACGAGGGGCAGGGCTGCGCGCACCAATCCCACAGCGCGCTGCAAGCCGGATCTGTTTTCACGCTGAGAGCCCGCCGAAGCGCTTACGAGCGCACGGCCCGCAGGAGGCGTAGGTTTGAGGCTTTCTGGCTCTTCCTCGGTTGGAAGCACAGGAGACGGGCTGCGAATTTCAGCAGGAACCGGGAAATCGTCTTCGCGCGAGAGCATCTCGCTCCGCCTCGCTGCCCAACGGCGTTGGTTGTCCGATCCGTTCATGCCACCCCTCATATCGTTCATGTCTTTCATCTTCTCTCATTCTATAGGGGAGTTCGTCTCATCCGATGAGCGGCAATCCGGTTCTCCCTCCTATATTGCATTGCGGGGCGGCATGAGGTGCGACTTGCTGCGCTGCCAATTAACTAACAGGTTGCCACAGCGCCGGATGCGGTTTGTTTTGAACCATCGCGAGGTCGGCTGTCGCGTATTCTCGTATGCAGGAGAAGCGTGTGAATCCAGTCCTTGCCCGTACGCTGCGCAGCCTGCAACGCAACATTCTGGCCGGCGTCATCACTATCGGACCGCTGTTCGTGACCTACCTGATCTTCAGCTTTCTTCTCGGCGTCCTGGCCAAGGCGGGCTTGCCCGTGGTGTGGCTCCTGGCAGCCGTCTTGCCAGGGGATTGGCTCACGCAGCCGTGGTTGCAGTCCCTGCTGGCCGTGCTGCTCACCCTGGTTGTGCTTTACGTAGTGGGCCGCGTGACCTCGTTGGTGGTGGGCCGCCAGGCATTCAAGCTCTTTGAAGCCGCGCTGGATCGGCTTCCCGTGGTCGCCAAGATCTACAGCTCCGTGCGCCAATTGCTTGACAGCATGATGGTGAAAAAGGATTCGACTCAACGCGTGGTGCTGGTGGACTTTCCCATCGTGGGCCAGAAGAGCATTGGATTTCTGACCCGCACACTGACCGACGAAACTACCGGTGAACTGCTGGCCGCGGTCCTGCTGCCCAATGCCATCAATCCAACCTCGGCTTTCTTGCAGATTCTGCCCATCGATCACGTCACTGAGACAGACCTGAACATGGAGCAGGCCATGAGCATGATCATGACAGGCGGGGCCGTTGGGCCCGATAAGATCAGGTTCACCAAGCCTCCCATTCAGGCGGAGGAAACGACCGCGCCGCTTGCTCCCTCGGCTTGACCCGAAAGAGCTTCCGTTGAGAATGGCAAGAGTTACAACGCCACATCCTGGTCAGCCAGTCCTTCGACCGTCAGTTCTTCGCCCGCTTGCTCGCTTTCCGCGGTGATCTTGCGCAGGCTTACGTGCTCGAACTGTGCCCAGATCAGGCCAACCGGCACGATGCCCAAAAAGCTCACCAAAAGCAGCGTGGCGGCGCAAGCCGTTGAGGCCTCTGCCGTCACTCCGTAGAAATTGCTCATGGCCGCGGCGACGAACGCGATCTGCGAAAACCATCCCAGCACCGGCAGTTGAACGACGCTCGCTCCGCCGCTGACCGCCAACAGCAGGATGCACTTTGGCAGGCTCATCCCCACCAGTTCCGGGCTGGCCTGAAAGGCCTGCATCGTTTCAAGGTAGGCTAGGGTGATGAGCCCCCACATGGTCAACGAGAGCGCGGCTGTCATCGCGAAATCGGAGAACGAGCGCATCGTGTCCAGACCGGCGTGGAAGCTTCGGACCTTGTTCCCGACGGAATGGCCGAGTTTCTTCGACGCGAGGCCGAAAGTCCGCTCGAGGAATGAAGCCACTACCCCACCGGCCAGGCGGACTGCAACCAGAAACAGCGCACCGAGAACAGTGAGGGCCATCCCCCAGTAGCCGGCCTTCTTCACAATCTCAGGATGCGGCAAATCACCTGGCTGACCGAACCAGGCGGTGAACAGGATGATGGACGAAAAAATCAGCGCCATCGAGCCGGCGTCAAACAGCCGCTCAACAATGTACACGGCGATCTGCGAACTGATCGTCAGGCCGGTCTTCTTTGCGACCAGATAAGGACGTACGGGATCCGCTACCCTGCCGATCAGCGCGACGGCCGTAAAGCCGATGACCTGCGTGCCAAGCAGCGACAGCAGCGGCACTTTCTTGTTGTGCCTTAGAAGCAGAGCCCAGCGTGCGGCGCGAAAGACATAGCCCAAGTAGATGCACCCGGCGCCTATGGCTATCTTTCGCCAGTCGGCCAGTGCCAATTGCGTGCGGAAGACGCCAAAGTCGAAGTGAATTCTGTCGCGTCCCCATACGACAAGCACGGCAAGCACCAGCAGGGCCACCAAAGCTACAATCAATTGTTTCTTCTTCAAGAGTTCTCCGTTCCGCGGCGATCGGTATTGGCTTAGTCTAAATTGTCGCGGGACGCGGTCGCCTCAAACTTCCGTAAATTGCGGGACGGCCCCATTTCACCTCACGCGATGTCACACTTTCTTCATCTGACGACCAGGTTGCGTCCGGAAGTCATCAAGGCACGATGCTGACGTTTGGCAGGCGCTCGATCGGCGTTATAATCGCTGGAAAGAGGACACGCATGGAACTGCAAAGGCACAGGAAAGCCGTGATGGACGTACTCCTTTACGCGCTGCCGGTGTATCTGCCGTTCTATCAGGCGCTCCTTATGGGTGGAATCGCCAGGGCGATGTTGCTCTTGGTGCTTGCAGTTCTACTGATGTTCCTGGTGCGGTGCTCGGTCGATCTTGGCCGGTCGATTGCAGAACGCCTCAGGACACTTCCATCTGCATGGCTTGCTCCGACGCCTTGTCTCGGATTTAGGGAGCTGGCCTTCGCATCTTTGGCCATTCCGAGCGCGCCGAGTCTCTCTCCGCTGTTTCAACGCCCCCCGCCTATCTTCTCTTAGCTCTCCGTATTGATCTCAAGCACAGGATGCCGTTTCGACGGGCTCGTCTTTCCTTGTCTTCAAACAGTGTCCCTGGCCTTTGCCCAGGGAAGAGAAGGTGTATTTATGAGCATTTCATCCGCTCCAATGCACGCCCATGCGGTACTCACCGAGTACAAATCGCGAGTGCAGAGTCTGCAAGGCCAGATTAGTGCTTTAAGAGCGCGCAAACTTTGGGCGCTGGCAATAATCCTCAACGGCGTTCTTCTATGGGGTGCGCTGCTGATTCTGGCCCTGAATGGAATCGGAGGTTCGTTCACGGCTCTTGGGATTCCTGTGGTCGGAGTTTTGTGGGCGTTGGCGTTCCGGAGCTTCCTGCGGTCCCGCGCTAAATCAATTGCACTGGCGCACAGGTCAAGCTTCTTTGAGCGGGGCATCGACCGGCTGGAAGATCACTGGCGCGGCAAGGGAAGCGACGGGATGGACTTTGCGCGAGTTAACCACCTCTACCAAGGGGATCTGGAAATCCTGGGGGAGGGTTCGCTGTTTGAACTGCTCTGCACGACTCGATCCGAGATCGGCGCTGAGCGGCTTGCTTCTTTCCTGCTCGATCCGCCGACGCTCGAAGAGGCCAGAGCACGACAGGAAGCGGTGAAGGAGTTGCGTGACGCCACGAGCTTGCGCGAAGAGGTTGCGATACTCGGCAAATACCAGTTCCAGAACTGTCGCGGGGAGCATCTCCGCGAGTGGCTCAGCATGCCGATCCTGAAAGTGCCGCGCGCCGTTCCCGTTTTCCTGCTTTTCTCCGGCACTGTCAGCCTGATGCTAGGCCTGTGCGGCTACGCGAAGATACTACCCTGGATGCAGATCGCGCCAATGCTCATTCCGCTGCTTGCCACACAGGCGGGGACCGGCTTGGCGCTGATGCGGAGGGTGGGTGTCCACATTAAGAAACTCCTCGCGCTTGGCGGCGATGTCGCGGTGTTGCGGCAAGGGTTGGGGCTGATGGAGCACCAGCAATTCCGTTCGGCAAAGTTGCGCGGCCTGGTCGAACGTCTTCGTTCGCGAAATGCCGAACCCAGGATTCGCAAGCTCGAACGCATGGTCCATGCCGTGTCGCGGCGGGAAGATTTGTTCCTTTATGGATTTTCAATGTGGCTGGCAGCAGGAACACAGTTGGTTCTTGCAATTGAAAGATGGCGAAGTGAGCACCAGAAAGATTTCGAGGATTGGTTGGACGCATGGGCTGAGTTTGAAGCGTTGAACGCGCTGGGATGCTATGCCTACGAACATCCAGATGATGGGTTTCCGGAGCTGCTAGATGGCGACGCACGGTTTGAGGCAGAAGGCCTGTGTCATCCCCTTCTGCCGCGCGATGGCGGTGTCGGCAATTGCGTGGCGCTCAATGATTCAACGGCATTTTACGTAATCAGCGGCTCGAACATGGCGGGCAAGAGCACGTTTCTCAGGGCGCTGGGGTTGAACGCAATCCTTGCTACGGCGGGTGCGCCGGTTCGGGCACTCAGCGCTCGATTGACTGTTTTCAATGTCTGCGCTTCCATCTCCATTGCAGATTCGCTCGTTGAGGGAAAGTCCAAGTTTGTAGCGGAAGTTGAACGCCTGCGAGAGACGATCCGCTTGACGGCGACTGACCGGCCGGTTCTGTTTCTGATCGATGAAATTTTGAGTGGAACGAATTCGCGAGACCGCCGGATTGCCGCAGAATCAGTGATTGAGGCGTTGGTTGCAGGCGGCGCTGTGGGGGCGCTTTCAACGCACGACCTTGCACTGACGGAAATTGCTGAAGATCCGAACCTGCATGGACTCAACATGCACATGCAGAGTGAAAATGCCGAGGAACCACTGGAGTTTGACTATAGCGTTAAGCCAGGGATTGTTCGACAGACAAACGCTTTGGCCATTGTGAGGATGATGGGGATAGATTCTTAGGGTGGCTTAGTTTTGCGACGCTCTGGCCTGCGACGCGGCTCTCTTCGCCTCCGCTTCTCGCGCGAGCACGCGGCGGTTGAACTCGTGAATCACGCGCGCCACGTAGGTTGTGGTCTCGCGGTACGGGGGAATGCCGCGATACTTGTCGACGGCGGCCGGACCGGCGTTGTAGGCAGCGAGCGCAAGGGAGAGATTATCGCGGTAGCGGGTGAGTAGCGCATCGAGATATGTCGATCCACCGCGCACATTTTCGCTCGGCTTGAAGCTGTCTTGCACGCCCAATCCGGCAGCGGTCGAGGGCATCAGTTGCATCAGGCCCCGGGCGCCGGCGGGGCTTACTGCATGGGCATTGCCGCCGCTCTCGGCTTTGACCAGGCTGGCCAGCAGGTCCACGTCGAGGTTGTGCTCATGGCCGGCCTTTGCCAACATCTCGTGCAGGTCGGCTGGGCTGAGATTGGGATTTGAACCAGCTACCGGTTGCTCCTTGGGCGACTCCTGGGCGGTTGGGAGCGGCGCGGGCGGATCGGGAAGCCTCTCGACATCCGCGATCTCCCCCGGCGCGAACTCGATGTAGTTGTCCTCACTGGAGCCCAGGAAGAGTCGCACACGGCCCTTGGCCTCGGCGTGGTGATCGCAGAGTACCTCAAACCCATTGCTCAGGCTCACTCGCTCGCCCGCCTGAAGTGATGGGGAGCCCGCAATCAGCAGCGTCATGGCTGCGAAGAGCGCACATAATGGACGAATTGTGATCCGGTCTCGCAAAGCCACATACCCCAGAGTGTAAACCCACGCTGATTTTACCGCTGAACACGACACGACTGACGTTGCGCCCCGACAAAAAGCCTGCGCTTTTCAGCAGCACGTGACGTAGATGCCTCCATCCGTACTTGGCGGCGCGGCTGAAACCGCGCGATTCCAAGCTTCCAAACTCAGCATCTCGTCGAACCAACCCGAAGCCAACTAAATCGTGGTCTACCGTCTGCCAACGTTTGCGATGACTGCCTCGAGCACCACTGCCACGCCATCTTCGTCATTGGGTGGAGCTTGCTTCCAGCCTCGCATTTTTGCCATAACGCGCAACTCTGTGGCCGCATTGCCCATCATCACACCCTGTCCAGCCCACTCCAGCATATCCACATCGTTCCAGTTGTCGCCAATAGCCATGGTTGCCTTGCGATCGACGCTCAACCGCACGGCAAGCCGCTTCAGCGCTGAGGCTTTTGAGACCCCCTTTGGCAAAAGGTCCACGATGGACAGGTCGCGTCCCGGATACTCGGTCCGGACGCACTCGCACGAGCTGCTCCACTCGCTCTCCCTGAGCGCCTGTTCAGCCTTTCTCATCTTGCTCAATCCACCGGTCACCATGCCCTGAATCGGATCCTCGCCGTCGATCAGCGCCTGCTCCAGAGGCTTGACTACTTCGATGGCGTTGCGGTTGGCCTCGACCCATACCGAGATTCTTCCGCTGGCCTGTTCCAGGTCTTCGAGAACCAGTTCGCCGCGCCCCAGCTTGTCAAAGGTAAAAACCATGGCTCCGAACGGCCTTAGCAGCCCACAGAGCCCGCGTGCAATTCGCGACTCCAGTTGGCATCGGTCAATTCGCTCGCCACCCAGCGTGTGGATCACTGCACCATTGGACGTGATCAGGGGCGTATCCGCTCGAAGGCCCAGCCCATCGAGCAGGGGCGCTGTGTAGGCTGTACGCCGGCCGGTAGCGATGGCAACGGTAATTCCGGCGTCTTGCGCTGCCTTGAGCGCTAGTGCGGTACGCCGGCTCATCTCCCGCGCAAAGGTCGGCAGCAGCGTTCCATCCATGTCGATTGCCACCAGACGAACGGGAGGGTGCATGACCTAAGTGTACTGGCCAACTGCGGCCGGGCAGGCTTTGAAGAGCAATGGGTAGCTCCTGAGACCATTCCGATCCGGTAGTCTTTTAGGTATGGAACGCATTTGCAGCCACTGCCACGCTGAGCTCAGGATGGAAACCGCTGCCGACTGGTGTCCAGCGTGCGGCGGCGCGCTGATTGAGCGAGCAAGCCAACCTGGACGCGAACAGCCTGGCAGCCCAGCGCCGGAGGTGGATCATCGCGGCATCGTCCTACCCCGGCGTCATGCGCTGGGCGGGATTATTACGCCACAATGAGCTTTCCGCAGCTTGGGAATCAGGGATTTGTGTCGAGTCCAGCCGCCTCAGCAAGACGAGCCTGCCGTTCATCGAAGGTCCAGAAGCGCTGCGCCTTTAATTCCAGCGCGCAGGCGACGTGAAGCGAGTCCAGCGTGCGGACGCCAAGAGTGGGTCCATGCCTTCTGGCGAGATTGATGCTTGTCTCCCAGGCCTTTTCCGGGAAATTGGTCGGAATCCAGACCCCGGTCACACAGTCCTGGCTGAAAGTACTCCAGGCTTGTAGAGCTTCGGAGGTCAACAACTTGCCTCGGAAAACATACTGGCTAATTGCGTGGGCCAGTTCGGTCTGATTGAGTGGTGTGAGCCAAACGGAGAAAGATAAGGCCATTCGTCTGTCGGCTTCTGGGGAGTGCGCGTCGGAGAGGTAACTGGAGACAATAAAGCTCGAGTCCGCATAGATTGTCAATAGCGGCTATTCCTTTCCTCAATCAATATCTCGACGGCATTGATAGTTCGGTCACCGAAAATTGCGCGTCGGCGGGCTGCGAAGTCCGGCCTTTCGGCGGGTTGAACCATCGGTTTGTCAGGAACAATTGTTCCCAGGACGCAGTTCCGTTCGCGGAGTTCGACGGTTTCGCCGGCCTTGAGCCAGATTTTCAACTGGCGCGTATTGCGGAGTTCGCGAAGGTTCACAGATGGCATGAAAACAATGTGCCACATAATGTGTCACATTGTCAAGATCAAATGATCGCTGCTCAGTCTGGTGGGTCTGCGGGCGGATTTTTTTTGACGGGACGAAAGATAGACTGCATCGCATGGAGCTTAACGGAGGGCTGCCGCATCTACTCAACTGAGGGAGCAGAATGATTTATCTGACGCGGCGTGCCACGTTCTCCGCCTCGCACTACTACTGGAACCCTGATTGGTCAGCTGAGAAGAACGAGCAGATCTTCGGGCGCTGCGCAAACCGGAATGGGCATGGGCACAACTACAAGCTGGAGGTCACCGTGGCCGGCGAACCCGACCAAGTGACCGGCTTTGTGGTCGATTTGAAGTGGTTGAGAGATGTCATCGAGCGGGAAGTGCTGACTGCCTGGGACCATCGCCACCTGAATCTGGATGTACCTGAATTTGCCGAGGGGAAGCTGATTCCGACGACTGAAAACATTGCAATTGCCGGGTGGAAGCGACTCGAGCCTGCTGTGACGGCGGCCGGAGGCGCGCAGTTGAGCAGAGTTCGTGTCTATGAGACGCCAGAGATTTTTGCCGAGTATCGGGGCGGGCTATGAGCGCCGGCTTTGGGAAAGCTTACTTTGGTCGCCGGTACACACTGAGCGCAAGCCATCGTCTTCATGCTGACGCGCTCTCGGCGGAAGAGAACCGGGCGACTTATGGCAAGTGCAACAATCCCCACGGCCACGGGCATAACTATGTGGTTGAGGTGCTCGTGGGCGGCGAGGTGGACCGGGAGACTGGCATGGTGGTGAACATGGTGGCGCTGGATGAGGCGGTGCGCAGCCGGGTGATGGAGCGATTTGACCACTCCAACCTGAATCTGGATCCGCTGTTTGTGAATTCGGTGCCGACAACCGAGAATCTCTGTAGGGCGGTTTTTGGGTTATTGAAGGGCTCGTTGCCGACTGTTGAGCTGGAGTACGTGCGCGTGGAAGAGACCGAGAACAACTTCTTTGAATGCTGCGGCCGATAGCGGACGATTCGCGGCACAGCGAAGAACAAATGCAGGTTCTTCGACTGAGCGGGTCCGAGGAAACGCAACCTGCTCGGCTCAGGATGCTAAGTTGTCGAATGATGAGGACGCAATTCGCCCTATTCCCCTGGGCGGGAGGAAGAGGAAAATGGCACAACCGATTGCAGTGAGTAAGAGCGTTCGCAGAGCGGTAGGGATTGACGAAGGGCTGAGCGAGTTCAGCACCCAGGAGATGGTTCGCGAGATCTTGAATCGTTTGGGCGAGGACGTCAGCCGCGACGGCTTGCTGGCCACGCCAGGACGCGTGGAAAAGTCTCTGGCTTTTTTGACCAAGGGCTACCAAGAGGATCCAACGAATATTCTGCAGGGAGCGCTGTTCAACGAAGACTACGACGAGATGGTGCTCGTGAAGGATATCGAGATGTTCTCTCTCTGCGAGCACCATATGCTGCCATTTTTCGGCAAGGTGCATGTAGCCTATATCCCTAAGGGTAAGGTTATAGGGCTTAGCAAGATACCGCGATTAGTTGAAGTGTTTTCGCGGCGGCTGCAGATTCAGGAGCGGCTGACGCGGCAGATTGCGGACGCTATTCAGGATGCGATCAACCCTCAGGGTGTGGGCGTGGTGGTCGAGGCGCGGCACCTGTGCATGATGATGCGGGGTATTGAGAAGCAACACTCGTCGACGGTCACTTCGGCCATGGTGGGTTGCTTCCGCCAAAAGGAAACACGGCTGGAGTTCCTCTCGCTGGTGCGGCAACCGGGTGCGGGCTCACAGTGAGCGAAGGCTCCGTTCGTTTTGAGCAGTAGACCGGCTCTGGCTGGTCGATGATCCTAAGCAACTTACAGGAGGTTGCTGAGGAAGCTCGGGAACCCGCTCCCCAACCGCCGGATTCCGCAATCGAACCCTGCAGAGAATTACATCTTTCCGGCGCACAATGGAAATCATAGGTGGAGCGCGCCTTCTTGACCGCTGACCACTTTCAAAGTTATGTCGTGCCCGCACCCGTTTACCAGAAAATTAATCCCCCCCCTGCCCCTTACCCAATTTCCGCACAACACAATGAAACTAAACAGGTTATATGTCATCTTAGCGAAATATGAGCGAATAAATCCCGGCCTCTGCATCGAAATTGGATTAGTTCTCGCCGTGTGCCTCTCGCCTTAGACCAACAAACTCTCTTTGGCAGGTGTTTGATTCCAAAAAACTTAAGGGAAGTTGCTCAGGAGGCTTTGGATAATGAGGCGTCATCCGAAACTGGACTAGGGCCTTATCATGGAAGGTCTTAGATGAGACTGAAAGCGATAAGTGTTCTCACAACACTTACCCCAAGAACAGCAGTCGCAAGCGTACCGACGATCCATTGATTCCGGCTAAACAGAAACTGAGGAGCAGACTGATCGACGAACATATAGGCGCCAAGCCGAGCGATTCCCCAAGCTACTGCATAGGTTAGCGGAGCTATCACCAAATGCCAGGCTAGAACCTGGGGCAGGATGTGGTTCCATCCGTACTGCCATGCAGCGAGAACATGCCAACCCGCGGCGCACACGTGCCAGGGAACAAGGTAGAAAATCAGAACTCGGGGGCGCTCTTCAATCTCTGCTCTCCCGGCGTACCAGGTCAGTCCCAGGAGGAGGAAGCCCATCATCAAATCCAGAACGAAACGAAAGACTGAAGAGATAACAAGCCGGTATGGGCTCTCACCCATCAAGCGCGTCCACACCGCCCAGTCGTAGACAAAAAAAGCGAAGAAGCAGAAGAATACATAGATGCGAAACGTCATATAGAACTTGGTGGCCGATGCCTTCAAAATCAATGTCTCGTGAAACTGCCGAAAAGATATGCTCGCAACGGATCCAAAAATCACGTTTACCAGAACGGTCCAACTTGTGAGCGGAGTCGAACTGTCGATAGTTTGTAGCATGGGTCCCCCGATAATCAGCTAAGCATACCGCAGTTCTACCCTTATTCGAGAAGAAATCTAGCGCCTAGCCGGCCCATAAACTAGCCGCAAACATGGGGGTTGGAAACCATGGAGTCTCCACCCTTCGGTGTCGCTCCACGCGCTCCGGTCTCAATCCCTTTGCAGAGAATTTCCCCCATCCGGCGCATGATTAGTAATAGTGGAGATTGACCCCGCATGGGCGGTTCCCCATCGCAAACGTGAATCTTGAGTCAGTGTGCGATAGGGAGTTCCGTTGCACGCTCATGGAAGCCGGACCCAGCTCTCCGTTCGTCCCAACAGCGAAATGCCTATATAGCCGCGCATTTTGAGGGTGTCTTTTCCGACGGCCCAGATCTTGCCTTTGTATTCCTTCCCATTCTCTGGGTCCACGACCGTTCCTTCCACCCAGTCATCACCCTCCGGATGAAAACCGCGCATGTTGACCATGCCAAGGATGAGCTGATTCTTGTACTCGCCGGAACACTTGTCGCACACATCCTTGGGAGTGCGCCCTGGGCGCACCTGCGTCACGCGGCCAAAGAGTTTGCCGTCCACCAGGTAGGTGTCCACTTGGCCTCCGGGGCTTCCGTCGCTGTTAACGACCTGCCAGTTCCCGATCGCATTTTGGAGCTTCGGCGTGAGTTGCTGGGCCTGTGCTCCAGCAAAGCAAACTACCCCGAAAAGCGCCATGGCAAAACCACGGAGGTGTATTTGTCGAGTCGCTTCCAACACGTCATTCCCTTCCGGGAAATTATAGATCTAGATCGAGCGCGAGAGAATTATGCAGGAGCGGCGGGGCAAACACAACCATAGACTCTACGCTCCAAACTGCCTCAGATGGTGGTCCATGTGCAAATAGCCCCAGCGCAGCCACTCTTTTTCTGACATTTGCCCAAAGATCGGATGCGGCTGCCGCGCAAATCCACGCGGCGGGTGCATGAAGCGGTCCAGCAGCTCCCGAAGTTCACATAGGTCGCTTTCGACATCGGCCGGAGGCGTGCCGCCCACTCCGGCCTCACACTCCTGGACTGTCTGAACTCCATGCGGCCACCGAACCGGAAGCCACAACGCCGCCCATTTGAAGAGAGAACGGGAAAACCAACTACCGATGGAATTAGGCTCGCTGTCGCACAGGATGACGCGCAAGGAATCGCTCAAGTGGCAAATCATCTCGGCAGCGGTCATCTTGCCCCATCGCCGCTGGCTAGCCGGCTTAATGGTCAGCAGTCGCCGAACGATCTCCTCCTTGTCCGTCAGATTGGCCAGTGTTTTCATGCGTCCTCGCGATGATTCTAGTTCAAGGCCAAACCCGTGGCCGGAAATTCGAGCAGAGTAGCAGTTGACATCAAAGCGCGTTCAGTCGTGTAATAGGATCGTTGGTTGTGGTGAAGGAGTTCACCCTGCTGCAAAACCAAGGATAGTGCTGGCCAGACCCTCGCACTTAAGTCGACGCGACCATAAGGGAGCGGCGACCTTCAACGGAACTGAATCGGACCCAGTTTCCTTGGTTTTGCCGTTAACCGCTGTCCCTCTCAATTGGCCGGACAGATGATGACTCCTGACAGGGGTGCCTGTCGCGGAGTCATGCCCCGGCGCGATCCCCGAGCAAATAAGATGAAGATGGGCGTCCAGCCATGGCCGCGATTATGTTCTTGCGGCGATGGTGGGGTTCCAAGGGGAGATTCCACATTGCAGAAATATCTGCTCATCGCAGTCGGCGGCGCACTCGGATCCATCGCCCGCTTCTGGGTAGGTTCAACAGTCGCCGGCCGCATGGGAATCAAATTCCCTTACGGCACCCTGATCGTCAACCTCACGGCGTGCCTGGTCATCGGCTTTTCGCTGACGTACCTGGGCAGGCGGGCCGACCTGAACCCGGCGTGGCGATTCTTGATTCCTGTGGGCTTCATCGGCGCCTACAGCACCTTCTCAACCTATGAATGGGAGACTCTGTCCACCATGCGTTCTGGGGCTTTTCTGCTTGCGGCTGTCTACGCTGTCGGGAGCCTCATCCTGGGCCTCGTCGCCGTTTGGGGCGGTTCCTGGCTGGCCGAAGTTCTCTCCTGAGAGCCTGATCGCCGCTGCCGTATCGTTCTCGCTTGCCATTTCTCACTGAATAGTGATTCAATCCTTCCTTGCCCAGTTGGTGCGGCGTGGTGCTGTTCGGCACGCGAGGGAGGAAACATGTTACAGGCGGGCAAGGCGGTCAAAGTCTCCATCTATTTGAGCGATGGAGCCACCCATCACGGCATTCCGGTCTACTCCAGTATCCTCGACTTCCTTTTCTTCCGCGGAGTTGCCGGCGCAACAGCGATGAAGGGCATCGCGGGATTCGGCGCCGACCACCACATGCACTCTTCAGGCTTTGTCGAAATTTCCGATCGCCTCCCCATCAAAATCGAATTCATTGAGACCCGTGAGAAGGTCGATGCAATCCTCGGCAAGCTGGAGGAGCTGGCCGGTACCGGGTTGATCGAGATGGAAGACGTCACGGTGGCCAAACCGGCCCAGAACACCAAGCCCAAATTTCCGATTTCTCCCGCACACCTCAAGATCGAGGGCAAGGCTCAGATGATGCGAATCTACCTGAGCGAAGAAGACCGCTGGAAGGACAAGCCGCTCCACGAGGCGCTCGTGGCGGCTTTGAGAGCCAATGACATTGCCGGAGTCACCGTCTACCGCGGTATCCTCGGCTACGGAGCGCATCGGCGACTGCACAAGGACAAGCCGCTGCACTCCCCTCACCATGGCTCGATCATGCTCTCCGTCATCGACACCGAAGAAAAGCTGCGCGCTTTTTTGCCGCTCGTGGAGCAGATGGTGGAGGAGGGCCTGGTAGTATTCTCCGGCGTGGACATCATCAAGTACGCTTATCGCGCGCTAGAAGTCGACCGGCTTGACGTTGATGGGCAACAGGCGCAGCCCGCGCTCGGAAACTGCTCAGAACAGACGGAGGCCCTTCCATGAAAGAGACGTTTTCGGCGCGCATGCTCCGCGTCCATTTCGGCGAAGACGACCGTTGGCACGGCAAGCCCCTGCATGAAGCTATCGTGGCCAAATGCCAGGAGCTGGGGATTGAGGAAGCCATCGTCTTTCGCGGCATCGAAGGCTACGGGTCCGGCAGCAGGATTCGCCATCCAAACCGCTGGATGCTTTCCAAGGATGCTCCCATTCAGTTGAGCATTGTCGATACCGAAGAACAGATTGGCAGGCTGCTCCCTTACCTCGACATCATGGTCGAAGAGGGCCTGGTAGCAACCTCAACAGTCGAAGTCATTCGCTATTCGCGACCTCTCGAAAGGGCACTCCCGTAGCTGTCGGCTCGCCACGTGGAAGCAGCGCAAGCACGACCGAGATCGCCAGATATGAATTGACACTCCGTTGATTGACACCGTCGCCCCGCTTCGCTCAAAATCCGGACAGCGAGGGCGCTCCGGCCCTTAGCGCCACCGCACAAGCTTTCCAGGATACGCAGGCGTCCACCCCGCCAAGCTTCGGCCTGCGAGAAATGAAGGATAAGCATGAGTGATTCCAAACCACAGAGTTTCAAGAACCACGGACGCCTCGATCCACCCTTTCACATGGTTCTCTTCACTGTCTTGCTCGCCAACCTCGTCATCGTCATCTCGTATGTTGCGAGCCTGAACCATTTCAGCATCTTCACCGGATGGCTGATTGCCCTCTCGGTCGCTGTTTTCATCCCCTTCTTCAAGTTGCGCACCTATCCACTCAAGGTACAAGACAGGGTGATCCGGCTTGAAGAGCGTCTGCGCTTGCAGGCGCTGGCGCCGGCGGAGTGGCATTCGCAAATTTACAAGCTCACCGAAGACCAGTTGATCGGTCTCCGGTTCGCCAGTGATGACGAAGTTGTCGAATTGGCCGAGAAGGCGCTTGAGGGGAATTTGACCCGAAAACAGATCAAGGAGCGCATCAAGAACTGGCGCGCTGACGACTGGCGAATCTGAACCAGATTCCCGGCAAGGGCCTGAGACGAAATCCCGGTTAGAAATGGCCGGCCGAGGGCCGACGGTCGAAGCGCGGAATGGGATGGCAAATCCCATCCCGCGCTTGCCGTTTCGGTTACTGCACGTCGCTTACCTTGCCGTCTTTGAAGGTGACCTTCATGCCGTTGTAGTAGTAGATGACCTTCGGCCCGAGATTGGCAATCCTGGTCGGAGTGCCAAGAGCCGACTGTACTTGGTCCGTGCTTTGACCCAACTCAACGGAAGCGGGCGCAGCCGGAGCGGCAGCTGGAGCAGCGCTCGCCGTCCCACCGCTGTCCTGAGCCGCTTCCGCGGTCACATCCTTCTCAGCCTGGGCGCTCTGCTGGTCCGCCCCCTGAATATCCTGGGCGAGGTTAGCCTCAGGCGGCGGCGCGGCAGCGGCATAAGCCGCAGGAGCCGGATCGCCCTTTGCGGACGGCGGAGCAGCCGGCAACCCGCCGGTGCCCTGTTTGGTTTGCAGATCCTGGAGACCCTGATCGATGGTCTCCCGCATGTGGTTCTGCATCTCTTGCAGGTCGGTCAACTGAACCTGAACGGTAAGAGCAATCTGGCACTCAGGGTTACCCTTGCTGGAAAGAACCACCAGATTGGCCGTGGTTGCGTCGGAGGGCGGCGCCTGCCGCAGTTGGAGCGTATCTCCGTCGCTGACCACACACTCCTGCCCCGATGTATCCGTCACGTCGAGGCTGCCGCCTGCAACGAACACATGCGGATGGCCGTCGCTCAACAGCCGCGCAATTCCGCTCGAGCCCGGGTCAACGTCCTGTCCTTTCGAGTTCTGTTGCGCTTCGGCGTTCTCAAGCGCCAACTGGTTCTTCACCTCGTCGGCGATCATCTGCTTCACCTCGGGGGTTAGCACTGGCTGTCCGCCGCCCCCGGCGGCAACCGGCGCGGTTTCGGCTGCCTCCTGCTGGGCCGCGTACGCAGCCTGCAGATTCTGCGAAATGATATAGTCCGTCAGCCAGAAGGCAGCCGATGGGTACACCGGATACGGTGCGAAATAGTAGCCATAGCGCCCGTACCACGGGGCGCCGCCCCATCCCCAGCCAAAGGCAATCGGCGCCGCCCACGGGTTATACGCCCATCCGTAGAAACCCGGATTGAAGTAGAATCCCGGCGCATAGACGTTCAGCATCAACCCGCGATACCCATAGCCGCGGTAGAACCGGTTGTACTCGTGCCCATGGTAGAAGTAGGAGCGCCGCGCATAGTCATGGCCATGGAAGCCGTAGCCGCGCTCCACATACCCCCGGCGGCCCCGCTCAGCATAGACGCGGCTGCCATCGTGACGTTCCATCGAGACCCTGCGTCCGCCATTCAGGCCGTGGTGCACGTCCATCCCTCTCCGGGCGTCATGCACATCGCTCACCCTGCCGCCTGGACGAGTACGAACCGCGCTTCCGCTCCGGGTCACGCGCTCATTACTCCCCCGAGGCGCCGGGCCGCTGTGAATCGCCGAGTGGCTGGCGCCGCCAGGTCCGTGCGAAGCTCCACCAGGGCCTCCTGGATGGGCGCCGCCGCCCGCCATCCCGCCAGCGTGAGCGCCACCGCTCGCTCCGGCCGTCGGGTGCATGCCACCGGCAGTTGTCGTGTGCGCGCCGGTAGTGGTGGTCGTGCGTGTGGTAGTGGTCGTAGTGTGCGAGGTGGTAGTCGTATGCGTGCCGCCGGTCGTCGCTCCGTGGGATGCTCCGCCAGTAGTCGGCCCGTGCGACGCTCCGCCGCCAGTGGGTCCGTGAGAGGCGCCGCCTCCCGTTGCTCCGTGAGATGCCCCACCGCCGGCCGGCTTCGCGGCAGGCGCCGCCTTGGGCGCTGGAGCTGCGGGCTTGTTTGTTCCGGCGGCTACACTCACCAGACTGGCTGCGCCCAGAAATCCGGCAATCATCAGAGCCGCTGAGCTGCTCTTCACGGCTTTGCGAAGAAATTGCATGGTCATCGTGTCCTCATTCCTCTTCCAGGTCCGCGCCTTCTCAGAATGCGCGAACTCTCTACTCGACGTTGCTGACTTTTCCGTTGGTGAAAGTCACTTTCATGTCCTTGTAATAGTAGATTTCCTTCGCTCCCACCTTGGCCGTCTTGGTCGGTTGGCCAAAGGCAGTTGTCACTTGATCCTTGCTCTGCCCAAGAGCGATTGACGGAGGAGGAGCGTCGGACGGAGGCGGTGGCGGAGCTATGTCCGCCATCGGCGCCGGCGCCGCTGCGGGAGCCGGCGCTGGTGCGGCAGATTGCGCCGCTTGGCCGCCCTGATCCCCCTGCCCGCCCTGTTGTCCGCCTTGGTCGTCCCCAGGCTGAACCGTGATTACCTCAGAGACTGTCTTTACAAATGCGTCCACGGGCGGCACAGAGCCCTTCGGGAACGGAAACTTGATCTCCCCGTAGAAGTGGACATCGTTGTAGGGATCGCTGTACGTGCTCACCAGTATCCCGTCCTTTTGAATCGCAATCCCGGTAACCCAGAACTTCTCCCCAGCCACAAACTTCCGTGATGAGCAGCCATTGTTGGCGGCATCGGTGACGCTGCCCCCTCCGCCAAATGGAAGATGGCCTTTGAGAAAGGACTTCGCGGCGTCCTTGGCGCGGTTACTGTAATTCGCTGCCAGAACTCCGTTGCTGTAGCTGTTTGAAAATGCATACGAGGAATCCGCGCTGCACATCATCAGCCCGTCTTTATGCAGAACCAGAACGTCCCCAGCGGTGACGATATCCGTGCGGTCCGCCGTGGTCTTCGTCAGCTTGATCTGAGAGACAAGCTTCTCCTGAATGAGCGTCGCCGGATCCCCGACTTGGGCTTGAAGCCCAAAACTCAAAATCGCCCCTGCAACAGCGAATCCTAATGCGCCAAGCCTCAGCACCTGAGCCATATGCCCCTCTCGTTTCCTGGTTTTTGGGGAAGTGTCCTGTAAGCCCTTAAAACGTACAACACGGCTATGGCGCTGTCAAGAAAATCATGCGGAAACCGCACTTCGACAAGCCCTTATCGAGGCAAACACAGTCCTTGACAAAATGTTCTGTTCGTCTCGCATTTTATTTTCAACAGCAGATGAATTTCTGGCCGCGCCGCCATGCAAACCGGCGATATCGCAGTTGGAATCTTCTTGCTCCTGTGATCCTTGCGCCTCAACTCGGTCCCTGCTGCATCGCCACCTATTCGACGTTGCTCACTTTCCCGTTAAGGAAGGTTACCTTCATGTCTTTGTAATAGAAGATTTCCTTTGTTCCTATCTTCGCTACCTTCACTGGCTGTCCAAAAGCGGCCGTCACCTGATCCTTCGACTGCCCAACGGCGATCGTTGGCGGCGGAGCATCGGCGGGTGGAGGTGGCGGCGCAATGTCTTGAAGCGGCGGCGCTGGCGGAGCCGCTGCAGCCGGAGCCGGTGTCTGAGCAGGCTGATCCTGTTGCCCGCCCTGATCGTCCGCGCCCACAACTGTCAGAACCTCGGCAACCAGTTGCAAGGCTGCATCCGCGGGCGGCACGACCTTCTTGTTTGGAAAAGGTATCTTCAGGTTCGCGTAATAGCGAATGTCGTTGTAGGGATCGCTGTATAGCTGGAAAAGCACGCCATCGTTCTGGACCTGGACCCCGGTAACCCAGCACTTTTCCTCCGCCACGAATTGACGATGCGGATAATCGGCCGCCGTTCCGCCGCCAGGCGTTGACATCCCAATCGCAAGATCCTTGCCGAAGCCGCCCCAGCCCTGTCCGATCTTACCGTTCTTGTAGGTATTCGACGGCGGCAACGGCGAGGTCACGGCATACATCACCAGCCCCGTCTTGTGAAGCTGCACCACGTCCCCGGCCGTAACAATATCGGAGCGATCGGCGGTGGTTCTGGTCAGCTTGAATCGAGAGTTGAGCCGATTCTGGATAGACGTCGTGTCGCCTGTTTGCGCCGCTGAGGAAAGACTTGCAATCGATGCCAGCGCGGCCAATCCAAACACACTGAGCCACTGAACCTTATTCATAGGTTTCGTCCATCTCCTGAGTTGAAAGGGTTGTCGTCAATAATCCAATAAAACGTATCTCAAGATGCTTTGACTGTCAAGCCAGTCGGAAGCGGCGAATGGCTGGAATCAATAGTCTTCGGAAGTACGTGTTGTAGTTGGAATTACTCTTCGGGCGATCCAGGTTCTGGCTTTGCCGTGCTTGCCGCTTCGGCCTCGGCCAACGATTCTGCATCCAGTCCGTGTTCATGGCGATAGTGTTCTACCGGCATCTTGCCATCCCACCACGCCCAGTTCATCGGATACACATCGGGATCGAAAAACACCTGGTAGAAGTGCCACACCACAATGGCCAGCGTAGCTAGAATAGCCTCGTAAAAATGCACCGACGCCGCCACATCGACCCACCAGCGCGCCAGAAGATCGCCGACCCAAACCTTGGCCCATAGCATGATGCCGGTAACTGCCATGAGAGCGGTGCCCCACACCAGGGCCCAATACTCCGCCTTTTCCGCATAACTGAATCGCCCGAACTTTGGCCTCTCGCGGCTGAGCCCCAGGTAATACAGCATCGTTCCCCATGCATCGAAAGCGTCCTTCGGCGCGGGCGCAAAATCGCAAATCAAGCGCCGCCCTTCTCGTGTCGCAGCCAGATAGAAGACGTGATAAATTCCCGCGCCGATGAGAACGACTCCTGCAACCCGGTGGACGATGCTGCGCAGCCTCTCGGCCATGGGTAGCACTGCGGCAATCCATGAATTCGGAAACCTGAGAGCAAAGCCGGTGATTACTAAGATTATAAAACTCGTGAGCAGCACCAGATGCTGCCAGCGCTGGTTCTCGGTCATGCGAACCATGCCGGGGTTCTGCATCCGCCGCCGCGTCACGGCCTTGCTCCGCCAGATGATGGCGTTATGCAGAAACATCGCGCCAATCACGGCAAAGATCAACCCTAGATAGAACCATCTAACCCAGCGAACCGCGACCGAACCAATATCTTTTGACTCGCTGAGGTCCATATGCACTTTGGTGAGAGTAAACCTCTGCGTAACTCCCTGATGGCACTTCCCGCAGGTAACATCGAGATTAGCCTTGTTGATTGTCGAGCGCGGATCGGTCGATGGCAGAATGTTATGCACACCGTGGCAACTGGCGCAGTTGGCGACCACCACCGACCCGCCTTCGGAGGCCATTCCGTGATAACTGTCCAGGTAGCTCGATACGCGATTGCCCTGCACGCCGAACTCCTGCGAAAGCCGCACCCCCTCGTGGCAGTGTGCGCATGTGGTGCGTGCCAGGTTCTGCTCAGAGACCGATGAATTCGGGTCAACATGCGCCTTGATCGAGTGGATCCCGTGGCAATCGGTGCATACCGGCGCGAGCCCGTTTCCCCGGCTGATTCCCTGCCCGTGAATGCTCTGCATGAAGGTCTGCTCGACCGCGCTGTGGCACTTGCCGCAAGTAGCGGGAACGTTGAACTTGTAGATCGGCGACTTGGCGTCGTTGGCGGGCAGAATCTCGTGCGCGCCGTGGCAATCCGTGCAGACCGCGGCCTGCTTCGATCCCTTCTCGATGGCCAGTCCGTGCACGCTTTGCTGATAGGACACGAAGGGCTGGCCACTCTGCCCGTTCGTTTCCATCAGGAACTTCTGCCCGTGGCACCGTCCGCAAGTAACCGGGATGTTGTCATGATTCACTGGCGATTTGGCGTCGCCCGCCGCCAATATCTCATGCGCGCCCCCGTGGCAGTCCTGGCAGTTTGCGGCCTGCGCTACCCCGCCCCTGGCTGCTTTGGCGTGCTCACTGTGCGCATAAGCATCCTGCGCGTCCGCATGGCACTGGGCACAAGTAATCTTTTTCGGGGTGGTCTCATGGACCAGGCTCTTTACGTCCGTGTGGCAATCCACGCAGGTGAACATGTCGCCGTGGATCGAATGCTTAAGCTTGCCTGCATCTACGTACAAGCTGACTTGCTTGCCATTCACTTCCGTGGTCAGCGTGGAGTCGGAGTGGCATGTGAGGCAGTCACTGTCCTTCAGCTTGTGCTCGGCTTGCGCCGTACACGCGCACGTTAGAAGAAAGAGAGCGCTAAGCCAGATAAGACTCTTTCTGCTCTCGCTCCCCCTCAGCCTGCCCAACAAGAACATCCCGTCCCTCGTTACTCTCCGAAATAGGCGCTCAGGGTCAATACAAGAAGAGTCAGCCCAATAAGAATCGCCGTAAATCCCACCACTCTGCTGAAGTTCACCAGCCAAACGGCAGGCTTCTCGCCAATCCTGCCTTCCAGTTTCCCTTGGCTGGCAACCCGCGCGTATTCCGTTGGGCGCTTGTGCTTGAACTCCTCTTCACTCTCGACGCCGGTAAAAATCACCATATCCATGGGAAAACTGTCGGGGCGCAGATGGGTATTGACGAAGTGGATGGAAAAGATGAAGAGAATGGCGAGCAGCCCTTCTTCGCTGTGAATCACCAGCACGGCATTCAATGCCCAGCCTGGCAGGAACCTTGCGAAGAACGGGGCAAACCACATTGCATAACCGGAGAATCCGATCACGATCATGCCCCAGAAGACCGCCCAGTAATCGAACTTCTCCCAGTAAGCATAGCGCTCGAACTGCGGCTTCGGTCCCAGCCCCACCATCCAGCGAAGGTGTCCAAACAGATCCTTCGCGTCCTTCCAGTTAGCCACCATCGAAGTCGAGCCCCAGAAGATTCCCCTCTCCCTATGAACCAGCGCCCGGGTGAAGATGTCTTTCACGTGGATCAGAAACGCTATCGTCAGCACCACGGCGCAAAGCTTATGAAAGAAGATGATCGTTCCGAATCCGCCCACTCCGCTGGCGAACCGCCGCGCCCAGGCGCTCTGGCTGAAGCGCATCGGCAGCCCCGTTGCCGCCAAACCCAGGAAGGTCGTGAACAGCACCGCATGAAGGTACCTCTGCGCTCGAGTGAAGCGCATGAAATACCGCTCCCCAGCACCGCCCTGCTCCTTGCTTCCACCGGCCGCTTGCTCCAGATCAGGCATGTCCTCCTCCTTCTGCCTTTCTTCTCTTGATTTGGTCATATCGCGAGCGGATCAGCCACAAAATGGTGTGGATCATGAAGAACGTGAGCGTGCCGGCCAGCAGCAGATTCATGAATAGCCGGATAAAGTAGAGCGCCGGATTCAGTTTGCGATTGCGCGCATTGGCATGAGGCTGATATTGCACAAAACTGGCGTTGGCGCCAGCATGACAGCGGCCGCAGGTCGTTATTAGATTGGCCTTGTTCACAGGGGAAAGAGGATCAGAGGCCGGCAACATTTTATGCGCTCCGTGGCAGTCCCAGCAGCGCGCTGTCTCCACGTAGCCGCCCAGCGAGCCTAACTGCGAGTGGAAGGTATCCCGGTAAGTGCTGAACTTATCCTTGTGGCAATTGCCGCATATAGGCGTTGATTGCATGCGAAAGGCCGACGCCGTCGGCTGCTCGATCGCGTGCGCAGTGTGGCAGTCGGAACATACCGGCGCATCCAGCTTGCCGGCCGCGACGGCTTTCCCATGAACGCCTGATTGGTAATCCGCGGTGATTCCCGCGTGGCAGTTTCCGCAGGTCTGCGGAATGTTGGCCTTGTAAGTCGGACTCTGCGGATCTTTGTGACTCAGAATGTGATGCGATCCGTGACAGCTCTGGCAATTAGCCGCTACCAGCAACCCCTCTTTGCTCAGCGCAAACCCGTGGATCGAATCCATATACAACGGATAGACGTTGGGCAGCCCATGCTTCTTTGCCATCGCGTCGTTCCCGTGGCAGTTTCCGCATGTGCGCGGAACGTTGAGCGGGTAGACCGCCGACTTCGCATCGGTCTTGGGAAAGATCGAATGGGCGTCTCCATGGCAACTGGTGCACGGATGCTCAGCCCGGGAAGCATGAACGCTGCCGACCAGTCCCGCCGCTTCCTCGGTATGACAGGTCTCGCACTTGACCGGCGTCACCTTGTCGGGGTGCGGATACTCTTTGATGCCGGTATGGCAATCGCTGCATTGCAGGCTGCCGTGAATGCTCGAATGAAACTTCGGTGCATCCACCGCAACACTGTGCCCCGACCCATCTTGCACGCCCGCATCCGCATGGCAGGCGAGGCAATCCGTCTGCGCCTCCACAGTGCGCGGCGCCGCGAAAAGCAGCAGCGCGGATGCAGCCAGGGTCAGCGTGATGGAGGAAACGAGCTTCATGTCGGCTCCGGTCGGACATCCCAGTTCACATGCGTGAGAGAAAGCGCAGACCTCTCTCTCAAAACTCACACGGCACGGTCAGGGCTTACAGTGCGTTGGTCCTACTTCTGTAGCGTGCGAATGTACGAGACAACATCCTTGATCTGGGCGTCGGTCAGTTTGCCCTTGTAAGCAGGCATCTTGCCCTTGCCGTTCGTGGTGGAGGCGATGAACTGAGCGTCGGTCGCCTTGACCATTTCCGAAGCCTTGAAGGAGAGCACCTTCATGGTCTTGGCCATAGGTGTAGCGGCAAGCCCGTCCGCGCCGTGACACATGGCGCACTTGGCCTTGTAGGTGTCTCCGCCAGCAGCCTGCGAGAAGGCTGGCCCCGCAATGGAAGCGGCCAGCAGAACCACGCACGCCGCTCTGATAGAAAGAGTCATTCGATTGCTCCTTTTCCGGTATTCGGTGATTTTCCGGTTAACTACCTGTCATATAGGCTGCGTTGCGCCGTCGCAAGTGACGACGATCACACCTCGGGATCTTGGCTCAACGACTTGGGCGAACAATCCGCCCACCCTGGTTGAACGATCGCGTCAATCTTCCGATTTGCCTGAAACCGGCATCTGCCACTTCCAAGTGATACGTGTCACATGCCGGACCATGCCTGTTCGAGGACAATTATGACCGCTGCTTGAGGAAAAATTAAGATGGGCACTGTTGCGCTACCCGAGACGAAGACCATGCTCACCCTCCCTGGGGATGCGGTGCGTCAGATTCAATGGCGGTTCGCCGACCGCTTCGATTTGCAAATGCTCGTTCAGTCGGCGCGCGGGGTGGCGCGGGGAACCGTGGCTCGCCTGGTTGCCTCTGGAGAGCGCAACACCCATGAGTGGACCCCTGGAAAGGGCGAGATGCTGGAAGCGTTTGATCGCGCCGGCATTACCGCCGTCTTCATGGAGCCCGAAGAGGGTGGCTTTATCGCCGGCCCCAAGAACCTGGCGCTGGGTCTGGCGGCCTTCGAGCTTGCCTGGGTAGACGGCGGCGCGGCCACTGCGAGCCTGGCCAGCTTTCTGGCCCTTTCACCTATTCACGAGCGCGGCACCCGGGAGCAGGTCACCCGCTACAAAACTCTGGCCGCGCCGCCCCAGCATGGAGAGGATCGCAAGCCCTGGCGCGGCGCATTTGCCCTCACCGAGCCCATCCCCTATGTCGGCGTCGATACCGGCATGTTGAGCGGCAAGCTAAGCGTCGCCGAATGGAAAGACGGCGAAGAGCCCTGGCTTCAAGTGGACAAGCGCGGCCGCTTTATCACCAACATCGCCTTCGCCAACTTCGTCACCGCTGCGGTCAACTCCTGCGATCCACGCATCAAGGGCAGTTGTGTTGTCATCATGGAAGACGGCGACGAAGGTTCCTTCGACCGCGGAACCCCGACCAAAAAGCTCGTTCACCAGCTTTCTTCTACCGGCGATCCTATCTTCAACCTCAAGGTCCCCGCCAGCCGCATCGTCGGCGGCTACACGGTGATGGACGGCGTCATTGTCCCCAACTACAACCACGGCGAAATCATCGAGGCGGTCTTCCGCCGCACCCGCGTACCTGTCGGCTTAATGACGGCGGCCAAGCTGCTCTCGGCCATCGAGCCCGTCATCCGCTACCAGCGCCAGCGCTTCCGCGGAGCCGAGGGCGCAAAACCCGGCTCGCTTCGCTATGAGCAAGGCATCCAGCAGCGCGAGGACGCGCTCCACCGCCTGGTAGATGTATGGGCCACTGGCGAGGCTGCAACCTCCCTCGGCTTTGCCGCCGCGCGGCTCTTCGACACCCTCGACCCGCTGGAAAAGATGAAGACGCAGCTCCTGAAAGAGCGTGGCGTTCAAGGCGGACGCGCGGAGATGAAGGCGCTCAAAGAGAGCGAGCAGCGTGCCATCGAGTTGCTGTCCCTCCGGCAGGATGACCCACGCCGTGCTGATCTTGAAGCCGATCCACTGGTCGAGTTTGTTCTCCTGGATGCCGAAGCCAACGTGATCTGCCCCGCTACCAAGCTCTGGAACACAGGACACGGCGCTAACATGCTGCGCGAGGCCGTCAGCCTGATGGGCGGCTACGGCATCACCGAGGATTGCCCCGGCTTCCTGGCCAATAAATGGATGGACGCGCAACTGGAAGCCACCTATGAAGGACCGGAAGCCGTTCAGCGGCGTCAATTGACGGTCACCATGACCTCCGAGGTCTTCCTGGCCGAGTTCCGCGCATGGACAGCCGAGATGCGCCACATCGCCTCCGAACGCCCCGGAACCGGCGCATGTACGCTGGCCTCCGCCATGAACCTCTGGCTCTGGACGCTCAACTACCTCCAGAAGTCCACCGACCCCGACGGCGGGAAGCTCTACCACGGGCAGCGCCAGGGCGTAACCTTCGCTCTCGCCGACGCGCTCTGCTGGTTGCTCGCCTCACGTTGCCAGATTCTCGACGTGCTCGAACTGGAAGCCCGCGGCCCGGAAGATCCCGTCGCCGCCGAAGGGCTCTCCGGAACCGTCCAGTTCCTCGGCGACCTCTGCCACGTTCAGGCAGCCGCGGCCGCCGGTGAAGTCTCCCGCATCTGCGGCGAACTGGTCTTCGGCTACAATCGCCATCCGGCCTGGGACGAAGAAGAGCACCGGAGCTGCTTCCTCGCCAGCGAACTCGAAGAGTACGAAGAAACCATGCCCGGCATCACGGCCCTTGCCGTCGATGTGCTGGCCAATGACGGCGGCCATCCGCAAAAAGCCGGCCCCTGCGCGGGCTGTGCCGGCTCCAGCGAATTCATCCGCCTGCAAAGCAAACTGACCACCTGCCTGAGCGGCTGCCGCCTGGCCAAGGACCGCGCCGCCGAAACCGTTGGCAAGGTCATGATTCCCGAGGCCCTGGACTATCCCGCATGAGTGTGGAATCCTCGCCCGCCAACTCGCTAACTCGCTATCTCCGCGAAGCGGAGGCTAACTCGCCGTATTTGTTTAGAACCTTTTCAAACAGCACGCTTCGATCTTCAGGAGATGGTGTTCCAGCTCTCGCATCGGAAGACACTCCGATTCTTGGGAGGCGCATATGAGCGTTGAAGCCACGGTCGCCGACTCGCCCGAGTCGGCCGTTGACCGCCAGACAATGGAAGTCGACATCGCCTGCGTCGGCTTTGGCCCCGCCATGGGCGGCTTTCTCTCCACGCTCACCCGCGAGTGGGCCGAGCATCCTACAGACCCTGCCTTTGAAAGCAAAGTCGCCCCAGGAATGCCCTTGCAGGTCCTCTGTTACGAGCGCGCCGACGATATTGCCGCGGGCGTCAGCGGCGTCGTCACCCGCGCCCAGGGCATTCGCGCCAGTTTCCCCAATTTGAATCCAGCCGAAATCCCCATGGCCGCCGAGGTCAAGCAGGAGCGTGTGCTCTATCTGCTGGACCCCATCGGCGCAAGCCGGCGTTCGCTCACACTGCGCACCGCCGATGCCGCCCTGCGCGCCGTGGGTTCTCTCCTCGGCGTCCGCGATCACGCCTTCGAGCTGCCCTGGACCCCAGCCTTCCTTCATAAACACGGTGGCCTTATCCTCTCCATCGGCCAATTCAACCAGTGGGTCGGCTCGCAACTCATGGCCACCGGCCTGGTGCAGATCTGGCCCGGCACACCGGTGAGCAGCCCCCTGTTTTCCGGCAACAAGGTTGAAGGACTCCGTCTCGCCGATCAGGGCGTAGACAAATCCGGCGCGCCCGCCGACGGCTTCATGGCCGGAATGGATGTACGCGGCCAACTGACCGTCGTCGGCGACGGCCCCGTCGGCGCAGTCGGTCAAGCCCTCGACGAGCACCTCGGTATGCCAAGCGGAAACGCCCGCCGCGAGTGGGCCTTAGGCATGAAGTTCGTCATCGAGCTGCCCGAAGGCGCAAACCTCGAACCCGGAACCGTCTGGCACACATTCGGCTACCCCGAGCCGGAGATCTTCGGCTTCCTCTATGTCCATCCCGACCGGTTGGTCTCGGTGGGAATCTTCGTCCCCTCATGGATGAGCGACCCATCGCGCACCGCTTACCGCTACTTGCAGCATTACATCCAGCACCCGGCGCTCTGGAAGCACCTCAAAGACGGGACGCTGCGTTCGTGGGGCGCCAAATCGCTCGAAGAATCCGGCAAGCACGGCGAGCCGTTTCTCACCGGCGACGGCTTTGCCCGCATCGGCGAGGGCTCCGGCTCTACCAATATGCTCACCGGTTCCGGCGTCGACGAAGCTTGGACCACTGGCGCACAACTGGGCGAAGCCGTCCTCGAGCTTCTCCGCGCCGGCCTTCCATTCACCCAGCAGAACTTGTCCAAAACCTACGAAGCCCGCCGCCGTGCAAGCTGGGTCGAGCGCGGCGCGGATGAGGCAAAAAACGCCCGCAATGGCTTCCAGAACGGTCTCGTCAAAGGCATGATTGGCATGGCTCTGGCGGGCCTTACCGGCGGAAAACTCTCCCTGGGCGGGCACATTCCCCCGGCGCATAAACAGATTCGTCCCTTCTCTGCGCGCTCACCCGAGGGTCTCAAACTGAAAGACGCCGCCGCACTCGCGCTGGCCGATGGCCGCTCGCTCCACGACGCCCTGCTCACCGCGCGCGGCTGGCCTGAGATTCCCTTCGATGACCGTCTCCTCGTCACGCAGCAGGACGCGCTGCTGATGGGCGGCAAAGTACAGGCCATGGCAGGATTCGCCGATCACGTCGTCTTCCGCGACCGCGGGCTCTGCATGGCCTGCGCGGAAAAGACCTGCATCGCCATGTGCTCCGGCCAGGCCATCACGCTGAGCGAAGACCACATGCCAGCCTTCGAGCGCGAGAAGTGCGCTCACTGCGGCGCGTGCCTGTGGAACTGCGGCCAATCCCCCGATGGCGAGCACTCGAACATTGAGTTCCGCGCCGGCGCAGGCGGCCTGCACTCGGCAGAAAATTGAGTTCTATCCTCGATTTATACTGGTCGTTGTGGCTTTGAAAGCGTGCAATCGCCCCGCCTGAGTTTTGGCGGTGTTTGGCAAGTGCTAATTCGACGTGCTTTGTGTCAGGGCACGACTTCAGTCGTGCCGCCAATGCTGCAAAATCGACCCGGGCTTTAGCCCCTGAGGGAATGTAATTTATGGCCTTCAATCCAGATGTAAAGCGCAAGATTGTCCGAGACAAGAAGACGGACGTACATCACCCTTGCTTGATGTGCGGTGCCAAACATATACGACCTGATGCTGCTCACATCATCGACGAGAAAGAATACAAGAGCAAGGACAAGAAGGGTAATGACTCAAAGTTCAATGGTATTCCGCTCTGCCCGAACTGCCACAGAGTATTCGATGAGGTATTGCGCCCCCGCCTTTACAAAGCCTTGCAGGATTTTGGCTCGAAAGACTTACCCAATAGTTGGAAAGAAAGCAATAAGAAGCAGAGAGTAAGTGAACAAGACATCGCGCTGGAGATCGGTTGAATTTCCTATCTGTTTTCATTGATTGGGATTGGTATTTCAAAGCCGCAACCTCCTCCAGGGGCTGAAGCCCAGGTCTTTCAACAAATCTGGGCGGCACGGCTAAAGCCGTGCCCTTTCAAAGCAAGAAGAAGGAAAGAACAATGGCAAATGTTCTGCACATCGTTGTTTGCGCCGGCATCGTTCCCGATCCGCTGCAAACTCTGGAGCCAATCACCGGACCCAAAGGTCCGGGGCTAAAGAACGAAATGGTCCTACCCGCCGTCCTCGACCCCTGGGCCGCCAGCGCCCTCTATGAAGCGGCGAATCTGGCCGCCAAGAACCCCGGCAGTAAGGTCTGGCTGGTCTCGCTCGGCCCCAAGGCCAAGCTGCAACAGGTCATGATGACCGTCGCCCAGAAGGTCGCCTTCGAGCTGGTCCCCATCGATGGCCCCATCGGCGGCTTCCCTGACGCGCACTCCACCGCCGCCGTCCTGGCCGAAACCATCGCGGCCCTCCCCGGCCTTGATCGCACGAAGCTCCTACTCTTCGGCGGCTGGGAGTCAGCAACCCGCGGCGCTGGCGTCACCCTCCAACTCGTCGGCGAGCGCCTCGGCATTACCGACCAGTTTCAGGGCGTTGACCAAATTGTCCAAATCGGCCAGGGCGACGACGGCTCCTTTGAAGTGCTGGAGCGCGTCGAAGGCGGCAAGCATCAGGTCTCGGTCTGCGCCGGAACCCCCGCCGTGCTTGGTTGGGCCACCGGCAACCTGGCCGAGCCGCGCAACAATCCACAGGTTGGAATGGCCAATATGCGCACTATCATGCCCGCGCTTCAAAAAGCCAAGCCCGCAACGCTAGCCGCCAACGGCCTGCGCTACGTCTCCGCGAGCCTGCCCAAACAGCAGCGGACAACCAGGGTGGTCAAAGACCTCACCCCCGACCAAATCGCCGCCGAACTAGTCGAGTGGATTGGAGCCGAATAAGAACCATGGAAAGCATCCTCGTACTCACCCACGCAGACGAAACCGGCTCCGCTCTTACCCGCGCCTCGCTTGAAGCCATTACCGCCGGCAAGGAACTGGCCGCCAGCCTCAATGCCTCGCTAACCATCGGGATCGTCGCTGTTGATGCAACGGACTTGGCCAAAAGTCTGCCGTCCGCAGGACCGCGCCTCATGTCCGTCTCCGGCGAAGCCTTCGCCCAGCCACGCTACGCCACCGACGCCGCGGCCTGCGAAGCCCTCTGCCGCGCCGCGAACGCCACCATCGTGCTTGCTCCCGCCAGTTCCCGCTTCACGCGCGTCGCTGCAGGCGTAGCCCACCGCCTCGGCGGCTTCATCGACACGCACATTACGGCAATCGGCGGCGCGGAAGCCGTTGAAGCAACCCGCTGGTTCTATCGCCAGCGTGTCGAAGCCGTCCTCAGCCGCGAAGCGCGACCCTGGTTCCTGCTCCTTGACGCAGGCACTCACGCGGCCTTTGCAGGCGAATCCGGTCCTGCGCAGGTCGAACAAATCGCCGTCGAACTCCCCGCCATTCGCACCACCGTCAGCGGCCTCCGCGCTCCCTCGCAGGGTACGCAAACCATCCGCCCCGACGCCAAGCTCCTCCTTGTCGCCGGCGCTGGCTGGACCAAGAAGCAGCTTGATGGCCAGACCCATACCGCCGAAGCCGGCGAGCTGATCCTGGGCTTCCTCCGCGCCACCTCCGCATCCCTCGGCAGCAGTAAATCCCTCGTCGATCAGGGCGGCGAAGGAAACTCCGTTCTTCCATTCCTGACGCATTTGAACCAAATCGGGCAGACAGGCGCAACGCCGCGCCACGCCAAAGGCCTTTCCACCTGTTGTCACGGCGAAGAGCCTCACGTCGTAGGCTGGCGTTTCATCACCGACCGCCGCGCCATCTCGCTCGACCCCAACTGCGGATGGACCCGCGGCAAGGCCGACGTCGTCTACATCGCCGACGCCTTTCCGGTGATGGCCAAAGTCAACGCCCTGCTCGAAGCAAAGAAAGCCTGAGCAGCCTCGACAAATCCTTGACGTCAATTGAAAAAGGCCGGAGCGGACGGACCACTTCGGCCCTTTATGCCGCAAAGAACGCCCTGAACGCTGCCTCCGCGCATTCACAAGGCGTCGATGCCACTGTGGTAATTTAGGTACGGGAGCACGCACAATCCATGTCGCACATTACTTCGTTTATCAAGCACCACTATCGCCATTTCAACGCCGCCGCGCTCGTCGATGCAGCCGAGGCCTACAACAAGCATCTCGCCAACGGCGGAAAGATGTTCGTCACCATTGGCGGCGCCATGAGTACCGCGGAGCTGGGCCTCTCGCTCGCCGAAATGATCCGCCAGGACAAGATTCACGGCATCAGCTGCACAGGCGCAAATCTTGAGGAAGATGTCTTCAATCTGGTTGCCCATGACTTCTATGAGCGCGTGCCCCACTACCGCGATCTCACCCCCGCCGACGAAGCCGCCCTGCTCGCCCGCCACATGAACCGCGTCACCGACACCTGCATCCCCGAGATGGAGGCGATGCGCCGCATTGAGAATGAGGTGCTGAAAGAATGGGTCCGCGCCGACCAGGCCGGTGAGCGCTTCTTCCCCCACCAGTTCATGTACAAGATTCTGCTCTCCGGCGATCTGGAGAAGTCCTATCAGATCGACCCCAAGAACAGTTGGTTGCTCGCCGCCGCCCAGAAGAATCTGCCCATCTTTGTCCCCGGATGGGAAGACGCGACCCTCGGCAACATGTATGCCGGCCACTGCATCTCCGGCGACGTCAAGAACGTCCACACCGTCCGTACCGGCATTGAGTACATGATGGAGCTGGCCGAGTGGTATACGAACACCACTGCCAAAACTCCGCTAGGCTTCTTCCAGATTGCGGGCGGCATCGCCGGCGACTTCCCCATTTGCGTCGTCCCCATGCTGCACCAGGACTTGCAGCGCGAGCATGTGCCGCTGTGGACCTACTTCTGCCAGATTTCGGACTCGACGACCAGCTACGGCTCCTACTCCGGCGCGGTGCCCAACGAGAAGATCACCTGGGGTAAACTCGGCGAGAACACCCCCAAGTTCATCATCGAATCCGACGCCTCGATCGTTGCGCCGTTGATTTTTGCGTACGTCCTCGGCTGGTAACCCCCGCTGCTCAAAACATGCGGATATTCCACACTCGTCTGTCATTCTGAGCGAAGCGCAGCGGAGTCGAAGAACCTGCGTTTCGTTCTGTTGCGGCTAGGAGGGGATTCGCGCTTTCAGACCCCCGTCTCCGCATGAAGCTGCTGCAGCGCATACACCGTGGTCTGGTGCAGTTGCATCGAAGCAATGCCCTCGACTGCGGCCTGCGCCGCGGCGATGGTCGTAATGGTCGGAATCCGCGCCAGCACCGCTGCCCGCCGAATGGCCTTCTCGTCGAAGATCGTGTCTTGCCCGCGTGGGGTGTTGATGACCAGCTGAATGCGGTCGCCCTTGATCAGATCCACCACGTTCGGCCGGCCCTCCTGCACCTTGAAAACCCGCTCGACGATGAGCCCGGCGGCTTCCAACGTATTGGCCGTGCCCTCCGTGGCAACGATCTTGAAGCCAAGATGCAGGTAGCGGCGTGCCAGGTCCGCAGCCGCATGCTTGTCATGATCGTTGACGCTGAAGAAGACCGTGCCGCCTGTAGGCAGCACCTGCCCCGCAGAGAGCTGCGCCTTGGCAAAGGCCTCGCCAAACGTGGCCGCGACGCCCATCACTTCGCCGGTGGACTTCATCTCCGGGCTTAAAACCGTATCGACGCCAGCGAACTTCGACCAGGGGAAGACGGGCGATTTGACGTAGTAGTGCGTGCCCGTTCCGAGATCGAGGCCGCTGGCAAGCTGGGCGGGCAGCAGTTCGCGCAGTTTGCGGCCGGTCATGAGCCGCGCGGCAACTTTCGCCAGCGGAATGCCGGTAGCCTTTGAGACATAAGGAACGGTGCGCGAGGCGCGCGGGTTGACCTCGATCACATACACGTGGTCCTCGCCCTTCGCATCGCGCTGGATGGCGAATTGCAAGTTGACCAGACCAACTACCTTCAGCGCCAACGCAAGCTTGCGCGTATAGGTGCGCAGCGTCTCCAGCGTCTCTTTGCGGATGCTCACAGAGGGCAGCACGCAGGAGGAATCGCCGGAGTGGATGCCGGCCTCCTCAATGTGCTGCATGATGCCGGCAATCATGACGTCTTCCGAATCGCAGAGCGCGTCCACGTCTACTTCGACGGCGCTCTCAAGAAAGTGATCGACTAGCACCGGCCGTTCCTGCGAATACTCGACCGCCTGGCTCATGTATTGCTGGACTTCTGCGGCGTTGTAGCAGATGACCATAGCCCGCCCGCCGAGCACATAACTGGGCCGCACCAGCACGGGATAGCCGATGCGCTCGCCGATGGCCAGAGCTTCTTCCACACTGGTAGCCGTCCCGCCCGCGGGCTGGGGGATTTTCAGCTCGTCGAGCAGCTTGCCGAAACGCTTGCGATCCTCGGCCAGGTCAATGGACTCGGGCGAGGTGCCGATAATGGGTACGCCCGCCGCGCGCAACCGCTGCGCCAGATTGAGTGGCGTCTGCCCGCCGAACTGCACAATCATGCCGATCGGCGCGCCCGACTGTGCCTCGTGGTTATAAACCGCCAGCACGTCTTCCAGCGTGAGTGGCTCAAAGTAGAGCCGGTCGCTAGTGTCGTAATCTGTCGAGACAGTCTCCGGGTTGCAGTTGACCATGATGGTCTCGAAGCCGTCTTCCTTCAGCGCAAAAGCCGCGTGGCAGCAGCAATAGTCGAACTCGATCCCCTGCCCGATGCGGTTTGGCCCCGAGCCGAGAATGATGATCTTATGCGTCGAAGTCGGCGGCGCTTCATCCTCTTCGTCGTATGTCGAGTAGAGGTAAGGCGTCATCGACTCGAACTCGGCGGCGCAGGTATCCACAAGCTTGAAGACCGGCTTGATCCCCTTCCCTTCGCGCAGTTCTCTCACCTGCTGCGTGCCGGCATGGCCTTCGAGCTTCCACTCCGCGGCAATGCGTTCATCGCTCAGGCCCAGGCGCTTCAGGCGTAGAAGGTGCTCCCCGCTAATATTCTCTGGGGTCGTTTCTGCGATCGCCATCTGCGCCACCGTGATCTCGCGAAGCTGATGCAAAAACCATGGGTCCATGCCAGTGAGCCGCGCCACTTCGCGCACGCTCAGGCCACGCTCAAACGCATAGCGAATATAGCCCAGCCTCTCGGGCCGCGGCGTCACCAGCATCTGCGTCAGGCGGCGTGGCTCTAACACTTCCGCGCCAGTCTTCTTGCCAGTTTCCAGTGCCCGCCAAGCCTTCATCAGCGCTTCCTTAAAGGTGCGGCCCATCGCCATCACCTCGCCGACAGACTTCATCTGCGGGCCGAGCGTGTCGTCGGAGCCGGGAAACTTTTCAAACTGCCACTTCGGAATTTTGACGACGACATAGTCGATGGTCGGCTCGAAGCAGGCCGGTGTCTTGCGTGTGATGTCGTTGGGAATCTCATCGAGCGTGTAGCCCACAGCCAGCTTGGCGGCGATCTTTGCAATCGGAAATCCGGTAGCCTTCGACGCCAGCGCCGAGGAGCGTGATACGCGCGGGTTCATCTCGATCACCGTCATGCGCCCGTCGAGCGGGTTGACGGCAAACTGCACATTGGAGCCACCGGTTTCCACGCCAATCTCGCGCATCACAGCGATGGCCGCGTCGCGCATCTTCTGGTATTCGCGATCGGTGAGCGTCTGCGCCGGCGCGACAGTGATCGAATCACCGGTATGCACGCCCATTGGGTCAAAGTTTTCAATGGAGCAGATGATGATGACATTGTCCGCAAGATCGCGCATCACCTCCAGCTCATATTCCTTCCACCCCAGCACGCTCTCTTCGATCAGGCACTCATGAACCGGAGAAAGGTCCAGCCCGCGCGCCAGAATTTCCATCAGCTCTTCGCGGTTATAGGCGATTCCGCCGCCCGACCCGCCCAGCGTAAAGCTTGGCCGGATGAGCACCGGAAAGCCGAGCTTTGAGGCAAAATCCAGGCCGTCGCGCAGGTTGTTCACCAGCGCAGACTTTGAAACATCGAGGCCAATGCGGATCATCGCATCCTTGAAGAGCAGCCGATCCTCGGCTTTTTTGATGGCCTCGAGTTTCGCGCCGATCAGCTCGACGTTGTAGCGGTCCAGAATGCCCGCGTCGGCCAGATCGACGGCCAGATTGAGCGCCGTCTGCCCGCCCACGGTAGGCAGCAAAGCAAAGATGCCCGAGCCGGGTTTGGAGGTTAGCATCTCCGACTCAATGCGGATGATCTCCTCGACGTATTCACGGGTGAGCGGTTCGATGTAGGTGCGGTCGGCCAGGTCGGGATCGGTCATGATGGTGGCCGGGTTGGAGTTCACCAGCACCACCTCGTAGCCCTCTTGCTTGAGAGCCTTGCAGGCCTGCGTTCCGGAGTAATCGAACTCCGCCGACTGCCCAATCACAATCGGCCCCGAGCCGATCACCAGTATCTTCCGAATGTCATTTCTGCGTGGCATTTTTCTTGTCGATTCCTATTCCATCAAGCTCTTGCTTTGAAAGGCCGCTGTTCTAGATGCGCCACGAAAGGCCAATGAGAGTCTGCGGAGTTTGGCGCCGGGTCGTCACCGCTTTGAAAGGGCACGGCTTCAGCCGTGCCGCTCACGATTCCAATAAAGTTCTCGGGCTTTAGCCTCTGTGTGTTCTGGTTTTGAAAGGGCACGGCTTCAGCCGTGCCGCCCTCGAGCCCCAAAGAACTTGAGGGCTTGAGCCCCTGAGGGATGGGGTCCAGCTTCCATCCTGGATATGCCGAGGAATATCGGACATCCGCCGGATTCGCGCACAGATGTTTCTTGACCGGATTCAGATGAATGTAATGGATGTGCTTGTCATAGTCCTCAGCATCCCGAATTCTATGGTCGGCAAAGCCACGCCGCCATATCTCCATGTTTGATCCAAGTTCCTTCTTGGCGCGAAAAGAGAATCCGCCTTTAATGAGTTGGACCGCCTTTTCAAGCGAGATCGCGGGCGTGATCAACAGGTGAAAATGATCGGGCATCAGAACGAATTCGTGCAACAGATACGATTCGCCTCGATGCGAGAGAAGCGTCTTGAAAAATAGCCGCGCCCACGATTCCGTGTGGAAAAGCGCGCGCCTCTCCCACGTGTCGGACGTGACGAAGTAGGTCTGCGCGTTGTTCGTGGCATGTTCGCGTGCGGGTTTCAAAACCTTCCCTCAGCGGCTAAAGCCGCAGTTCCTTACACTCCCTTGCGGCACGACTAAAGTCGTGCCCTTTCAAAGCTCGTCAATTCTTGATTCAACGCAAAAGCTCAATCGGCAAATCCATATCCTTCCAACTCAGCACCTTTGGATTCCAGACAAGTCCCCTCGTAGTCTCCGCATCCAGCTTCGGTGGTGCTATAGGATGTTCGCCAATATCCACAAAGCGATGCAAGACGTTTTCGTACTTTCCGTCTTGCCCGACCTTCCAACGTTGTTCATATCCCCAGCTTGCACTCGTTGTCCTCCCGCCTTCGACCGAAATCGACCAATCCACAGCTTCAGCAAATCTGACTTTATGATCCTGCAAGCAGAAGAGCATCCGGTAATAATCGCCGGTATCCAGCTCCATTCCCCATCTTTCGACCAAAATCCGATCAGCTAAATGCCATACGGCTACGGTTCCATAAATATCGGTCTCTTGATCCTCCAGTGCTTTGGATAAATCTTTGACCAGAGTCCATGTTTCCCCTGGGCGCTGTGCATACCGGGGCACCGCGACCATGGAATCTATCCCGCATTCGGCAGCAATGCGCACAAGAGCAGTTTCCTGGCGATTTTCTTTAATGCCCGCGAGATACTTGCCGAATGGATCCGCCGGTGGAGAGTTCTGAGCGAAGGAAAAAGTACTCCCCAGCCCCGCAAACAAAACCAGGACTGGGAGCCAGCGCTTCATCCCTTCCACTCCTCCATCATCTTGCGGAAATCGTGGAAAAGATAATGCGAGTCGTGCGGCCCCGGCGCAGCCTCGGGGTGATATTGCACGCTGAACAGCGGCAGCGTTTTGTGGCGAAGCCCCTCGAGCGTGTTGTCGTTCAGGTCCACATGGGTCAGTTCCACTTCATTCGCGTTGATCGAGTCCGGATCGACCGCGAAGTTGTGGTTGTGCGCCGTGATCTCCACCTTGCCCGTGGTGTTGTTGCGTACCGGATGGTTGCCGCCGTGATGGCCAAACTTGAGCTTGTAGGTGCGCCCGCCGAGGGCCAAGCCTGTGAGCTGATGGCCAAGGCAGATTCCAAACACCGGCACGCGGCCCAAAAACTTGCGAATGGCGCGCACCGCATAGTCCACCGGTTCCGGGTCGCCGGGGCCGTTCGACAGAAAGACCCCGTCTGGCTTCAGCTCCAGCACGTCTTCGGCGCTTGTCTCGGCGGGAACTACCGTCACCCGGCAGCCCTCGCGAGTCAGCATTCTCAGAATATTGAGCTTGATCCCAAAGTCGTACGCCACCACATGGTGCTTCCGCACTTTCGCGTCTTGGACGAGCGCAGCAGCCAGCAACGAGTCGCCCGACTGGTTGCGGCTATCGGAGGCGTCGAACTGGTACACCGACTTGGTAGAAACCACCCGCGCCAGGTCGGTCCCATCCATCTTGCGAATGCTTCTGGCCTTCTCAACCAGCACGTCGGGATTGCTTTCGGATGTCGAAATCACCCCGCGCATCACCCCATGCGTCCGCAGGTGGCGAACCAGCGCGCGGGTATCGATCTCCGCCAGCACTGGCACGGAATACCGCTCCATGTACTCGTCGGTCACCTGCTCCGAGCGCCAATTCGATCCGATAGGCGAGAACTCGCGAACGATCAGTCCCTCGATATAGGGCTTGGCCGACTCGTTGTCCGCCTGGTTGGTGCCGTAGTTCCCGATTTGGGGATTGGTGAGAACGACAATTTGACCGGCATAGGAGGGATCGGTAGCGATTTCCTGGTAACCGGTAAGGGAAGTATTGAAAACAACTTCGCCCTGGCATTCACCAGGTGCGCCATAGCCGAGGCCACGGAAGATGCGCCCGTCTTCGAGCGCTAGAATCGATTGCATCGCCTCTCCGAGGAGTGGATTCAATCGATTCACACAGAATGATGCTATCCTCTTTATTATCAGCATTTCGGTTTTCTCTAAACCTATTTTGCTGAAGAATTGCAGAAGGGCGCGCACGTCTGATGACAACTTCTGAACCGATTGCCACATTAACTATAACAGTCTTTGCGCGGCATTCTGAGGATTGCCCCAAACGCGATGATCCCCAATGGAAACGCTGCAAATGCCGCAAGTCTTTGTATATCCGGGAGGGCGGAAAGACCAAATACATCTCGGCCAAGACGCGCTCCTGGGAACAGGCGGAGCGGGCGGCACAGGACGAGCGAGACAAGCGGGATCCGGTAAAGATCGAATTGCAGAAAATTGCAGAACGTGAGGCCGCCAAAGAAGCCGCGGAGGCGCTCCGCCATGTCCCATTTGGCGAAGCCCTGGACCAGTGGATCGGAGGCATGAAGACGCAACGGAGTACATCTCTTGCCGCGTACCGGTCGACCGTCCGCCGCATGAGGCGATGGGCAGACTCGAACGGAGTTGCCAGCTTGCAGGACGTGACCCGCAAGATGTTGGACCAGTGGCGCAGCGAGTGGTCGCCTGAGGCAGAAGCCAAACAGAATCAGCTGGCACTCAATTCGCAGGCCGCTCTGCTAACCCGAATCAAGGCCTTCTTTGCCTGGGCCACGGAGAATGAGCTCCTGGATCGTAACCCCGCCTTGGCGCTCGATGCCATTACTCTCAATGAGAGCCAGACTTGGCCTCTAACCCCGGAGCAGTTCGAGCAGGTGCTGGAATCCACCAGGCGATACGATGCCGAGTGCCGTTATGAATCGGCACGGGTTGGCCAGCAGCTTCGAGCGATATTCCAAGTCCAGCGCTGGACTGGGCTCAGGATAGGGGATGCCTTGGCGCTGCCGAAAACGGCGCTGAGGGGCAACCGCATAACGCTCACGACACAAAAGACCAAGGCGGACATGGAGTGCATCCTCCCCGACCATGTTGTCGCTGCGCTCACTTCCCTGCCCCGGCGCCCCGAAGAACATCCCGATTACTTCTTCTGGTCCAGGGCGTGCACAGCCCACGTCCAGACCAACAAATGGATCCGTAAAGTGAAACGCCTAAACAGGCACCTCTCGCTGGTAAACGAGAACGGTGAGCCAATGGAGTTTCGGTCTCACATGCTGCGCGATACCTATGCGGTGGAGATGCTGTTGGCCGGCGTGCCCCTAGAGAAGGTGAGCAAGCTGCTCTCGCATAAATCGATCGTCGTGACCGAACGTTATTACGCCAGATGGGTCAAATCTCGGCTGCGCCAATTGGAAGGTGATGTGGTGACCGCCATGCTAAAGATGGGAGCGAGCGTCGGTGCCGGTAAGGAACCCAGAGCCGGTAGCGCAAATTCGGACAGGAGTTTAAGTGGAAGTTCTGCTCGCCTGCAGCCTTAAGATGGCTGTGAAGAGGAGAACGGATGAGCAGACGTCCCTGCAGGAACCACACAGCGGCTTTCAAGGCGAAGGTGGCCCTGGCCGCAGTCAAAGGTGAGAAGACGCTGGCCGAGTTGGCCGAGCAATTCGACATCCATGCCAACCAGATTACGCAGTGGAAGAGCCAGTTGCAGGAGGGCGCCGCGGTTGTCTTCGGCGAGGCCCGAGCGGACCAGGCCGCGCCGGTCGATCTCAAAGCGCTGCACGCCAAGATCGGCGAGCTGACGCTGGAGAACGATTTATTAGAAGGGGCGCTCACCGAGGCGGGATTGCTGAGCGTAAAGCGATGATCGACCCGGAGCACGACCTTTCCATCCAGAAACAAGCCGAAGTGCTTGAGATCAGCCGCAGCACGGTCTACTACCTGCCACGGCCAGTGTCAGC
>Ga0181516_10000256_pt1 | contig 53399 bp, 59 predicted proteins | sample PEATcosm2014_Bin_25_FD_121104 | JGI IMG/M metagenome (GOLD analysis project Ga0181516, IMG submission 121104) | Peatland microbial communities from MTU Mesocosm Facility, Houghton, MI, USA - PEATcosm2014_Bin01_10_metaG | ecosystem: Environmental > Terrestrial > Soil > Wetlands > Peat | place...
TACCACACACCTAGGCCGCGGTTGTCCAGATTGCGAGCCAGACGTGCGGTCTGAGCCGGCGGGCGACGTCGACTATGAGTCGACGGGAGGCCATTACTCAGAGGTCCGTCGTCCTGAACCTGAATTTGCCGCAGCGATTCGCGCCGCGCTGGGAGACGCACACACACTTCTCAATGTCGGTGCGGGTGCGGGTTCGTATGAGCCCACTGACTTGCTCGTTACCGCCGTTGAGCCCTCAGCCAGCATGCGCTCACAGCGCCCCGAAAAACTAGTGCCCGCCATTGATGCTGTTGCGGAAGACCTACCCTTCGCCGACCAGATTTTTGATAGCGCTCTGGCCAGCGTCACCATCCACCAATGGCGCGATCTAGCTAAGGGTCTCAGCGAGATGCGTCGTGTCACTCGGGGACCGATAGTGATTATGACCTTTGATCCCGATGCCCTTCAGAAGTTCTGGCTGGCGGAATATTCGTCAGAACTCATGAGGTATGAAGCGGGTCGCATGCCACCGTTGCGTACGGTCATCGACCTCCTTGGTGGCCATTCGATCGTGATCAACTTGCCCATTCCGAGGGAGTGCCGCGATGGTTTTGTGGAGGCCTATTTTTGTAGGCCAGAGGGATTGCTCACTGTCGAGGTCCGACGATCGCAGTCATCGTGGGGGCTCATTTCAAAATCTAAAGAGGAATCCGCGGTGGAGCGGCTGCGGGCTGATATCGATAGCGGGCGTTGGGATCAGCGCTTTGGATCGCTGCGACAGATGTCCCACTATGAGGGGTCCCTGCGGCTAATTATCAATAACCGTTCGTAGATAGCGTTTTCAACATCGGTCGCAAGACCAATATCTGCCGTCTTCTCCTAGATACTGAAGAGCCGGAAAAGTAAATCATCGGCGCTCGCGGATTGACGAATCCCACAAGCGTTGCGAATCGTCCAGGTACGAGAGATGATCTGGAGTCTTGAAGATGACGACTGGGTTCATGCCCGCACCCGTGGCAGTCATCGGCAATTCCATCACCCTGTTGAAACCGGTACAGTGACGAAATCTGGCAAGGCGAATAAGGTTCTTTCGATCTTCAGTGAGAAAAGTGTTTTTCGCGAAGCTGGAATGGCGAGGACAGGTCAATGGCTGAATAGGCGATAGTCATTGAAACAGCGCGAAATGATTACGCCGCGACGGTTCCTGATCTTCCCGAATGCAGTGGCGCCGCTGACACTACGGAAGAACTCGAAGAGCGTCTGCGCGATGGGGTTTCGTTTCATGGTGAGGGGACGCGCTTGGATGGTGAAGAGGTTCCGCCACCGACCACTCGGGGCTCAACGGTCCGGGTCGAATCAGAGGTTGGTGCGAGGTCACTCGTATCATCGCTTGATTGATGGGTGTCCTTACGTTTCAGCTCGAGAAACTGATTGCGTGTGATGTCATACTGAGACAGTGCGACGAACTTCACAGTATTTGACGATGACCCTTATGGTCCTCGTGGGAAGTTTGGCTTCGATTGGCCCCTCACGCGCAACTGCGGCATCTGTCGCGCCATGTTCGGCGACGATGGTTCGAATTACTGATTACAACACTGTCGTCGGCACCGGTCACGTTAATGATCTCTTCTGGATCAGGAACGTGAGCAGGCAGGAGTGCACGCTACGCGGTTATATCCGCGCCGCATTCGTTGGTGTCGACGGCATTGGAACTCCTTATAAGAATCCTCACGTGCTGGCGGTTCGTGAGACTCACCTTCGCGGGGACGCTGGCAATGAAGTGGGTGGCATCAGCGACGGACTGCAAATTCCAACAGTGACGTTGCGGCCGGGCGGGAGTGTGGCGTCGTTCTGGTTGGACGGGCTCGACATCCCGGTGGGTAATTCGCCGGGACCGTGCATCATCTCTCACGAGATGCTGGTTTGGCTCCCTGGTTCCCCAACTTTCAGCGTCGTCCAACCACTTCGCTCCAATGGCTTCTACTGGTGTGGGGGCTTTGCTGCTCTGCCTGTCGTTGCGGGTGCGTCGGGATCCGATCCTTCGAAGCGACTCAGTTACTATTTCGGTATCCCCGGCTAGTTCTCCTGGGACCAACGAAGAATCACCGCGTTTGCGACTTGGTCGGTGACTGGTTGCCGGCGAACGACGTGCGCTGAGTTTCATGAATCCATTCCATCGTGACTTAGGTCAAGGATGGCGAATTTGGAAAGCGAGGTTGGTGTGGTGCGCAAGGTGATCGCCTACGAGTTGCTCTCCTTAGATGGAGTGGCAGACCGACCAGACGAATTCTTTTTTGATTTCGATGACGTCATGAGCGACAATCTCAAACGCGTCATCGATCATCAAGACGCCGTCCTCCTCGGGCGACGTACCTATGACGAATGGGCGGCGTTTTGGCCACCGAGCGACATTGAACCCTTTGCCACCTTCATCAACCACGTGGCGAAATACGTCGTCTCTTCCACGGCGATGAGCGCGGACTGGGCTAACAGCTCGCTGCTCGCAGGCGACCCGTACACAGCCGTGCAAGAACTGAGGGAGCGCGCTGGTGGTGACATCGGCGTTCACGGGAGCGTCTCGTTGACTCAGAGCCTTCTCGCCCGGGGACTGGTTGACGAACTACGGCTGGTCGTCGCCCCTGTCCTGCAGGGCCGAGGTCGCAAGCTCTTTGCAGGCGATGCCGCCAGCCGTCTGAGCCTTACTCGCAGTGACGTGTCACCGTCGGGCTATCTCCTGCTCGACTATCGCTTTCTTCGATGAGTCGTTGAGACTGCACGGGATCCGCTGAAAGCGGAACGTGGGCAGTCAATCAATCGTCGGCGTAGCGGGCCACCGTGAACGCGATCGTGGTCGGCACACAGAGGGTGAAGATCACCAGCATTCCGGTCACGATGAGCAGTGACGAACCCCTCGTCTGGTCACGGACGAAGGCGAACTCAATCATCGCCGCCGTCACGAGGTCGGCAAAGATCGCCCACTTGAAAACCTTGAGAAAGGTCTTGCGAGGGAAGTCCCGCAACCCACCGATCAAGACTCCCGCCGATGCCAGCAAGAGCGCGGCAACGACGAGGAGGACGGTCGCCACGCCGAGTGGCGCCTTGCGCGGGGCGTACGACGCCATCAAGATCCCGCCGATGATAACGAGCGCCAGAGCACCCGTGCTCATCCAAGCAATGGGAGGGAACGTGCGGTCAATCGGTGATTTCGTGGTCGGATTCGTGTCGGCACTCATTGCGTGGCCACTCGCGTCATGATGATCAGGGTTGCGACCTGCATGAGACCCGTGATACCGGCCGTGTAGATGAATCGTTTCATGAGTCGAGCGATCAGTTCGCCGTTGGGCTCTGGTTTGTTCATCTCAAACAGCACGGCGATGTTGGCGGGTTCAAGGATGCCCAAGGCGATGACCGCCATCACCCCGACAACACAGAATGACGCGATAAGCCAAGAATGATTGGGACTCGTGACGTAGAGGTTGCCAAGTTTTCGAGCGATCTGGAAACCACTGGCGAGGGTCATCATCACAACGGTGGGCATGATGATGACCATCTTGGGCATGAACTTGGCCGAGAACTCGGCTCGTGCCGGAATGGACAGGTGGCCAAGTATTGGCCCGAGCACGAGACCTACGAAGAGATCAAGTCCGGTCCAGAGGCCGCCCCCGGCCACGTGACAGAACATGAGAGCCCACTGCCAGTTTCCGGCAATGGCGATCACCACGAACACTACGGCCGCCGCCGCAAGGGGCAATCCCTTCAGCGGCACTACTTGAATCTTCGGTCGGTTACCCGGTGGACTGACCGGCGCCACCCCGACGATGCCCTGGACGGTATCGGCCATCTGCGTTCCCCTTTTGCTCGCATACCAGCACCAGCAACATACAGGCGAACGAGCGAGCTTTTCAAGAATTCGTTCTCGTCCGCTCGATGTCGTGAACCCTGAGCGTGTGCCGAGTGCACTACTCGACGAAGCCACGATGCTCGCCACTAGATTCTGCCTCCAACCGGTTCTCGAGGTGACGACACCTTCGCGACGGTTCGTTGTCCGTTCACTGCCGCGATTCGTGACCTGGTCGCCTCGACGACGAAGCGAGCCATCCCACTAACCTCGAACGATGCCCCTCTGGTTCCTTCGCCACGGCGAGAGCGAAGCCAATGCACGCGGTCGCTACGCGGGCGGCGGTGAGGATTCACCGTTGACCGAAAAGGGTCGTCTTCAGGCTCGGGTCGCGATCGAGCGACTGCCCTCTGATATCTCGTGGATCGTCACGTCACCTCTGGCCCGCGCCTACGAGACTGCGGCGATTGTTCGAGACGCGTTGGGAGCGACGGTGCAACTCGAGGTCGATGATCGAGTGGCCGAATACAACATGGGAATGATGAGCGGAAAGCCGTATCAAGACGTCTCGACCGAGGAGATGGTGTCAAGTTTCAATGCCGAGGATCCCAATGAGTTTTGGAAACGCGTCACCGCGTCTCTCGATGAACTGATTGAGCGTCGCGGCACTGGTCTTCTCGTCGCTCACACCGGCGTAGCGCGCGTCTTCGTCGCCCGAAGAGAGGGGCTTGACCCTTACGATTTTCGCCGGGCGCCGGTTCCGAAGAACGGCGAACCATTCTTAATGAATTGAGTCCTTCAGCAAGTTTCCGATCGCGCTGACGTCGCGGTGTCCGCGAAAGAGTCGAACCGACCCTTCGCGGTCGTGACTCTGCCAAGCTCGCACCCGATCACCTGGAGACAGACCGAGCCGCGACGTACACTCGCTTCGCTAGCGGAGGGGTTCGCGACACTTAAGGTTCGGTGGTGGGACATTTCCTCCAGTCGCTGGAGAACTCGTGGGAACCTTTTGTTCTCGTCATTGGTCTGTTACTCGTCGGACACAGTGCGGCGAACGAGGGTCTCTTCGAATGGCTTGGAAACCTCATTGGTCGCGCTCGTGGTGGTGCACTGGGAGTCTTCGTCGTCACGATGCTCGCTGTGGGGGCCGTCACTGCCACGCTGAATCTGGACACGGCCATTGTCTTCATGACCCCCGTGGCGTTGCACGCGGCGCGCTCCTCGAAGTCCGACGAGGCTGCGTTTCTCTACGGCACCATCTTGATGACGAACTCCGCGTCTTTGTTGCTCTATGGCTCGAATCTCACGAACCTGTTGGTCTTCTCGAGTCGCTCGGTAGCTGGCACGACGTTCGCCTCGCACATGTTGATCCCGTGGCTTTGTTCGGTCACGATAACGATTCTCATCGTTGCCCTCTGGCGCTGGCGTTTGCTTCGAGGGGATGCCGCGGTGTGCTCGCGTGAACGATTCTCGCCTCGGCTGGGGATCGGGCTAGTAGCAGTCATGGGTTCGGTGGTCGCCATGTTGGCCCTGAGGGATCCAGCCATTCCCGTACTGGTCATCGGCGTCGTGAGCGCGGGCAATGACGTGCTGGTGAAGCGGTCAATGAAATTTCGCGAAGCGCTCAAGGTGACCAGCCCATTCCTACTCGGCCCCCTCTTTCTTTTGGCCGTACTGGTTGGCTGGCTCGGTCGGAGTTGGCATCAGGTCGGTCATCTGGTGTCCCACACGTCGTCGTTCGCCACGTCGTTCATCGGGGCGGGTACCTCGCTCGTCATCAACAATCTTCCGGCGGCGTCGCTCTTCTCGGGACAGCCCATCGCTCACCCGTACGCTCTGTTGCTGGGTCTCAACCTCGGACCCAATTTCTTCGTCACGGGTTCGTTATCTTCCCTGTTGTGGTATCGACTCGCTCGGTCCGAAGGCGCCGAGCCGTCACTTCGGACTTTTGCCAGCATTGGACCTCCCGTGGCGCTGCTCACCATCCTGGTGAGTTCGCTGTTCGTGTGAACGACGAAGGTGTTGCTCACGCGACCAGTGGTTCAAGTCGCGAGGACACCTGGCGCACTCGGAAGGTCTGGATCCGTTAGCGACATTCCCGACCGACACCACGCTGGTTAGAGTGTTCGCGTGTCTGACCTGTTCACCAGAATCCATAATCAACGCCTCACCCTGGTCGAACTGTTGACGGGTCTCGGGGACGAAGAGTGGGCCACGCCCTCGTTGTGCGAAGGTTGGACCGTCCATGAGGTCGTGGCCCATCTGACCATGCCGTTTGAAATGGGCGTACCTTCACTGGTACTGGGACTTGTCAAGGCGAGGGGAAGTTTCCCGCTCCTCGCTGACCGCTACGCCCGTTCCCGGGCTGACGTCCCCTCGAGCGACTTGGTGGCGTTGTTACACCGCGAAGCCTCGAACCATTTCACGCCACCGGGTTTTGGTCCGGAGGCGCCGTTGACCGACATCGTGATCCACGGTTACGACATCGCGATTCCCACGTACCGGACCTTCGACGTCCCCGACGACACCGCCCACCTGGTCCTTGAGTTTCTGATGACCACGAAGGCGGAGAGGGCCTTCACCCGGCGTGGACTCGTGACCGGGTTGCGCTTTGAGAGTTCGGATGGTGAATGGTCCCACGGCACTGGATCCCTCGTACGAGGTCCGACGCGTTCACTGCTGCTCGCCCTGACCGGCCGTCCCACGGGTTTTACGGCGCTCGAGGGCGACGGCGTTCCGGTGTTGAAGGACCGGGTGGCGGCCAAGTAGTCCAGTTGCACGTCGCGACTTCGTCTAACCGCTCTTGTCCTCTATCTCCCAGGCGTGATCCACGAGGTGCCAAGCCAGTCGTCGGATGCCGTGGGGCAGTGGCCACGATTGAGCGTGGTGACGAGCGCAAAGGTGTTCGAGCAAAAGTGATCGTTGGTCAGGCCACGGCGTGCGCGGGGGAATTCGTACTCCCATTTTGGGTCCGTAGGCCCGTTCGGTCTCACGTACGTGATCGACGATCTCGTCGCGATCGCGTCCGCCGCCCCGCGGGCCTTTGGCCAGGGTACGTGGCGCGCCTTTGACGACGAGGTCAAAGTAACGCCAGCAACGTTCAAGAATCTCGACCTGTCGGAGCCGTTCATTCGTGGTGATCGTCTTCTCGTCCCAGTCGCCGAAGACGCCTGGCGCACCAAAATCGGTGGTGGCGTTTCCCTCGACCGATCCGATGACGGTGATCGGGCCGATCGGCAAGTTGTGACCGAGGATCACCTCGTAACGCACTTGGTAATTCAAAAGTTCCTCGAGAGCTCGATCGCGCGACGAAGACCGGCGAGCCCAACCGGGCCACTCGAGGGCGACCGCGAACACGGACTTCGCACCTTCTTCGAAGTACACGCTCTTCTTTGGCAACGGTCTGACCTACCGAACTTGTTTTCCTGAGGCGCGAGGCGATCTCAAGTGACGATGAGCGAACCGTCATCGTTGAATTCAAAGGCGCCCCAGGCGACCTCCCAGAGATACCCGTCGGGGTCGCTGAAGTAGCCCGAGTATCCGCCCCAGAACGTGTCCGCGGCGGGCTTGACCACCGTGGCGCCCGCGTTCGCAGCCTGCTCGATGACGGCATCGACCTCGTCTCGAGTGCGCACGTTATGGGCAATCGTGACGCCGATGAATCGTGAGCGAGGGACATTCCACTCAGGTCCGACGTCGTTCGCGAGCTCCTCGTACGGGTAGATCGCCAGGGTGACGCCAGAAGTCTGAAAGAAGACGATGCCCTGCTCCGGCGTGCGAGTGGTGGGCAGCCCCAGTCCGTTCGCGTAGAACTCGAATGACCGCTGGAGGTCGGCGACACCGAGGGTGATGATGGAGAGTCGAGGTTCCATGGTCCCAACCTATCGGGGGGTTGTGACGCGGACAAGGCACGCACATGGTTTCGATTGACTCGACGTCGCCCCGCGCGTGTCGTTCAGGGCGTGCACTGGGTCCAGTACTGTGTCGAAATTGCCACTTTAGTCGAGTCGGACTTTGACCGTTGGGAGGAAGTCGTCGTGAAGGTCACGCACCGAAATAAGTTGTGCCGCCGCGTGTGCGCACTGGGAGCCGTGGTGCTCGTCATGGGCCTCGCTTCCGCCGCGGGCGCCGCGACCAAAGTGAGTGCCTCGTCGCCCCAGAGCGAAGTAGGCGCGTTGCGACTCGCCAAGTGGACCTCGAACGTCACGACGTCTCTCGGTGACGGATCGTGGACTTTCAAATCCGATGGCGTGCCTGCGACGAACTTTGTCGCCACTAACTACGCCGTCCCTTCCAATCCGTTGGCCGTAAGCGCCACTGGTGCGTCGATCGTCTCATCGGCGTCAATCCTCAAGGACCAGAACTACGACTACGTGCTGCCGTTGACGCCAAAGTATTCGAAGTCAGTCACGACGACGAACCAGGGTCCGATCGGAATTCTGCTCGACGGAGCCGCTCTCTACAACCCCTATGAGGCGAATCACGCAACGGTGGCCACGAGCGACAATTTCATCGCGACCCAAAATGGCGTGAGTGCGTCGTTCATCGACGACTGTGATGGTCACCCCGGTCCGGGGGGCCAGTACCACTACCACGGTCTGCCCTCGTGCCTGGTCTCCTACGTCAACGGCACGAGTCCGACGGTTGCTTCAGTGACGTCAACCGCGGGCGCCACGTCAGCGGGAGTGGTCGAGGACTCGGCCCTGACCAGAGAGCCGCTCATCCTCGGCTTCGCCTTTGATGGTTACGGAATCTACGACAACGTGGCCATGAACGGCGCGACGGTGCCGGTCTCGAGCCTGGACGCGTGCAACGGCATCTTCTCGCCGGTGCCGGGATATCCCCACGGCATCTATCACTACGTCTTGGAGAATGTGAAGGGTGCTCGCTCGTCGATCGGCTGCTACCACGGCGTCGTTTCCTCGGCGTACACCCAGGCCTTGGAGGGAGTCCTGCAGAACGGGAATACGCCGGGTCCGTCAGCGAACGCCCTCGCCAAAGTAGCGGCGACCGCTGAGACTCTGGCGGCCAACAAGAACGAGGACGACCTGCTGCGTGCGATGTTGGCGACGAGCGGTTTCGACAACCTGTGCTAACCCGCTCGCGAGAGCCGGTCGAGTGAGCTTTTCGCGTGTGCCGGCCGATTCTGAAAGACTCGGCACATGACCCAAGAACTCTGGACTCACGTCGACAACTACGTCGTGGAGCTACTCACGCCGTCGGATACGGTGCTCGACGCGGCACTGGCCGACAGCGACGCGGGGGGACTACCCCCGATCAATGTCGCACCGAACCAGGGCAAGCTCCTCGAGGTGCTCGCCCGAAGTCACCGGGCCAGGAGGATTCTCGAGATCGGCACCTTGGGCGGGTACAGCACGATTTGGCTGGCTCGAGCCCTAGCGAACGACGGACGCATCGTGTCCTTGGAACTTGACGCGCATCACGCCGACGTCGCGCGAAAGAATATTGCGCGCGCCGGCTTTGCAAAAAATGTCGAGGTCCTCGTGGGTCCTGCCGTCCAGTCGCTGCAGTCGCTCATTGCGACGAACACCGAGCCATTCGATTTCGTGTTCATCGACGCCGACAAGGAGGGCTATCCGCAGTACCTGCAGCTCGCCCTCGCGCTCTCGAATCCGGGGACGATGATCGTGGCGGACAATGTCGTGCGAGACGGCGAGGTGATCGATCCGTCGAGCCCTGACGAGCGGGTTCAGGGTGTGCGCGAGTTCCTCGCCTTGGCCGCGAGCGATTCGCGCCTAGAGGGCACGGTCGTGCAGACCGTGGGCAGTAAAGGTTACGACGGCTTTGCAATCTTCTTGGTCACGTGAGTCACGTGGCCGTCTCGTGGACTCCGGCGAGCTCGATTCTCGACAACGACCAAGAATGAGACCTGCCGTTCTCCTGTCGCCGCGGCCTTCTCCGAGGTGAAGAAGTCATTTAGTGTGAGAAGAGGGACTGAAGGCGTCGATCCGGGATCGAAGTGCCAGACGGAAGAGATGAACTATGCACCACGCTGATATGGACGTCGCGGAGAGCCCGCTGGAGTTGATTGGTCATACCCCGATGGTGAAACTCGGTCGGATTGGTCGCGACATCGCCTGTGACGTCATCGCAAAGTTAGAGACGACCAATCCGGGTGGCAGTTCCAAGGACCGTCCCGCTCTCACCATGGTGGAGGCGGCGGAGCGCGAGGGGCTGCTCGGACCCGGCTCGACCATTATCGAACCGACGAGTGGCAATACCGGGGTCGGTCTCGCCATCGTCGCCGCTCAGCGTGGTTACCACTGCATCTTCGTCATGAGCGACAAGATGGCACCTGAGAAGATTGACGTTCTGCGCGCCTACGGGGCGGAGGTTGTCGTGTGTCCCACCGCGGTGGCGCCCGAGGATCCAGATTCGTACTATTCCACCGCCGAGCGGCTTACCAAGGAGACGCCGAACTCGTTTCGACCCGACCAGTACTCGAATCCCAATAATCCCCGTGCCCACTACGAGACCACCGGGCCCGAGATATGGGAACAGACCAAGGGGCGAATCACGCACTTCGTCGCCGGAGCAGGAACCGGCGGCACCATCACCGGGGTGGGCAAATTCCTCAAGGAGAAGAACTCCAACATCAAGGTCATTGCGGCTGACCCCGAAGGTTCGGTGTACTCGGGCGGTGCGGGGCGCCCCTATCTCACCGAAGGAGTTGGCGAGGACTTCTGGCCGGCGAACTACGATCCCTCGGTCGTTGACGAAGTGGTGGCGGTAAGCGATGCGGACGCCTTCGCCATGGCACGACAGGTGACCCGAGAAGAGGGAATCCTCATTGGGGGATCCGGCGGCACGGCCGTGGCGGCGGCGTTGCGGATCGCCGCGCCGTTGCCGGCGGACGCGGTGGTCGTGGTCCTGATCCCCGACTCGGGTCGAGGGTACCTCTCTAAGATCTTCAACGACGCGTGGATGAGTGACATGGGTTTTCTGCGCCCGCACAACGAGATGGACGCCGGCGACGTGCTCACCAACAAGTTGAAGCGTCAACCCGATGCGCTGGCCGATTTGGTTCTAGTCACCGAGGAGGTGCTCGTTCGCGACGCCATCACCGTCATGCGCCAGAACGACGTCTCACAACTGTTGGTGACGGTCACGGACGAACTTCCCCTGGCCGCGAAGGAGGTATCGGGGTCACTCAGTGAACTCGGACTTCTTGAGGCGACGACGCGCGATTCGACGGTGCTCGACCTTCGAGTCAAGGACATCGCGGATCCACCGTTGCCGATGGTGGGCGTGGGGATGAGCGTCACCGACTTGACCAAACGTCTTAGTTCGAGCCCGGGCGTGTTGGTGCTCGACGGCGGGCACCCGGTGGGGGTGCTGACCAGAAGCGACATCCTGGGATTTCTGCAGCAAAGGAGCGAACAGTGAGCGGCTTTAATACGCGGGCCATTCACGTCGGCTCCGAGCCCGATCTCGCGACGGGTGCGGTGAATCCACCGGTGTATCTCACGTCGACGTACGCGCAGGACGGCGTCGGGGTCCCGCGTTTCAGCGACTACGGACGCGTCGATAACCCAACCAGGGCGGCGCTCGAAGCGTGCCTGGCCGACTTGGAGGGCGCGCAGTACGGGGTGGCGTTCGCCTCGGGTCTCGCTGGCGAGGACTCCTTGCTGCGTTGCTTGTCGCCGGGTGATCACGTGATCCTGGGTAATGACGCCTACGGCGGGACGTATCGACTCCTGACGCGCATCTTCGGGAGCTGGGGACTGACGATCACGTGTGTTGACCTGGGGGACCTCGACGCCGTGCGCGCGGCCTTCGGACCGACCACCAAGATGCTGTGGGTCGAGACGCCTAGTAACCCGATGTTGTCCGTGGTATCCATCGAGGCGCTGAGCCACGTCGCTCACGAAAACGGCGCGTGGCTCGTCGTAGACAACACCTTCGCGACACCTTTTCTTCAGCGCCCGCTGTCACACGGCGCCGACGTCGTCGTGCACTCGACCACCAAGTACATTGGTGGTCACTCGGACGTGATTGGTGGCTTCGTCGCGACGAACAGCGATGAACTCTTTACCGCGCTGAAGTTTCATCAATACGCGATTGGTGCCGTACCAGGTCCGCTTGATTGCTACTTGCTCGTTCGAGGAATCAAGACGCTCGGCGTTCGCATGGAACGTCACTGTTCGAACGCTGCGTCCATCGCTGATTTCCTCTCGGGTCACGACGCGGTTGAGTGCGTCTACTACCCGGGTTTGCCGAGCCATCCTGGTCACGAGATTGCCCGGTCTCAAATGAGCGACTTCGGTGGCATGGTGAGTTTCACGCTGAAGGGTGGCACGGGCGCGGCGAGGAAGGTCTGTGAGTCGACGCGGGTCTTCACGCTGGCCGAATCGCTCGGTGGCGTCGAGAGTTTGATCGAATTGCCCTCGGTGATGACGCACGCTTCAACAGCCGGATCACTCCTCGAGCCCCCCGACAGTCTCGTGCGCCTGAGCGTCGGTATCGAGGACGTCGAGGACTTGCTCGCCGATCTCGCGAGTGCGTTGTCCTAACCCGAGATGAGGGCGCCAGGCGGTGGTGGAGAGGCTCCGTGATGGCACTCGTGCCGGACCACCTCAGCGATGGTGTCATTGAACTTCGTCGATGCGGGTTCGACGATGTTGACGAAGCGCTGCGGGCCATCGACGAGAGCTGGCCGGAACTACATCACTGGCTGTTCTCATTTCAGGATCACGTGACGCACGACACGTACACCGATGCCACGAGAGAAGACATCAAATGTTTTGACGGCGATCAAGACTGGCGCTACAACGTCTTCGACCTGCGTGACGAGACCTTCGTGGGGATGGCGAACCTCTACCGATTGAGCGGACCCGAGCGCGTCGCCGTGGGTTACTGGGTACGTAGCTCGAGGACACGTCGCGGCTACGCGAGTCGGGCGTCGCGATTGCTCGTCGCCACCGCGTTTTCGTGCTTGCCACTAGTCCAGATCGTGGAGATCCAGATGGACGTCACCAATATCGCGAGCGCGCGAGTCCCCGAGAAACTCGGGTTTCGCCGCGTCGCCGAGTTGAGTCGGGACATCCGGGCCCCCGGTCATTCCGGCCGCGGCGTTCTCTGGGAGATGGATCGCCAAGGTTGGAGTGACACGAACACGAACGTGCCAACTTCTTGAGTTGTCTAGACCCTGGAAAGGCCGCGTTGCGCCTCGCGAACTGCGATGGGGCTGAGGTCACGATGTTCGCGCACGAAGCGTCGCACTGAGCTTGGATCCAGCCTGGCGAGGTCGCGCAGCGCCCATCCGATGGCCTTGGCGACGAAGAACTCCCTCGAGGTGGCGTGAACGGTACACAGCTCGAGAACGAGGTCGACGTCGGTGTCGTTCTTCCAACCACGTTGATGTTGAATCGCGGCGCGGATGAGCCACCGATTGCCGGACCTCGACCACTGCCCCACGATGTCGCGCGCGTCGTATTCCTTACAGAGCGGACTCACGCCGGCGGTGCCCAGTCCATCAACGGTGTCCCACCACGGTTTGGTGACGAGCAGGTCCTGCATGTACTCGATGAGGAACGTTTCGTCAGCGGCGTCAAGGTAGCGAGCGATCAAATCGCACGCGGCGTAACTGTACTCGCGCTCCTTTTGTCCCACGAGAACGAGGCAACCGTCGCCGAGCTCGTCGTTGGTTGGGGAGTCCAGGTCGCGCCACGCGGCGTGAAGCGCTCGTCGCCGGTCGCTGGCTTTGACGCCGAGAAACGGCGCGACGTCTTTCATGTACGCCTTCATCGCCGGCGCGCACGTCGGGTTCGCTACCGACGCGAGTGACGTCTTCGTCAGTTGCAGCATGTCGTGCGCCCAGTCCTTCACGATCGCAGCGTAGACACGTCGTGATCTTGACTGGCGACGGCTCGGGGTGACTCGAAGGCTCCTGACTTCAACCTAAGTGTTTACTTCCCCTTGGGGTTACGATCGCATCTAGGTTGGACTTCGTGGATGAAGGATTCTTGCTCATATTGACCGGTCCACCCGGTGCGGGCAAGACCACGGCCAGCCAGCTCGTCGCGTCACATTTCGATCCTTCGGCGGTCATCGAGGCTGACTGGTTCTGGAACACGGTGGTCAATGGCGGTATCGCACCATGGGAAAACGAGGCCGAACACCAGAACATCGCGATGCTTCGCGCTTCACTGTCCGCCGCGGCCCGATTGTCCAGCGCGGGATACGCGACCATTCTCGATGGCATCGTAGGACCGTGGTACATGCACGTCGTTCGTGACGAACTCGCCAAGGTGCAGGTACCGGTCTCGTACGTGGTGCTCCGGCCGGTACTTGAGGAGTGTCTTGCCCGGTCCGTCATCCGCCGAAGTGAGGCGCGTCACGCGAACGCGCTCGCCGAGGAAGGACCAATCCGGCACATGTACCAGGAATACTCGCGGCTCGGTGCGTTTGAAACGCACGTGCTCGATAATACGGCCCACGATGAGACGACGACGGCGGGCCAGATCCTTGCGGTCCTTCGTGAGAGGTCTCACGCTCTTGACGTGCGAGGATGAACGTCAAGCGTTAGATTGAGCGAGTTCCAACACGCGACTGGGACTTTGGAAGGATGGGCACCCATGCACCTCTTCGCTTCGGTAGTGATCGTGAGCGACCTCGATAGGGCACTCGAGTTTTACGTTGACAAGCTTGGCTGGACTCTGAGCATGGACAACCAGATGGGTCCGGACTATCGATTCGTGTGCGTCGTGCCACCCGGTCATTCGACCGGTATCGTTCTCGGACTGAGCCAGTTTTACGCCATGGCGTGTCCGTCGCCTGACTCGCCTACCTTGACGAATGTCTACTTTTCTTCCGAGGACGTGCGCGCGGACTTCGTCGCGCTGAGCGCGCGCGGCGTCACGTTCACCCAGGAACCTGAGATGATGCCGTGGGGGGCGTGGGGAGCGCGCTTGGTCGATCCCGATGGGAATGTCTTCTTCGTGTCCGATGGAGGCTGAGACGGCGCCGGGTACACCGGGATCGATCCCTTCGCGAGCGCGACGCACGACACTGTGGTCAACTGTTCTACAACTGAGTTGACACCGGTTCCGATGTTGTCACGTGTTCCATACATGAATGTGTGGGCGTCGGTAAAGTTCGACGATGGCACACGTGAACAAGGGACGATTCTCCGCTGGCGTCGGCGCAGACGGTGTCGTGTTCTTTTTGATTGGTATGAGAATCAATCGACTCTGGCAGTTCTGGAAATGGCTTCCGGTCTTTGTGGCCATGCCTCGGATGCTCATTGAACTGCGGCGCGAGCGCACACTCGGTCTCGTCGGCAAACCACGGACCTTCCTTTCGGGTCGGGTGATTCTGGTGTGGCAATACTGGGAATCGTTCGAGAAGCTCGAGGCGTACGCCCGGGCGACGGAGAACCTCCATCTGCCGGCGTGGCGCGCATTCAATCACCGGGTGAAGGCCAACGGCGCGGTGGGCATCTACCACGAAACGATCCTGCTCTCGGACTCGACCGTGGAGACGGTCTACGCCAACATGCCGAGTTTTGGGCTGTCGGCGGTCACTGGTTCCGTCGTGGCGTCGATGCGCGGTCAGTCGGCGGGTATCCGACTGGGCAAGCGTCAGGACGACCAGCCACCGGTGTCGCCCTACTAAGTGGAGTGACGCGGTCACATTCGGGCACGGCTGTGTACCGTTGAAAGATGACGTGGCCCCAGGCGAGCATCGAGTTGACCGAACCAGATTTACGTGATTTACTCAACGAGCAATGTCCCGATCTCGGACACCTCGAACTCTCGCGTGAAAACGAAGGGTTCGACAATGTTCTGTGGCGTCTGGGCGAGGAGTATCTCGTCCGCCTTCCGCGCCGGATCGAAGCGGTTGCGCTGCTCGAGAACGAGATCAAGTGGCTTCCGCAACTGGCGCCCCGTTTGAACCTTCCGGTGTCGTGTCCAGTGCGCACTGGCGTACCGTCGCGGGCGTTTCCCTGGCCGTGGGTGGTTACGAAATGGTTCGCGGGAACGCCCGGGGATCGCGCGGCTCCCATTGCGTCGCCGTCGTCGGCCGAGGGCTTGGCGTCGTTCCTCCGCTCTCTGCATCAACGCGCGCCCGACGGAGCCCCGCAGAATCCGTGGCGTAGTGTGGCGCTCGCGCGGCGCGCGGATCAGTTTGAAGAGCGAGTGACGTCAGTCGAGGGACTCGTGGATGTTCCGGAGGTTCGCCGAGTCTGGCGCCAGGCCCTCGACACGTCGCAGTTCTCCGGTCTCCCGGTCTGGATCCACGGCGACCTGCATCCCGGCAATGTGATCACGAAATCCGGTGCGCTCTACGCGATCGTCGACTTTGGCGATTTGTGCGCCGGCGATCCCGCGACCGATCTCGCGGGGGCGTGGATGCTCCTTCAGCCAGATTTGCTTCCCAGGTTTTTGGACGCCTACGGCGACTGCAACGAAAGTTTGATCCGTCGTTCGATGGGATGGGCGGCGCTGTTCGCCGTGATGTTCGTGAGCCTCGGACTGCGAGGACGCTCGAGCTACGTCGACGTCGGTCGGCGCACGCTCGAAAGTATCGTCCGCTACGAGCGTTCGATCGACTGACTGGCGGCCGTCGCGCGTGCGAGAATCGTGAGGTGCCCGAGCAGCTCGTCGTCGCCGGATTCGCCGGTCGCTATGTCCGTCTCGAGCCTTTGACGCCCTCGCACGTTGACGACTTAGTCGAGGCGTGCCAGGTGGAACGCTCGATGTACGGTTTCACGCCTGTGCCAAAGGACCGCGCGGAAATGGATCATTACGTGAATGACTTGCTGGCGGATTGGCGTGCCGGCTTGATCGTTCCCTTCGCCCAAGTCGCGATGGCCAACGAGCGGGCTGTCGGTGCCACCAGATTCATGACGCTGCGCCGGCGAAGCGAAGTAGAACTTCCCTACGCGGTCGAGATCGGTGGCACGTGGCTCGGAGCAAACGCCCAGCGCACCGGCGTCAACTCAGAGGCCAAGTTTCTTCTGTTGCGCTTCGCGTTTGAAACTTGGCGTGTGGCGCGCGTCGACCTCAAGACTGACGCGCGCAACGTTCGTTCTCGGACCGCGATACTTCGACTCGGGGCCACCTTTGAGGGCATCTTGCGTTCGTGGCAACCGTCACTCGTTGAAGGCGAACAGGGGCTGTATCGCGATAGCGCCATGTACTCAATCACGCGAGACGAGTGGCCTGACGTCCAGCGACGTCTGGTGTCGATCATTCGCTAGTTGATACCTGCGTTCGCGGCTCGACGAGCGCTCACCCACTTGCGGGTGTTCGTGGCGTGTCGTCGGCGATTTCCTCCAAGAGGTGACCCCCGTAGCGAGGTGGGGCTACCACTGAAGATTCAAGGTTTGGCGCATTAGAGCCTCGAACTCTTGGTCGTTCAGTTGGGAGCGGGTGGCGAGAATGAGTTCCGCGTCCGCACCAACGGGCACGCGTAGCGGCGTGCTCTCGTCTTCGATGGCACGTTTCACTGCGTGGGCGACGATCTCGGGTCCGGGACGGCCGTTGGCACCGTTCAGCTTTGAGTCGGCACCTTCCCACTCTCGCCACAGTTGCGCGTAGGCCGGGTTGCGCTCGGTCGTGGGCACGGGTTTCATGCCCGGTGCGATGTATCCCGGCTCGATGATCACGGTTCGGATCCCGAAGTGACGCATTTCGTAGTGCAAGGTCTCAGACAGCGCTTCAAGCGCGTACTTCGAACCTGCGTACGCACCTTCGAGTGGTGAGGACACTCGTCCCTGCACCGAGCTGATGTTGATGATGACGCCGTTACCGCGTTCACGCCAGCGCGGAAGAAGTTGTTGGATGAGGCGAATGGGGCCAATCGCGTTGGTCTCGAAGACGAGTCGCAGTCGGTCAATGGGGTGGTCCTCGAGTGGTCCCTGGCCGTGGGCGGCGGCGTTGTTCACCACCGCGTCGATGTCACCCGCGCGAGCCAGCGCGGTCGTAATCGACGTCTCGTCGGTGACGTCGAGCGCGAGACGTTGGGACACGTTCAGTGCCTCGAGCATCGCGACGTCACGGGCCGTCGCGATGACGTCGTGACCCGCCTCGGCCAAGACTGTGGCGGTGGCGGCGCCGATGGCCCGCCCGGCACCGGTAATCAGAATGCGCATTGATCCTCCTCGGGTCTCTCCACTGTAGGCGTGTCGCACTGAGAGGTTGCTGAAACGTGGTGCCGAATGAAAACTCGCCTACTTACGAATCACCAATTGAGAAGTCTCGACACGGTGGCGAGGCTGACGTGCTCCACTGCATTGCTATCCAGCGCAGCGTTAACTGTCTTGGTCTGCTTCGAGGCGTTGACGAAGTGCGACCCTGTCGACACCGAGGGCGTCGAGCAGCACCGCCGCGGGATCGGGAGGTTGGTTCTCCAGCAACGAAGCGAGCAGTTGTTGGGGTGATGCGGGCATGCGGACCCGGAGTTTCGGACCAAACTCTCTCAACGCGCGTCTGGCGGATGGAGAAATCTTCATGTGCTGCCTCCACGCGTTGTGCAGCGTGGATCGTGATGGAAGTGCGCGCTCTCGAAGTGGAGGTACGTCCAACGAACTGGGCAGGCCGACGGCAGCCAGAGCCTCCTTGTCGATTCGCTTGAGGGCCGCGCGAGCCTGTCCGTTGCCTACCCCGACGATGCCTTCGATTCGCGAGTCGTGAAGCAGTGCGAGCAGCAAGTGGTCAGTGCCAACGCGACGATCGCCACGTTGACGCGCCTCCTCGCACGCGCTGATGAACGTCGACTTCGAGTCGAAGACCTGTGAACCTTGGAGGCCAGTCATGCTTGATCCTTTCCGTACTTGTGGTGCACGGACTGGCGGGTCACCCCGAGGGCGTCACCAATCTGCTGCCACGCCCAGCCCTTCTCGCGAGCCAGCGCCACGGATCGTGCCTCGACCCTTTCGGCGAGGCCGTGCAGGGCGAGCGAGGCGCGAAGACCCATGGCCGGATCGACGAACTTCAATGACTCTTCGATGTCCTTTTCTTCCATGTCGTCAGTTTAGATTGACATAGGGCCTTTGTCAAATAATATTGACAAAGGTTAGGCGTCCCAGTCTTCGAGTGGCGAAGGCGTGGACTCGTCGACTGGGGTCGTGCGCAGTGCCACCAGCGCGGAGAGGAAACCAATGGCCGCCCCGACCTCGCCAACGGTCATCATCAAGAACACCGCGAGCACCCAAGTTTGCACCGACTGGACGGCGACGAGCGATGTGAAGCTCGTGAATGACATCGTGCCTTCGGCCACCAACACGACGATCAATCCGCCGATGCCGTTTCGGACGACTCGACGTTGATTATCGTCGGTGACTTTCAATTGGGACAGCCACCACCACGTCCAGAGCGAGGCCGCCGCGACGACAGGTCCCAGGGTCACGTCAATGGCAATGGTCGCACTCAGACCACCATGTATGAACGATGACGATTGTCCGATGAACTCAACGACGCTCGCCGCAAAGGTAACGACGTAGCCTCCGACTATCCAGAGGCGAGCCTGCCCAACCCATTCGGAGTCCACTCGAACAGGCTAGAGCACGCCGCAGCCCAAGGGACAAGACCTCTACGATGAGTGGATGAAAATCGAAGTGCTTGACGACACCGCGCTCGAGTCTGCTGCACGACTCTGGGAACTCGTTGCGTTGACCAGGCCGTGGAACGATCCACGCGAGGATTTCCGTCGAGCGCTTCGCGGCCCCACTTCGTGCGTGCTGGGAACCTTCGACGGCGACGAACTGGTGGGCACCGTGATGGTGGGTGCCGATGGTCACCGTGGTTGGGTCTACTACGTGGCTGTAGCCCCCTCACATCAGCGTCGCGGAATCGGTCGGACGTTAATGCAGGCGGCTGAACAGTGGCTGTCGCAACGTGACGTGCCCAAGGTCCAGCTCATGGTGCGCGACACGAATTTAGCAGCCGCGGAATTCTACGAACGACTTGGCTACGGCAACGCCCACACCACGGTGCTCGGACGCTGGATTGGTGAGACACCATGAATCCGGATCAATACACGCACGGCCATCACGAGTCGGTCCTGCGCAGTCACCGGTGGCGGACCGCGGAGAACTCTGCGGCGTTCTTGCTACCCGAACTCGTCGCCGGTGCTCGGTTGCTGGACGTGGGGTGCGGGCCCGGTACCATCAGCGCGGACCTGGCGGGTCGTGTCGCGCCGGGGCTCGTACGGGCGATTGACATCGCCGAAGAGGTGATCAAGACCGCCCAGGACCTCCATCGTGACAGTGCTCTCTCCAATCTCCGTTTCTCGGTTGACAACGTCTACGATCTGTCGTTCGCCGACCAGAGTTTCGACGTCGTGTACGCCCACCAGGTGCTGCAGCATCTGAGCGATCCGGTAGCCGCGCTCGTCGAAATGCGCCGAGTGCTCGACGAACACGGCGTGCTCGCGGTGCGTGACGCCGATTACGGAGCCCTGGTGTGGTCTCCTGATGATCCTCGGCTCGATGCCTGGTTGGACCTGTATCAGCGGGTCACTACGGCGAATGGGGCCCAGTCCAACGCGGGTCGTTATCTTCCGGCCTGGGTCCACCAAGCAGGATTCGAGGACCTGGCGGTCACGTCGTCAAACTGGACCTTCTATCGAGCCGACGAGCGGGCGTGGTGGGGAGGTCTCTGGGCGGATCGTGTTCGTCACAGTGCGTTCGCCACCCAGGCGCTGGCGTACGGGTTGGCCGACGAGGGGGACCTGGCGTTGATTGCCGAAGCCTTCCTCGAATGGTCCCGCGCCGACGACGGGGTATTCGTCGTACCCAACGTCGAGGTGTTGGCCAGGCGTTGACGCCGGCGACGGACACAACGGCGTCGATCCGCAACGCGACAAGTCGGATCTGGACGAAACGAGCAATGATGGTGGTATGAGTTCGCTGCCCGACTACGTGATTTTTGACCTTGACGGTACGCTGGCCGATTCTCAGGAAGGAATCCTGTACTCGTATCGAATGACGTTGGACGAACTCGGCATCACGAAGAGCGACGACGATCTGCGTGAGTTGATTGGCCCTCCGTTGGAGGAGTCCTTTCGCAGTCTCGGCATCGAGGCGAACGTGCTCGGGCCGACCATCGACCGCTACCGCGACTTCTACGGGAAATACGGCGTCCAGCGATCTCGACTGTACGAAGGAATCGCTGAGACCTTGCGAGTCCTCGCCGAGAGTGAGGTGCTCTTGGGGGTAGCTACCGCCAAACGAGTTGACTTCGCCCACGAGATGCTCGAGAACCTGGGCGTGGCGAAGTATTTTCGGACCGTAGCGGGGGTGAGTTTCGACGACTCGCTTACCACGAAGAAACAAGTCGTGAATGAAGTGCTCGAATTCTTTCAACCTCCGCGTCGCCGGCGAGTGTGGATGGTGGGGGATCGTCAGCAGGACGTCCTCGCTTCGATCTTCCACGGCATCGTGCCCATAGGCGTGCTGTGGGGCTACGGCTCGCGTGACGAACTTGATACGAGCGGGGCCGAATACATCATCGACGATCCCCGTGAACTGCTCGAACTCGGGGTGGACACGGGAGGCGATTCGGCGTGTTTTGCCAATCTCGTGTGCCCGGAGTGCGGGGCAGTCGCAGGGCGCGGCTCAATCTGCGCGTCGTGCGGTCTCGACGCGAATCAGATCGAAGGTTGACTAGGTCGTCGCTTCGTTGACCTGAAAGAGCGCGGGGGTGAAAAATCCATTGCCGAAGAGACACTCGCGTACGGCCTCGAGGTCGCCTCGCCAGGGTAGGGCACAAATCTCGGGCCAACTCCGGCGACCCGCACGAAATCGCATGAACTCGAAATGGCTGGTTTCGAGCTCCACGATTCGTTGACCGGAGCCGAGCTGGTAGAACTCGCCGTCGAGGCGAAACCGGAACGTCAACGTCGTCGACGACCGCAGGAACTCGAGTGACGATTCGGCGGCGAGCCGAACTCGCGATGAGTGGACGGGGCCAGGTCGACCGAGTGCGTAGCGAATGTCGTATTCGTGGGTGACCTGATCGAAGAGCAGGACGCCAAATCCTTGGTTCACTTCTTCTTCGATTGCGAGTTCGCGCCATCGCGTGACGAGTTCCTCGATCGAGAGTCCCGCTCCACTCTCGACTTGACGGCGCGTCCATTCATTCATGTCGCCCGTGGGTAGATTGTGCACCGATACGTCGCCGCTCACGCCGACCAGGTGAGCAAGTACTTCACGAACGTTCCACTTTGGAGTGAGCGGGGACACGCGTTCCCACTCCATCGCGGGGACGGTCGCGACGAGTTCGCACACGGCCTCTCGACTGTCGACGAACGCTTGCGCGTACGAATTCATAGCTCGAGAATACGACGCGCCGTCCCTGCGTAGTCGATATTTTCCAGTGCAAAAGTTGAGTTGAACGAAACACGTGGTTCACCCGCGACACATGAACAGTCGCGATCGTCGATCGAACTCACCGCAAGCACACCGTTACGATTGAATAGGAAGCAACGAGGGGCGTATGAATCACAAGCACGAAGGTGAGAATGAACGGCTGCGGGTCCCCCCGCCGTTGCTCAAGCACCGAATCGCCTCGGGTCGCGGGGCCATGGAGCAACCCAACGTCACCCAGGAGCAGGCTGCGTTAACCCCCACGTTCTGGCTGGCGGTCGTACTCACTGGTGTGGCCGCCGGTCTCTTCGGTGACTTCTTGATGTGGATTCTGGCGATGAGCGAACGGATCGCTTTTGGCTTCCACTCGGGTAGTTACCAGAATGCCGTTGCTCGCACCTCGGACGCGCATCGTATCGTCACACTTGGCATTGCCGGAATCGTCGGTGCAGTGATGTGGTACCTCATACGTCGCTACCTGCGACACGAGAGCGCCGAGATCGACGATTCGCTCTGGAACGGCGACGGCGAACTGGGCATCAAACGCAGTTTCTTTACGTCAATTGCGTCCGAGGTCGTCATCGGGATGGGTGCATCAATTGGTCGCGAGGCTGCTCCTAAGTTGATGGGTGGGGCTTCGGGGAGCGTGCTCTCACACTGGATGAAACTCTCTCCCGCTCAGAAGCGATTACTCGTCGCCTGCGGAGGTGGCGCGGGTCTCGCCGCGGTCTACAACGTTCCCTTGGGTGGTGCTCTCTTCGCCGCGGAAGTCCTGCTCGGTAGTTTTGCCCTGCCGACGGTGCTGCCCGCTTTGGCGTGTTCGCTCGTAGCGACGATGGTCGCCTGGGTCTACCTGCCGAGCGGGGCAACGTATCCCGATATACCTTCGTATCGTTTCAGTGGATCGCTGATGGTGTGGTCCCTGATCGCGGGCGTTGCGATCGGGCTGCTCGCGGTTGTCTACATCCGCCTGATCGGCTGGTGTGCGCACCACCGGGCGAAGGGCGCATCGATCTTTTGGATGATGCCTCTCGCGTTCCTCGCGCTCGGCGTACTGGGGACCTGGTATCCGCAACTCTTCGGCAACGGTAAGGACATGGCCCACGAGGCGTTCCTTGGCGTGGGAGGACTGGGTCTGTTCTTCGCCTTGTTCGCGCTGAAGCCGGTGGTCACCGCTCTCACCCTGGGCAGCGGCGCGTCGGGTGGAGTGTTCACACCCTTTCTCGCGACGGGCGCGGTATTCGGAGCGTTCTTCGGAGCCGCGTGGATCCATCTGTGGCCCGGCACTCCGATCGGAGCGTTCGCACTCGTAGGCGCAGCGGCCATGATCGGTGCCGCCATGCAGGCACCGCTCGCGGGGATGGTGCTCGTACTTGAACTGTCACACGGTGGATTTCGAATAATGATCCCCATAATGGCGGCGACGCTGATCGCCACGTTCCTCGTTCGTCACATCGACGGTTATTCGATCTACTCGGCTCGACTTCCCGGGAAGCAGGAATCAACGGCCTGAGTAGTCTTGGCCCAGAGCGGAGGTCTCGCCATGGGAGAGAAAGTCGAGTTTCAGATCTCGGAGGACCGGTCCGCGTCTCTGCTCGTGAGAACGTTCGACGCGCCGATCGAGAAAGTATTCGCAGCGTGGACCGACCCCGACTTGCTTCGCCAGTGGTACGGCCCGCACGTGACGACCGTGTCCGAGTGCTTCATGGATCCGACCGAAGGTGGTGACTACCGGATAACGATGCGAACACCCGACGGTACGGAATATCCAGTTTTCGGCAAGGTCTACCACGTTCGCGAACCACATCATCTGGAACTCGAGGTGGACTTGAGTGAACACCCCGGCGACTTCGTCGCGATGTTTCGCCCCATTGGTTCGGATCTCGAGTTCGTGCCGCTGCGCTGGTATTACGAGATCGACCTCCACGACCAAGGGGGATCGACGAGGGTTGACATTCTGGCCCGGTATCCGGTCGTGGAAGATCGCGACGTGATGATCGCCTCGGGCGGCGCGATGGGTTGGCACGAGAGTTACGAGCGACTCGACGCCCTGCTGTCGTGATCGCGAAGGTCCGCGCGCCAAAGCGTGAAACAATGGACCCGTGTACATTCCTCCCCACTTTGAGCTCGACGACCGAGAGGCCTGGGCGGTCGTGCACGACGCGGGCGCCGGTGTGTTGGTGCTCGCCACGCCCACTGGACTGCTAAGTGTCGTTGTCCCCTTCGTCGTGAGCGACGATTGCCGCACGCTACGCACGCACGTCGCTAAGGCGAATCCGTGGTGGCGAGTGGCGGAACCAGGTGCGGAGGTACTGGTCGTCTTCCTCGCCGCGAGCGCGTACGTCACGCCTTCCTTCTACCCGAGTCGTCGTGACAACCCGGCGGTCGTACCTACGTGGAACTACGTGGCGGCCGAGGTTCGCGGGCGCGTGCACCTGCACGAGGACCTCGATTGGAAACGCACACAAGTCACTGCTCAGACTCGCACCTACGAGTCAGGTCGAAGTCCCGAGTGGCGCGTTGAGGAGGTCCCGACCTCGTACGTCGACCAGCAATTGAAGGCCATCGTGGGTCTCGAGATCGAGGTGACGGGCATCGAGGGAAAGGCCAAACTCTCCCAGAACCGGCCAGCCGAGGACGTCGAGTGCGTCCGGGCTAATCTCGCGGCCGGCTCGTTCCTCGAACGCAACGTCGCCCAACGCATGGAACAATGAGTGGTCCCTGCGTCGTACGACGAGCAGAGGTTCGTGACGCGATGGCGTTGCGCGCTATACGTCTCGAAGCCCTGAGCGACACACCTGACGCGTACGGCTCGACCTACGAGGAATCACATCGTTGGCCGGCCCGAAAGTGGCGAGCGATGGCCAAGGACTGGAACTACTACCTCGGCGAGTGCGACGGCGTCGTAAGGGGAATGGCCTCGGGCGGCTACAACGATGAGCACCCCGGGACGCACTGGCTCTATGGAATGTACGTCACGCCCGGTGAGCGAGGGACCGAGCTCGCCCGTCAACTCGTCGGGGCCGTCGAGGGGTGGGCGCGCGCCCAGGGCGGGCGTCTGCTCTACCTGCACGTGACGACGAGCGTGGTCCGTGCTCGGGCGTTCTACCAAAAGGTCGGCTTCGTCGAGAACGGTGAGACGATCATCATGGACCGAGATCCTTCGCTCACTTTGTGCACGATGGTGAAGACACTTGACTGAGGCATCCAGCGAGTTGAGCGTTCGTTCGGTGAATCCGCTCGAACTGCACGAACTGCGCCGACGCGTATTGCGTTCCAACGACCCCGCTACGTCGGTCGCTGATCCGCGCGACGACGAATCGACGGCCCGGCACTACGCGGGCTTCGTGGGCGGTCGGCTGGTAGTCAGCGCCTCGTTCTACCCGTCGCCGTCACCGGTCAATCCCGAACTCGTCACCTATCAACTGCGCTACATGGCGACCGACTTTGACGTGCAGGGCCGCGGGTACGGCACGCGCGTGCTCGACTTCGCCGAGATCGATCTGCAGGCCCTCGGCGCCCAGCAGCTCTGGGCGAACGGCCGAGACACGGCGCTGGGCTTCTACCGGCGCACCGGCTGGTCGACGCTCGAAGGCAGCGAGCACCTCAGTCCCGAGACCCAGTTGCCCCATACCGTAATCTTTAAGAGACTCCAATGATTCCTTGGGTTTTACCCAATTCTCTACCAATTTAGTAGGTTATTCGTATGCGCAAATGGGCTTCACTTCTCGGGGCGATCGTGGTCGTGGCGGCCGCGGTCGCTATCTACCTCCACTACCACAAGAGCGGCGGTTCGATGGCCACGACGACCACGACCAGCGCCGCGGTGCCAATCGCGCCGCTGTCCGGACTGCCCGATCCGGGCGGAGCGGCTCTCACGCGTCCGGCCCTCACGGTCAAGATCGAGAACACGCCCGAGGCGTTGCCTCAGTGGGGCGTCGACCAGGCCGACGTAGTGTACGAGGAGATTGTCAACGGCGGCATCACGCGCCTGGCGGCGATCTTCAATTCCCAGGCTCCCGCCAAGATCGGTCCAGTACGTTCGGTTCGGCCCACCGACACCCAGGTGGTCTATCCCCTAAAGGGGATCTTCGCCTACTCGGGTGGCGCGCCCTACGCGATCAGCAGCATCGAGACCGTGCCCGGACTGACGTTGGTGGACGAGGACAAGGCCGACGAGACCTCGGCGATGTACCGCGATCCGGATCTGTACCCACCGCACAACCTGTTCGGGATTGGTCCGGCGCTCTTCGCCATCGGTGGTACACCGAAACCACCGCCCGCGTTGTTCTCCTATCGCGGTGCGGGCCAGAAGGTGAAGGGCACGACGGTCGCGAGTTTCGTGGTGAACTTTCCGAGTATCTATCCTGTTACCTGGACGTGGGACGCCACGTCGGGCTCGTGGGATCGCACGCTGTTCGGCAAGGCTGACGTGACCGGTACCGGTGTACGCGAGTCGCCCAAGAACGTGGTCGTGATGTTCGTGAACTACGTCAACGGCATCGGAACCCTCAACTCCTACGCCAATCTGCAAGGTTCGGGTACCGCGGACTTCTTCACCAACGGCAAGGAAGTCACGGGTACGTGGTCGCGCGGTTCGTCAATGTCCGACGTCATCCAGTACCAGACGGCCAAGGGTGCCACGATGCAACTCACGCCCGGCCAGACCTGGGTCGAACTGTTGGACGTGGGCGCCGCGGTCAGCGTCACGCCGTGACGATTTCCTCTATTCGCCCGAGGGTCGCGGCCATGTCGCGCAAGTTGGACTGTTCCTTGTGCCAGAGCGTGATGGTGAACGCCCAGGGCTTGTCGTAGTTGAACGACTCGGTGACCTTCGTGCCGCCGGGGACCTCCTCGAGGTCGTAGCGCCATACGAACTGGGCGAAATGGTGCCACGCGATGCACTTGTTCTCCTCGAAGGCCACGACTTTATTGCTCACGAAGTAGCTGAGACCGAGCTTCATGTCCATCGAGAACCTTGCCCCCAGATACAGTCGGTCGGGCGCCTTTCGCACGCGAAGGACGCTGCCCGAGGCGTCCAGGCTGCTGTGCTTTCGCGGATCCGCGAGCAGGTCAAAGATCGCCGACGCTGGCGCGGGGATTACTCGTGACGTACTGACGACGTGGTTGGATGTCATCCCCGCAGCGTAGACCGGCTCTACCACGGTAAGTTCGTGTCCATGAGCTACCTCGAACAGACAGTCACGACCCCCGACGGACGCCAACTCGAGGTCGCCACGTTGGGCGACCCGAGTGGACTTACCGTCGTTTTCCATCACGGCACACCGGGTTCGCTGAAGTTGGTGAAGTACTTCCAAAAGATCGCGGACCAATCGTCGCTGTTCTTCGTGACCTTCTCGCGCGCGGGCTACGGACTGTCGGATCGACTTGAAGGTCGCAGCATCGCTTCGGTCGTCGCGGACGTGACGACCGTACTCGATTCCCTGGGGCGCACGGACTACGTGGCGATGGGTTGGTCGGGTGGCGGTCCTCACGCGCTCGCCTGCGCCGCAATCGATGCGCCGCGGTGTATCGCCGCGTGGTCGCTCGCGGGCGTTGTGCCACTCGATGCCGGCATTGACTGGACCGAAGGGATGGGACCCGAGAACCTTGAGGAGTTTTCCCTCGCTCTCGAAGGTGGATCCGAGTACGAGGCGCACATCATGCGTGACGGTGAGCGATTCGCGACCTCGACGGAATTGAACATCGTCGAGCTCTTCGGCGGGCTGCTGTCACCGGTCGACAAGTCGGCGCTCGCCGAGTACCAGGCCCGCGTGGTACTCGCCGACGCGTGCGCGCACGCGTTCGCGCAGGGTTACTTTGGATTCTTTGACGACGACCGCGCGTTCTTCAAAGCGTGGGGCTTTGACCCCACGACCATTGAGGTACCCGTGTTCGTGTGGTTCGGCGATCACGACCTCATGGTGCCCCCTACCCACGGGCAGTGGCTGGTCGAGCACCTTCCCACCGCGATCAAGGTGCATAAGCCCCACGAGGGCCACGTGTCGCTGTTGACCAACCACGAGGACGAACTCGAGGGCTCCTTGCTGCGAGCCTTTGACGGAAGGTTTCGCCGGGGCAGTTAGTCGCCTCTTCGTCCGGCGGGTGATAATGGACGAGAAATCGAGTGAGGAACCAGATGCGCCTTGGCAATATGTACGGACCCGACGCCACGTTCCTCGGCGTGCCCGGCGCCGATCCCGACGACCCCGCGCAGTGGCGCGACGCGGTCGCGGCGATCATCGGCGCACCCTTTGACGGCGGGACGTCGCATCGTTCGGGGTGCCGGTTCGGACCGCAGGCGATCCGCACGACCGACTATCTGCCTCACGACGGTACGCGACCCAGTCTCGCGCTCGGCGTCGATCCGCTCGTCGAACTCGGCGTCGTCGACTTGGGCGACGTACTCATGCCCTCGGGCGAGACCGAGCGCTCGCTCCAGGCACTCGAGGATCGCGTGACCGTGGTCGCGAGCGAGGGTGTGCTACCGATAGTGCTCGGCGGTGATCACACCATTGCCCTGCCCGACGTCACGGGCGTGGCCCACCACGTTGGTTGGGGACGGGTGTCGGTGATCCACTTCGACGCCCACGCCGACACCGGCGACAGCCAGTTCGGTTCCCTCTATGGTCACGGCACGCCGATGCGTCGACTCATCGAGTCCGGCGCGTGCCGGGGTGACCGGTTCTTGCAGGTCGGACTTCGCGGTTACTGGCCCGAGCCCGAGACGTTGCATTGGATGAACGAACAGGGCATGCGTTCGTTCGAGATGTCCGAGATCGTCAGGCGCGGTCTGGACGCGGTCCTCGACGAAGCGATCACGATCGCCCTGGACGACTGCGACGCAGTCTTTCTCTCGGTGGACGTGGACGTGGTGGACCCCGGGTCGGCGCCCGGCACCGGCACGCCTGAGCCGGGTGGGTTGACGTCGCGCCAGCTGCTCGACGCGGTGCGGCGCATCGCGATGTGGGTGCCGCTCGCGGGCCTCGACGTCGTCGAGGTCTCGCCACCCTACGACCACGCCGAGATCACGGCGTATCTCGCCAACCGCGTGGTCCTCGAGGCGCTCGGCGGGGTGGCGTGGCGCGCGCGGTCCTTGCGCGGGGAGGTCGTTCGCGACCCCGCCGATCCCTTGTTGAAAGGTCGCTAGTCGCGCATTGAATCGAGGATCCGCTCCACGAGATCCTCGTCGGTGTCGGGGTGTAAGAAGGCCAGTCGCGCCACCGTCTCGCCCTCCCACTTGGTGGGGGTGACGAAGGCCACCTGATCGCGCAGGAGCTGCTGGCTCCACGCGTGGTAGTGATCGGCGTCCCAACCGAGGCGTCGGAACAAGACGATCGAGAGACTCGCGGGACGCACCAGTTCAACGTGGTCGGCCTCGTCGATCAGTTGTGCCGCTCGGTCGGTGATGGCGATCGTCGCCTCGACGGCATCCTCGTAGGCGCGCACGCCGTTGGTGGCGAGCGAGAACCAGAAGGCGAGTCCGCGCGCTCGGCGCGACAAGTGGATCGCGAAGTCCGAGGGATTCCACTCGTAGTTCTTCTCCTCGTTTTCGTGCAGCACGTCGAGGTAGCTCGCCTGCTGGGCGAGGATCTTTCGCGCCGTCGTCGGATCGCGATAGACGAGGGCGCAGCAATCCAACGGCGCGTAGAGCCACTTGTGCGGATCGACGATGAAGCTGTCCGCGTGACGAATACCAGACAGCAGATGACGACGAGACGGCGAGAAGAGTGCCGCGCCCCCGTAAGCGCCGTCGACATGGAACCACAGGTCGTTCTCACGCGCGAAGGCGCCCAAGCCTTCGAGGTCGTCCACGATGCCGGCGTTCGTGGTGCCGGCGGTCGCCACCACGCCCACGACAGTATCGGCGAGGGGATCGTTGGCCATCGCGGCTTCGAGACGGGACCTCGTGAAGCGGTGGTCGTCGCACTCAACCACGAGTGCTTCGACGCCCAGCACGTGCAGCGACTTGCCAATGCTCGAGTGAGCGTCCTGGGAGACGGCGAAGCGCACCTGGTGGGGAGCGAACTCGGGCCGTTTGGCGCGTCCTAGGTCGCGCCCGACCGTGAGACTCGAAAGATTGCCCATGGAACCGCCCGAGACGAAGGCCCCGCCCGAGCCCGTCGGCATACCCGCGTGCTCGGCGAGGAACTCGAGCGCCTGATTCTCCAAGACGACCGCGCCCGCGGATTCGAGCCAGCTGGTTCCGTTGAGCCCCGAGCACGCGACCACCATGTCGAACAGCAGCGAGTTCTTGGTAGGGGCGTTGGGGATGAACGCGAGGTACCCGGGCGAGTCGCAAGAGATCACGTGCTGGGCGATGCGGTCCTTGAAGAAGGCGAGGACCTCTTCGGCGTCGTTGCCGTCGCGATTGATCAAACCCCGCAGGTCGGGTAGCGGTTCGAGGGCGAGCCCGCCAAAGTCGAGGGGCACCGGATGGGTGAGTCGTTCGCGACAGTACGAAAAAACCGCCTGGGCGAGTTGTTCGTCGAATTCAAACATGTGTTGGCCCATGGCCCTGTCCTTCAATCTGGTCCCTCGCAATCGTAGGCTCCCCCGAGGTGGGCGAGGTTGGCCCAAAGTGGTGAAATCACCTCGAACTACACTCGCTCAATGGCACTGGCACGCGTGGGGTATCTCGGACCCGAGGGATCGTTCTCGCACGAAGCCGCCTCCACGCTCGAGAACGTCGAGGTCGTCGCCTGCGCGTCCATTCCCGACGTGCTCGCGCGAGTGGGGGACGGATCACTCGACCTGGGACTGGTGCCGCTCGAAAACGCCATCGAGGGGACGGTATCGGCGTCCATTGACGGCTTGGTCTTCGACCACGAGCTGGTGATCGAGCGAGAGATCGTCCTGCCGATCCACCTGCACCTACTGGCCAAGAAGGGTCTGCAACCGTCGGCGGTGACCAAGGTACTCAGCTACGTGCACGCCCTGGAACAGTGTCGAGGTTTCGTGGCGACGTTGCCACTCGCCACGACCGAGCAGACGACGTCGACCTCGCAGGCCGCTCGCGACGTTGCTAGCTCGAGCGAACCGTGGGCCGCAGTGGGTTCGCGGTTGGCGGCCACTCTCTTTGGTCTCGATTCGATCGCGAGCGATATTGAAGACCATCGGGGTAACGCCACCCGCTTCATACTCGTGGGACGCGACGCCATCGCCGCACCCACGGGCAACGACCGGACGTCGATCGTCTGTTTTCAAGACGCCGACCGTCCGGGTTCGCTCTACGCGATCCTTGGCCGCTTCGCCGCGCGTGACATCAACCTCACGAAGCTCGAGAGCCGTCCGACCAAACAAGGCCTCGGCGAGTACTGCTTCGTGATGGAGTTCGAAGGGCACGTTGCCGACGAAGTGGTCGCGGACTGTCTGGCTGACTTGCAGGCGCACCTCACGCGGGTGAAATTTCTCGGTTCGTATCCGGTGACCGGTGAGGGAGCCCAGGTTCGGCGCGAAGAAGTGGGTGAGGCTCGACGCTCGGCTAGCGAGTGGATTGCGTCCATTCGCTCGAGGGTGCGACCCTAGTCCTCTAGTTCGTGGTGCTCGAGCCAGTGGTAGCCAGCGCCGGCGCAACTGAGCAGTACCGCTGCTGATGAGATTCCCGCGACGACCGTCTGGGCCGAACCCGACAACCCCACGGTGACTAGGGCGAATCCGACCAAGATCGTTCCTGCCGTGCCCTGAAAGGGCGAGTCCACTTCGCGGTGAATCCAGATCAAGAGCAACCCGATACTCGCCATGACAAAGCCCAGGCTCAGTCGATGCCAGTGCAGCGAGTCGAGTCCCCAGGGCACGAGGACCGAGGCGGTGAGCTGCAGCACGGTCGCGACGCTGAGGCGCCGTTCGATCCGACTCGCTTCGGTTCCCTGGGGCCTTGGTGCGCTCGCGAGCACGCTCGAGGTCACGGTGATCCCGCCGAGCACGACGAGCACGCCGACGAGTCCCGCCACGAGCAGCGACGTGAGTGGCGCCAAGCCCCGCACGAGCCACCAGGCACCAAAGGCGACCTGAAAGCCGCCACCGACGAGCAGTACTCGTTTGCGCCACTGGGAACGAGCGCTCTCGCGTTCGTCCGATAGCTCGCCGACGCAGTGATGGAACAACGTGGTCATCGGACCGTCTCCTTCGCGACGAAAGCAGTGGGTGCGGTGTAGGACTGAACTGTGGCGGCGACGATCTCGGACCAGGGCGTCGGCGCGAGGTCGAAGGTCTCTTGGGCGAGCGACGAATCCATCACGAAGTCGCGGCGGAACTGGTACTCGGTTTGACGTATCTCGCGCAGCAGGCGCGAGAAGAAACCAAGCCCGTACAGCACGGGCCACGCAAGAGCCCGCACGCGCACTCGCTTGACACCCGCGTAGGCGGCGACGTCGTCAGCGACCTGCTGTTGGGTTCGCGGCGCGTTGGATGGCGTGTGCCAGGCCTTACCCCAGGCTCGTGGATCGGTCGCGACGACGACAGCGAGACGCGCGACGTCTTCGGTGTAGGTGAAGGTGTGCGCAACGTCGCTGCGACCCACAGTCGTCACCGATTTGCCCTGCAAGACCCGGGGCACGAAACGCGAACCGACGACGCTGTCGGCGCGCGGTCCGACGTAGTCCGAGGCGCGCACCTCGACGACCATCGCTCGACCCGCGTCGAACGCCTCGCGCTGTTCGGTCCACATGCGAGCACGGACCTGGCCCTTGAGGAACGGAGCCGCGAGCGGCGTGTCCTCGGTCATCGGGTGGGCGGCGTCGTAGGCCGGCGCGCCGATGGACGCGGTGGCGGGGCCGTAGCCGTAGACGTTGGCGATGGTGACGAGCACAGCACCGCTGCTCGCGGCGGCTTCGATCAGCGAATGGTTGATGGGTGGCCACTCGACGGCCCAACGGTGGTAGGGGGGATTGACGCAGTTGTACAGCACGCTCGCACCCTCGCAGAGTGAGGTCAGCAGGGCCACGTCGCTGGCGTCGCCGCGCACGAGTTCGCAGCCCTCGGGGCCGGTGCCCGAACGCGTCAATACTTTTACGCGTGCACCTTCACCCACGAGGCGTCGGGCTACCGCGCTACCGATGGGTCCCGAACCCACGACGAGGTGGAATGGGGGGATTCGTGAACTGGACATGATGCCTCCTTGAGCGGATCGCCCCGATGGCGAGTCGTTCGCTGGGGCTACTGTAACACGAGCAATGATCTAATACAAGAGCATTGCTCTAATTAATACGCGGCGCTCTCAAGTGTGGCAGAATGGGTCATGGCCAACCAGGAAACCACCGCCGATCAGCGTCCTTCGGCACCGCGTACCGCCCGGGACCGGGCCCGGGTGGAGATAACCGCCGAAATCCTTGCGTGCGCGCGCCGACACCTGGCGAGTGAGGGTGCCCCGTCGCTCAGCCTGCGCGCCATTGCTCGCGAGCTGGGGATGACCTCGTCGGCGATCTATCGCTACGTCGCCAGCCGCGACGACCTGTTGACCTGGCTCATCGTGGACGCCTACAACTCGCTCGGAGCATCCGCCGAGTCCGCCGAGGCCCAGGTCGGGCGTGACGATTTGTTCGGTCGATTCCGCGTCACGTGCACCGCGGTGCGTCAGTGGGGAATGGATAATCCCTACGAGTGGGCCCTTGTTTACGGATCACCAGTACCCGGTTACGTCGCACCCGCGGACACGGTCGGTCCCGCCAGTCGCGTGCCGTTGCTCTTGGCGGCCATTCTGGTCGACGCCGTGCGCGCCCAGCGAGTGCGCGATCGGTTTAACGACGAACCAGCCGGTCCGACGATCGAGTCGGCCCTGGCTCCGCTTCGCGAAGCGCTGTTACTCGAGGTGCCGATCGCGCTCGTCCAACGAGCGTTGATGGTCTGGGTCGGGATGTTTGGTGTGGTCTCGTTCGAGATCTTCGGCCAGTTTCAAAACGTGGTCGGCGAAGGGCCCGGTGAGCGCGAGGCGTTCTTTACGAGCTGCGTACGAAGTTGGGCGAACGAACTCGGCATCGCCTAACGGACGGGTAGACCTGTCTCGTTCGAAGTCTTGGCGGAGGGAGTGGGATTTGAACCCACGGTGGGCAAGCCCACGCCGGTTTTCAAGACCGGTACATTCGGCCGCTCTGTCATCCCTCCGGGGATAATCCTAGTTGAGCCGCGCCTTAGATCTTCTTGCGATTTCGAGCGCGCGTGGCCTGGTCGAGGTGGACCTTGCGGAGTCGCACGGACTTCGGCGTAACCTCGACCGCTTCGTCGTCGGCGATGAACTCGAGAGCCTGCTCGAGCGAGAAGATGGTCGCCGGCGTGATGCGTTCAGTGTGATCGCTACCTGACGCGCGCATGTTGGTGAGCTTCTTTTCCTTGGTGGGATTGACGTTCATCTCGTCCGAGCGCGCGTTCTCGCCCACGATCATGCCTTCGTAGACCTCAGTGCCGGGCGCGACGAACAAGGTGCCGCGACTCTCGAGGTCGATCAGCGCGTTGGCCGTCGTCGGTCCACGACGGTCTGCTACGAGCACGCCGTTCTGGCGAAGTCGGATGTCGCCGAACCACGGTTCGTAGCCATCGAAGTTCGTGTGCATCATGCCACCGCCTCGGGTCTCGGTCATGAAGTCGGTGCGGATGCCCACGAGTCCGCGTGCGGGAATGCGCCATTCGAGACGCACCCAACCGGTGCCGTGGTTGACCATGTCGATCATGGTGCCTTTTCGGGTCGCCAACAGGGTTGTTACCGCACCCACGAACTCCTCGTGCACGTCAATGGTGACGTGCTCGACGGGCTCGTGCAGCTTGCCGTCCACCATCTTGGTGACCACCTGGGGCTTGCCGACCGTGAGTTCGAAGCCTTCGCGTCGCATGGTCTCGATGAGGATCGCGAGCTGCAGTTCACCGCGACCCTGCACTTCCCAGGCGTCGGGGCGCTCGGTCGTCAAGACGCGCAGCGACACGTTGCCGACCAGTTCCTTGTCGAGTCGGTCCTTGATCATTCGCGCGGTCAGTAGTTTTCCTTCGGTCCCTGCGACCGGTGACGTGTTGATACCAATGGTCATTGAGAGACTCGGTTCGTCCACGTGCAAGGGTTCGAGGGCGATCGGGTTGTCGGGATCGGCGAGGGTCTCGCCAATGAAGATATCCTCGAAGCCAGCGACGGCGACGATGTCGCCGGGCCCCGCGCTTTGGGCTGGTATGCGTTCGAGCGCTTCGGTGATGAACAACTCGGTAACCTTCGCGTGTTCGATCGTGCCGTCAATTCGGCACCACGCGACTCGTTGGCCACGTTCGAGGGTTCCGTTGATCACCCGACACAGCGCGAGGCGCCCCAGGTACGGCGACGCGTCGAGGTTGCAGACCAGCGCTTGAAGGCCGTGACCCTCTTCGTACTCAGGTGCCGGGACGTACTGTTCGATGGTCTCGAACAGTGGCGTCAGGTCGCCCGACGTGTCATCGGGACTCGTCGACGCCCAGCCCTGGCGGGCGCTGGCGTAGAGGATCGGAAAGGATATCTGGTGCTCGTCCGCGTCGAGGTCCAAGAAGAGATTCTCCACTTCTTGGACGACTTCCTTCACTCGCGCGTCGGGTCGGTCGACCTTGTTGATGACGAGCACGACCGGCAGACGTCGCTCGAGGGTCTTGCGAAGGACGAAACGGGTCTGGGGCAGCGGTCCCTCCGCCGCGTCCACGAGCAGGATCACGGCGTCGACCATGGAAAGACCTCGCTCGACCTCGCCACCGAAGTCGGCGTGTCCGGGGGTGTCGATGATGTTGATCGTAAGGTCGTGCCACTTGACCGCCGTGTTCTTGGCGAGGATCGTGATCCCCTTTTCGCGCTCGAGATCGCCGGAGTCCATGACCCGGTCGGTCAACTCCTCGTGGGCGGTGAACGAACCCGTCTGGCGGAGCATCTTGTCCACCAACGTGGTCTTTCCGTGGTCGACGTGGGCAATAATTGCGATGTTTCTGAGCGACGTTCGTAAGGTCATGGCCTTACCACGCTACTAGGAACATCGCGAACTTCGGTTTTGGTGTGGTCCCAGGTGATCATCGTGGAGAACGGCTGCACCAACGTGCCTTCGCGCGATTCTGTCCGACTCGTCTCGCCCCTCACGAATACCTCACGAACTAGGACCATTCGGTTGAAATCGGGGACGCGGGCCCAGATTGACCACTGCGCCGGGACAAGGGATGTTTTGTGGCGGGGAATCCTCGGGCCACAACGACCTTGGCGACGTCGAGCGAGCTCAAGGATTCAAGTGGATTCGACCATTACGGGCGCACAACGCGGACCATTACGATGGGCAAGAATCACGCGACCAGTCGACGAGGACCATGACCACCATTTTCGAAGAGGAGATGCGCTCGCAAGCCGAGATCCTTCGGTTGCGCGAATCGTCTGGTAGAGATCAGGCTCGATCGGCCGCCCGTGCCTGGCGGGGAGTGACCCACACGGTCCTTGGAGCGAGAGGGTCTTCTGACAACGCGGCACTCTTCTTCGAATACTTAGCTGGTCGCGAGTTGGGCGTCCTCGTGGCGCTGGCCGCCCCGTCGCTCTACGAAGGCGGAAATCGAATTGACCTGAGCGGGGCGGGCGTACTCGTGATCTCCCAGTCCGGACGTTCGCCGGGCATCGGCGAGATACTGCAACAGGCGATCGACCAAGGTCGACCGAACGCCGTGATCACCAACGACCCGACGTCGCCGCTCGCCCAGAAGGGTCAAACGGTTATGCACCTCGGTGCGGGCGTCGAACGAGCGGTCGCCTCAACCAAGACCCTCACTTCGTCGTGGCACGCACTGGCGCAATTCGTGGAGGCCCTCAAGGGAGGTCCGCTGCAGGGATTGGACCAACTGCCACACGTGGTCGAACGCGTGACCGAGTGGTCGTTGTCGGCCACGCTTCCAGTGGACACTCTCAACGCTGAGCGTGGCCTGACCGTCGTGGGTCGCGGAATTGGTTTTGCCGTGTCGTCAGAGATCTCGCTGAAGCTTCGAGAAGTGACCGGCGTGCGTGCCGAATCGTACGCCGTGTCAGATTTCGCGCACGGACCAATCGGCGCCGATGGTCGCGACGCAACGTTGCTGCTCGTGGTCACCGAGGAGATGACCGACGAGTTGTGCGACCTGACGCTGCGCGGTTGTCGTCGCGCGGGGATGCGTACGGTGGTCCTTCGACCGGTATCTCGGACGGGTCTCGAGTGCGACGAGGAAATCGTCCTTGATGAGGAACTACCGAACTGGAGCTTGGGCGTGGCGCAGGTCGTCGTTGGTCAAGCGCTCGCGTTGAGGCTAGGAGAACGACGGGGTCGTCCTATCGACACGTCCCCCGGTCTTTCCAAGATCACGCTTGACGTGTAGCGAGTCTCGAACCGGCGATGCCTCGCCCGAGACGGTCCTACGCGGCGGTGCGGTGGGTCCGCCGCTCCTGGACCACCGCAGTGCGTACGAGGTCTCGAGCACCCGCGCGCAGGTCGGCCATCGTCCCGTCGACGCTCAGCGCGACGCCCGCTTCGGGCCACACGCCAATGAACCGGCGCGGCGCGACGCCCTCGTGATGGGCCAGCGTGTCGATCGTCAGGTCGCTGCGCAGTCCTGGACCCGCGCTTTTGCCGGGGCCGCCTGAGCGCACCCGCACGACCACGCGACCCTGATCGAGTGGGATCACGAGGTCTCGGCGCGCTCGTAGCGAGGTACGGGCGCGCGCTACGTCGTAGTAGGCGTCACTCGTCGCCACCGACCATTCGCGGTCGAGTCCCTGTGCGATCTCGAGGAGCTGGACGACCCAGTTCGTGGCCTCCGCGCACACCAGGGCGCGTTCGCTCGCGTCGAGTGACGCGAGCCAACTCGCGAGTGAACCAGCGCGCGCGTACCCCGAGGCGCAACGGAGCAACTGATCGTCGATTTCCTCCGTGACCGCTTCGCAAGGCGAGCGCAGTGGCTCGCGGACCATTCGCCGCAGAGCCGCGTTGCCGACGAGGCGGCGCGCCGAAGCGGGAGACCATCGGAACGTTGAAGACGACTTGCCGGCTTGCTCGACGGACCAGGCGTCCAGACGACGCTGCTCGACTAGATGGACCGCCCGGAACCGGGCGGACAAACTGCGCCGATGGTCGTCGGTCAGTGCGACCTCGCTTTCGGGTGCGCTTCGCAGCAGTTCGTTGAGGTCGTTGGGCGTGTTGCGACGAAGGTTGAAGGTGGTCATGGGTGGCGCGCCATGGTGGTGAGCGTGTCGAGCACCTCGTAGGCGCTTCGCGTGAGAAGTTCGGTGTCGACGTCCAGCGACCACATCTCGCCGGTAGCCGTGGAAAATGCCGAGGTCCGAAGTGGCACCACGCCAGTGCGAAGCGTTTGGACCAGCGCGTGATAACGCATCGCGCGTTCGGCCCCTTGGCCCAGCGGCGAGGTCGTGACGTCAAAGAGAGCCACGTTCGCGGTCTCGCCTACGGTCGTTCCCACCATCAGGTCAACCACGTCGCGCACGATGACCGAGCCGTGACAAAGGATCTGGGTTGCGCGAACGGCGCTACGCGCCATCCAATGTGGCGACACCGGTCCGAGTGTCCGGGTCAGGGTAACCGCGTGGGCCGTGACGTCGGTCGCCAGACGAGCGAGGTCGTCACTCGACAGGCGATCGACGTAGACCAGCAGTTCACTCGATCCCACTTCGAGGCGCCACGCCCGTTGGGCGTCGTCAAAGGGATTGGTGATGACCGCCCCGACGCTCAGGAGTCGAAGCACGTGGTTGATCAGAATGCCGCGAACCCGCGCGTGAGCCGATTGCGAGATGTCGGTGCTGAGGCTCGCCTGGCGCAGCGACGACGCGCGGATGATGAAGGGTGTCGTCGGCACGGTATCGCCAACGAGCGCGAAGATTCCGTCTTCGAGTATCGAACGCAGTCCTGCCGCGCTGGCGAGATCGGCGCGCGGACGCCGCCGGCGGTCACCACGCAGCGCTTCGACGACGCTACGAGGAGAGGGGTCGGTGCACGTTGCCATGGATCAACTCTTGCGCAGACCTGTGACACGACCTATCGTGGCCTCGTGTTCATCGCGGTCTTTTCAATCTTCGTGCTCGCGGTGATCGTGCTGTGCGTGCTCACGGTGCGCTTCGCACTCCGCCGCGACCGGGAGCGTCGAGCCGAGATGAGCGCCGGCCCTAAGAAGTAGGGTGCTTCTTCAGTTCCTTGATCTCTCGATCGAGGTCAGCAATGGCGCGCTCGATGACCGCGAGTCGAGCTGACAGGGACTGCTCCACTTTCTCGTCCACCTTCTCGTCGACCCGGTGGTCGACCTGGTCGCGGATCTTGGAGTCGAGCGAGTCCATCAGGGGCTGGGTGAACTGCTTAAGGCGAGTCTTCAAGTCCGGTGACTTGTCGCTCGAGGAGTCGTGTTCGTCGCTCACGACACGAGCCTAGGTCGAGGCTGGTGGGCAGTACACCCCCGAGTTGAATTGGAGGGTGTTGAACTGGCCCGACCACGGCGGATTCGTCAGGGTGCTGATCTCACTTTGGAGTGTCGAGAGGGGCGTGCACGTCGCGTCGTAGGCGATGAAGCCGCGCACGTTGGCACCGGTGGCGCCCGCGACGGGCTGGGGACCCCCGTTGGCGAAGGCGACCGCCTCGAAGACCGAGAGCGGCTGGCTGGTCAAGTTGTAGTTGCGGTACTCGGACTGGGTCGCGTAGACCGCCGGCTTGAGTGAGGGGTCCACCGACGCGAGGCCGCTGGACCAGCCCGAGAGCATGGCGGTCCAGTACGTCGCGTAGGTCGCGAGGACTGTGTTGGACGATCCGCTGGGCGCGTCGAGTCCCGAGTGGTTATCGGGGTAGCCCTCGGGGTCAAAGATCACCCAATCGGGTTTGAGCCCCACACCCAGGTCTCGGTACTGGTCGATCTGGGTCGCGATCCAGGCGCCCGCCGCGAAGCCGTGACTGTAATAGCTGGCTGCGGTCTGGGGCTCGGATTTGAGGGGTCCGCTCACCGTCCAAAAGGACAACCAGGTGACCCGCTTGTGCGAGTTGTAGATGCTCTGGCCGAGCAGGTAGTCCGGCGACGTCGCCACGCTCTTGGCGCTGGTGTAGCCGACCCATGGGGCGCTCTGCGTGCCCAGTCCGCCCGTGTCGCTGATAATCGGCCAGCCGTTGGCGATGGCGCTGGACCAGTCGCTCGTGGGAATGGCGTAGACCCCCACACCCTGGGGCGGTGGTGAACTCACGCCGGCGGCGAAGAGGACGAGATTCGCTCCCTGGACCAGTCCTGTCACGCCGGGACCGACCGAGCGGGCGGCGCTGCCGCCGGTGACCGAGACGTCGGTGGCGGCCCAGGCGGTCGTGCCGAGCGTACTCGTCAGCACGAAGAGATCGCCCCAGTTGGCCGCTTGACCGGCGATGAAGAGTTGACTCGTCGTGGCCTGCACGAAGATCACACCGTCCAGTGACGGCGCGCCGGCGGTCGTCGTGGTCACGTTGTCCAGTGACCAACTCGACGTCGTCGATCCGACGACAAGCGGTGATGTGAAGAGTTCGACGTTGCCGCTGGTACTGAGCGCGACGACGTAGTTGGATTGGGTGGAGGCGCTGGTCGACAGGGAACCCTTGGCGCTGCTCGCTCCCGTGGACGCGGTGAGATTCTTGGCGTTCCAGAGAGTGAACGTCGTGTTCGAACCGGTGAACAGTTCCACGGCGCCCGCAGTCGTAATCGCCGCGAACGACGTGGTGGTGCCCGAAAGAGCGACCGGGTCGCTTTGGATGGCGCCGGTCGAGGTGGCGTTGGACACGTTGATCGGCGCGCCCATGGTGGGTGGACTTTGCTCGTCGTTCCAACTGAGCGGCAACACTTCGGCGAGGTTGGCGCTCGAGCGCACTGCGATGAACCCGCTCGAACCGTCGATGCCGACGCTGGGTAGGCCCGCCGCGACGCTCAGGCCCGATTTGACCGAGAGGTCGGTGAGCACGTAGGGCGCGCGGACCGCGGTTTTCGCCACGTTTGTTTCCCGTGGGGCGAGGGCGACGGTTGAACTGATGAGGATGAGGTGGTTCTGGGTGCTGACGTAGATGATGTCCACGTTGCCCGACGGGTCGAAGAACGCCACGGGATCCGCGGCGGGCGCGGGCGCATCCACCAGGGTTGACACGTCGGTCCAGGACGTCGTGCCGAGCGCATCCTCGAGGTAGAGACCTATTTGGGAGTTGGCCATGCGGTAGGTCAGCGCGTCTTCGCCGTCTTCGCTCGCGGCGTGGGGATTCCCGAGCATCTTGGTGTTGTCGATCGAACTCTCGAAGGAGACGGCGTTCCAGGGAAGCGGACCCGAGCCGGTGTCGACGAATTGGTAGAGCGGTAGCGCCGCCGCCGAGTTGGCCGTCACGACGGGGAACAGCGCCACGGGAAGAGTGGCGCCCACAATCATTATGTTCGCCACCAGCGCGGCACGTGGAAACTTCACTCGCATCCTTTGGGGCTGCTCACACCGATTTCTTCCCAGTGCTCCTTGGGAAAGTCTAGGGGTGCCCCCTGACGAAACGCGGTCTCTCGCAGACTGTCACGCGACCGCAACAATCGTTACGGTCGCGTCGTCACGCGAGACGGTGACGACGGTGCGCTGAACCCGACAGCGTTGCGAGCGCGAACGACGACCGCGTAGGTGTGCGACTTGAGCAGCGTGCTCACGCTCACGGTTCGCGTCACGGCGGAGAAGTTCGACCACGTCACGCCTCCATTCACCGAGTACTGAAACACCGTGATCGGCGACGAGCCCGCGTTGTCGGGCGCCACGACGAGTTTGAATCCGCCCACCAACGCAGCCAGGCTCGCGATTGAGGGTCGACCCGGCACCGAACCAGCCACGTGGGCGGCGCTGAAAGCGACCGTCGCGCTGTGCACGGTCGCTCCCCCGTACGTGATCGTGACGGTGACGGGGCCCGCCGTCGTGTTGGTGAGAGTGAAGTCGGCCGTGCCGCTCGAGTTCGTCGTGACGGTGTCGCTGGCCTGTCCGGGTCCGGTCGCACTCGCCGCGTCCCCGTTGATCTCGATCGTGCCCGCGGACGCGCTCGCGCTGACGCCGATCTGCGCATTGGCGAGAGGACCGCCGCTGCTGGCGAACAAGGTGGCGCTGAAGCTGGCCGGACTACCCGTCGCGACGCTGGCACTCGGTGCACTGAAGGTGCTCTTCGCGGCGTCGAGCTTGGCGGGGCAGAGTCCGGTAAAGAACGGTGCGCCGTCGGGACTGCCCAGACCCGACGCCATGTCGTAGCCAACGCCGGCGTTGTAGCCCCCGGCGTTGTAGAGGTCGTTGTTGCCGGTGGTGACGTCGTTGAAGCCAACGCCCTCGCTCGCCATGGCGTAGAGCTGGGGATTGATGAAGCCGAGGCGCGTCGTCGCGCACGCCTGGGCCGCGACGGCCACGAGCGCGCTCACGAGTGGCGCGCCGATGGACGTGCCACCGATGGCACTCCAGCCCTGTGAACAGACCTGTCGGCAGCGAACGGTGCCCGTGGCCGTACCCGTGTAGTACTCGATGAATCCCGTATTAGGGTCGGCCATCGTGGACAGGTCGGGCACCATGCGCATGGTCGAGCCCGCGACGATTCCCGGGGCGTTCTGCCAGGCGGGTCGCGACCAGACGGCGGACTTGCCACCGCCGCCCGCGCCACCGTTCACGCCGTCGTTCCAGACCGTTTCGGCGAACGGACTCGTGCTCGTCACGCTCAGCCCTCCCACGCCGGTGACCAGTGGCTGGGAAGCCGGATCGTCGACCGCGAGCGTGGTGGGGGTGTAACCGTCGGGGTTGTTCGCGCAGTCCGACGAACCCGAGTCACCCGCGGCGGCGAGCACGGTCTGTCCCTGGGCGGCCATCTGTTCGAAGATCGCTTGTTCGGCGTCCACGGCTCCGGTGGGGTCGGTCTCGCAGATGCCCCAGGAGGTGGTGACGATGGTCGCGGTGTCGTCGTCGGCGATTTGTTGGTAGACGTCAGTGGGGCTGGAACCGTCGTTGGGTCCCTGGTAGATCTCGATCGCCGCGCCCGGCGCGAGCGCGGCGGCCTCTTCGATGTCGATGGTCGCCTCTTCGGAATATCCGCCCGTGGGACCGCCGTCGACGTTGATCGACGTGAGCGACGGGCTGAGTCCGTAACAGGCGAAGTAGGTAGCGACGTCGGCCTGGTCGTACAGGCCCAGTTCGTAGGCCGCAATCGTCTGTCCCACGCCGGTGTCACCGTTGGCGTACTCACCGGTGAGCCCGTAGAGCTGCGCCTGGACCGTCGCGGGATAGCCGCCCAGCGAGTTCGGCGTCGTGCCCGTCGAGCCGGCGGCCGCGCAGCTCGTCGCGATCGCCACGTGCGCTGCGTCGTGCGCTGAGCCATGCGCTGAGCCGTAGGCCGAGGCGTGGGCGACTGGCGAGTTCGCCAGGGCCGGACTCGGACTGGTCACGCTGGAAAGACCCGACACGCTCTTCACGTCGTGGGCGATAGAGAGCGGCAGGGTGGCGACCTGGGCGAACTGGGCGGCGAGGAGACCATCGGCGGTGCGAACGGTGACGAGTGGCGTGTCAAAGGCGCGGGCGATGGCGGCGGTCGTACCGGTGACGTGCAGCACGACGTGGCTCGCGCTGAGCGTGTCGTTGGTCAGGTCGAAACTTGCGAGGTAGTCGCGGACCGCCGCGATGGTGGCGGCACTCGCCCCGAAGCTCCTCGCGTACGACGAGGGCGTTAAGAAGTGGTGGTAGTGGGGTGAGGCGGTGTCGTAGAGGCTCGCGATGAAACTCGGCAGCGACGACGCGTGTTGCTGGGTGAGTTGAAGATCGAACGACGTCGAGATCGTGTGGTTGACGATGCTGTCGCTCGCGGGTAGTGGCGCGGCGCTCGCGACGACGACGCGCGGCTCGCTCGCGATCGAGGGTGCCGCGACGAGGGTGAGGGCCCCCAACGAGACGCTCAGCGTCACGACGCCCAGCCGGGAGAGTCGTGAGAAACGGTGCATGGGTACAGCCTAGGAAAGAGTTCCTCGCGTGAGCCTCCACGAGGGCGGTTCTCGTGAATCTGTAGGAAAATCCTAACCCTGGGGAAAGCCTGCTCGGGCGTAGCGGGCCGACAGGTCCGCGCACTCGACACAAATCGACTCGGGGATCAGACCCGCGCGGATGAGCCAACCGAAGATCGTGCAACCCAGGCAGTAGCCGGCGAATCCCTCGAGTGACGCGGCGCCGATCAGTGGGATCAAGATCCACCGAGCGTCGGTCCAGCCGTCGAGTAACCAGGTGAGCGTCGCCGCTACGGTGAACGCTGCGCCCATGGCCTGGGCGAAGCGCTTGGGCGGACCCGGCACGAATTTCTGCCAGCGCGTGATTCGAGGTCCGCTGACGCGAACGGCGAACTGACCCAACGGTGACAGCGTCGGTCCGGTCGCGACGCGCGCGAGGAAACCGTAGGTCAGGGGAATCAGGATCCAGGCCTGATTAAAGACGAGTGCCGCGACCGACATGGCCACTACACCAATCGCGACGGTGCGAGCGGACGCGTCGTTGACGGGATTGGGGAAGGAGAAGAGCTTCTTCATCCCATATATCTTAGTGGAATTATCAGGAATCGGCCTCTAGTTCGTGGTCGCCAGGTGGTAGGTCGTAACGACGCCGGTGGCGATGATGAGCACGCGCACGACCTGGGGCGAGAGACGCTTAATAAGTAGTGTCCCGAGCCATCCACCGATCAGGGTCCCGACGAGCAGCATGTAGATCGCGTCCCAGGCCAGGTGGCCGCGGGCGATGAACACGGCTGCGGCGCAGAGGTTGATGACAAGCGAGATCACGTTACGCAGACCCTGGAGTTCGGCCAGTTCAAAGGGCAGGGTCACCGCCATCACCGCGAGCAGCAAGATGCCCAGTCCCGCCCCGAAGTAACCGCCGTAGACCGAGACCGCGAAGACCCCGACGTACAACAGCCATCGTCGCGAGGGGTGCGAGTGTTCGAGGTGCGCGAGACGCTTGGTCACCAAGGGCGACAGCGCGAAGAGTACGGTCCCGGCGCCGATCAGCCAGGGCACGACGCTGCGAAAGGTGCTCGACGAACCGACCAGCAGCAGCGTGCAGCCGGTTCCCGCACCCATGACACACGACGGGATTAATGAGTAGATCAGTGATTTGTGCGTGCCGATTTGCCGACGAAAACCACTGATGCCACCCACGTAGCTCGGCAGCACGCCCACCGTGGTCGAGATGTTCGCCTGAAGGGCGCTGATTCCGGTCGCGAGGAGCGTGGGAAACGTGACGAAGGTACCCCCGCCCGCGACGCCGTTGGCGATTCCCGCGCCGATGCCTGCGGCCAAGTAGATGACGAGCCGGGTCAACAAGGGGAGTTGGGCGGCGACCACCTCCCCACTCTACGAAGATGAAATCTAGGGAAACTAGATTGACTAATGCCATGAATTCGCAATGCAATCCTCTACCGTTAACGGTGTGTACCTCTTGAGCGGCGAACTCATAATTCCCCGCGACGCACCCAACGACCTCATTCGAGCCGCGGGCGGCATCGTGCACCGCTTCGTCACGAACGGTCGAGTGGAGATCGCCTGCATCTATCGTGAGGCACGCGGTGACTGGACCTTTCCCAAAGGCAAACTGGACGAGGGCGAGACCTTTGAACAGGCTGCGCTGCGCGAAGTCGCTGAAGAAACCGGTATGAACTGTCACGTGCTGCGCTTCGTGGGCACCACGAACTACACCCACCGCAAGGGCAAACCCAAGATCGTCGCGTACTACCTGATGGGCGTCAACGACGGCGAATTCGCGCCAAACGCCGAGGTCGACGAACTGGTGTGGCTGCCTATGGAACAGGTGCGCTCGCACCTGACCTGGGAGCGCGATCAGGAACTCTTCGACCTCGTTGACCAGTTACCGGAACTTCGCGCCCACGCCAGCTAGCGAACTCGCTCGAGGAAGAGTCTCGTCGCTTCGTGCTGGGGATTGGTGAATATCTGCTCGGGTGTTCCTTTTTCCACGAGGACGCCCTGGTCGAGGTAGGCGACCTGATGCGACACGTCCTTGGCGAAGTTCATCTCGTGGGTGGCGATCAACATCGTCGTCCCGTTTGCGGCGAGGTCGCGCAAGAGATCGAGCACCTCGCCGACCAACGTCGGGTCGAGGGCACTGGTCACTTCGTCGAGCAGCAAGAGCGAGGGTTGCATGGCGAGCGAACGAACGATGGCGACGCGTTGCTGTTGCCCGCCCGAGAGCCGATCGGGGTACTCGCTGGCGCGGTCTCGTAGACCGATCCGATCGAGCAAGACGAGCGCCTCTTCGCGAACCTCGGCTCGCTTTCGTTTCATCGCGTGGACCGGGCCGAGCACGATGTTGTCCAACACGCTGAGGTGCGGGAAGAGGTTGAACGACTGGAAGACCAGCGCGATATGGCGTCGAACGAGGTTGGGGTCAACTCGGCGATCCTCGAGCGACTGACCAAACAGTGTGATCGAACCCGCATCAATCGTTTCGAGCATGTTCGCGCACCGTAGCAACGTCGACTTTCCTGATCCCGAGGCGCCGATGAGGCAGACGACCTCGTGGCGGTGCAGTTGCAGTGAGACGCCCGAGAGAACCTCGTTGTCGCCAAAGCGCTTGACGACGTCGTGGAGTTCGAGCACCACGTCGCTCACGATCCCGCCAGTCGCCGCGAGCGGTCGCGCTCGATGAGGTAGTCGGTGAGCCTCGTCATCGGAATGGTGAGCGCGAGGAAGAACAGCGCCGCCGCGACCAGGCCGCTGCCGTTAAAGAGCGTGTCGGCGGAGATCTGACCAGCGTTGGCGATCTCGATAACCCCGAGCACTGAGACCAGCGCCGTGTCCTTTTGTAGGGAGACGAAGTCGTTCAAGAGTGGCGGTATGACCGTGCGAATCGCCTGGGGAAGCACGACGCGGCGCATCGTGGAGGTCGGCGAGAGCCCCAGGGACTGGGCGGCGAGGATCTGGCCGTTGGGCACCGAGTTGATACCCGCGCGCAACACCTCCGAGACGTAGGCGCTGTACGTAAGGGTGAGTGCCACTACGCCGTAAATGGCGGGTGACTGGTTGGACGCGAAGCCCAGTTTGAGCGCGGGCACGCCGTCGCCGACGAGGTAGACGACGATCAGGAGGGGTATGCCGCGGAAAATGTCGGTATAGACCGTGACTAGAGCCCGTACGGGAAACAGAACGGGCGTGTGGCTGATTCGGATCCAGGCGATGCTTAGCCCAAAGAAGAGTACGAGCACCTCACTGACGAGGAACATCCAGACGTTCGTGAAGAGGCTTCGACTGAGTGCACTGATCCCGTCTTGGGCATGTCCGTCCCAGGCGACGCGCATGTCGTGAAAGTTGAAGAAGTAGTGGCGGAACGACGCGCCACCAGGGGCCGCGAACAGTATGAACACGATCGCGCCCACGAGCAGCACCGTCGACGTCGAACTCGCAGCAAGTCCGCGTCGTCCGACGAAGAGGCGACTACGGCGTGTGCCAAAGAGGTTGGGTGCGTCCGACGACGAGGCGTCGGTCTCGAGCGACACGGGCTCTAGGGCTCAATAACGGGCACGCTGGTATAGATTCCGAGCCATTTCTTCTGCAGGGCCGCGAGCGTGCCGTCGCTCTTGAGCGCCGCGAGGCCGGCATTGATGCACCCGACCAACGGATTGCCCTTCGTGAAGAGGAGACCGTAGTGCTCGCCGACGGTGGGGAACTGTCCGACTTGGGTCGCGACCAGCTTGTTCTTCGAGTTGACTATCTGTGATGAGGCCATGTACTGGCCCGTCGGCGTGTCGATGACGATGGCGTCGATCTGGCCGAGCTGGAGAGCCTCGACCGCTTGGTTGAGGGTCGTGTAGACCCGCGGTGACTTGGTCGGCTTGATGTAGTCGTTGATGTAGGCGAGACCGGTCGTGCCGATCTGGTCACCGTAGAGGTAGTCCTTCAAGTCGGCCGGGGTGTGGTCCTTGACGATCTTGTCGGTCTTCAGCGCGACGATCGACTGGTTCACGTCGTAGTAGCTCGACGAGAACGTCACGGCTTGCGCGCGGGCTGGAGTGTAGGAGATCTCGTTGATGTCGAAGTCGAAGTGCTTGGTGCCCGGGGTGTAACTCGAGTCAAAGGGTTCGTAGGCCCACTTCACGTGGGACGAAGGGATGCCGAGGACCTTGGCGAGCGCGTAGACGAGGGCGGATTCGTAGCCCTTGGCGTTGGTCGGTTTGTTGTTGACGAACCAGGGCGAGTAGACCGGGTTGTCGGTCGCCGCGGTGAGGGTGCCCTTGGTGTACTCCTCGCTGGGCATGGTGGTCTTGCACGAGGCGAGCGACGGCAACGTGCTCGCGCCACCCGCGGCGACGCCTAGCGAGACCCCGCTAAGGATCGAGAGGCTGACCACACCGGCGGCGAGAATTCGGAGAGAACGCACGGGAATCCTTTCAGTGACGACTTCGACGAGATTTTCTAGTGTAACGCTAGGAAATCGGGTGGGTCCAGGAACCGTGATGACCGACGTCGGCGCTTGAGTAGGCTGAATCTGCTTGGAGAGGTGGGTGAGTTCGGTTTAAACCACATTCCTGCTAAGAATGCGGCCTGCGAAAGTGGGCCCGAGGGTTCAAATCCCTCCCTCTCCGCCATTCACACCGAGCGCAGTGCGCTCGGTGTTGGCGCTTTTAGAGGAGACGGTGGTGCGGTACTGGATCGAGACACTCGGGTGCCCGAAGAACCACGTCGATTCCGAGAAACTGTCCGGACTTCTCGAATCACAGGGCTACGACCGAGCGGTATCACCCGATGAGGCCGATCTGGTCGTCGCCAACACGTGCGCGTTCATTGAAGCGGCCCGCGAGGAGTCAATCGAGACGGTCCTGCTCTTGGCCGACCAGAAGCACGCCGGTGCCCGACTCGTGGTCACAGGTTGCATGGCCGAGCGTTACGGCGAGGAACTCGCGTCGGCACTACCCGAAGTGGACCTGGTCGCGGGCTTCGGTCAGAGCCTGACGACGGCGTCGACACCGGTGGCACTGCGCACGCGAACAACGCCCTCGTTCGACTTGTTGAATCTGCCGCGGCCAGCGACCTCCGTACCCTGGGCGTACGTGAAGATTGCCGAAGGTTGTGACCGACGCTGCGGTTTCTGCGCTATTCCGAGTTTCCGGGGCGATCAACGCTCTCGTTCACTCGAGGAGATCGTCGGCGAGTCGCGGGCTCTGGTCGAAAGTGGCGTCAAGGAGATCGTGCTCATCGCCCAGGACCTTGCAAGCTGGGGCCACGACCGACGCCGGGCTGGTCGCGGCGAAGCGGTCGAGGTCCTCGACGACGGCGGCACGCAGCCGCTCATCGAACTCACCCGGGCGCTTGCTCGCGAAGTCGAGCGAGTCCGTCTGCTCTACCTGTACCCGTCGGGGCTGACGAGTGGACTCATCGAGACGATCCTCGAGACCGGCGTACCGTACTTCGACCTCTCCTTGCAGCACGCGTCGCGTCCATTGTTGCGCGCGATGAAACGTTGGGGTGACGCCGAACGGTTCCTCGAGCGCATCGGGACGATCCGGGCGAGTGAATCGGACGCGACGTTTCGCTCCTCGTTCATCCTCGGCTACCCGGGCGAGACCGAAGACGACCAACGCGCCCTCCTTGAGTTCATCGACGCCGCCCAACTTGACTGGGCGGGATTCTTCACGTTCTCGAGTGAGGAAGGTACTTTGGCCCACGACCTCGGGGCGCAGGTGCCGCACGAGCTCGCGCTCGAGCGACTGCGCGAAGTTAGCGAACGCCAGGATGCGATCACCGCTCGCCGTCGTGACTCTCTGGTAGGTACCCACCAACGAGTGCTCGTCGACCGCCCCGGGGTGGGGCGCAGCGTGCGTGAGTGCCCCGAGATCGATGGCGTCGTGATGGTTGATTCGTCACTTAGCGTGGGAGAGATGGTGGAGTGTCGCATCGTGGCGAGCCACGGGACCGACTTGGAGGGGGTGACGATGTGAGCGTCAAGGAACGCACCTACGGCGAGAGCGCCCTGCTGACCCCCGCGAACCTCATGACGGCGTTTCGTCTCCTCGTCTCGCCCGTCTTCATCTACCTCATCATCTTTGACCGGATCTCGTGGTGGACGGCCGGCGTGGGTTTTCTCGCCGCGGCGTCGGACTACTTCGACGGCATCGTCGCGCGTCGCCACGGCACCACCACGTCGGGCGCGTTTCTCGATCCGTTGGCGGACAAGGTAATCGTGCTCGGTAGTCTCTACGCCCTGATCATCTGTCGGCCCCACGGACTGAAGAGTTTCATCATTCCGGCAATCATCATCACGCTGCGCGAAATATGGATGAGCTTTTATCGAGCCAAGGCGGCACGAAAGGGCATCAGCATCCCCGCGAGCAAGCTCGCGAAGTGGAAGACCTTCGTCCAGGACTGGGCCATCGCGTTTTGCGTGCTGCCCTTTTGCGCTCACCACGCCTGGCTCGGCGTCGCGACCATTTGGCTCGCGGCGGTCATGACGATCTACACCGGCTGGCGGTACTACGTCGACGGCAAGAAGGTCCTCGCGAGTGCGCGTTGAGGTAGTCGCCGTGGGTACCGAATTGCTGCTCGGTCAGATCCCCGATACGAACTCCCAGTGGATCGGTGAGCAACTCGCCGCGCACGGCATCGCGTCACACTTCCACCAGCACGTGGGCGACAACCACGAGCGCATCGTGCTGGCCTTTCGCACAGCACTGGCGCGAAGCGACGCGGTGATCGTCTGTGGAGGTCTGGGACCCACGCAAGACGACATCACCCGCGCGGCACTGGCCGAAGTGATGAACGTCTCGCTCGAACGACGCGAGGACCTCGTCGAGGTAATTCGTGCGATGTTCCAGTCCCGCGGTCGCGACATGCCCGACAACAATCTCCTCCAGGCCGACGTGCCCGTCGGCGCGTCGATCATCCCTCAGACCAGGGGCACGGCGCCGGGACTGATCTGCCCAGTCGGCGCGAAGGTCGTCTACGCGGTGCCCGGCGTGCCCTACGAGATGACCGACATGTTCGAGCGAGCAATCCTGCCCGACCTCATGGATCGTGAACGTGCGAGGGGAGCGACCTCGGTGATCACGAGTCGGGTGCTGCGAACCTGGGGCGCCAGTGAGTCCGCGCTGGCCGAAGCGGTGGGTGAGCGATTCGAAGCGCTCGAGCACGGCGGACGCGTCACCATTGCCTTTCTCGCTTCGGGTATCGAGGGCATCAAGGTCCGCATCACCGCCCGGGGCGACGACGACCAGCACGCAGCGTCGCTCCTGAGTGATGAGGAGAACAAGGTACGCAGCTTGATCGATCTCAAACTGGGCGACATCATCTTTGGCGTCGATGAGCAGTCGATGGAGGACGTGGTCGCGCATCGATTGCTCGCTCACCACCTGACGCTGAGCGTCGCCGAGTCGCTCACGGGTGGGCTCATCGCAAGTCGCCTCGTGAACGTGGCGGGGGCTTCGAGGTGGTTTCGCGGCGGCGTCGTGAGTTACGCGTCGGACGTGAAGTACAACCTGCTCGGGGTGCCCGAGGGGCCGGTCGTGAGTGCCGGCGCCGCGCGCGCCATGGCCGAGGGCGTACGTCGGGTGCTCGGAGCGGACGTCGGGCTCAGCGTGACCGGCGTCGCCGGACCTGAGGAGCAGGACGGACAGCGTGCGGGGACGGTTTTCGTGGGACTGGCGCTGGGCGACGAGATCAGCGACGTGGCTCTGCGCCTTCCGGGCGACCGGCCGCGGGTGCGTTCCTACAGCGCGATCAGCGCGCTCGACGCGCTTCGACGGGCCCTCGACCGAACGGGTGCAACGCTCGATCTCCCGTAGTCTCGGTGACGGACCAGGAGGGGCTATGACCGTGCTCAATGTTCGCGTGAACCCGTCGGAGTTCGGCTTCGATCCAGGTCGACTGGAACGGATCCAGCGTCACTTCGACGCCTACGTCGCTGACCGTCGCCTGAGCGGTTGGCTCGCCACCGTGTCGCGCGCGGGTGAGTTGGTCTGGAGCGGCAAAGCGGGTCACCGGGATCGAGAGAAGGGCGCCGAGGTCAGCGACGACACCATCTGGCGGATCTACTCAATGACCAAGCCACTCACCAGTGTGGGGGCAATGATGCTCTACGAGGAGGGCGTCTTCGACCTCAATGACGACGTCGGCCAGTGGATCGATGCGTTGAAGGAACCGCGGGTCTACGTCTCGGGTCCCGCGAGCAATCCGGTCACGGTGCCCGCGAGCGAACCGGTGCGAGTTCATCACCTGCTCTCGCACATGGGTGGGCTCACCTACGGGTTCCACTACCTGCACCCGGTCGACGCCATCTACCGCAAGCTCGGCTATGACTTCGGTTACCCGCCGGGCGCCAACCTCGAACGCGCGGTAGACGACTGGTGTCGCGCACCCCTGCTATTTCAACCCGGGAGTCGGTGGAACTACTCGGTCGCCACTGACGTGCTCGGCCGGCTGATCGAGATCTGGTCGGGTCAGTCGCTGGACGTGTTTCTTCGCGAGCGACTGACTGCGCCGCTCGGGATGCACGACACCGAGTGGTGGTGTCCGCCCGAGAAGCAGGAACGCTTGGCGATGCTCTACGTACCACTCAACGGCGACTCCCTTCCTTACCGCGACTGGGCCAAGGGGGCCACGCATCCGCCCCAATTGCTCGGCGGCGGCGGTGGTCTGCTCTCGACCGCGGGAGACTACAACCGGTTCATGACGATGTTGTTGCGAGGCGGCGAACTCGACGGGGTCCACTATCTGTCGAGCCGCACGCTGGCCCTGATGACCGAGAATCACCTGCCCGGCGACGTCGACCTTGAACAGTTCGCCACGGACTCGTTCTCCGAGGTCGACTACGCCGGCGTTGGTTTTGGCCTGGGGTTCTCGGTGAAACTCGACCAAGCCAAGAACAAGAGCCTCGGCAGCGAGGGCACGTTCGGGTGGGGCGGTGCCGCGTCGACGGCCTTTTGGGTCGACCCCTTTGAGGACCTGACCGTGGCCTTCTTCACTCAGCTCTTGCCCAGTTCCACGTATCCCATTCGTCGGGACCTCCAGCAGTTGGTGTATCAGGCGCTGGTCGACTGAGGTGGGCAATTCATTGGTACGGCTGGCGACTCTGCAGACTTTTCTGGCCTCTGATCAGTAAGAATGTGGGTAGGGGATTCTGCGCCGTGTCGCGTGGTCCCCGATATCAGGAGGCCGAAGGGAGATCACCGTAATCCGCTTTACGAACATTTGTTCGTAGTATCGTGAAGCCAGGTGGAGACCGACCGATGTCACTAGGGGTGAATAACTTTCCCCTATGACAAAGAACAAGGA
>Ga0181516_10000257_pt1 | contig 53240 bp, 68 predicted proteins | sample PEATcosm2014_Bin_25_FD_121104 | JGI IMG/M metagenome (GOLD analysis project Ga0181516, IMG submission 121104) | Peatland microbial communities from MTU Mesocosm Facility, Houghton, MI, USA - PEATcosm2014_Bin01_10_metaG | ecosystem: Environmental > Terrestrial > Soil > Wetlands > Peat | place...
CGCCAGCGTGTACGCCGCGCCCTGCGTGATCGAACCGCCTTGCTGGAACTGCAGCGTGACATTGCTCGGAACCGTTAGGCTTGCCGAAAGCGTCGTGGCGAGGTTGTAGAGGATAACCGTCTTCGCCGAGCCGACCGCCGTGATGTCGGCATTGATGCTCGACGTGCCCGTGTAAAAAGCCCCTCCGTTGATCGCCGAGGCCGGCAGGTCGGTCGCGTTGCCGAGATCAATCGTTGACGGTTTGCCGGCAGCGAAATTTCCGCTCGCGTCCCGCGCGACGATGGTCGAGGGAGTACCAGCGCTCGTGGCGTCCGACGTGACCGTCACGCCAGCCGACCCATTGTAGGAAGAGCCGCCAGTAGCGAGATGTGCGCCGAATGTCAGCGCGTTGAGGTTCGAGCCCAACGCCACGCCGGAGATCGTCGAGTTGGCAAGGTCGGAGTTGGTGACAAGCCCCGTCGCCGTGAATGAGCCCGTAACGGTGAAGTTAGGCGCGGTCAGGCCGCTTGGCAGCGTCGTCGAGTCGCCGAGCACACCGTTGTTGTCGAAGAGAACGCCGCCAGGCGTCGACGGGTTGATCTTCGACTGACCAGGCGCCAACGACACCTCAGGCCCGATCGCCGCGCCGAGCTGCGTCACCGTCATCTTCTTGGAGACGCCACCCTGCACCGTGTAGAGCAGTTCGGTCCCGCCGAGCGGCGTCGACACCGGCGGGCAGGTCGTCAGCGTGCCGCACTGCTGCGCCGCGGCGGGCGAGGCCAGGAGAGTGACGATGAGGGCGAGCTTCAGTCGGTCCACAGGTAGCCTCCTGAGCCGCCCTCGAGTTGAAGTGGGCAGTTCGTTTGCTGCGTCAGGAACAGCGCGTGGTAGCTTGGCGTGACGACCGAGTTGTAGAGCGTCAGCGGGTCGTGCGTGTTCTGGAAGCCCTGCATGACGCCGAGCGGCACGCCGGCGAAGGTCGTCATCGTCGGGCCGAAGGCGACGTAGAGCATCTGCGCCGCCTGGTCGTAGCCGACCGAGGTGATCGGACTCGAAGAGACGAGCGGGCTCGGGTACTGGATCGTCCAGCCAGCGTCGATCGACGGGCAGGGCTGCGCCGGCGGCGCGGCGGCTGCCGGAGTGGCCAGTAGGGCGAGCAGGAATGCGGCGAGGCGGCGCATCTCAGAACCTCAACTGTGCGGAGAGTTCATGCGTCTGGCCCGGCGATCCCGTTGCCCCCGTCCCAAAGAACGTATTTGTCACGGAGTTGCTGAACTCTAGAGCCTGGATATAGTTCTGCCCGAGCGACGGCGCCTGAGACGCGGTAGCTGTAGCCCCGCCATAGGTGGCGTATGCCGTTCCCACAACGGCGCCGAAAGGGGTCGTCGCGCTGTTGAAACCAATGCCGATGTACCCGATGCCACCAGACCCGCCTTGCATCGCGCACGAGAATTGCGCCGAGACACTGTCTTCGATATTGCCGACGACGAAATTTACGCGGTTGTTGGCCGAGTTATCCGACGATCTCCACGTCGCAGTCCCGTAAGTCCAGCTCGACTTGCTGTCCTGAGCCTCTGCACTTGCCAATGCGCGGTTGAACTCGTTCCACAGCCCAATCCAGGCGCCAGAGTTGCCGCCCCCGGAGCCGGTCGTCGGACCGCCGCTCGCCGCCGCCGGCTGCGGCGCGAAGGTCACGGTCGCGGCGGAGACGTCGGTCATGATCGTCCCGACGTAGAAGCCGTCCCCGGCCGCCGGGCCATTGGTGATCGAGACGGAATTCGTCAGGAACCCCAGCGTCCGCGTCAGCGCCAGCGAACGCGTCGTCGCGTTCGTCCACGCCGGCCCGCGCGACAGCGTCGCGACGCCGCTCTTGAACCAGACGAAGAGGTCATAGAGAGCGCCGGCGACCGCGGCGGCGGGCGAGTTCGTCGTGTCGCTGAGCGATTGGCTGATCTCGGCGAAGACGGTCGAAGTCCACGCCGAGCCGTTCCACTGCGGGACCGTGTTGCCGAGGTAGGGCGTGTAGATGACGCCGGTCGCCGCCGTCACCGTGCTCGACAGCACCGGCACGCCGCTGGTCAGCGTCAGCCGCCCGCCAGGCGGCTGGGCGACGCCAGTGCCGGCGAGCGGCTGCCAGCTCGACCCGTAGCCCTCGAATTGGGAAAGCGTTGTGTTGTAGCGGATCATGCCAGCCGCCGGCGAGCCGCTGCGCTGGCCCGTCGTACCGGATGGGATCTGCGCTTCGCCCGTCCCGGTCATCAGCACGTCGGCGGCGAAGGTCGCGACGCCGGTGACGCCGAACGTGCCGCCGACCGTCAGGTTGCCGGCAAGCGCCGAGTTGCCCGAGACGGTCAGACTGGCGAAGGCGCCCGGCGAGTTTGATCCCGGCGGCAGAAGCAGCCACGCGCCCTTCGTCGCGCCGGTCGGCACGATGACGGTCGAGCCGTTGTCGGCCGCCGTGCTCGCCGAGCTGTACCAGAAGAGACCCTGATCACCGTCGCCTTCCGCCGCGCCGCCGAGGCAGAGCACAGCCATGTCGTTCAGCGGCGTGAAGGAGCGCAGCTGGGCGAAGTTCTGGACGATCTGGACGTAAGTGTTGAGCTGGTCAGCCGAGGCGGCGCCTTGGCCTTGGATGCTGAGTGTGGGGAAGGGAGGAGCCATCAGGCGCTGAACCATGTCTGGATCGCCGCGACATACTGCCACGAGGCGTGGCCGTTGGCGGCGATGGTGGTGATCGGTCCGAGGATCGTCTGGCCTGCCGGTGCGCTGAGCGTCAGCGCGGTGATGATCTGGCTCGAGGCGATCCGCAGTGTCTGGCCGTCGATCGGGGTGGTGGGGAAAGTGATCGTGCCCGAGGCCAGCGTTCCGGCCGGGTTCAGCAGCAGCGCCGTGACGCCGTTGGCGACCTGGATCGAGAAGCCGGTCGTCGGCGCCTGGTAGGAGTAGGGCGCTGCTAGCTTCAGCCACGCGCCCTGGATCGCGCCGGTCGGCACGATGACGGTCGCGCCGTTGTCGGCCGCGGTGCTGGAGGCGGAGTAGACGAAGAGGCCGCCGAGCCCGTCATTCGTGGCGGCGCCGCCCAGCACCGAGACGCACATGCTGGTGAGGCCGGTGAAGGCGCGCAGCTGCGCGAAGGTCGCGACCGTCTGGACGTAGGTGTTCAGCAGATCGGCGGGGACGACGCCGGAGCCTTGCTGCGAGACGGTGGGAAGCGGCGCCGCCATGCTACTGCTGGAACCCCCACGAGTTGACGTCGACCGCCGTCGCCGTGCCGTCCGCCGTCGTGGTGACGGTGATCGCGGTATTGACCGCCGAGGCTGGGATGCAAGGGGTGAAGGTGTGTGAGAACGTGACGCCCGCCGCGAGGGACGAGAGCTGATAGACCATCGAGCTTCCGGTCAAACCAGCGACCGTGATCGGCCCGACCGCCGCCGTTCCGCCGATCGCCGACACGTCGAAGCCGCAGATATAGGTCGTCTTGCTTGAGGCCGCCGCGAGAGTGCCCACAACCGAGCCGGTCGATCCCGTCGCGTTGCCGGTGACCGGAGTGGCGCTGAGCGGATACGGCCCGACTGGCAGGTTGCCGTAGGTGTCGACCTTGGCCTTGCGGAAGGCGTATGTCCCGTCCGAGATTTGCGTGATCGGATTCGCCGTGTCGCTGACGCCAGTCTCGTTGACGGTGAAGGTAGTCGCCAGCACCGTGCCGGAGGTCGTGGTCGCATTGGTGAACGAAGCGGTGATCGACGCCGTGTTGATATGGGCGTTCAACAGCGTCGCGACCGGCACTTGCAGGTTGTCGACGAACCAGAAGATTTCGTCGGCGCGCCACATGACGAGATAGGTATGCGGGCCGCCCTTCCAGGTCAGCGTCGACGTCGTGCTTGACACGCCGCTTGGGAGAGAGCCCTGCGCGGTGATCAGCGACGGGTTGGTCGAGGCGACGACGTAGCGCGTGCCGACCGCCCAGAACACCGCGTTGAGCGCGCCGGTCGAGTCGACCTCGAACGCCGGCCCGTTCGTCACCGGCGTCGCATAGGCGAAGCTGTTGACCTGCTCCAGGCCCCACGTTCGGTAGGCGAGCGGATTGGTAAGTTGCGCCGATTCAAGCCCGACGACCGCGCCGAAGACCGTGAAACCGTAAGTCGGCGCGAAGGTCGGGACGGAGACGAGCGTCGAAGTCAGGCTGTTCGACGTTCCGAGACTGAGGACCACTTGACCGCTCGAGACAGTCGGCGCCGTTCCGCCACCGGCGGTCCATTTGTTCGCGTCGAACGACGAGCCAGGAAACGGATCGGCGAGTTGCGCGATGATCTCCGGGCTGATCTGCAGCGTGCCGTAGGGGCGCATCCACGCGGCGATGCCATAGGGAACCTGCGCCGGGCCGCTGATCGACACGGTCTGCGCATGAGCAGCGCCGAGCGACGCCAGAGCAGTCGCGGCGAGGAGAAGCCTCTTCATGTCATCCACCTCGCGAGAAAAGCCTGTCCCGTCGTCGCGCCGTAGACGGCGACGGAGTCGGTGAAGCACGATGTGCCGTTGAGGACGTAAGGCGGCCCGTTCGACGTCAGCAGCATGCCCGACGTCGCCGACGGCGCGGCGCAGCCATAGGGGTCGAGGTCCGAGTTCATGATGAAGACGTAGGGCGCGATCGCGTAGCCGGCGCCGGGATCGTCGATGACGATCGAGGAGACGGACAAGTTCGGCGCCGTGCCGGTCATCACGCAATGCGCCTTGGCGACGCGGCCGGAGACGATCGACGAGTTCGGCCCGTCGCCGCCCGGTTGGTTCAGTCCCAGGAACGACGTGTTGCCGGAGTAGCCGCCGCCGGAGAAGCGCACGACCGGCGGCTTGGTGAAGTTGAAGCCGGCGTTCGTCACCGTGATCGACGAGATCGCGCCGCTGGTCAGCGCCGCCGTGGCGCGCGCCGAACCGAACTCGAACCATAGCGGCCCGACCGACAGGTTCTGGAGCTTCAGGAAGGAGCGCGACGGCGTCTCGGGGAGGATCAGTTGCGGCGTGCCGCCCGCCACGATCGTCCCGTCGGCGGTGAAGAGGGGGTGCCGCTTGGCCTGATTGCCGCTACCCACCAACTGCATGATGTCACCTCATTTTTATGTCGAGGACCGCTTTTGGCTTGACGCTATGCGATACTATGGTATGGATATGCCTACGCTCGGCGGCGGGCCTCCAGATAGGCGACGGGGAGGATCGTGAAGGCGGAGCCGACGAGTAGCACGTAGAGCGAGAACTGAGTCTGCGAGATCATCGCCATGACAGCGAGGATGAAGCCGAAGACGAGCGAGATCAGGAGCATGGCGCGGGCGCTGAGCACGTAGGCAAGCGACCGGAACGCCGCCACCATCGCGTCATGCGTCGAAGAGGTCGGTTCCGTTGGCTGGCTCGGCAGCGGTGGCGGCTCCGGGGTCGGGACTGCTCTCGGCTTGAGCGGGACGTCCTCGACGCTTAGGCGTCTCACGGAACTGGTCTCGGATGACATCGAACTTGGTCTTTCCTGGCGTCGGCGGCTTCAGCGCGTTGCGCGTCTTGGCCCAGTCGACGACCGCCTGGAAAGCCTTGACGCGATCCGACAACTCGACTTTCGCCGGCTCGGCGCCGTCGACCTTATCACCGAACCCAGCGGCGTCCAACAGACTGCTCGCGGCCTTGTCGATCGTGTCCAGCAGATCGCTCACGGCCTGATCCGGTGCTGGATGTACTGTCCGACTTCGGCGCCGCCAGTCGCGACCAGACCCGCCGCGGCGATCGTCTTGGCGAGGCGAACCGCGTGCTCATGATCGATGTTCTTCTGCTCGGCCTCACGCACGTCGCTAAAGAACTTCTGGTACTGCGTTTCGCTGATCGCGCCGCGGGCGTAGAGCTTCTTGGCCGTCGTCTCGGCCGCCGAGACGATCTGCTTCGGCGTGTTCCTCGGCTCGTTCATCTCGATCTCCAGGCGGCGCAGATCGCTGCGCGCCGCGACCGCGTCGGCCTTGGTCTTCGCCAGGTCCTTGATCGCCCTCTCAGTCTCTGAGGCGCGCTTCGGCGCGGCCTCGACCGCCTCGAGGCTCGGCTTGATCGCCTCGAATTCCTTGTCGAGGCCCGTCTTTTCCAGCACGATACGATTATTCTTCAAAAACGTGCGCAGGTTCTCTGCCGACGGCGCCTTGGCGGCGTTGCCGATACCGTACAACTCTCCTTGAAGAACATTGCGCACCGAGTCGCGGATCGCCGGGTTCTTCTGGATCAACCGCTGGAGAGCTTCGGCGCCGCCCTGCGTCTTGCCGGTGACTGCCGCCTTGATCTTGACCGGGTCCATCGTCCCGCCGCCGGAGTAGGGGTCCTCCATCGCCGCCTTCTTCAACGCGCCGGTCCGCTCGTAGACGTCGAGCGGCCGGGAGAGCCGCGCGTAGGCCTCGCGCGCCGCCTTCATCTGCGGGTGAGTCTTCTCCAGATGTGCGAAAAAATCGTCGCGCACCTCGGTCAAGCGGTGGGCCGCGTTCGGCTCCATCTCACTGATATGCTTGTTGAGTGTCTCAAGGATCTCGCGCGCCTGACGGATCGACACTGCCTGAATAGCCGGCCGGCCCTTGACGCTCGGCGCGTTGGTCAACGACTTGCGGAACTGGCTGACCGCTGCTTTAAGTTCCGAGCTCTTGGTATCGGCTTCGATCGCCTTGGCGTCGGCGACGAAGCGGCTGGTCGGCACCGACGGCGCGCCGCCATCCGACTTGACGGCTTTGTCAAAGCCCGACTTGGCGGCGCGCTCGGCCTTCAAGGCCTCCATGTCGGCGACCGCCGTCTCGTGGACCTGCTCGCCCAGCGCCTCGGGCGTCGAGACCGGCTTGGCCGCCTCGGCGGCGATCTTTTCCCGGTGCGCCGCCGTCTCGGTCTCCGCCGCGACGACGTCCTTCTTGGCGGCGAGCTTGTCGATCTGAGCGAGCTTCGCCGTCCGCTCCTCGGCGGTCAGCGCCTTGCCGGTCTCGGCGCTGACGCCCGAGCGCAGCTCCTGCGACAGGCGGCGCGCCTCGCCGCCCCAGACGTTGCTGATCTCCTTGCCGATCAGTTCCTTGCCGCCGGCGATCTCCTTCTTGCCCCACTTCCATACGCCGGCTGCGGCGGGAATCGCCCCGGCGACGACGCCACCTTCGCCAGCGCTGACGCCAATATCTTCGAGCTTACTCTTGGCGCGAGCCGTCTGGTCGGCTTCGCCAGTCGGCGTCATGGCGCCAGCCAGCCCGCCGCCGCGCAGGCCCTGCCACGTCGCTTCGCCCCACTTCGCCAGCGACGGCCCTTCTTCGACCAGCGCGCGAACTGTGGTCCCGGCGGCTTTGACACCGCCACCGAGCGGCACAAGCATCGACAGCATCGTTCCGGCCTTCTGCGCCTCGGGGTCGCCGTAGCCCTGAAGCGTGCGAGTCGCCTCGGCCGCCTTGCCGCCGCCCAACACATCGGGCAGCAACTCGCCGCTGCCGGTAACACTCTGGAGCACGCCCGAGACGAGACCTTTGATTTGCGAAAGGTCTCGTTTGATCGCCGGCCCGCCGAAGTCGCCAGCGGCGACCTCGCGCAGTTCCTCTTTGATCTCATCGACGCTCGATACCGGCTTGCCTTCACCGCCCTTCGAGATGTTCGCGTCGTAAGGGTTCTTCTTGCCGACGTCCTGGTCGTAGACTTCCTGCGGATCGAATGGAACCAGCTTGGCGCCAGGCGGAAGAGGATGAGCCTCAGGCGTCGAAATCTCTGCGGCCTCGTCCATTGGAACCAGTTTTGCGCCCGGCGGCAGAGAAGGGTCGTTCGTTGCGTCTGAAACCACGTCCGAAGCGACTTGCGGCTGAGAATTTTCGACGTTTTTCGTCGGAGTGGCGTCGAAAGCCGTTCCGCCGAAGTCGCGCGTCATCATTCCGTAGACCTGACTCAGCGTGCGCGGCTGATTCGGATCGCCACCGCGAAAGAAAATCGTCGGATTATATTTCGCCTCCAGCGGGAACATCGCCGCGGCGTCGGAAGTCGGCTCGACCTGCATCGCTTTGAGAAACTTCGGGCCGCTCCCCGTCCCGAGGAAATGCAGCATGCGGAGATTGCTCGACGTCGGGTCAAAACCCTCTTTCTGCAAGATGCGCGCGTTGTCGGCGGTGAACGCCCGCATCGCCTGGTCTTGCTTCTCGCCGTTCCAGATGTCTTCGGGCCTGAGCCCCAGCTCGGGATGCGCGGCGGCGACGCCGAGCCACGTCTGTAGCGTGAACTGGTAGCGACCGTAGGCGACACCGTTCGTCGCCATGTCGTTGCCACCGCTCTCACGTTGCCGCACCGTCGCCATATAATCGTCGGCGCCAGACTTGACCGCCTGCGGGCCAGCGGCGGGCGCCGCAGATGGAAAATAATGCGGGTGCGTCTCAGGCGTGATCTGACCAGACTTCGCCGTGGGCTTGGCGGCTGGCGCTTCGGGCGGCGGCGCGAGCGGAACCTTCGGCGCCCAAGGCGTCGTCGGGTCGAGCGCAGCGCCGTCATCCAGAAGGCTCACTGAAACGGCGCTCCCTTCTCGTCGACCCATTTGCCGCCGACCCACCAAACAAACCTACCATCGGCGAGCTGCGCTTTTTTCGTAGCCCCGGCCGGAGCTTTACCGCCCTGCGCCGGTGCGAACCCCTTCAATTCTGGACGGGGCGGCTCCGGCTGTCCAGACAACAGGGCTTTCTGCCGCTTCTGGTCCCACTGGAGGAGTTCTTCGGAGACCTGACCCGTTGCCGGGTCGACGAACAGCTTCCGCATCGTGTCCTCGGGAATGCCGGTGATGTCAGACGCCGACCCATAGTGGCCGAACTGCGTCGTGTAGCCGGCGACCTGACCGGCGAGCAGGCCCTTCGTAGCGTGGATGATCTCCAGCAGCGACTCTTTGCCGCGGGACGGATCGAACATCGCATCCAGTTTCTCGCGTTCCTCCATCGACAGATCGCCAGCGCCGGAGATCGCCTTGGCGACTTCGTTACCGACGATCTGGCCATTCACCTGCTCGACAGCCAGATTGCTGTCGTTGACCTGGTTGGCCACGATGTTGAAAATCTTGCTGAACAGTCGAATGTCAGAGTTGCTCGGCAGCGCCATGACCGCCGCCTCCATCGAATCGAGATGGTTCACCGCGACGGTCAGATAGCGAATACCCTTGGCCGACGGCCCGGCTGCGGCGTCGAGCCGCTGCTTTTTCGCTGCGTCGTACCATGAGGCGCCGAAACCCTTTTTCCCCTCCGACTCGGCAATCTCGATCGCACGCAGGTTCGCTTGCTCCCAGGTATTGTTGCGACTGGCCAGTTGAGGCGTGGCCATCGGAATTTTCAGATCGGCCATCAGTTGAGCGTTCTCTTCGATCTGTTCTGGCGTGAGCGGCTGCGAGTACCCCCGCCCGCCCTTCTCGGCGATCTTCAGCCGGTCCTCTGCGACCTTTTGCCGCTCTTCATCGGCCTTGGTCTTCTCCGCCAACTGCTTGCCTTGCAAGTCAATCTTGGCGGCGGCTTCCTTGGATTTCTCGACAAGCGCGTCCTGAGTGCTCTTGGCCTTCTCCAAGAGCGCAGCGTTCTCCTTGTTCGGGTTTGCTTCGTTCCGCTTTTCGACGACCGTGAGCACGTCGCCCGATTTCAGAGCATTGACGTAGTCAGGGTCCTCGACGAGAGCGGCTTCTTTCTTAGCCCCTTCGTATTTCTTGTTAATCTCGTCCATCTTGACTTCGAGCGCCGCTTGCTTCTCGGCCATTGTCGCGGCGTTCTTGTCGCGCTGCTCCTGGAGTTTCGCCCAGCCGAGCACGCCATTCTGCGCCAGCATGTCCAGCGACGTTTCATCCTTGAACGCCGTCGTGATCGCCGTGATGCGCGCGCGATAGTCGGCAGTCTCCTCTTTGGAGAGATCGACGTTGTTCTTCACGCTGTCCTTGACCGATTCGAGCAGGTCCTTGTAGGCGTCGCGCTGGTACTCGTAGAGCTTATACGACTGCTCGTTGGCGTCTTTCCACTGCTCGTAGGACGCCTTCGCCTTCTCCATGTCGTTCTGCTTGAACGCTTTCATCACCTCGGCGCCGGCGTTCATCGCCGTCATCATCGGCGTGCGCGTGAAGTGAGAAGCCAACATCGCAAACATCATCGCCAACGAGCCCCACTCCTGGAGAGGCCCGGTCGACTGCGGCGCCACGTATGGCGCCTGCGGCTTGTAAGCCGGCGGCGCGTTCTTAGCGAAGAAATCGCCCTCGATTCGCTGGATCTCAGCACGCTCCTTGGCGACGGTCGCTTCGTGCGCCGTCGTCTCCGCGTCGATCTTGGCGCTGAACTCTTCCATTCGATCGTCACGATCGCCGAGCGGATTCGGCTCCGGCACGAGCGCCGCGGCGGCGCTGCTGGACGAGAACGGGTCGGCGGAGAGCGGAAATGCGGTCGGCATCAACCACCTATTCTCTGGTATCTTCTTGCACCATCACACCCCTGCACATGAAAATATGTGCGTCTTTTCTAATACCTATCTCGCCATGCGCTATTTTCCTCACATGCGCATACTGCTCAGCTGACAGAAGAAGAGTAGGCACCTCATCCTTCTTAATTAAATCGTTGCGACTAAATTCCTCCCACAGAAGAAGGCAAAAATCATCCATTGATTTGATTAAGCTAGACATTTAACTACTCCGTCGGCGTTGCCTTGAGGCCCATGCCGGCAAGCCCGCCGGCGAAGTTGGAGATCGACTTGGAAAGCGCCGCGTCCTGCTCCATCGAGGACTGCATCAGGCTCTGATAAAGCTGAGCCGAGAACTCGCTCTCGCTGACCCCCTGCTGGAGCAGGTTGGTCGCGATCTGCGCGCCCTGGCTGACCGTCGTCGCGGCGAGGTTGGAGAGGTCCTGCATCTCAGCGGAAGAGCCCGTCTGACCGCGCGCCGCGTACTGCGAGCGGATCGTCGCCGCGGCGGCGTCATGCGCCGCAGTCAGACCCGCCGAAATGCCAGGCGGCAACGTGCCGGAGGTGAGATAGCTCTCCAGTTGCGCGCCCTGCGCCTGCAACTGCGCCGCCTGGGCGCTGGCGTCGCCCTCGAACTTCGGCTTCTTTTCCCCGGCCAAAACTGACGACAGCAATCCGCCGCCGCTGAGTGCTAACGGACCGTATGTTTTTAAATTGCCGAGAAAACCGGCGTCCGCCCCAGGGCCACCCGAACCGTCGCCAGCGCCAGTTATCGCAGACGCCAACGTGCCGGTCCCCGAAGCAACTTCGGAGCCTGTCGCTCCGGTCAGTCCCGCCGGCGCGGCCGAAGCCCCGGTCGTCGCCGCGTCGCCGGTCAAGCCCGCCGGCGCCGAAGCGTCGGTGATCAGAGACGGGTCGACCCAACCGAAGGCGCCGATCGAACTCGGCGACACCGTCGCGCCGATCGGCGCAGCGCCGGCCGCGGCCGACCCGCCCGCCGCGCCCGCGCCGGGCGCAGCGCCGGTCGCCGCACCGGCTGGCGCAGCCACGGCGGCGCCGGGCGAGGCGACCGGAGCGGCCGTGGCGGTCGAGCCGGGCACGCCGGCGCCGAGCGCGCCGCTCGTCGCGCCGAGGAAGTCGGCGGCGGGCGTCGCAGCGAGCGAGGCGAAGGAGCCGCCGATGTCGGCGGCCGACAGACCGGCCCCAGTCGCCGCGGCGTCGAGCTCCGGCGCAGCCGCCGCGAGTATGCCCCCCTCCGCCGCATTCTGCGCCGCAATCGTGCCGAGCGCAGCGGTCGTCGCCGCATCGGCGCCGCCCGCTGCGCTCGCGGTTCCCGCCGCAACGGCGCCCGCGTCGGCAGCGCCGCCGCCGAACGCGCCACCGATCGCCGCGCCGACGTCGCCGACGCCGCCGGCGATGCTGGCGACGATCGGGTCAATAATCGCCTGAATACCCATCAGTGCAGCCTCTTCTGGTGCCCGATCTCGATCGTCGAGTAGCCGCACTTTTCGAGCATGGCGTGCAGCGCCGGGTGGGCGACCTTACTGGAGATGTTGACGAACTCGACGCCGAGCCGCGCCAGCTCCGCCTCCCAGAAGGCGAGCAGCGCCGAACCGACGCCGAGGTGGCGGCACTCCGGTTTGATCCAGACGATGTCGTTGATCGCCCAGACGTACTCGTAGTGGCCGTGGCGAGGCCGGACAACGAACACCGCGTAGCCGATCAGCTTGCCGCCGCGGCGCGCCGTGAAAATCTTGAGCGCGCCCATCTTGTCCATCTTGCGATAGAAGAGGTAACTCGGCTTCAGCGGCACGTCCTGGTGGACCGCGATCTCGCGCCAATGTTCGGCGAGCAGCGGCTCGGCCTCGCCGATCACGTCGTCGAAGTGCTCAGCGGCGAAGGAGAACGAGGCGTCGAGAGTCGTCGCTACGCGGTCCAGCATGGTCAGATTCCTAGTTTCGACTCGGCGTAGGTGTGTTCTTGCCAATGGAGGCGGACCCACGTCTCGAACTGGTGCGAGTCGCCGATGTTGACGTCCTGGAGGTCGGCGCTCTGGAGGCCGAGCACGCCGTTCATGTCGCCGTGGAGCTGCGAGTTGTTTTGCAAGAAATCCTCGATCGCGGCCGGGTTGACCGGGTCGATCTGGTAGTCGCTGAGGTTGACGCCGTGCTGGGCGAGGATCGCCTTGCGGATGCGGTCGTGGCTGTCGCGGTGGTCCCATCCCCAGCGGTTCCACTCATCGGGCGTCTGTGGCGTGTTTTCAAGGGCTGCAAGCAAAACGACTCTCCTTTTGCCTATAGTACCTTGCCATGCATGTTATGCTACTGCAAATCATACACTTCCGCTTACCGTTTTGACCGTAGCCATGCTGATCTGTAGACGCAGTCCAAACCCAACAACCCGTTACCGGGTCGAGATCCCATTTTTCGTCCAGACGCTCTTTTATCGGTCGAAACGGAGGCGTACTATTCAGCAGTCCGATTGCTGCGTCCGTCCGGCCGAGTCGGGCCCGGCCGAACTTGATGGTCGGGCGAGTTCCACTCCGCCTGAGCAGCGTTGGCGCTCATCGGAACGGCGTTGTAGCCGTAATCCCAGTTCGGCTCGTCCTTGTTCCACCCGGTCCCCTTCCAGTGCGCCGTGCCGTTGGCCGTCTGCGACGTAAAGCCGCGGGGGTTCTCGCCGTCGGCGACGAGCTTCTCGAAGTCCATCTTCACGCCCTTGGTGCGCATCGCCATGGCTCTCTCCTCACGCGTAGAACGCGACCTGCTCGGCGTAGCCTATCACGAGATCGGCGAGGGTGAAATCGGGACTGTTGGTGGCGAAGCGCAGGCCCATCGAGAAGAAGGCGTTGCCCTCGATCGCCGTGCCCCAGACGTTCCAAGCCGGCGGCGGCGAAGAGAACGACACCGGGTTGAGAAACGGCTGCGACACACCCTCCGGCACGGTGACGGCGAAGCCGTTGATCACTCCGCCGCCCATGCCAGAAATCGTCGCCGTCAAGGCGCCGCTGACGCCGACCTCGGCGGCCGAGTTGTCCTGAGCCTGGAACCACACGCCGAGCGCCTGCTTCTCGACGAAGATGCGGTCGGATCCGTAGAGCTTCGTGTCGAGTCGCTTCTGCAAGGCCGACGACGGCGCGGCGAACAGCGGGTAGACCGAGGCCCCGTCGGTCCCGTAGGCGATGTAGGCGCTGCCCTGCTTCTGAGTCGAGATGAAGGCGAGGTCAACGGTCTGCGAGGTGACGACCCAGTCCTTCTCGTTCCACGTCGCCATAACGTTGCGCATCGCGCCGGTATCAGGATCGGCGACGGTCATCAGCAGCAAATAGTGCTTGATGCTGAAGATCGTCGCGATTGCCGCGCAGGGCGTCACCGCGCCGGCTGTCGGCGGAAAGATCGCGTTGGTGAAGAGCTGGTCGAGCTTGCCGCTGATCTTGGTCGCCGCGCCGCCGTAGAGGCCGTAGACGCCCGTCGTGTTGGCGAAGATCGTCGAGCGGCTGAAGTCCTGGAGCGAGTCCCGCCACGCGCAGCCGGCCTGCGGGTCGACGTTCTGGTAGTTGAACGTCGTCGACACCGGGCTGCCCGACGAATTGACGTTGGAGACGACGCTGACCGAGCCGTTGCCGAGCGCGTAGAGATAGCCGGAACTCTGGCGAACCTGCGTGTACTGGAGGTCGAGGAAAGCGTCGGTATTGACCGCGCTGACGCCGCCGTCGGAAGTGGCGAAGTCGACGAAGGAGCCCGGCGCCGAGACCGACCAGTCTCCGCCCGGCGGCAGGGTCGAGCTCGGCGACGGCGCCGGGTCGAAGACCCACAGCCGCGACAGAAACGTCTCCATCACCGAGCCGCTGACGCCGAACGGCATCAGCGTGACCGTCGCGTAGGCGGCGTTGTTAGCGCCGGGCGTCACCAGCACGGCGGGCGCGGTCGTATAGAACTGCCCGGTCGACATCACCTCGACCGAGGCAATCGACGTCGGCGCGTATTTCACCGTCGCGCCGGCGCCCGAACCCCCGCCACCACTGAACGTGACCTGGATCGGCGAAGTGTAGCCAGTGCCCGCGTTGGTGACGACGACGTAGCCGACCGCGTCGCCGTCGAGGTAAGCGGTCGCCGCCGCGCTCGATCCGCCCCCGCCGACGAACGAGACGCTCGGCGCGCTCGTGTAGCCGGAGCCGCCCGAAGTCAGGTTGACCGAGGCGATCGACGTCGCAGTCAGCACCGCAACCGCCGTCGCGCCGGAGCCTCCTCCACCCTCGATCGTCAGCAGCGGCACGCTGGTGAAGCCGGAGCCGCCGTTGACCACCGTGACGCCGCTGAGCGAGCCGCTCGCGGTCAGGACCGCGTGCGCCGCGGCATTGGAGCCCGCGCCGAAGATCAGCACCTGCGGCGTTGACGTGTAGCCGGAGCCATAACTCGTCATGGCGATGCTCGATACGGCGCCGCTCGACACCGTCACCGTCGCCGCCGCGCCCGAGCCGCCCCCGCCGATGAAATAGGCAAAGGTCTGACCATTGACATAGCCCGACCCACCGTTGTCGACGGCGACGCTGGCGACCGTCGTCGGCGCGAGCCCGACCGCGACGCCGCTCGGCGTCAGCAGCGCAACCGCCGTGGCGCCGCTGCCGTCGCCGAAGATCATCAGCGCCGGCGCGGTCGTATAGCCTGACCCGGCGTTGGTGATCTCGATCGCCGTCACCACGCCGTTGACGATCGTCGCCGTCGCCGCGCCGCCCGAGCCGCCACCGCCGCCGGAGAAGTTGACCGTCGCGAAGGTGTAGCCCGAGCCGCCGGCCGTCACCGTGACGCCGCCGAGCGTCGTCGCTGTCAATTGCGCCGTCAGGATCGGCCCCGTGCCCGACCCGCCGCCGCTGAACGCCACCTGGACGACATCGCCCGGCTCGTAGCCCGAACCGGGATCGGTGATGTTCATCTCGACGACCTCGCCGCCGAGGATGACCGGGGTGATCTCGACCCCCGAGCCGTATCCGCCGAAGACCGTCAGGGTTGGCAGCGACGAGTAGGCGGCGCCGCCCGAGAGGAGATCGACGCCGCCCGCCGCTGCGCCGCCGGCGGCGTAGAGCAGCGCGCCGTCCCACGCCCAATAGTTGTTGGTCGTGTTGCGGTTGCTGATGAGGAGGTACTGCGTGCCCCACTGGCGCGCGTAGGGCAAAGCGCCGCTCGACGCGTCGTAGAAGGTCCCCGGCGGACCGATCTGAGTCTGCGCCAGACCCGACATCGCGACCTGAACGGCGCTGCCGTCGGAGAGGAAAACGGCGCAATAATAGACGACGCCGAGGTTGAAGAAGCAGTGCCAAACGACCGTCAGGCCGGTGGGCGCGGTGAAGATCGGCGCGCCGCGGTCCCACACCGTGCGCAGATTGCCGTCGCCGAGGCGAACGAAATTCTCCAGCCACGGAAACTCGGTGTCGGCGATCGCCACCGGCGAGGCCTGAACATTCATCCCACCAAAAGGATAGGGTGAGTAGGTTTTGAAGCCCGGAGGGAACCCAAGGCTCTCCTGCGCCTTCTGCGAGATCTGGCCGCGCGGATCAGGCACGCCGCGCCTCCGCGGCTGCGGTCTCGGCGTCGAGCACCTTCTGGAAAGCCTCTTGGGCGCGGGCGATCGTCATCGTGTTGGCGGCGACGGCGGCGCGCTGCTGCTCACGAATCTTCTCGACGCCCGGCTGACCGCCGAGTTCGATCAGCGCGTCAAGCAGGAGCCGCAACGTCGCCGTGCGCACCGGCGTCTCGTCGCGCGTCGGGTCGAGCCCGTCACGGATCACGCGGGCCTGGGCGACGGTCGAGGCGGTGTGGTCCTGTGGCATCGTGTCACGGGTAGCTGGGGTAGTAGCTGCGAGTCTTGCCGCGGTCGAACGAGACGCGGGCGGCGCCCATTCGATCGGCGAACTCGTATTCCATGATCTGCGCCTGGGCGTAGCGGCCGCGCGCCATGAAGGCGAACGACGCCGTCCCGAACTTCAAGCACTCCTGCATGCCGTCGGGGATGGCGTCGTAATCGTCGTCGGAGTAGATCGACTTCGGGAGCACCGTCGCGTCGAGCTCCATCTCGGTCGCCTGGCTCGGCACGGGGAAGACCCAGACCTCGCCGTCCGGCCCGTCGTTGTAGACCGACCACACCGACGGCCATGAGGTGTTCAACACCGCATAGGCCCGTGCGTAGGCCTGGAGGTCGTCCCATGGCATCCAGTCGAGCGTCGGCCGCGTCGTGCCGCCCCAGTTGACCGACAGCGCGATCGCGTCGACAACCTCGTCGCAGCCGGCGTACTGCGCCTGAAGAACCGGATTGAAGAAGCCGCGATAGGGGTAGCGCTCGACGCCGGGAATCGTCATCATCGCGTTCTGCACCGCGCCATAAGTCCCCGACGAAGCCTGCGAGAAAGCGCCGGGCAGCGCGCCGGGCTGCATCGCGCCGGGGATCGCGTAGCCCGGCTGAGCGCTGGCGCCGAACGCCGACTGGCCGGTGATCAGCCGCCGGATGCAGCCGCTACGCTTGGCGCAGTTGCGCCGCGATTCATTCACCCATCTGATCAGCTGCGTCTTCGACGTGAACGAGAAATTCGGATCGTTCAGCAACTGGGACGCATCGTTGAGGATAGCGCTGAGCGGCATGGTCCACCAATGAAAAACCCGCGCCCGCTGTTCGCAGGCGCGGGCTCCCCGACGAAGTCGGACGTCAGATCAAGCCGGCCCCTCGATGTAGCTCGTGTCGGAAGCGAAGTAGCCCATCGTCGCCAGAGCCGTCGTCAGCGAACCGGCCGCAGGGCCGGCGGGCGCCGAGATGATCAACAGCGGCGTGCCGGTGTAGATGCCGCCGTCGCGCACTACCCAGGCGGAGTAGGCCGGCAGCGTGCCGCCCGTCTCCGTCGCGGTGAGCAGCGCCTGGCGCGTCCTGACCAGGTTGGACTGAACCGCAGTGTTGAGCACGGTCGAGTTGGCCGCGGTCGGCTGGTCGACGCCGGTCGCAGTGACCTGGGTGGCGTTCGAGCCGCCGATGCCGGACGTGCCGTTGCCGTAGGTGCCAGACTGCAGGCCGACGATCGACCAGTTCATGATCGCCGTGACGGCGGCCGAGCCGAGCGACGAAGACAGCGTCAGCGTCGGGATCGAGGTCGCCGAGCCGGCGGCGAAGGCGATCGGCTGGCCGTGATCGACGCAGAACGCCGCGGTGATCGTGCCGGAGCCGGTCAGCGACGTGACCGCGGCGGCGCCCGAGCCGACGGTCGTGCCGTTCAGGCCCTCGCGCGGATCGTTCTGGAACACGATCGTCGGCGCGCTGGAATAGCCGGCGCCCTGGTCGACGATCGTCACCGAGGTGACGACGCCGCTGGTCAACGTGCTGTAGCCGGTCGCCTGAACGCCGCCGGGCGGCGGCGCGGCGATCTGGACAATCGGCGGGTAGGTGTAGTTCGTGCCGCCGTTGCTGACGGTGACGGTCTGGTTGACCGCGCCGCCGATGATCGTCTTGAAGATCGCGCCGCCCGAGCCGGCGGTGATCGTCGGCGCCGTGGTGTAGCCGGAGCCGACGTTGGTGATCACTGCGCCGACGACGCAGCCGTTCTGGTTGGAGAGCCGATAGTTCTGGCCGTCCGAGTGGATGTACTCGACGCCGCCGGCCATCACGCCGCCGCCGATCGAGAACCAGATGCCGAGAACCGCGTCGTATTGCTGGATCGTCGTGTAGGGGCCGGTGCGGATCATGAACCAGCCGGAGGGGATGGTCCACACCTGACCGGCCTTGAGCGCGATCCTGTTGGTCGACAACCCGCCGCCGAGAGACGGAGTGAGGCCGTTACCGCCGTAGAGACCCATTGTTCAACTCCTTCAGATAACGGACGGCGAAGTGCCGGGGACAGCCTGCCACGCCGCGCCGGTGATGCCCGTCACCTGAGCGCCCGAGGACGGCTTGGCGCAGACGAGATCGGCGCACGAGATGAGAACGCCGACGTCGGCGATCTGGCCGACGTTGATCAGCGGCTCGAAGCCGGAGAAGGTCATCGGCGCGTACTCGCTCATGTACATGCCGGTGTAGCGGCTGTTCAGGAAGAACGCCGAGCCAAGCGGGCAGAACGGGTCGGGGAAGATCGGCGTATCGAGCACCTTGATCCCGCGGAAGCCGGCGTTGACGACGTCGTCCTTCTCGTAGATCGAGCGCGGCCGGGTCTGGTACATCTCGAGGCTCATGAAGTCGGTCATGAGCTCGGCCCAGTTGGCAGGGTTCATCACGCCGAAATCGGGCGACTCGCCGCCGGCGCCGGACTGGATGCGCGTGAGAACCTGCGCGCAGCCGACCCGCGTCGTCACCGCCGCGCCGGTGTTGTTGATCAGCTGACCCGCCCAGAAGGAGCCGGGCGTGCGCGAGATGCCGCCGTAGCTCGGGACATTGGTGCCGTCGTCGAAGGCCTGGCTGAGCGAGTCCCAGATCTGGGTGTTGGCGTAGTTGTTCGAGTAGAGCGCCTGCGCGTAGGCCTGCTTCATGACAACCGCGGCGTCGCTCATCACGGCGCGCAGCTTCGGAATGGCGACCTCGGACGACTGGAGGATCGACTCCATGCCGAAGAAGCCGATCGGAACCATGCCAAGCTTGAGGGCGAACTGCGCGTTCTGGATCGCCGCCTGATCGATCGGCATCGGGAAGTTGCCGTCGAAGCCGCCCCACGAGAACTGGACAAAGGAGTTGCCCTGCACCGGCACGGTGATCTGGGAAACGCCGCCGCGCGCCGCTTTGCTGTTACTCATGAAAAGTGAAAGCAAAGGGTGACTTTGGTATATTTGCACATAAACCGAGGGTAAAAAGGCGCGGCGCGTGATGGCTGCTAGTTGTGCTCCGAGAGCGCCGGAAGGGGTGATGCCCGATCCCGTAAGTGTCGGCGCAGGACTGTTAGGGTACGCCATCACAGCACTCCTTCAAGCATGACATCGCGCCCGATGTTCTCCACATCGAGCGCGATAAATTCGGTGGCGAGGAAGCGGATCATTGGACGTCCAGCGTCTCCCGCGTGAAGCCGTCGGGGTCGCGCAGGAACGCCTCGATCTGATCGTCCTGGAAACCGATCGGGTCGCGGTGCAACTTGGCGCGTGCCTCGTCGCGATCCTTGGTGCCGAAGAGGTTGAGGTCCTGCGTCCTCCAGGTCGGCCCAGCCGGCGCGGCCGGCGGCGTCTTGGAGGCGACCCAGGCGGCGGCAGCGTCAGCGTCCGCGTAGTTGCCGGTCTCCTTCATCCGCGCGACCATCTTGTCGAAGCCCTCGTCGGTCAGGTTGTAATCGTTCCTGGCCTTGGCGAGCGCCTGCTCGAGATTGGTCTGAGCGGCGCGCTTCTCCGCCTCTTCCGCGTCCTTCTGGCGATCGGCCTCGATCTTGTCGAGACGCGCCTTCAGCGCGTCGTTCTCCGCCTTCAGCGGCGCGACCAGCGGCTCGGCGATGCTCTCGATGTCGACGATTCGGCTGTCGGGGAACTTCGCCTTGGCGATCTTGCGGACCTTGCCGCCGACGTCGCCGTCGCGCAGCAACTCGTTGAGGAGTTCTTCGGCCCGGATCTGAGACTGCGTCGCCTCGGCCATTTACTTCGCCCTCGCCGCCGAGCCGCGCGAGCCGTCATTGCCGACGTGCTCAAGCGACTTGATTTCGTTGACGTTGCCCTTCGGCTGCGCCGACGGCCGAGCGCCGATGTCCATCTTCTCGAACTCGACGTACTCCATCAGGCCGCGGTCGACGGCGACGGTATCCGAATACGCCTTGGGGAATTTTCCCGAAGTTGACATGTGGTTAAGCTCCTAGCGTTGGCGGCATAGGCGGGCCCGCGCCCATGCCGGGCGGCGGGGGCGGCGCGCCGCCGGCCCCCGGCATCTGCGGGGCGGGCGCGCCGGATTGCTTGGCGCTGCGCGCCATCTCGACAAGCTGCTGGATCATCGCGCCCGGATTCGCCTGGGCGCCGCCCTCCTTCTCGACCGCCTTGCCAATGTCGGTCAGGCCCTTGAGGACGGCGGTGTGGACCGCCGAACCCATCGGCAGCGCAGGGAGCGCCTCTTGCAGCGCCTTGAGCGCCAGCTTCAGCTTGTCCATGCCGCTCGCCGCCGCGCCCTTCATCGGGCCCGGAGCCGACGCCGGTCCGGCCACGCCTTGCGGCGGAAGAGCGGCGCCTGGAGTCGGCATCGGCATCAAAAGACCTCAGTCGAGCGGGCGGAGCGCGCGAACGCTCCGCCCCTGTTCATGGACGGGACCGGGACTTACTTCCGGCGGCCCTTACGACCCTTGTGACGCGCCATGGGAGTCTCCTTGTTGACGAGAGGGAAGAGACTAGCCTCACCCCTACGGACCCAGAGACTACGCTGGACCGAAAGGTCATGTCAATATAAGTTGCGAAAAAGGCGAAGAGTATCAATACTATAGGATGGTATCAAAATGAGGATACCCCGCGAGGCCAAGCGTCTGACCGAATTCGTGCGCGAAACAGCTTCGCATTGCATGTCGTCGCGCCAGGCTCGGATGAACCGCGGCGTCTTCTACCAGAACTACGTCGACACCGGATCGGCGGACCCGGCGTCGCCGGCGATGTACAACAAGCTCTGGGTCTCGCTCGACGATCTCGAGTCGCTGCTGTTCTCGCCGGTGTCGCTGCGCTTCCACATCGGCGACCCCGACTATCCGTCTGTGATCAACGAGGCCAAGGGGCGCGCCGCGGCGGCCCACATCCGCAACCAGTACCGCCGTTGCGACGCCGACTCGATGCTGAGCCAGGCGGTCAACATCGGCCTCGTGCGCGGCAAAGGGCTCATCAAGCAGTCCTTCGCCACCAGCCGCATGGCGACGTGGCTCGTCCAGCCGGAGGACTTCGGCGTCCTGAGGGAGAACTACGACAAGCTCGACGAGAACATGGGCGCCTTCAACCACACGATGCTGATCACGCGCGACCAGTTCATCGGCCTCGTCAAGAATCATCCCGACAAGAACGAGATGATCAAGAAGATGAAGTCGTACTCGCGCGACACGTCGGGCGGGCTGACCGATACGCGCGGCACGGCGATGAACATCGTCGTCGGCGGGCTCTATCCGCTGCAGGCGGCGGGGCAGGGAACGAACCCGACCCGCGGCCTCGTCGACTGGATGGGGCGGCCGCAGCCGCAACTCGACCCCACCGTCGAGCAGAGCCTGATCGAGCTCAACGAGACCTGGATCTGGGACGACCAGCGCGAGGACTGGGCGACGTTCCAGTTGGTCGGCGACGACCTCCTGATCATGGGCAAGTACACGATCCAGAACGCGCTCGCCTGGGACCCGTCGACGCAGACCTCAGCACCCGGCCTCAAGGGCGAGCACCCTTACTCGACCTTCTGTCCGAATCCCGTCCCGACTTATTTCTGGGGCGCGTCCGAAGTGCAGCGGCTGGTCTATTTGCAGGAGGCGATCAACACCCGCCTCGTCGGCATCAACAAGCTGCTGCGGATGCAGGAAGACCCGACGACCCGCTTCGTCGGTTCGACCGGCTTCAACCAGCAAGCCCTGTCGCGCTACAAGAAGCCCGGCGGCTACTACGTCGAGGCGAACCCCAACGCCAAGATCGAAAAGGACCGCGTCGAGATTCCGCAGGACCTGTGGGCGTCGCTGCACGAGTACGAGCGGATGTTCGACGAGATGATGGGCCTGCCGCCGGTCGCCAAAGGCCACGGCGAGAAAGGCGTACGCTCTGGCGCCCACGCCGATTCGCTGATTCGCATGTTCAGTCCGCGATTCAAGGACCGCGCGCTGCTAATCGAGCGCGACATCGAGCACATGGGGGCGCTGACGCTCGATCTCAGTCGAGCCCACGTCAGCAAGAAACTCGTCGCCTGGGTTCCCGAGCCGGAAGCCGGCGCGCAGGCAGTAACGCCGCCGGACGAGGCGCTGCTGCTGACGCCGCCGGCCAAGGGCCTCGTTCCGGTGTATTTTTCCTACGACGACCTGCCCGACGACGTGACCTTGACGGTCGACGAGCACTCTTCGTCGCCGGCGTTCTCGGCCGAGGCCAAGCAGCTCGTCTTCGACATGCTGAAGACCGGCATGATGTCGCCGATCGACGCGATCGAGCACCTCGACGTCACGGACCCCGAGATGCTGCAGGCCGGCGTCATGCGGCGGCAGATCGCCCAGGCCGAAGCGCAGAAGGAAGCTGAGGCGACGAAAATCGCGTCGCATAGCAAGAAATGAAAGAGCCCCGGCGCTAACCGAGGCTCTCTTTTAGGTCAGGCCAGCAGGACTTGAACCTGCGACTTCCGCGGCCCAATCGCGGCGCTCTACCAACTGAGCTACGGCCTGTTTCAGGTCAGGGTGGTCCGGTTTCGAGCCGGCGACCTCCGCGTCCAGCAGCGCGGCGCTCTACCTCTGAGCTACACCCTGAAACTCAATCCCACCTGTCGATTGCGTATTCTCTCCAAGCGCCAGCCGACAACACGCGCAACACGCACGCGGCGTCGGGTTTGCGAAGATCGTAGCCGCACGCCGAGGCTTGCTCAACGCCGGTGAGCCGCGATGACCGCGAATGCGCCTCGATCGTCGAGCGAATCGCGTGAAGTTCGTCGCGCAGACACTCCGGAAACAGCGCCGCCGAGTCGTTACGCGAATCGACGGCGCCGTCGACGATCAAAACGACGCCCTCGCTGAGATGCGGCATCGGCCTACCACCCCACATCGTCGGTAGAAGCGCCGCAGCATTGACCTTCGCCCACGACCCGCCGCGCAGGCCCCACTGCGACGCAGCGCTGCCACTGGCATAGACGTACCATGCCACCGTATTGCGCCGCTCCTGGCGATCCCACTTCAAGATCGGCGGCGCGTCGGCGTGCGTCGCCGCCGTCAGCGCGATGAACTTACCGTGCGACGGAACCAGAAGTTCGATCTTCTCGGCGGCGTAGAGCACCGTCTGGCTGAACTTGACCCACGTCATCGTTTGGCGAGGAAGCGACAGCGCCGGCGCGACGCTCTGCTTGGCGCGCAGATGCCCGAACACGCCACCACCCTGCGGCGTCGACTCACGCGGCGCCCAAATCGTCTCGACGTCACCGAGCCGCGCAAAGCGACGCTCCAGCGATCGCTCGATGCTGAGCTTCTCGACGATCCGTTCGGCCGCCTGAATGTTGCCGGCAGCCGGCGCCGCCTGTGGCCGCTGATAGCGAAGCGGCGAGACCTTGGCGTCGAACCGGCGCTTGACCTCGGCGAACGACAGACCGGCGGCGACATCCTCCAGCAGAGTCCCCGCCATCGAAGCTCGCGGATGGCAGAAACCCGCGGGCGCATCGGCAACGGCGCGCCAAATGACATTCTCGCCCGCCCGGCCCTTCGGCCGATCGTGAAGATCGCGCAGCCACTGCACCGGGCCAATGAACTTGTCCGAAGACGAGAGAATCTCGGCTCTGAGCACGCGCAGCGCCTCGTCCAGCACCGCCGGTTTGAACTCGCCGAGCGCCGCCGCGACGTTGCGGTAATTCTCCTTAGTCTCCGCCATCTTCTGACCCGGCGTCAGCAGCCAATCGGCATAGACCAACCGCGCCGGCGGCGCGACCGACAGATGCGTCCAACCCGGCGTCGCCGGCATCCCCCACACCGACTCCTTCGAGAAGAAGACCGACGTGACCCGCGCCGTCTTGACCCGCGCGTGCATCGCCGAGAACGACGGCCCGTAGAAACCACCGACATCGGCGCCCCACATCGCCGGCGTGGCGCGCCCACGCTCATCGATCGCGACAAGGCGCCCGAACGTCTCGATGAAGCGGCGGCAGCAGTGACAGTTGTGAAATTGGCGCTGCTTCACCGGGATGTTCTTGAGATAGAGCGACCACAACCCATCCGCATCGGTAGCGAACAGATTGCCGCCGCCCGACACGGCGGCGAACGTCTTCTTCACACTCAACAGGAGATCGTCGTACTCGCACTCGTGCGGCTGACAAGTCAACTTAGGCTTGAGGATTCTTGCAGTCGCAACACTGGCGGCGACTCGCTTACGCCCGGAATGGCTGATCATTCTCGTATCCTGCCCCCGATACCGCCGAGGCGCGCGGCAGACCACCTATTTCATAGATACCATGGTATGTCAAACGAAAAAACCCCGCCGAAGCGGGGCTGGAGTCCTGGGAGGAAGCGTCGATGAGACGTCTGATCGGCTAGGTGGGGGACCGTCGCGGACCAAGGCGAGAATGCGCCGCGTCGCGCGGCCCGTCAAGCGATTCGCCGCAACAACCTGCGACAATTCGTCACTTGGCTTTGTGGCCCTTCGGCGGGTGCGCCCAGGCGCCGAGATTGGCGATCCGCCCCGCCCGCTTCGCCGCGGCGGGCTGCGCCTTCGCCGGCGCCGGCTTGGCGAACGCCCCAGCGCCCTTGGTCTTCGTCTTCTGCGGCATTATGTCGCTCCCTATTTCTTGTAGCCCTCGGCGCTCGGCCGACCCGGATTGTAGCGCTCGTTCTTGATCGTCACGGCCGGCGGCCGCTCCTTCGGGATGATCGCCGTCGGCTTGACGGAGTTGCGCGCATAAGCCCCGCCGATCGCCCGCATGCCGACCGCCCTCAGCCGCGCGGCGGGGATCGACATGCCGCGGCGTCCATCGGAGGCGATCACCGGCATGACGGCATCCTTGCGCGGCGAGAACATCGCGTCGGCGAGCTGCTGCTGCGCCTGCGGCAGTTTCGGCGCCATCGTCTCGCCCTCGCGGACATTGTCGCGCAAGTCGGCGAGGTGCTGATCCTCCATGACGATCCGCGCCGTCTCGTCAACCGCCTTAACGCGGATGTTCTGACCGATCGTCGCCGGTGCGCGCTGCTCCTCCAGCATCCGCCGCAGATTCTCGACCTCGCGCTTCAGCTGGTCGCGCTCGGCGACTTCCTCGCAGCGGCGATTCGGACAAGGGGGGTCGCGCTTCGGCTCGGCCTTCAGGGTTCTGACCCAGACGTGACCACACTTGCTGCACTGGAACGTGATGCGCTTCATCCGCGGCCCCAGATACTGCTCCGAGTCGACCCACTCAGATTCGACGGTCTCAGTGCTCAATCTCGGTGCTCCCGCCAGCCAGTCGGCGTGAAAGTGATCGGACGTCCGCCGGTGGCGCGGATTGCCCAGAAGCCGTAGCTCTCCCATCGCGGCGCGACGCCCGGCTTGGCGCCGGACCAGCGGCGCGAGACCTGCCACTGGGCGACCATGAAGCGCTCGCCGTCGGGCGTCAGCTGCACCGGCGCGTGATCGTAGGGCGGCTCGCCGTAGCGGCCGGGGAACGGCTCGGTCGGAAACGGCTTGAAGCCCGCCGGAACTTGCGGCGCCGCGTAGCCGGCGATCGCAGCGTCGAGCGCCGGTTTCGTTATCAACGCGGGCTGCGGCTCGGCGGCGGACTCAGGAGGCTCCGCCGGTTCGACCGGCGGCTCGGACTCGACAGAGGACTGCTCGGACGACGGCGCGTCGCCGAACAAGCTGTCATCCGCCGGTTCGGCCTGCGGCGCCTCCGGCGGCTTGGTGAACTCGCGCTGCGCTTTCGCCATCATTCACTCCACAAAGATTGAGACATACGCCGGTGCAGTAAATGCGTCAATGAGCACCGGAACGCCGAGGATGTTTATACCATCCGACAAATCGCAAGTTTTCATCTCCTTACGCAGTAGCTTAAAGTCGGCCTTGTTCAATCCTACGCACCAAGGCTTCTTAGTCTTGTGCTTACTACACGACTGCGCATTAACGATAAGCTTAGCTAACGTGGCACGTGTAAGAGGATGCATGTGGTAGCCGATGCGCATCACGCGAGCCCCATGTCCTGGCGCCACTTCTCCGGCTCGGGCTCGGCGTTCGCCCGATCCTCTTGCCTGCGCAGGAATTTGCGGACGATCGAGTCGACCGCCGTCTCCTGGCGCGTCCCCTGACCCGACTCGGCCTTCATCACCACGTCATAGGTCAGTCCCTGAGCGATCATGTCCTTGCGGGCCCAGTCGACCCAGGCGCGAACGGCGAGCGCCGCGGCGAAGACGCGGTCGTCCTTCATGTTCTCGTCGGTCGACTCCGGCGCGCCGATCTCGCCGTCGTTGACGACGACGTTGTCCATCTCGTGCAGAAGCGGGAACGAGCGGATGACGATCTCGCGACTAGAGTAGACGCCGCGATAGCCGTGCATCAGCTCCATCTTGGTCCGCCAGTTGGTCTCGAAATTCGCCATGTAACCGGCGCCAGGGCTGTCGGCCTTGTGGTAGAGATACCAGCGCGCCTGCGCCGCCGCATCTTCCCAGCCGCGCGCCGCGGTCTTGGCGGCGTTCATCTCGGCGCCGATCAGCTGGCGCAGATGGTCGAACTCGGCCATCACCAGCCGGCCCGGCCCGCCGAGCTCGACGTTCGCCATGCTGTTGCGGTAGGCGGCGCAGAGGTGAAAGAGGACCCAGGCGGCGTGCTTCGTCTCGACCTCGCAGGTCACGTATTCGGCGACCTGGACCATCTTGTCGGCGAAGCAACGGAAGACGCCGATCGCATGATGATCCTTGTGGTCGTTTCGGCCGTAGGCCGGGTCGAAGCCGATCACGTACTGAGCGCCGTCGACCGGTTCCTCGTAGACCTTTAACTCGACATCGCCGACGTCGTCGACCTTCGGGTCCATCGCGATCATCTTGAAGTGGAAGAAGTCGCCGTCGACCTCGTAGCGATAGCCGGCAAAGATCGGCGGATCGTCCTGCAGCGCTTTCATGTCGGCGCCGATCATCCGCGTCTGGAAGAACGAATAGCCGGTCTGGACGAACGCCTCCTCGGCGGTCGAGGGGTTGTTCTGCTCCATCAGGTTCTGCTCGGCGCCGGCCTTGGTCTGCTTCCAGCGGAACCAGGCGAGCTCCTCGGGCGCGACGCGATGCTGATAGAGTCGCCACACCTCCTTGAGCATCGCCGCCTCCGCCCCCGTCTCTGGGGGCAGGCCGAAAGCAGGAAAACGCGGATCGCGCCGATCGATGCGATTGTTGTCGCCCGCCCACCAGCCGATGAAGAACGAGCGTTCGGTCAGGTCGTTAAGCCCCGTCATCCAGCGAACGCGCCAGTGGTTCATCCCCTTGGCGGTCGACTCGCGAATGAAGAGGCGATTGGGGTTCGTCTGCGCTAAACCTTCCTCGAGCGACTTGAAACCCTCGACGTCGCCATACGAGGCCACCTCCGTGGAGTGCATCAGCGCGTAGCCCTGGCCTTCGCCCCATGCGATCGACTTCTTCTTGGTGCCGGCGACCAGCAGATCGAGCCGCGAACCGTTAGAGAATTGCAGCATCTGCCGGTTCGAACGAACGATCTTGAACGCCTCGCCGAAGTAGCCCTCCGGGAACGAGGCGATGTAGCCCTCGATGATGCTGCGGTCGACCTCGCGGTTCTTCTCGGTGTCGGTGACGAGGCAGCCAATCAGATTCGGATGAACGGCTAGCCAAAAGACATCGATTGCCAGCGAGATGGTGGTGATGCCGAGCTGCCGGCTCTTCAGGCAGTTGAACGAGTGAACGCCGTCGTCGAGGCCCTGACCGACCGTCTGAAGGAAACGCTTCTGGCTCTCCCACAACTCGAGCTTGACGCCGCGCTCGTCGGCCGAGACGACCTCCTTCGATTTGATGCGCAGCTCGGCGACGAAGTCCTCGAGCAGCTTCAGCCACTTTTTCGCGCGCGGCGGCATCAAGAGCCTCGAAACATGAAGCTGCCAAGCGCGCTCATGCCCGCCGGACCGCCGTAGGGCTGATCGACCCACTCAAACTCGTGGTCGTCGAGAACCCGCAGCGCGCCCTCGACGTTCTCCTTCTCGACGCCACCTTTGCGAGCGTTGCGCTCGGTCTCCGCGGCGCGCGCGCCTCCAGCATCGCGCCGATGCGGTTCGGCTTGCCCTTCTTGGCGTGGAAACGCTTCGCCAAGCGACGAACCGCCTTGGCCTCGTCATAGGTGTTGGCGGTCTTCACGCCGATCTCGACGAGGCACTTCTGCAAATGCTTCTTAGCGTCGGCGACAACGTCGTAATGCGCCGGATCGCCGCCGCGCTTCATGATGCTGCCGAGCACGGCGTCGACAGCGTTCATCGCCACCGTCATCGCCAGCGACTCGCTGTTGTCGACCGGCTTGTCGCCGAACTCGCCGGTCTCGTCGTACTGCCGGCGCCGCGCCTCGTCGCTCAGCACGTCGACCGCCGTGCGCACCAGCGCGAACGACTCGACCGTGCCGCCGCCATCGGGATGCGCCTTCTTGGCGGCGCGATAATACGCTTTCCGAATCTCGTCGGACTTCGCGTCGCGCGCCACACCGAGCGTCTGGTAAAGATCAGGCTTCACGCGGCTCTCAATCGCTCTTCGACATAAAATAAGGCGCCATATCGTTCATCTCGGCGACTGCATTCCAATCGACGAAATTCGACGTAATATACTTCGTCGACTTGTCTCTCACCGGGTACGACGAACCGATCATCCGAACCCCCTTCGGCGCCCACTCCCCCGCTTCGGCCCATATCCGCACCAGCTTGAGCCGGTCGTCGAAGCTGAGCTTCTTCAAGCACAGAGCCTTGATTCGCTCACCGGTAAAACCGTCGTGTCGGCTCCGCCACATCAGCCGCACAAGACCCACGACATCCTTGATGATCTTCTTCATCACGCCAGTCCCATCTTCTCGCGCCAATCCGCCGCATTCTGTGCCTCAAGCGAAATCGTATCGCTCCACTCTTTTGCTTCGCTGGCCAATTGGCTCTCCGCCGACGGCTCGTCATTCAGCGCCTGCTCGACCGGCGCCAATCGCTCAACGAACACCTCGCCGCCGGCGCAGTCGTGCCGCTCGACGCAGATGCGCACCGCCTCTTCGGCCGAAGCGCCGGCGTACATCGCGCCAAACGCCATCTCCTTGGCCGGACCGATCGCGTGCGGCCCGCGCCCGACGAGATAGGGCCTGCCGTCATTCTCCAGCATGACCACCTCGCCATCGGGCTCGACCCACATCGCGCCGAACGAATGCTCGTCGTCCTTGACAATGACCAGCGGATCGCCCTTCGGCCGGTAGAAGCCGCGCTCTTCGCGCCGACCGGTCGACGCGAACCAGACGCGGAAGAACTCGGTGTAACTCGAATCGCCGACCGCCGCGCCAAGCGCGCCGTCGAGCGAGCGGACGACCTTCTGCTTGGATAGCTCCGCCTTGACAGAACCGTACCAGCAGGCGCCATCGGCGGCGATCACGCTATCCTTGATGCAGATGACCGTCACGCCGTCCTCCGAAGACCACGATCGAGATGCACACCCGCTCGCGCGATCCGCCAGCGAATCGCCGCGACAACGGCGCGCTCCCGCGCGCTGACCGGCTCGGGCAGAGCGGCCAGCATATCGGGCAGTCGACGCGGGTCGAGACTGAGATAGCCGGCCGAAGCGACGGCGAACTCGGGGCTCATGTAGCTGGGATCGAAAGTCACTTCAGCGCCTCAGTCGTTGCAATAGTCTTCGTAACTCGCGTAGACCTTGACGCCGTCGCGCCACTTGTACTTCGGCTTCGGCCACGAAGCCTCGGCGCGCGCCCACGACCGCCCCTGTTCATGAACCATCGCGTCACGCTGCTCGGGCGTCATCGCGTCGACATGCGCCTTGGCGCGACGCAACGCCTCTTCCAATTCCGCTTTCACCCGACAACCTCTCGCTTGTCTTCGCTCGGCGCCGGGACGCCGGCGTCGATCAGGTCATGGGCCACCACGGTCGGTGGCCGGGAGAGCGCCTGGGCGTAGGCCCACAGCCGATCCCGCAACTTGGACGAGACAGCGATCGTGATGTGATGGCGCTTGGCTTCGTCACCCTTGTCGCGCCAGTGCCGCGTCATTCGCCACTCCCATACATGTCGGCCGGTTCAGCAAATTGCGCTGCGGCCCCGCCGCTCGACGGCGACTTCGGCGCCGCTGGCTGCTCAACCGGATCAAGCGGCGGATTGAACTTCGGCGGCTGCGTCATCCGCGCCACAACCGCGTCGAGCGCAGCGACGGCGCGTTCGCCCTGCCGCGCGACGGCGATCAGCCGCTGCAACTTCATGTGCAAGCCTTTTTCGAACCAAATGTCGGCGGCCGTTAGCAGCGTGCGCTCCAACTCGTCGAGCTCGCTCATGCGAACGCTCCCATCAGCCACAGCGCCAGCAGCGCGCCGGCGAAACCGAAGAATGAGAAGACCTCGAAAGCGTAGCGCTCGCTCATCGCTTCCTTCTCGGTGACGTCCCACTCGCTGATTGTACTAAGAACCGAGGCCTTCAGCCTCGTCGGATCGACGACGAAGGACTTCGGATCACGCTCAAAAAGCGTCTCGATTTTATGATATTCGCTCATCGCTTCCTCACGCCGAACGACCGCGGTCGCGACCGGTTGTGGAGATATCGCATGATCTGCGCCGCCGCGATCCAGCCGACGAAGAACCCGACGAACGAGCCGAGCAGAAAGCTGATCAACTACACCTCTCCCCCAGCACCGCAATCTCGGTCTCTTCGAGCGCGAAGGCCTCGGAGCGCGCGTACTCGCCGCACGGCATGTCGGGATTGACGCTGGGGTAGACCGACTGAAAGGCGATGCCCGGCTGGCCGCGGTTGTCCTTGACCGGAACCAGCATCGGCACGGGCGGGTAGCGGTAGCAGAAGACTTCCTGGCCGGCGATGCGCCGGTGAGCGCAGGAGCGGCAGGACCGGCCACCGATGATCGCGTTCATGTTCGCTCCTCGCCCTTGAAATGAGCCAATACTCGACTCTCGCGATACATGTTGTCATACAGCTTCGGGACCATTGCTTTTCTCGTGATCTCAGCCAGCTGAGCGCCAAGTGAACCTGAGACGACGCAGCACGGCGCCGACGTATACCCGACGCCTGTAGCGGCCGTCGCAACCGCAGTTCGCGACGCCTCCTCGATAATCGCCGGTAACGCCGGGGCAGCCACGATGAGGCCGCCAAACCAACCGAGAAGCCCGCGACGAGAAACGCCACTCATTTTGTCTTGCCTTTCGACTCGCGCTTCTTGCGCATCGCCGCGGCCACCGCCTGCTTCTGCGGGTGGCGGGAGCGAATCATCTCGCGGATGTTATCGCTCACGACTTTCTTGGACTTACCGGCTTTGAGCGGAATGACAGCCTCCCATCGAACGGACCGGCCCCGCCGCCAGTCGCCCAAGCTCCCGACGACCAGCGGCAAACCAAGGATACGACGATACCATAGTATCCGTCAAGACCACAGATCCTCCTCATGCAGTTGTTCAAACCGCCGCCGTAGCCGCGGTTCTTCCAGTAGCGCCAAATTGCGCTGTGGCTCACTGCCTTACGCCGCTGTCTCTCAAACATCAGAGCACCCCATTCATGCAGCGGTAGACGGTGGCGCGCGAGATCTCGAACTTACGCGCGGTCTTGGAGGCGCCGATTGCCGCAACCGAAGCGCGCACCTTCTCAGGCTCGCACACCGACGGCCGACCCTTACCGACATATTTGCCGGCGGCCTTGGCACGCTCGATCCCGGCCATCTGGCGCTCGCGCCTGATCTCATTCTCGAACTCGGCGAAGACTCCCAGCATCGACAGGAACGCCGAACCGGCGGCGGTCGAGGTATCGATCTGCTGCTGGACCACGCGCAGCGCGACCCCGCGCTTCTTCAAGTCGTGGACGATGTTGCAGAGATCGCGGGTCGAGCGCGCCAGGCGATCGATCTTCGTGACAACCAACTCGTCGCCGGCGCGCAGGAACTCGAGCAGCGTCTTGAGCTCGGGCCGGTCGTCGACGTTGCGGGCGCTGACCTTCTCCTGGCGCACGACCTCGCAGCCGACTTTTCGCAGCGCCTCGACCTGAATCGCACAGTCCTGGTCAGCAGAACTGACGCGGGCGTATCCGTAGCTAGCCATCTTGGTCTCCTCTGATTGGATGGTCCGAGGAGCATAACAGAGCGTATGCGAAAAGCAACAACAAAGAAGCATCTACGATACGAATTGTTCGCGCCAGGTGGGGCGGCGCGGCTGAGATACGTTTTGTTATTGATATTTCACAGGAAATTCCGGGGGGCGGAGCGGGATGGGGCCCTCGGATGAGTGGGCGGCCGCGGTCCATTTTCTCTATAAAAATCAATATGTTAGCATGGAAAAGCATCCCTGACGGCGCTCGAACGCCAGGCGCGCCGCGCCGTCTCAAAACGGTAAACCCCGAGACACGCACGCCAGACTCGCCTCTTTGCATGTCGCTTTAACTCAGTGGCGCGTCTCAAAACCAAAGCCACAACAAAGAAACACCTAAGCGGCTCGAGCGCTAAGCGAGGCGAGCTGGCGCGCCGACGGCTCGGTGCTGAGTCTGGATTGTGGATTGAGGGCGATTCTTGCCTGCCTAAGCGACTCTAGTCGGCCGGCGAGGCTAACAACCTGTTATTTTGTCCGCTCTGCGAACCCGGACCGACTAACCGCCGGCTCTTTCGCCGCGCGATTCTCAGGCGCCAGCGTTGGGCGATGCGAGATCAGCGGCGTAACATCTTGTATGTTGACCATAGCGTCAACCGTAGCGAGATAAGGTTCTATGATCTCGCGTAGCAGCGTTGAAATACCGATTCCGCGCTGCGCCGCGACGCGCTCGACAACGGCGCGCTGAGCAACGCGGAGGCGAACCGACATCGGCCGATGCTTTGGTTTCGTATGCCGCGACATGCCCGAAAAGATATGAACGCGCCAAGCTCGCCGCAAGCCGCAAAATAATTTCGACAATCGCTTGACAATCGTCATACATCGGCGCATTCTCACATTCACCGGCGCCTCGCGGCTTCTCAGGGGCGGAAAGCTTCCCATGACAAACCACCCGAACCGCTCCGCTCGCGACCTGCGGAACTCCGCGCTCTGTCACACGCCGAGCGCCAAACGCGCCAAAAAGCGCGGATATGACGTTCACCACGACATTCTCGGCTGGTACGTCGTCGCGCCTGGTGAGGAAGAATCCGCCGACGGATACTCGCTGGGCTTCGACGGCCGCGAGCATTTCGACCGCTGCCACGAAGCGTGGCGCGCCGCCGACGAGCGAAAAGGCGAAGTCTGCCGCCCGTTCCGCGCCGCCTAATCCGCCGACGCGCCGGCGATCGTCGCCGGCGCCCGACTATCACGAAAAATTGATCGGGGAGCAAAAGAAATGACCGCCTGGATCGACCCGCGCGCCCCGCGGCGCCCGCCGCTGTGCTCGCCCGCCTTCCGCCGCCGCTTGGCGCTGCGACGCTTCGCCGCAGCATGCGCGGCGGGCGCCGAGCTCGCCGCCGTCTCCGCCTTCGTCGCCGGCCTGCTGGCGATGCTGGACGCGCTGACACATCTCTGAGGAGAGCCACCATGGAAATCGACATCACCTCGTTCTTCGAGAACGCCGAGCCGTTCAAATTCTCGCACTCGATCGCCGAAGGCGGACGAAACGCCGGCCCGAACACGTGGCGCGCCGCCTTGGAAGAAGCGAGCGCAGCGCCGCTGCTGACGACGCCCGAGCAGATCAACGCGCTACGCGACCATATGCACGGCTACGGCGCGTGGGAAGACGACGAGATCAACGCCTGGCCGCCGCAGGAATGCAACGCGCTGTTCATCCAACTCGTCAGCAGCGACATGCGCGAGGCGGATCTCGACGCCGAGACGCCCGACTGGGACGCCTATGAGCGCGGCGTCAAGGACGGCCGATTCGGCGGCGCCATCTTCCGCAGCGCTGACCGGATCTACTACGGTCTTTCTGACTGACCGAAACCACGCGCCCGCCGCCGCGACGCTGCGGCGACGCGGCGACATTTCCGAAAAGGAGAAAATCATGCTCATCCCGAAACCCTCAGACCGATACCGCCCGCGCGCCGACGCCGCGCTGCTGTCGAAGCTCATGACCGACGCTTGGCAGGACTACCAGAACCGCATGTTCGACGCGGCCGAGCGCGACCGGGTCGCCGAAGTCGTCGCCGCGCACCTCGAGGCGCTCTATCCCGCCGCCGACATGGCCGTCCTGAGCCGCTACGGCGTGGCGCAGACGCTCACCTCGATCGGCGTGCGCATATGGAACCCCGAGCAGCGTCTATGGGATCAGACGACCTCCGTAGCCCTGCCGCGTCCCGTCCTCGCGCCGAGCAGCGAGCACGGCCTGTACGTCGGCGGCGCTTGGCATTCTCGATCGCCGAACTACGGCTGCACGCAGGCCTATCGCGACGCGCAGACGCCCGAGCAATGGGCCGAACTCGTCGCCTACCACGACGATAGCGAGCGCCGACGCCTGCCCGAGAGCGTCGAACCATGGTTCGCCCGTGTAGTCGAAGCGCGCGCCGCCTACCGCGCCGAATACGCGCAAACAACGAAATTCCCTGAGATATTTCACGCCGAAGAACTGCAATGGCCACACTGGAGCGACATCGAAGCGGCGCACCCGATCCTTGGCGCCTACATCGCCGCGCGGCGCGCCTCTCTGGAGCTCGCAGCATGACCGCCCGCGACATCTGGCGCGCCGCCCTGCCGCTCGTCGCCCAGACAATCTACGTCGCCGCGGCGATCTGGATACTGTGGAAGCTCAGGAGCTAATTCACAGCACAACATGAGCTATCTAGGATTGAATTAGAGCGGCCACAGAGCCGCTCTTTTCGTTTCGGCTGCCAATCTACCAACTCAACTCAAAGACGCACCACGCTGCGCCCCGGAGGGGCGTGGAGAAAGCGTCGGCGATGCGGCGCGAATTGCCCCAACGTCCCGAATAGCGTCCCCGCCTCCATCAAAACGCCGCACTCAGCGCAACGCGTCAACCACGTCATGGACTTGTCGTTCATGGATTTCAGATCATAGACCTTACCGCCGACTATACGTTTTGTTATCATAGCCACTATCTTCAACCGATTATAACAAATTGTATATACGGATTGTTATTATAGCCGCGCTATTCGACCTCAATCGTGGGTGCGCCGTTTGCGCCGGTTCGGTCCCCTTACAGGGGGATCGACCGGCGCAAGATCGGCGCAACCCCCTGCCCACGATTTTGCGCCGATCTGCGCCGATCTGCGCCGTTCTCAGAGATCGGCGCAGATCGGCGCAAATTCCTATAATTCACCCGAACAGGTCCTCAGATAACAAATTGTTATTATTCGCGACGCTCAGAAACGTCTTCAATTTGCGATTCTTGTCAAGCCGCGACGTCTCGATCAGCTTGCCTTCGCGCACGAGTCGGGTGACGATCGCGGCGGCGCGCGTCTTGTCGTCTGGATCGTCGAGGTTGAGTCCGTAGGCGATCGCCACGGGCGCGCCCGCCCACTCGTCGCGCGAGCGCGGATCGCGCTTGTAGAGGCCGCAGGCGAGCATCTCGAGCGCTCGCGCCTCCTGGCTCGACGCCGCGGGCGTCACGAGCGTCCCTTCGTCCTCGTCAAAGCCTCCGCGCGTCGCCGACACGGTCGCCGCGCCGATGCGGTCGCTCTTGCGCAGTCGTTCGCCCGTCTCGGGGTCGAACCGAGCGTTGTTCAGGTCGATCGACCGGATCTCGAACCACCGCTCGTCGTCGCCGGGCGCGATCGCCAAGTTCGACGCAGCGTCGGCGATCCTGAATAACGATTTGTAATCTTTAGATCTTCCCAGTGTCTTGGCCTCGCGCTTGGTCATCCGCGCCAGCACCAGCGCCGCGCGGGCGGCCGACGATAGGGCCGAGGCCCCGCGCGCGTCGTCGATCGACGCCTCGGCGCCGTTGAGCTTGCGCGAGTGGTGGACGAGCGCCAGTCCGATGCCGGCCCGGTCGGCGACCTGCATCCACTCTCGAGCGACCGCGTCGATCGCCGTGTTGTCATTTTCAGAAACCGAGTGCGACTTGACGAACGGGTCGATGATCAGCACGTCGACGTTCTGCCTAACCAAACTCCGAACGAGGGCCTCGACGATCGACCGGTGGATCGTCGCCCCGCTCTTCGTCTGCGTCGCCACGACGATCGGCATGTCGCGGCCCGAGTCGATGATCAGCCGGTCGCCGCAGTCCTCGCGCGTCACGCCGTGCAGCTTCATGCACGCCAGGATGCGGCGCGTCATCGTCTTGCGCGTGTCCTCTCCGTTCCAGATCCTGACCCTGAGCGGCCGGTCTGGCTTCACGCCCAGGAGCGGCTTGCCCGACGCGAGCGACAGCGCCACGGCGATCATGAACAGCGACTTGCCGACCTTGGTCTGGGCGGCGATCAGCGACACGTAGTCGCGCACCAGCCACGTGTCGTAGAGGAAGTCCTCGGGCTCGATCTCGCTCGCCTCGGGGAACTCGAACGGCGTTCCGGTCAGATCCGGCAGCGTTTCTTCGGCCGGCTCGCCGAACAGGCCCGTCGTGTCCTTCGGCGCTGCCGACGGTGTTTGCTCGAGCACGTCGTCGTGCCACACGGTCGCGCGGCTGAACTTTGGCCCGGCATGCGTTGGCTCGCGCGAGCGCGCCTCCGCCATATCGTATAGCCACGACGCGCCGACACGGTACGGGCCGCGCAGCGAGGCGTAGGTGCGACGATTGTACTCTTCGTCGTTCTCGCCGCCGGTCCACCGCTCGGCCCACTCGAGCGCCAGGCGCAGCCCGAACTCGTCGTCTGGCGCGGTCGCCGCCTTGATCGCGCAGAACACTTTGACGAAGTCCAGACGATCGGGGTAGTCGTTGGACAGCGCCGCGATGGCTGGCGCCACGTGTCGAGACTCGCCTTTCAATGATTCTTGGTTCGGTGTCGGCCCTAGCTCGCCTTTGCCGCCGCTGCCGATCTTCGCGTCCGGCAGCCACACCAAGAGCGCCTTGACGAGCGCCGCGAGCTGCTCTGTCGTCGCCTGCGGCAGCTCGTCGAACGGAATCGGCCCTCTCGTCCAGCGGTAGGGCTGCAGCGTCTTGGGGTGGATGCCCCAGGCGACGAACTGTCCATAGTTGCGGAAGTCGATCTGGCTCCGGCCCTCGAACAGGATCTTCGGCTGGCTCCACTTCGGCGGGCAGCGCACGAGGTAGAGCGCCTTGGGCGCCTGGCCGATGCGGATCGGCGTCGGCCCCAGCGCGCGTTCGACCTCCGCCGCCACGATTCGTGCGTTGTCCTCGCTCATTGTGTCGGCGTCGATCCCCATCAGGCCGTCGCCGCACACGATCCCGACGCCGGCGCCCCAGTCGCGCCAGCGCTCGCAGTCGGTCAGCGTCGTCTTGTGGCGGTTCCACTCGTTCATGCCGACCCAGCCGGCCGACTTGCGCTCGCCGGGGACTTTGCCGAGGTCGTCTGGGTCGATGCCGCTGCCGTCGATCAGCGGCGAACCGGGCGGCGCTATGGGCACGATGCGGCGGTAGCCGAGCGACCAGAACAGCATCCACGGGTCGTTTGGCGCCAGGACGTTCACGCGACGGCTCGCGGCTCGGATTGACCGCAGACGCTGGCGCTGGTATTCATGAGAGGCCTCTCGTACAGGCAATCCGCCGGCGTTCTCAGCGCCCGCAATCGAGCCCTCGGTCAGAGTTCGTCGCCTGACCGGGGGCTTCCATTTCTGGCCTTGAACTCGCCGCTTGTAAAGACGCTTCTCGCCGCACGCCGATCCGCGCTCGCGCCACCGCGCAGGACTCGCCGTCGATCTCGATCAAGATCGCTCGCCGGCCGAGGTTCTGGCAGGCGAGGCCCGTCGTTCCCGACCCGGCGGCAAAGTCCAGTACGAGGTCACCGGGATTGCTGTAGGTCGCGACGAGATATTCAATCAGCGGCAGCGGCTTTTGTGTCGGATGAACGCGGTCCGGCGAGTCGTTGTTGACGACATCGAAGTGCTGCACGCTGCGCGGGTAGCGGTCGGTCTGGCCGCCGTAAGGCGCCGACTCATGCTGCGCGCCATAGTTCGATGTGAATGTCGTTCGCCTGGCGTAGTTACCGGGCCTATGTCCGCTCGTCTTCTGCGGGTTGTAGGTTGCGCTGGGTGGGCCGAAGACGAGGACACTCTCGTGGTGGCGCAGCGGCGCGTGGGCGCAGTTGAGGTGTCCCGAGCCCTTGTTCTTCTCCCAGATCCACTCGTGGCGGAAGTCGCTCATGTTGCTGGCGACGAGCAGCGACGAGAACGGCTGGATCGCCGTGAGTGCGACCGGCCCGCGGCAGACGCGCCTGAGCTCGCGCCACATCGGCTCGAGCGGGATGACGACGTCCCAGCGGTTGCGCGTCGAGCCGTAGGGCGGGTCGGCGATGACGCAGTCGATCGACGCGCTCGGTATAAGCTCTAAACAGCGCAGCGCGTCGCCCTGCCAGATCTCGACAGATGTCCGGCTGCTCATCGATCCGCCACAGGCGCCGCGTGTTGACCCGCCGTACCGCCGATAGTAGACATGCTTGCCTCTCGCTCAGGCGCTCGGCCGCCGTTCTCGCTTGGCTGACAATCGGACCCCGCCGGTCATCCCGGCGGGGTTTTCAATTTGCGGCAGATTCGTGACGCACGCAAGCGGCGCGAGGCCACAAGATTAACCCAGCAGAAATTCGATCGCCCGCCGGCACCTCGCCGCGTCGAACAGCCCGACGTGGCAGTCCCGGTTCCTGAGGCCCAGCGCGGTCCCGAGCTCGGCGTAGGCGCGGCTGCGCGCTTCGCTCCGGTTCGCCGCCATTCGCCACCGCGGGTCGAGCAGCGCGTGGACGCGCTGGCGTAAGTTGCGCGTCTCGGCGTCGGCCGGCAGGCCCAGTGACGCCGTCGTGTTCGGGTGGCAGCCGCAGAACGCGCCGCAGCCGTCGCACAGCCAGAACGGCTTCTCCCGTAGGTCCGCCCGGTGCAGGTACACCTCGCGGCCGCGCGTCAGCCGTGACGGTCTGTCGCACTTCGGGCAGAGCGGCGCGGTCACGGTTCGCCCGGCTCGCGCAGCGACTCCAGGAACTCGATCTCGCGCCGCGCTGCGGCGCGGTAGGCCGCCTCGGCGAGCGCGTCCTCGGGGTCGAATATCCAGCGGTGATGCTCGATGATCGCTTCGCCGTAAGGCGTGCCGGCGCAGGTGAGCCGGCCGCTGCGCGCCGCGACCGGGCAGCCGTCGCAATCGACGGGCCGGAACAGCCGGCACAGCGCGCAATTGGCACAGCCGAACGGCGCCTCGCCCGGCGCCTTGACTTCGGCCGCCGTCCGCCAATGCGCAATCGACGCCTCGAGCGCTTGGCGCGTCGTCTCGTTCATGCTCGTCCCCTCTAGATGTCATAGTCGACGTTCATCCACCGCACGCGCAGATCGCCGTTGGCGTCAGGCTGGATCGCGTTTTGTTGCTCGGCGCATAGACGCGCGTTCTTCTCCGCCTCTCGTGTCGCCCGCCACCAATGCCGCGCCCATTCCTCTTGAGCACGGAGCGCCAGCTCTTCATCTTTTGACGTCATGAGGATATCGTCAGTGCGCGACATTCGCCGCCCGAGCGCCCAGCCCGACAGGAAGCCGCCGTAGAGCGCGACGGGAATGCAGACGATCAGGATCGCGTCAAAGATGTTCATCTCGCTTCTCCATTAGCTGGCGCCTCGGCCGGATCGGGTTTGCCGACGTGGGCGCGCAGCGCCGCGACGATCGCCGCGCTGCGCTTGACGCTGCGGTCGCGGCAGAAGCGGTCGAGCGCCGCGATTAAGTCGGTCGGCACGCGCAGCGCCACCTGGCGTGACGGCTCGTCGGATCTGACTTTGTGCACGGTTCGGTCCTGATTCGTCGCTTATGTGCGAACAGCTTCGCGATAGCGCGCCGGGCTGATCCCGTAGCTCGCTGCAATCGCTTCATGCGGCGTCTTTCCGGGCATTGCGCCGAGTAGGAACTTGCGCCGCGTTCCGTCAGGCTCCAGCGAGCCGTTGACGACCTCGACGATGCGCAGCGTCTCGTCCTTGACCATCGCAGTCAGCAGCCGGCGGGGATGGCCGTTCCCGTCGCGATCCTCGCCGACGATCTTCGCGAGCTTGCGGATCGGCTCGAACGCCGTAATCTCGCACATGACGCGGCGCAGCTCGGCGTTCGGCTCGGCCATGATCGCCTCGGCGGTGATCTTGGCCTTGTCAGTGATGATCCAGGCGTGGTCATCGGGAATGCGGTAGCCGTGCCAGGCGTAAAGGCCCCATCCTGTTCCGGGATAAGCGATGGCCGGCGCACTATCGCAATGCAGCCTGCCGGCTTGATCAAGATGGATCTGCGCGGGACGCTCGGAAGCAAAGCACACGTCACCGAGCGTCCAGTAGAACCCTGCGCTCTCCGTCATTTCGAGGAAGTTGCGGTCAATCGCGATTGCACAGACTTCGTTGAAATAGTCAGCCCAAGCGCAATATCCAGCATTCCAAATTGATCCGCCGAAGAAGGCGTAGCCGGCCGAGTCGATGACCGAGTAGACGGCCGAGTAGACGGCCGAGTCGACGACCGAGCCGACGGCCGAGTAGACGGCCGAGTCGACGGCCGAGCCGACGGCCGAGTCGACGGCCGAGCCGACGGCCGAGTCGACGGCCGAGTTGACGGCCGAGTCGACGGCCGAGCCGACGGCCGAGTAGACGGCCGAGACGGCCGAGCCGACGGCCGAGTCGACGGCCGAGTCGACGGCCGAGTTGACGGCCGAGTTGACGGCCAAGCGGATGGCCGAGCGGATGGCCGAGTCGACGGCCGAGCCGACGGCCGGGTCGAGGGCCGAGCCGACGGCCGAGTAGACGGCCGAGTCGACGGCCGAGCCGACGGCCGAGCGGACGGCCGAGCCGACGGCCGAGTCGACGGCCGAGTCGACGGCCGAGTCGACGGCCGAGCCGACGGCCGAGTCGACGGCCGAGCGGACGGCCGAGCCGACGGCCGAGCCGACGACCGAGTAGACGGCCGAGTCGACGGCCGAGTCGACGGCCGAGCGGACGGCCGAGCCGACGGCCGAGCCGACGGCCGAGTTGACGGCCGAGCGGACGGCCGAGCCGACGGCCGAGCGGACGGCCGAGTCGACGGCCGAGTCGACGGCCGAGTCGACGGCCGAGTCGACGGCCGAGCGGACGGCCGAGCGGACGGCCGAGCCGACGGCCGAGCCGACGGCCGAGCGGACGGTTTTATTTTTTGCGATTCGTCTATGCGCGGTGATCTGCGCATAGACGACAGCACTCAATGCCGCGCTGATCGGACACGGTAGCCAGATCACGCGAGGCTTTTTGAGTTTGGCGAGCCGATACAGACCCGCAATGGCTTTTTCTGCGCACTGGCGATCGGCAGGCTTCGTGGAAAGCCCGATCGCGATCCACTTTTGCACAAACTCAGGGAATCTCGCCTGCTGATCGGCGGTAAGCGATGTGATCATTTCGAACTCTCCGATGGGGCTGTGCGCTGCGGTCAGTCAACGACGCGGCGCTCTTCGGCGCCAGCGCTCTCGACCTGTCGGCCAATCAGATAAGCGCCAGGCGGAATGCGAATGCCATCGTGTTCTTCATGAAGCAGACACATCGCACCAACTTCGACGATCAACACTCCGACGCTGAGATCGGCGCGGATGAGGATGCCGCGGCGAAACATCTCGTCGACGATGCCCTGATCGCGGAAAAGGCGCGCGGTCGGGATGGCGATTTTGTTCGCCAGGGCGTCGGAAATCAGACGCTCGACGACGAGGTTCGACTCGTCGAGTTCGCTCGGCGCCGGGCGTTCGGCGAGCGCGATTGCGTGGTGATGTCCGGTCACCTCACCTTCCTGGAGGATGAGTCGACCGGCTACGGGCGAGACTTCGTCGTTGCAGTTGATCTTGATGTCCGCCGGGATGGGGATGATCGACACATCACCCTGGAACGCCATGCCTTGCGAAGGATCGTAATCGCGGATTTCCATTTTGCTTTGCTCCTTAGCGTCAGATTCGGTCGCAGCGGACTGTCTCACGATTGCATGACGTTTGTCAAGCGATCGGCGAGAATTATTTTCAGCGTTTTGCGTAGCGCTTGGCGCGGAAGCCGTGGGCGGTTAGTGGAAGACCCTTGGTCCAGTGCGGCAGGTCGAGCATCAGGCGCTCCATCTCCTCGACCGACCCGAAGCCCTGCGGGACTTCGGCAACAGCTTCGTCATAATTGTGGATCGTGATTGTGTAGCCTGCCGCCTCGCACTTACGCATGCCGTTGACCAAAATTTCTCTTTCAATTCCAAGACATAGATTCTCCATGCTCAAACCGCCATATAGCGCGTAGCGGGCCATCTTCTGCGTGGTCGAGTCGACGCCAAGCGCCGTCACTTTCGGCGTCGTCGCGCCTTGGGTCTGCGCCAGCCCGCGAGTCTCGAGCCGCTGCGCCTCTTCCTTCTCGACGACCTCGGCTTCACTCCACGAGCCGTCGTCGAGGCGCAGCTTCGCCCACACCTGATCCTTGAGCCGCGGCGAGGCGTAGGCGATGCAGCGGCCGCTCGGCAGTCGGCACCACAGGAAACCGCTCTTGGCGAGGTAGTCGATCCGGCCGAGCGCCCGGTGCGGGACGCCGGGGTCGCGCATTGCGTCGCGCATGACGCCCTCCAGTTCGCTCCACGCCTCGACGCTGGCGGGGTTGTGGCGCCGCCAGCCGTCGACGATGATCTTGCAGGCGATCCACGCCTCGCGACTCAGCACATCGGTCTTCTGCCGGTCGCGGCTCCTCATCCGCTGCTCCCAGCGTTTTGTCGCCTTCTCGCGCGCCTCCTCGCCAGCCGCCGCCCACAGCGCAGGGTAGAGATCGTGCAGATCGCGCCGCCGCATGCCGTAGTTCGCCGCCATGCCGACCAGCGCCGCGATTGAGCCGCCGAATAAAAGGGCTAATTCGCTAGTTTTTCCAACTGCTTGTCTCATCGGGTGCTTCTTGGTGATCACCTCCGTCGTCGTCCCCAGGATGCCGGCGGCGGCACGGCGGTAGAGATCCGGCAGGCTCGGGTCGGCGATGATCTCGCGCATTGCGGCGAGCTTCCACTTCTCGTCGGCCAGCCACGCGCCGATCGCGCCTTGGACGCCCGAGTAGTCGACGGCGACGAAGTCCTTGCCCGGCGCGGCGATCAGGAAGCCGCGCATCGCGTCGGACACGAGGTGCAGCGGCTTGCCGAGCTCGTCGCCGTAGAGCACTCTGAGCGCCGCCGGTTCTTCGCTGCGGAAGGCGGCGAACAGCGTCGCCGGATCGAGGTCGGCGTCGTCGAAGATCGCGCGCGGTCGTGGAAGATTCGCGAAATTGACGCCGACGCTCGACCAGCGGCCCGGCGCCGCGCCGTGGTAGACGTAGGCGCCGCGGATGCGTTCGTCGGCGTCGGCTCGGCGCAAGAAAGCGAGCAGCTTGGCGGTCGACGATTTGGTCGCCTCTTGGCGCAGCTCGAGCGCCCGCCGCGCCGCCGCCGGCAGATCGTCAAGTTCGAACGCTTCGAGGATGTCGTCCTTGGCGACCCCCTCCATCGCGACGCCCTGCGAGGTCAGCCATGCCGTCAGCCGCGCCGCCTGGCTGCAGGCGGTGACGACGCCGCTGGTAACAGCGGCCATCTCGGCGTCGAGCCGCAGCTTCTCCTTCTCGATCAGTCGCAGCGCAGCGCGGGCCGAGGCGACGTCGACGCGGATGCCACGTGCGTTGATCGTCTCGGAGAGCGTGTAGACGGCCTGCTCGTCGTCGCTGAGGGGGATCATGCGGCGGTCAGCTTCGGCCTCGGTCTCGACATCCTGCCGGCAATAGGCGACGAACTCGGCAAACTCCGCCGGATGGTCGGCGGGCTCGCGGAAGGTCAGCGGCTCGTGTTTGGCGGGAACCGAGAACATGCGGATCAGCGCCGCGCCGCGCTTGTCCTTGCGCACTCTAAGGCCGAGCGCCTCGCCGAGCCGGTCCAGACTGCGCGGCAGACCGAGAGCCGACGCCGTCGCCATCGAGCAGCGGTAGCGGTCGAAGGCGGGCCGCGGCCAGCCGCAGCGTTTTGCCATCTCGTCGAAGCAGTGGCGCTCGAAACTTACGTTGAACCCGCGAATCCAGCCGTCACTCTCGATGTGGGCGCGCAGATCGGTGGGGCACGGGCCGTCGGTCCATGTCTCAATCGGTCCGTCGTCGATGCTGTACGCCAAGATCAGCGCACGCCAGTGCGGCGAGGTAAAGTATGGTCCGGCGCCGCGTGTGCGAAGATCCACGTCGCTTCGGCATTCGAAATCGCAGCGGCACTCAGCCATGGTGGCGCCAGTACCAGCGTCGCTGCGCCTCGCGGCGGCAGATGCGGCAGGCGCCATCGTCGTGGCGGTTCTCGTCGCCGTGCCGACACTTCTTTTGCTCGCTCATCAGCGCACGCCTCAGCGGATCATCCCAAGCGGCGCGGATCGCCGCCGAGCGCCGCGCGCGGACCTCGGGGGCCGCCCAGGCGAGGCTCTGTCCGCGACCGATCGCGGCGCGCTGCTCGGGGCTCACGACAGGTAGCCGATCGTGCGGTAGACGACCGGCACGCCGCGCTCAAGCGCCCGCGCCACGCCCTGCCGCATGCCCTCGCTGATCCCGAGATCGGCGTAGACGGCGACGAAGTCGGCGTGCTGCAGCCATGCGTGGCCGGCGTCGATGCCACGGCGGCGCTCGTCGGGCAGCGTGTCGTCGAGCACGCCGGGTTGCGTGTATAGGCAGTGCGACGCGAGCGGCGCTTCTCTTCGGCGGAGGCTGTCGCGCAGCGCGGCGCGGGCGTAGGCGAGGTTGCGCTCGACGGCGCCGGCGTAGGGGCTCTCGATTAGCACGAGCTTCATTTATGCCTATCCGGTTTTCACCCATTGCCGCTATCCGTGGTGAGCGACAACAAAGGGGCTTTCCATCAGCTAAAACCGACAGGAGCCAATGAGACAGCCCGCCCAGCCAGAACCTCGCGACCGCGCTTCGTGATGGCAGATGGGAAACCCGCGATAAGTCCCAAATCACCCAGAAACTTTCTGAGTGAAATCCTTGTCTGGTCATCACACTTAAACTCGCGGCGGACCCCGGCGACGTATTCCAAAAAGTCAAACTCGCATTCGGTGAGGTTCATCGGCAGTTTTCCTCTGTTGGCAGAGCGCCGATCGTCGCGTCGCCCTCAGTCGCGGCGCGCATCGCCATGACGGCAACCTGGACGGCCTCTTTGTGAACGCGCCACCAATCTTTGCTCTTGCCCTCGCGGATATGGAGCATTGCCTGAGCAAGCTCGCCGACCTCTTCCGTCAGTGCTGCGACCGTTGGGTTGGGCGCTGGGAATTTTGCCCGCGCCTTGTCGATCTCGCCCAGCATGTCGGACACGAAGGCTTCGTCAGCAGCTTCAAATTTATGACTCATCAACATCTAGCTCCGTTGGGCGTTAACCGGATAGGCATGGTCCATTCGTGGTCATAAAGCTCGCGGTAGGTCGGCGCGGCAACCTCGCCGCCGATCCCGAGCAGCGATCGGAAGGCGTTGAACGGGTAGAAGCGCCGATTGAATCGAAACGTGAACTCATTGAGGTAGGCTTGAAGGTGCTGCGGGCTGACGCCGTGGTGACAGCCGCGCAACCACGATTTGAGGTTGCTGAACACCAAGTGCGCCATCGGCAGATAGTCCTCGGCGACCTGGGCGTCGCCGCTCTCGGCGGCGGCCAGATGCTCATACCCGCGATCGGCGAGCTTGGAATAAGCGCCCCACCCATCCGTTACGACCATCGCTCCCGGCAGGACAGCACCCTCGACGAAGCCGACCAAGGACTTGGCGGTCCGATCGGGAACGACTTGAAGCCGAAGCCGGCCAGCCATGCGACCGCCGCGCCGATCCTTGCGCCCTTCCTTCGGCTTGCGCTGGCGGACCTCGACGGCGGCGACGACAAGCGTCTGATCGTGAACGCCGCGGCCTTCGCCTCGCGTCGCGCCGCCGACATAAGTCTCGTCAACCTCGACGTGATCCTCAAAACCGGGAAAGCCGATGCGATCGGCGTCGGGGCGCACCATGCCGGCGCGCAGCTTGTGCAGGATTTGGAAGGCGGTTTCGTAGCGGCCAAGGCCAAGTTGGCGCTGGAATTGGACCGCGCTCATGCCGGCTGTGTCGCTGGCGACGAGGTAGGCCGCCCAGAACCAAACCGACAACGGCGTGTGCGTTCGCGCCATGACCGTTCCTGCCGTCAAGGCATTGTCCTTGCGGCATTTTCGGCAACGCAAGACACCGGGCCGCGCCTCGAAACGGAACGGTTCGCCGCGTTCGCGGCAATAGGCGCAAGTGAAGCCCGTTCCCCAGCGGATTTGCTCCAGGTAGCTGGCGCAGGCCGCATCGTCGGGGAACAGCCGTTGAAACTGCGGCAGCGATGTGGGGAATGGCAGTTCGGCGTGAAGGAGAACGTCGGGGGCCATCTAAGCGACTCCCCATTGTGCGGCCATCGCAGCAGCGATGCCCGGCAGTGTCCGGCTTCTCTCTTTCCAGCGATCAGGACCAGGCGAGGCATAATGCACGCGCGGCGTCCGGCCTTCGACAACCTCGGTCGGCGTGAGCGGGGGTAGCCCTTTCAACCACAAGCAAGTCGCCTTGACCTCGCCATGCCCAAACTGCCACGGCTGAATTATCTGATCCGGCTTGCGCCAGCGAGAGGACAGGACGCCAATCGGGTTCTCGATCGCGATCCGCGCAATCGGCGCGGCGGCGAGAACGCGGACGAACTCAATCGCTTCGGCTTGGTCCTCCAGCTTGTCCTTGAACCACCGCGCCCCACTCGACGCCAAATGGGTGCAGGGCGGATGGGCGATCATGAGATCGAACGCATAGGACGGGTCAGCGAGAAGTTCGCGAACGTCGCCTTGATAATGGCCGTCCCACCCGTCAGGACGCTGGGTTTCCGAAGGCAGAAGGTCGCAAGACATGGCGTCGTGACCCGCCGCCACGAAAGCGTTTCTGACAACCCCCGAAAATTCGCAGGCGATAAGGACGCGCATGACCAATTCCTCCAAATGCTACGAAACACTAGCACCTGGTGCTGTGGGTGTCAAGCGGATAGGCATGCGTGAAAGGACCCGGCGGGCCACGTCGCGTCGACGTGGCGCAGGAGCTCGGCTTCCTCTTCGGGCGTCCAGCGGATCTGGATCATCACAGCATCCCGAGGGCGGCGAGGTAGATGTCGAGTATCTCCTCTTCTTCGCGCCGCTTGTCGCGGTCTTGCTTCCGCAGCTTGACGATGCGGCGTATGACTTTCGTGTCGAAGCCGTTTCCCTTGGCCTCGGCATAGACGTCCTTCACATCGTCGGCGATCGCCTTCTTCTCTTCTTCGAGACGCTCGATGCGCTCAATGAAGGCGCGCAGGTGGGAACCGTCGACGCCGTTGACGTTGTGGCCGACGCCGGGTGCGCCAGCTTCGAGTGGGTCCTGCGGTGCGCTATTCTTCGCCACTATTCGATCTCCTTTTCCTCGGCCAGCCAGAGCGGCATCGTCACTTCGGCGACGGTGTGGCGCTGGTCCTTGTATTCGACCTCGATCTCGCTGCGCGGCAGCCACACGTTGGCGCCGTCGTCGCGCATCGCAAGGATCGCCTGGTCGGTCGGCTCGTCGCGGCGGATGCGCAGCGTCGCGGTGATCAGTTCTCGGCTCATGTCGCTTTCTCAGTTGTCGGCGACCGCGCCGCGGGGAGGACTCGCGGCGCAGCCGCCGTCTCCGGCTACGCTGCTACCTGACGCCGGAAATCAATCGCCGAATAGGCTCTCCACTTTCGGCGCTTCGGTCTTCGCCGCCGAGACCGGCGCTTTGGCGACGGGCTCGGCGAGCTTCGGCAGGTCGACGAGGACCCGCACGCGATTGACGACGGCGCGCGACGCCTTGTCGAACACCTCCTCGTAGGAGTCGCCCTCGGCGACGGTGAAGGTCAGTTCGACGTCGGCGCGCTTCGACTCGTACTGCTTCGGCGCGACGGTGAGGCCGAACGTGACCTTGCCGCCGGTGATCTTGGTGAGTTCCGACAAGCGATCTCTCCTCAGTCGCCGAACAAAGCGCCCGCGCCCTTGCCGCCCGCCATCTCGGCCGGCGCGGGTCCGTCGTCCTCGATCGTTTCGGACCACTTCTCCTTGTCGATCGGTCCGGCGCCGCCCAGCCGCTCGCCCTCAGCGTGCTTCTGGAAGCCGCTGATGCCGAAGGTGATGCCGTCGCCGCTCTTCGGGTGCTTGTAAGAGTAGAGATTGAGGATCGCCTTGCCGTAGCAGCCGGAGTAGACGTTCGTCTCGGTCTCCTGAACGTTGGGGTTCTTCCACCACACCGCCGGCGCGCGGTCGGCGCTGGCGCCGGGGCGGATGAAGAAGACGTCGGGGCCGAGACCGGGCTTGATCTCGCCGGATGTGTTGTCGCGCGCCTCCTTGCCGTCGCCGGCCAGTAGCGGGTTCTTGATCAGCCCGGCGCGGGCGCGCTCGAAGCCCTTGGCGCCCCAGCCCGGTGTCTCCTCGATCAGCTTTTTGATCAGCTTCACGAACTCGATCTTCGCCGCATTGGGGAAGATCAGCGTCGCGCTGAAGCGCGGCGGCTTGCCCTCCTCCTGCGATCGGGCGACGAAGAGGCCCCTGGCGTAGCTCAGCCGGCAGAGTGGTGATTTGAAATCGTCCAGTCGGTGCAGGACGGTAGTCTTGTCGGTGGCCATGATGTCATTGCTCCAAAGTTTCGTGATGCCGCTCGGCCAGGCCCTTCGCCGCCGGTCGGGTCGTCTTGTCCGCTGAGACCAGATTCGTCCCGGTGACGGGGCGGCTGACCAGCGGCTCGATCTCGGCTTTTCGCTTGGCGCCGAGAACCTTCTCGATCTGCGCGGGAGAACGCAGCTTCTTTTCCCAGATTTGGCTCTCCGCGAGGTCCATCGCGCAGAGCTTCTTGATCGCGTCGGTCTCGTCGGACCAGCGCCGGTTGCCGATCTTGTCGACGATCATCCAGCCGGGGAACTCGACGCCGCGCTCGGCGGCGCCGTGAGCATAGCCGCGCACCGCCTTGATCCACGCTTCGAGCGCCTCCAGCCCGTCGAGCCAGTGAGCGACCTCCTCGGGCGCAGCGATCTCCGGCGCGTTGCCGACGATCAGCGGCGCGTCGGTCGTCGGCTCCTCGAACCATTTTTTAGCCGTGTCGCCCATGATTGACAGCGCCTCGCGCCGCCGCTTCGGACAGATGCCTTCGGCCGGACAAAATAAACAAGCGCCGGGCGTCAGCCACTGCTCGGCCCACTCGTCGAACTTGATCCGGCTGCCGTCGAGCGCCTCGAAGGCGTCGAGCGCGTTCCGCGACTTCTGCATCGACGCCAGCAGGTTGACTGTCCAGTCGATCAAATCGGCGACGCGGATGTCCTCCCATGTCGGCTTGCCGTCGCCGACGCGTGGCTGCACGATCGTCGAGCGGATCGTGTCAACCGAGACGCCGGCGAGCGACAGCAGGAAGCCGATCGCGTAGGTCCGCTCCTGCATGTTGCCAGCGGCCTTGACGACGACGCCGCGCCCGCCCTTGAGGTCGACAACCTCCAGCATCCGCCACAGCGGGAAGTGCATGCCGCAGTCGCCGGTGCCGCCGGCTTCGAGAGGCGGCCCAAGCGATGCAAGCGACAGTTTCTGCTCAATCCACATCGTCGCTTCTTGGCCTGTCGCCGCCTTGTACTCCGCCATGCGACCGCGGCAGTAGTCGATGTAGATCTGCGAGCAGTTCATCATCTCTTCGTCGACGACGAACTCGAACTTGCCGCTGCACTCGATGCTGTCGATCCAGTTCACGGCGTCGACGCTTTGGCGCAGACAGCGCTCGGCGATCTGGTGCGCGCAGGTCCCCCAGGCGGCGGCCTCGGTCTCCTTGTCTTCGCACATCGTTTCCATGGCGATGGCGCCGGCGCAGGTGACGTTGCGCGCGGTCGCCGAGGCGGCCCAAACGCTGTGGCCTCTCAGGTGATGTGTGGCGTTCATGTTGTCCTCGCAAACTTTCCGAACTTCTGCTTGGCTGCAGTTTTGTAAGCATTCTTCGCGTCATTTATGTCATCAAAATTGCCAAGATGAATTTGTTTCTTCTCGATTACAATATACGCGCGCCACTTATCTGCGCTTGCAGACCACGACACACCCTTAAAACCGGACGTGTTATTTGGCTGACGAACACGATTTGCCGAATTCTGCGAATGCGTGGCTTTTCGCAAGTTAGTCCACTTGTTGTTCAGTTTATCAGTATCTTCGTGATCGACTTCGGGCGGCCATTCTCCAGTCATGATCGCCCAGATGACGCGGTGCAGCGCGTAGTGTTTGTTGTCCACGCTGATACGGATATAGCCGGTTGCTTTATCGACGCCCCCGGCTATTTTCCCGGCGTATCGGGTGTTCCATCTTGCACACGTAGCCACGTTGTCGAAATGGCTCTCTAGCCTTACTCGCCAAAGCGCAACTCCAGTCAGCGGGTTGTAGCTCAGTAGCTCTCTCAGTTGCTGCGGCGATACGCGGGTGTGGTGCGCGGCATTCATGCGCGCGCCTCTCGCTTGAACGGGTTGTTGCGCACCGCCTCGTAGACCGCGGTCATGGCGCGGCCGAAACCCTCCGGCGTCTGCGGGATCTTGCCGATCGTCGTCGCGCCGGCGCCGAACATCTTCTCCAGCACCTTGGGCAAGTCCTGGCGGGTGATCTCCATCTTCGCCGGGTCGGTCGTGCCGTCGTACTTCTTGCCGTAGGCGGTGAACGCCTCGACGACATCGGTCTTGGTCGCATGGACCGGCTCGGTCGGCTTGTCGGCGACCGCGTCGCCGAACACCGACTCGGTCTCAGCCGGCTTCGGCGGCTCGACCGTCGCGCCGGTGATCGCCGCCTCGACGCGTTCGATCGCCGCGGCGAGCTCGTCTTCCTTCACTTCGATGATCGGCTTGCCGATGACTGTGCGGATCGCCTCGATCGACGCCTTGACGCCGAATTTGTCGATGTAGCGGCCGACCGCCGCGCGCAGATCCTCGGTCGTCAGCTTGCCGCCGCGCTCGGCTTTGCGCGCTTCGGTCTCAGCCGCTTCGTCGGCGGCGTCCTGCGCCGCGTCTTCCGGGTTGATGCGCTCTTCGCCGGTCGAGATCATCGGCTGCTCCGAGCCGGGCGCCAGCGGCGCGTCCTTCGGCAGCGAAGCAAAATACTCGTCGTCGGCCTTGATCTGCTCGTTGGTGCGGCGCCGGTGGCCGGGTCCCGCCTTGCCGCGCTCGCGATCGCCGTCCATTGCTGTCAGCTTCGTTTCGCGCGTCACGACGACCGTCTTGTCGCTCGGCGGCGCGACGTGATGCAGCGTGCCAGCGGCGATCTGGTCCCCGACGTGTTGCAGAGCGTCGTTGACGTCGCTTGTCCCGTCCGAGAAGCCATTCGTCGTATCGTGGGTGTTTTGCTCAGCGTATGGCACTGGGCTAGTTTGTGGTGCAGGCGGCGGGTCCGGTAATACCTGAAAATTTGGCCAGCCGAAGGTGAGCGCCTTGATCGCGTTTTGCAGGTTCTCGCCGTCGGTCAGTTCGATTGTGATGATTGTCCTGATCATTTTCCCACTACTCCGTTAATTGATTTCCACAAATCCATGAGCCGTTCGGCGATCCGATTGTCGACGCTCTGGTCGATCGTCACGACGCGGACGAAGCAGTTGCGCGGCTTGTCGACGTTGACGATGCGCTTCGACACCTGCTCCATGAGTCGTGGCGACAGTGCGTACTCGACGAGCCACATCTCGTCCGCTGGAGAGAGGTCGATCGCCTCGCCGGCCGACTTGATCTGTCCGAGAAAGATGCGGTTCGACGGGGCGCGGAAGCGCCGCTCGGCCTGTTCACGGTCCGTCGGCGAGGTGTTCCCATCCAATCGGACTAGGCCGAAAGATTTAAGCCCCGCTTCCAAGACGTCGCCGACGTCGCGATGCCAGTAGGCAAGGACGACCTTCTCCAAGCCGAGCCGCATCTGCTCCTTGATCGCCTCGACCACGGCGCGGGCCTTGACGACGCCGGTCTGGCGCCACAGCGGGCCGAGCTCCATCTCGAGGTCGTAGGTCTTGCCCGCGGCGGCCGCGGCCAGAATCTCGCGTTCGCGCGGCGTCTCGGCGAAGCGGGCGCGCTCCTCGGCGCTGACGACGAGCGGCAACGTCTCGCAGCGCGGCGGCTGGATGCCGACGTCTTTCTGCGTTCGGCGTAGGAAGGTTCCGTCGATCCTCTGCCGCAGCTCGGCCTCGTTCTTGCCGCCGAGCACGATCGGCACGTATTCGCCGTTCGGCAGCTTTTTGCGGCCCATGCGGCAGTATCGGTCGCGGAAAGCGCCGAAGCGGGTGACGTCGGGCCAGCTACGTTGCGTCTTCAACAACTCGGGGAAACTCGCCCGCAGGCGCAGCCACGAGTTACCGAGGTCGTGGGGAAAGGGCGAGCCCGACAGGTGCCACACCCGGTCGCCGGGCTGCACCACGGCCTTGGCGATCAGCATCTCGGCGCCGTCGTCGGCCGGCACGCCGTAGATTCGCTGCGAGCGCAGCGCCTCGGGGTTGGACGCCTCCTGATCCTCGTCGAGGACGATCAGGTCCGGCCGGCGGCGCATCGTGCCCGCGATCTTGTCGAGCATCCCCCACGAGACGACGACCACGTCGGACGGCGCTTCCGGGTCGGCGCCGACGACGCGCACGCGGCGCGGGATTGCCTGCCAGGCTGGGAAGGCGCGCCGCCACACGCCGCGACCGCTGGCCGTCGTCACCACCAGGATCGACTTCGCCAGCACGTAATCTGCCGCCATGATCGCGGCGCCGGTCTTGCCGACGCGCGGACTGTCCCAGAGGAAAGCGCGTCGGCGACGGGCGAGGAAGTCGGCCCCGCTGAGCTGAGTCGGCATCGGCGTCACTTGCGGCGGCTGATCTTGAATTTTGCGAGAATCACGTCGGCGATCTCTTCGGGGCTCGGCTCGGAGCGCGACGATTGAAGGCTTCTGGTCGCTGATCAAGCGCGGCATGGTCGGAACCTTCCACAAGGTCAGCAAAAAATACCTGCCGCTCTATGTCGCCGAGTTCCAATTCCGCTATAATAACCGCCTGAAC